>Ga0302323_100005619_pt1 | contig 10295 bp, 11 predicted proteins | sample Fen_T0_3_FD_201950 | JGI IMG/M metagenome (GOLD analysis project Ga0302323, IMG submission 201950) | Peat permafrost microbial communities from Stordalen Mire near Abisko, Sweden - Fen_T0_3 | ecosystem: Environmental > Terrestrial > Soil > Wetlands > Permafrost | place: Sweden: Abisko... | reverse complement strand
CCGACGGCAGCGTCCACGTCCCGGCCGCGCTCGTCGCGCAGGCACGCGCGTCCTTGCCGGCGAGCTTCCTCGTCTACGACCGCGCCGGCGCGCCCGCCATGGACCTCGGCGGCCGCCGCTCGTACTTCGGCAACGGCTCCGACGTCATGCACTTGCACGACCTGGAGACCGGCGAGCGCCGCCTCGGCAAGCTCGAAGACGTGAGCGAGGCGGCGCGCCTCTGCGACGCGCTGCCCGACATCGACTTCGTCATGTCGGGCGCCTGGCCCGACGGCATGGATGCCCAGGAGGCCTACCCCAAGCAGTTCCGCGCCATGATCGCCGCCACCACCAAGCCGCTCGTCATGACCGCCGGCGGCGTCGAGACGGTGGAGCCCATGTGGCGCATGGCCTGCGCAGTCCGTGGCGGCGAGCAGGCGCTGCGCGACAAGCCCTACTTCGTCATGTACAACCAGCCGGTCAGCCCGCTCAAGCACCCCTTCGAGACGGTCGACAAGCTGCTCTTCTGCGCCGACAAGGGCATCCCGTCCACGTATTGCCCGTCGCCGGTCGCCGGCGGCACGGCGCCCATCACCACCGCCGGCCAGATCACGCTCGGCGTGGCCGAGGCGCTGTTCGGCCTGGTCATGCACCAGCTCCGCGCCCCCGGCGCGCCGTTCGTCATCGGCCAAGGGCCCAACACCCTGGACATGGCGACGTCGCAGTCCTCGTACAACTCGCCCGAGTTCATCCGCGCCTACGCGTGCGAGGTCGAGATGGCCAAGTGGCTGGACATCCCCAACTGGGGCTTCAGCGGCCACACCGACGCGCAGGTCGTGGACGCCCAGGCCGGCATGGAGGCCGACGAGATCACCAAGCTCTCCATGCAACTGGGCGCCAATCTCAACCACGACGTCGGCTACATGGACTTCGGGCTCTCCGGCTCGCTCGCCGAGGTCGTGCTCGTGGCCGAGTTCATCTCGCGTAACCGCCAGCTGCTCAAGGCGATCGAGGTCAGCGACGAGACGCTCGCGGTGGACGTGCTCAAGGCCGTCGGACCCGGCGGCGACTTCCTCGGCCAGCGCCACACGCGGCGCAACCTGCGCGCCAACCAGTGGCGCGGGCAGATCCTGAACCGCGCGAGCCACGACCGCTGGGTCGAGGGCGGCGCGCTTGACGCGACCGAGAAGGCGCGCCAGAGGGCCCTCGAGCTGTTGGCGACGCATGAGGTCGCGGCGCTACCGGACGGTCTCGCCGGGCAGCTCGACGCGGTGGTGCCGGCCGGCTGACGGGCTGCGCTCGGCCAAGTCGGCTGCGCCTCGCCTGCGTATCGCGTCCCGCCGCTTGCGCGGCCGCGCCGCAAGGGTAGTGCCTCCTGGACTGGCACCGTTGCAGGCACGTCCAAGAGCACATGTGTGTTCTTGGACGTGCGCTTGGACGTGTCACTCCGCGCGCGACCGCCTTCGTCCCGGTACCGGATCGGCCTCGGGTCGGCCTGGCAGGAGCGGCCGGCTGAGGGCTGCGCCCGGCCGGCCCGTGCGGGTCAGTTCGCCGGGACCGTCCGGCCGGCGGCCCACTCGCGCAAGAAGGCGATCTTCTCGCGCGCCGTCGAGGCGATCGACGGCATCCGCCGCAGCTCGTCACGTAGCAGCTCTGTCGTCAGTAGCGCCTTGGCCGAAAAGGCAGTGTAGAGGGCCGAGACGACCACCTGCTCGAGCTCGGCGCCGCTGTAGCCCTCGCTCTCGCGCGCCAGCGCGGCCAGGTCGAAGCCCTCAGGCGCCTGCTTGCGGCGCCGCAGGTGGATCTCCAGGATGGCCCTGCGCGCCGGCTCGTCGGGCAGGTCGACGAAAAACGTCTCGTCGAAGCGGCCCTTGCGGAGGAGCTCGGTCGGCAGGCGCTGGACGTCGTTGGCGGTGGCCACGACGAAGACGTCGCCGCGGCGCTCCTGCAGCCACGAGAGGAACGTCCCGAGGACGCGCAGGGACGTACCGCCGTCCTCGTCGCCGCCGGCGGCGAACGCCTTCTCGATCTCGTCGATCCAGAGCACGAGCGGGGCGAGGCGCTCGGCGGAGCCCATGGCCTTGCGGAAGTTCTGCTCCGTCTCGCCGATGTACTTGTCGTAGAGTGCGCTCGGGTCCAGCTTGACCAGCGGCAGCGCCCACGCGGCGGCGACCGCTTTGGCACAGAGACTCTTGCCGCAGCCGGGCACGCCGACGAGCAGCACGCCGCGCGGGAATTCGAGGCCGAACTCCACAGCCCGCTGCGGGTCCTCCATGAAGAGGCGGCGCTTCTCCAGCCACGCCTTGAGGCTCGTGAGGTCGGCGATCTGATCCAGTGACTGGACGCTCGGCTGGTACTCGAGCAGGCCGTCCTGCTCCACGAGGTCTCGCTTGGCCTCGATCACGCGGCTGATGTCGTCCGCGTCAAGGCGGCCGTCCTCGACGATCAGCCTGGTCAGCACCTTCTCGGCCTCCTCGAGCGTCAGGCCGTGGAGGCTGGCCAACAGCCGGTCCTGGTCGGGCGGGGTCAGGAGCACCTCGACCCCCATGTGCGCGGAGAGGTCCTTCACGAGACGGCTCTGGAGGCTCGCGTAGTCCTCGTGCGACGGCAGAGGGAGATGCACCAGCCCGACCTCGGTCCGCAGGGAGTCGGGCGGCTTGACGGCGGCGCCGGTCAGGACGACGGCTCCGGAGCGGCCGGCGAGCCGCTGCGCTGCCTCTCGGAGGCGGTCGGCCACTTCGGGCTTGTCGAGCTCCGGAGCGAGGCCGTGGAACACGTACAGGGCTGGAAGGTCGGAGGCGATGACGTGGTCGAGCGCGGCGCGTGGGTCCTGCGTGCCGTAGACGCCGGTGGGCGCGCCCTTGCGGCTCAGCCCGGTGGCGCGCCGCCACACGAAGAGGGGGAGCTGGAGCTGCCAGGCGGCGCGTTCAACGAGCTCCTCGGCCCGCGCCTCCTCGGCCGTCTCGACGAGGAGCGCGCCGTACCGCGAGCGGATGAGGAGCTGGAAGTCGTGGAGAGGGTCATGGTCCATCGCGCCGTAAGGTATCCGCTTTTCTGGACGGGCGCTATCTCCCGGCTGCGGTCGGCGGGCGACGGTCGGCCGAGCGGCCGATGGCCCGCTGCCGGAGGCCACGGGCGACTGGCGGGGGCCGCGACGCCGAGCCCGTCGACGTTCGTGCGCCAGCCGGACGGGGAATCCGCACGGCATGACCGTCCTTCTGACAGGCCGCGACCTGACCGTGGGTCAAGTCGCGGCGGTGGCGCGCCGCGGCGAGCGGGTCGAGCTCGACGCCGCGGCGCGCGAGCGGATGGCCGCCGCGCACGCGCTGGCGCAGCGGGTGTTCGAGAGCGGCGTCCCCACGTACGGGCTGACGACCGGGTACGGCGTCCAGAAACGCGTCGCCGTGACGGCGGAGGACGTCAGCCGCTTCAACCGCAGCCAGATCCAGGATCACCGCGCCGGCCAAGGGCCGCCCGCGACCGACGACATCGTACGGGCGGCCATGCTCTGCCTCGCCAACCTCTTCGCCGGGGGCACGACCGTCGTGCGGCCGGAGCTGGCGGACGTGATCGTCGAGGCGCTCAACGCCGACCGTCACCCCATCGTCCGGTTGCACGGCTCCATCGGTGTCTCCGACCTCTCCGCGATGGCCGACCTCGCCCATGGGATCATCGGCGAGATGGACCTGCGCGCCGGCGAGGGGCTCGCGCTGCTCAACAACAGTGCCTTCGGCACGGCAACGGCGGCGCTGGCGCTGCACGACGCGGAGCGCCTGCTCGATGCCGCGGACGTCGCCGGCGCGCTGGCGATGGAGGGCTTCGGCGCCAACCTCTCCGTGCTGCACCCCGGCGTGGAGGAGGTGCGCCCGCACGCGAGCTTCGCGGCGACGCTGGCGCGCACCCGCCGGCTGCTCGCCGGCAGCTACTTGTGGGAGGAAGGCTCCGCGCGGAACCTGCAGGACCCGCTGACGTTCCGCAGCACCGTGGCCGTGCAGGCGGTGGGGCGCGAGGCGCTCGAGCACGCGCTCGGCGTGCTCGGGGTCGAGCTGAACGCGGCCCAGGGCAACCCGCTCGTGGACGTCGCCGCCGGCGAGATCGTCTCCGTGTCGAGCTACGAGAGCCTGCCGCTGGCTGCCACCCTCGACTACGTGCGTGTCGCGCTCGCCTCGGTGTTCACCGCGGCCAGCGAGCGCGCCGTCAAGCTTCTGGACACGCCGTGGTCGGGCCTGCCGACCGGCCTGAGCTTCGACCGCGACCGGCCGGACATGGGCCTCAGCATCCACGCGATCACTGCCCAGTCCCTGGCCGCCGAGGCCAGCCTGCTGGCGCAGCCGGTGTCGTACACCGTCGTCAGCACGTCGGGCGCGGAGGGCATCGAGGACCGCGCCACGCTGCTGCCGCTCAGCGCGCGGCGACTCGCCGCGATGGTCGACCTCGGAGAGGGCGTCGTCGCGATCGAGGCGCTCGTCGCGGTGCAGGCGATCGACCTGCGCGGGCGCGGGCCGCTGGGCCGCGGCACGGCCGCGGCGCACGCTCTGGTGCGCGAGAAGATCTCGCCCGAGGCCGGGAGCGGCGGCGTGCCCGCCGATCCGGGGCTGCTCCGCGGACTCATCAGGAGCGGTGCACTCCTCGACACGAAGGTGTGACGCGACAGATGGACGAGGTCATCGCCGACCTCGCCCAGTACGGACTTGTCCTCAGCTTCGTCGTCGCGTCCATCGGCGTCGCAGGGTGCGGCGCACGGCTTGAGGGGCGGGCGTGGCCGGCGTGGCCCCGGCTCTAGTCGGCCGCGAGCGGCACCAGCTCGATGGCGTCCGCGCTGCAGCCGGTGGCGCACAGGCCGCAGCCGCGGCAACGGGCGGCAGTGAACTCCGGCTTGCCGCTCGTGGTGCTCACGATCGCCTCGAACGGGCAGCGCAGGCCGCAGCGCCCGCAGGCCTTGCAGGCGCCCATGTCGATGCGGGCGATGTACCGCCGCACCGGCCACACGTCGCCCGTCCCCAGCTTCTCGGTCGCGAGGTGTGGATAGCAGCAGTCGGTGCAGCAGTTGCAGATGGCGCCGCCGGTCTCAGGGTCGCCGCTGAACTGAGCCGTATGCATGAGGCCGGCCTTGTCCGTGACCCGGAGGATCTGCGCCGCGCGTTCCCGCGAGATCTCCCAGCCCAGGCCGCGATCGTTCTCGAAGCGCAAGCAGACGTCCATGGGCTTGCGGCACTTGCCGACGATGGAGCGGCAGTCGCAGGGCCAGAGGTAGACGTGGTCGTGGGCGTTGATGATCGCCTCGGCTTCGTGCAGCAACACGTAGGAGTAGTCCTCGTGGCAGTCCTCGACGGCGTCCCGGAGCGCCTCGACACCGGGGCGGATCTTCTCGGCGTAGAAATCGAGGTCCCATTCCCCCAAGTCGCGGCGGACGGCCAGCGGTATGTCCTTCCAGCCCTCGAACATGGCCCAGATCTCGAGCCGCTCATGGAGTGAGGCCGGCGCGTAGGCGCCGGCCTCATCGACGTCGAGGACGGCGCGGCGAACGGCGCGCGCGAGCCTCGCCGGGTCGAAGCCGGCGAGGGCGCCTGCGTCGCCGCCGGTCTGCTTCGCTGGCCCCTCGGCCGTCCCGGCCGCAGCGAGGATCAGCTCGGCGTCGTCCTCGTCGTAGAAGCGGTCCAGCCACGGGAGGAGGAAGTCGGGCGCGCCGACCGCGCCGCAGATGGCGCGCATCGTCGCGGTGACGTCCTGCGACGCCGCATCGGTCTTGCTCACGTGGCCTCCTCTCCCGCCTGACGGTCGATACGATGGTACGACACGCGACCGTCGCCTGCGCTACGATGGGACTCGTGGACGGCACGCGCGAGCTCATGCGGCACGACCTCGAGGTGTGGCCGGCGGAACCGGGCGCTGCCCCGCCAGCTGGCCCTGGCGCTGTCTGGAGTCCCGAGGCCGGCATCACCCGGCGCGGGTTCCTGGTCGGCGCAGGGTTCGCCGCCGCGGCCGTGGCGGCCGGCGGCATCGCCTGGCGCGTGGCGCCGTGGCGGGACTGGCTCGGCGCCGCCGGCGACAGGCTCGGCGTGGACCTCCCCGGCGCCTCGGGAGCGGTCCACGGCTACACGCTTGACTCGAAGTACGTCGACGGGCCGGTCGGCTACAGCATCGCTTGGCCGCCGGGCGCCAAGCAGGGCGATCCCCTGCCCGTGTGCTTCGCCCTTCCGGGGCGCGGCGGCGGGCCGCCGATGGGGTTCGCCGGCTTCGTGGCGGCGGCGATCCGGAAAGGTGACTCGCCGCCGTACGCCGTTGTCGGCGTGGATGGCGGTATCTCGTACTGGCACCGCCGCAGCACCGGCGAGGACAGGCTCAGCATGCTGCTGGACGAGTTGATCCCGCTCTGCGCCCGCCGCTACAAGCTCGGAGGCGGCGGGCGGGGACGAGCCGTCATCGGCTGGTCGATGGGCGGTTACGGCGCGCTCGTTGCGGCAGAGACGGAGCCGAAGCTCTTCAAGGCTGTCGTCGCCGTGAGTCCCGCCGTCTGGACCAGCTACGACGCGATGATGCTGGGGCCGCGGGACGCCTTTGACGACGCGGCCGACTTCGCCAGGTACGACGTGATCGCGCACGCGGGCCGGCTCGCCGGCGTGGACGTGCGCGTGGACTGTGGCAAGCAGGACCCGTTCTACGGCTACGTGACCTACCTGGAGGCCGCCCTCCCCAAGCCGCCGTCCGGCGGCTACAGCCCGGGTGGCCACGACCATGACTACTGGAGCCGGGTGGCGCCCGCCGAGGTGAGGTTCATCGGGCGGGCGTTCAGGTAGCGGCAAGCCGGCCGAGGCCTGCCTCTCGGATCAAGGCGCCCACTTGTAGAGCCAGGCCAATTGGACCTTCTTGCCGCCCTGCGGTGCGTACACGACGCGGAACCGGTAGTCGACGAAGTCGGTGAACGGTGTGGCGAACACGAACGCCACCGTTGCCGCGCCGGGCGCATAGGGGAGGATGTTCGGCGCACTCGCCAGCAGCCGCTCCTTGCCGTCCACGAAGGCGTGCCAGTCGCTCGCCGCCATCTTCTCCGGCGACGGCGCGCTGACGGTCACCTGGACGAAGCGGCCGTTCCACGGAGGCTCCGTCGACGCGTCCTTGGGCAGGCCGGCGGTGATCGTGACCGCCTTGGCGCCCGGCGAGGCTCCGGAAGCCGTCGTGCCGGACGCCCCGCAGGCGGTCAGCGCGACGGCTCCCGCCAGCGCGGCGAGCGCGAGCAGCAGGGCGACGCGGGCGATCCTCCAACCGGACTGTCGGCTGACGCGGGGCATGATGGGGACTCTATCGCAGCGCCCCGCCGGGGACGTCACTTGAGTACGCGGAAGCGCAGGGTCGTCACGCGTCCCGCGCTGGAGGCCTCCAGCGACTCGAGCTTCACCGGCGCTTCGTCGAGCCGGCCGACGTCCCAGCTGCGGCGGCCGGCGAGCGCGGCGCCCGTCCGGCTGATCACCTCGTCGACTGTCGGGTTGGGGCCGGAGTGGTCGAACACCCAGCCCATCGCGTCGTCCGGGCCGGCGATGAAGCCGTCCAGCGGCATCGTCGCCGATCAGACGACTTTGCCGCGGCTCTTCTGACGCGCGGCGGGCTCGCCGTCGGCGCCGTCCGCGCCGCCGGCCCCGAGTGTGCCGCCGCGGCCGCCGGCCACCGACGAGGTCACGGCGTGCCCTCCGGGCGGCCGCCAGCTACCGACGGGGTCACGGCGTGCCCTGGCCGTCCGTGACCGGGTCGGTCAGGTCCTCCCAGACGGGCCGGACCTCGATCGTGCCCGCGGCCGCCATCGGATGTGTGGACGCAAAGCCGACCGCTTCGTCGAGGTCGGCGCAGTCGAGCAGCTCGTAGGCCGCCATCTGTTCCGCTGCCGCGGCGAACGGACCTCGGCCGACCGCCGCCTCGCCGTCGCGGACCCTCACGGTCACGGCGTCCGACGGCGGCCGCAGCGGCCGGCCGTCCAGGCGGATGCCGCGGCGATCCATGTCCAGGTCCCACTCCTGGATCGCCGTGATCAGCTCCTCGCTCGGCGCGAAGGAGTCGTCGTGGCAGATGATGAGCAGATAGAGCACCGGAGTCAGCCGCCGGTCGCCGGAGCGGGTGCGTAGCGCAGGATGACCGCGCCGGACTCGAGCGGCTGGGCCTCGAGCAACTCCAGCCGCCGGCGTGGGAGGCCACGCCCGAACAGCGGCGTGCCGGCGCCGAGGACGACCGGCGCGACCAGGATGCGGTACTCGTCGAAGAGGTCCGCCTCCATGAGCGCCGCCGAAAGGGCGCCGCTGCCGAACACCAGCGCGGCGCCGTCGCCCTCCTCCTTGATCCGTTGCACTCCGTCGGCGTCCAGCTCCCCGATCAGGGTCGTGTTCGCCCACTCCGCCGTCTCGAGCGTCCGCGAGTAGACGATCTTGGCGATGCCGTTCATGCGCTCGGCCACTTCGCCGCTCGCGGTCGGCCAGTAGGCGGCCATGCCTTGGTACGTGGCGCGACCGAAGATCAGCAGGTCGGCGGTGGCGAGCTGCTCGAGCGAGAACCGCTCGAGTTCCTCGCCCCACACCTCGTTGTGCCAGTCGAGGTCCCAAGGTTGAGGGCCCTCGAAGTAGCCGTCGAGCGTGATCAGGTTCCACATGATGAGCCGTCTCATGGAGTGGTTCATTCCCATGGCGCCGACGGTGTGCACCAACGGCAGGTTGCCGCCCGCCCGCCGGCGCGCTGTCACACGAGGCGCCGACTCAGCCGGCGTCGCCGACGAGCTCGTCCGCGATGGTCCCGTCCGCCACCCGCCCGACGGGGCCGAGCATCGTCAGCGCGTAGTCCTCGCCGACGCCGATCTCGAGGCTGCCGCCGGGCATCTGCACGGTCACGTCGCCGCCGCACAGGCCCAGGCGGACCGATGCCGCCGCGGCGGCGCAGCTGCTGCTGCCGGAAGCCAGTGTGTAGCCGGCGCCGCGCTCCCAGATCTCGATCGCGATACGGCGCCGGTCCAGGATCCTGACGAACTGCACGTTGGTGCGCTCGGGGAACAGCGCGTGCGTCTCGAGCAGGGGCCCGAGCCGCCGCGCCAGCTCCGGCGTGGGCTCGTCGACGTGGACGACGCAGTGCGGATTGCCGACCGTCACGCCGGTGAACCGGAGGCGCTCGCCGCCGGCGTCGATGGGCTCGTCCACGACCTCGCGCGGAGGCCCGGCGACCGGGATCAGCTCGCTGTCGAACCTCGCTATGCCCATCTCGACGAAGACCATGCGCCCGCCGTCGCGGACCTGGCACCGCACGGCCCCGCCTTTGGTCACGACCGCGAAGGGGTCATCACCGACCCGGCCCTCGTCCCACAGGTACCGGGCGAAGATGCGCAGGCCGTTGCCGCTCTTCTCCGCCTCGGACCCATCCGGGTTGAAGATACGCAGGGCCAGCCCTCCTCCCGGCGTCACGTCCTCGACGAGGATGCCGTCGGACCCGACGCCGTAGTGCCGGTCGCAGATGCCGCGGACCAGCGCGGCCGGCAGGTTCGCACCGTCGAGGTCGCCGCGCTCGATGACGACGTAGTCGTTGCCCAGGCCCTGGTACTTGTGGAATCTCATCGTCACCGTGCCTCGCTCTCCGTCGGCTCAGCGGACACGGCAGGCTTCCATGCGGTGCCCTAGAACCACGTGCCGCTTCGGTAGGCCGCGTAGTCGGCCCCGAAGGCCTCGGCCAGCACGCGGTCCTCGCGCCGCGCCCGGGCGATCTGGATGAGGATCACGATCACCCAGGTGACCAGCGCCCTCCAGCCCTGCAGGGCCAGCAGGGTGAAGAGGAACGCCATGGTCCCAAAGACGTAGATGGGGTGGCGCAGCCGCGAATAGAGGCCGTTCGTCACCAGCCTTCGCGCTTCCGCCCCGACCGAGAAGGCCGGTCCGAGTTGCCAGCGCGCGACGAACCACAGCGCCGCGCACACGGCGGAGAGGATGAGCCCGGCGTACCAGAGCGCATCGCGCGGGCCGTGCACGACGGCCGCCGCCGCGAGCGCGATGTAGGCCAGGTACGAGAGGGCGTCGATCCAGCCTAGCCGTCCCTTCATAGCCAGGCTCCCAAGGCGATCAAGACCGCGGCGAGCGTGAAGATGAAGGGACAGAGCCGGAACGGCAGGAAGGCGACGCGAAAGCCGGTGAACAGCGAGACGAGCGCCAGCACGAGCAGCGTGGCGATCGCGACGGCGTAGGCCGCCGACGAGACCGCCGCCGCATCGACGGCGGTCACGGCGGCGACGAGCGATCCCAGCGAGATCAGGGCCACTCCCTCGACGATCCACTCCATGATGATGATGCGCCGGTTGT
>Ga0302323_100005616_pt1 | contig 10298 bp, 22 predicted proteins | sample Fen_T0_3_FD_201950 | JGI IMG/M metagenome (GOLD analysis project Ga0302323, IMG submission 201950) | Peat permafrost microbial communities from Stordalen Mire near Abisko, Sweden - Fen_T0_3 | ecosystem: Environmental > Terrestrial > Soil > Wetlands > Permafrost | place: Sweden: Abisko... | reverse complement strand
GAGGTCGCTGAGCTTCACCGCGAGCTCGCGCTCTACGTCCTCGCGAATCACGTCGCCGATCGGCTCGTACAAGGTCTCTGAGTTCACGCTTCCTCCGGTGCAGTGGCTTGATCGAGATTCGCGAAGAGCTGCGTCAGCGCGGCGCGGAACGTCATCGCGGATGCCTTGGCCTCGACGACGTGATTGCGCGCGTCGAGCGCGAACGCGGACATGTACACGACGTCATCGGGCCCGAGGTGGCGCACGTACAGCTGGTACACGCGGACGCCGGCGAGCTCGCGCTCGAGCTCCTCCGCGATCGTCGCGCGCGAGCGCTGGCCGGCAGTGGCGCGCTCGTCGGGCTCGTGGTCAACGGATCTCATCGCTCTCCAGGTGGGCGAGAGAAGTGTCGGCGCCGGTCCGCGCGAAGTCGATGACGCGCAAGTAGCTGAATCTCGTCAGATTGCCGGTTTCCCGACCTGGAGTGCGGCCGGCCCGGTCGCCCATTCCACCGCTCAGGCCGCGAGGCTGTCGGCCTGCTTCGCCTTGATGTACTGGCCCTGGAAGTAGTCGCAGATCCCGGCGACGTGCAGCATCTTGAGAGCCGTCTTGAGCTCGTGCGCCGTGAACCGGCCCGCGGTGCAGTACGTGGCGCGGTCCATGTTCACCGGGCCGGTCGCCAGCATGGCGACGATCTGCTTGGATGCGGCGTTGATGTTGTCGAGGAGAGCGTTGGTTGCCGTGTTCATGAGTCTTATTATAGCCACTCTCGCGCGAGAGCGCAATGGCAATTATGCGAAGAGTGCCAATCTCGCTCATGTGGTCACTCTCGTTCATCCAATCATCGAGATCTTCACGGCGGCGGGCGGCTAGCTTCTCGTCAATGGTTTTCATGGACCTCCGGATGCGGGGTGAAGTGTCGGTGCCGATCGGCCGTTTCCGCGCGCGTCACTCCACGTCACCGCCACCGCCAGCGCGCTCCACGCATGCGTTGCGATCCCGTGCAGCGGCCCTCGCGGCGTCTTCGCCTTGCCGCGGCCCTTGCCGCCGATCGCCACCGCTTCGCCGCCCCACCGCGCGATCAGCGCGGCGCGGACCATGCTGTCGTCGCTCCGCTTCGTGTGGCAGAGGTGCATCTTGACGTCATGCCGCGTGACCTCCGTGTACGCCTCGGCGCCCCAGGCCTCAATGAACCGCCCGATCCACACGCAGGTCCTGAACACGGTCCTGCCCGCCATGCCGAATACGTCGACCATCTCGATCGCCAGGTGGTGCTCCTCGGCCGGATCGCGCTCGCGCCAGCACCGGGCGAGCAGGATCTCGTTGTCGAGGACGCCGTAGTCGAGGATCTTGCCGGCGTCGGGGTCGTACTCGACGAAGCCGCTCTCCTCGGAGCCGGGGTCGATCGCGCGGAGGCGGATCACGTCGTCCTCGCGATCGCGAAGTCACCGACCGCGCCGGGCTTCCGCTCGATGCGCGTCGGCGACCGGCCGGCGAGCTCGCGGACGTGCTCGTCCAGCTCGGCGTCGAGCAGCTGGCGGACGCGGTACTCGAAGTGGAGCGCGGCCCGGGCGTGCTCGCCGCAGAGCGACAGCACGAGGCCGTCCTCGTCGATGTGGCATCCGCAGGTCATGGGCGCCTCGCGATCGTGAAGCGAAAGCACCCTGGCCACCGAAAGGCCCTGACTAGGTACTCGATCCACCTGCCGCGGCACTCGGCGAGCTCGCGGATCTGGCGATGCGCGGCACGGGTTCGCCACGCATGCCGGCCCTCCACGCCGCGCTCGTCCCGGCGGGCGGCGGCGAACTGCCGCTCGGCGTCTGCCATGCGCGGTATGAGCAGCGCGTCGAGGTCGGCGACTGCTTTCGCGAGTGCGGCCTCGGCCTCGCAGCCGAAGCACGCGCCGCACTTGATGATCTCGACGTTCATCGCGGCCTCGGTCATGGCCGCCTCGCGATCGCCCGCGGCGGCGCGGCCACGGGAACCCGCTCGAGCGCCAGAAGGATCAGCTCGCCGTGCTGCGAGCCCCACACGCCCCGGCGCGTCGCCGCGAACCGCCAGCGCAGCTCGACGCTGAGCTGGGGATCCGGCGCCTCGAGCTCGCAGACCAGCTCGCGCGCGCCGAACAGCCGCGCGGGCCAGCTCGGCGTCAGCCGCACCGTGGCGCGGGTCCCCGTGCGCTCGACCAGCGTCGCCCTCACGGCGTCACGACCTTGCACGACTGCGCCGGCAGCACGCCGATCGGCTCCGACCAGCTGTGGCCGCCGCCGGGGTTGCGGTAGCGGAAGCGGACGCCGGTGTACCGCTGCCCGTCGGGTGCGGTCACCACGCCGGTCACCTGCCCAATCGCGCTCGGCGCGGCGAACGGCAGCGTGCCGATGGGCGCGTAGACACGCGGCGCCGCGGGCCACTCAAGAAGCGTACCGATCGGCATGATCTCGGCGAGGACGGTGGTTGGGACTGGTGCTGTGGTCACGGCCGCCTCGCGATCCACCGGTACGCCGACCACCAGCCGGTGAGCGGCCAGACCCAGCGGAGCAGCGACCAGCCGACAACGCGGTGCACGCGGCCGACGCGGCCGACGGCGGCCGGGTCGACCTCGATCTCGATCGTCCGCGCGAGCCGCACGCCGAACCACTGCAGCACCAGGAAGTTCAGGATGCCCAGCGACGTCCGGCCGAACCACGACGCGGCGAGGAACACCGGCAGCGCGCACCACGAGGCGAGATCGCCAGCGACCCGGGCGATGAGTCGCGGGCCGGCGCAGACAACCAGCGACCAGCACAGGATGTCGGCGAAGCGGACCAGGCCGCGGCGCCAGCCGTGGGCGGCGACGAAGAGCGCCGCGGCCGCCCCGTAGCCGAGCACCATGCCGACCAAAGCGACGATGTCGAGCGGGCTCACTTCGCACCGAACCTTTGCTTCAGCTCGGCGACCTGGGCCTCGAGCTCCTTGATCTTCTGCTTGCGCTCCTGGGTCGCGCGACGCTTGTCGACGACGATCCCGTAGGTGCGCGCGGCGATCTCCACGATCTCGGCGACGATCTTGGCGCGGGCGAAGCTCATCGCTCAGTCCCACCTGTCGATGCGGTACGTGAACCGCGACCCCGTCCGCGTCGTCGCGCGGAGCACGGTCTCGCCCTTGTCGCCGATGCGGAGCCCGCACGCGGTCGCCTGGTCGAACCCCGCGATCGTCGCGCGCTGCGAGTAGGCCTCGATCACGGCGCGCGCGCCGTGGAGCTCCGATCGCAGGATCTCGGGGAACAGCCCGCCGCCGGCGGTTTGCCATCGCGTGTCGCGCGCGCCGGAGATGACGGCGATCGCCGAGCGGCCCTGGTGCGCGAGCGGCGCATCACCCCACATCGACGGCTGCAGCGTCAGCGCGGTCACCGCCGCCCACGTCCCGCCGGTGACCGCCCATTGCCTGGCCTCGGAGCCAGCGGGGTACACGTACCAGCTCACCGGATTGCGCCGCTCCGGTCGGTCCCACTGGAGGATCGGCGGCGCCGCGGGATCAGCCGCGGTCGCGAGCGCGCAGTAGTTGCCCCTCGCGGGCAGGTGCACCTCGAGCGCGATCGCGTCGGGCAGCACGGTGCGCGCGAACCGCTCCCACGTCATCTTCTGCACGGTGACGTTGAGCGGCCGATGCCTGCTGGTCGCGGGGCGCAGGTGGCCGAACATGCTGCCCGTCGCTGGCGGGTCCGTCGGCGCCGGTCGCCAGATGGTCTCGAGATCCTCGAGCCGGGCGAACCGCCGCGGTAGCGACCGGGCGATCCCGAGCTGCTCCACCAGCCGCTCGGCCGTCGCGATCGCACCGACTGTCGGCGCCGCCTGGGGCCGCTGGTACTGCAGCGGATGCATCTTGGCGCGGAATCGTCCGGCCGCGACCTCGAACGACGTCCCGGCGGCGAGGTCCTCCAGCAGCGTCCCGACCATCGACGATCGCGGATGGCAGAACCCTGCCGGCGCGGTCGCGACGGCGCGCCACACGATGTTGGTGCGATCTCCCTTTGCGACAGCGGCCGCGAGATCGCGCAGCCACTCGGCGGGCCCGAGCACCTTCTCGCTCCGGTACAGCGCGTCGGCCTTGAGCAGCTCGACGACGCGCTCGAGCTGCGCGAGCGGGAACTCGACCAGGGCGCGCATCACGTTGCCGTGGTCCTGCCGGCGCTCGGCCATCTTCTGGCTGGCGCTCAGCAGTCGAGACTGGTGCCACGCGGGCGAGCTCGATGGCAATCGCAGAGCGAGGTGCGCCCAGTCGCCCGTGATCGCCGTGCCCAAGTAGACCGTCGACGTCAGGAACACGCCGGTGATCTTGGCCTTGCGGATCGCAGCTGCCATCGCCGCGACGGCCGCCGCATGGTCCGCGTCCGCGTCGCTCGCGTGCCACACCGCTGGGATGACCTGTCCGTGCTCGCCGATCACAGCCAGGCCGCCATACGCGCGCAGGAAGTGGCGGCACGCGGTGCAGTTGTGGAACTGCCGGGCGTGTGCCGGGAACGCGTCCATGTAGACCGGCCAGAGGTCGACGTCGGTCGTGAACAGCGGCCCGCCGAGCGCGTGGCCGTCGAATCTCGCGGCGACGCGCAGGCGGAAGCGCTGGTAGTCCGCGTCGTCGAGGTTGCCACGCTGGTGCGCGGAGTTGAGGGTGGTCGCTACGGTGCTCGTCATCGTCTGGGTGCTCCTCGTGGTGGATGGGTTGTTCATCGCGTGCTCCTCGCTGTCGCCGGCGCGGGCGCGTCCTCGACGCTCCTGTCGTGCTCCGCCAGCCGCGCCATCGCAGCGCGCAGCGCGACCTGATCCTCGGGCGCCATGTAGCCGCCGGCGCGGATCAGGATGCGAACGATCGCGGCCAGGTCGTCGAGTGTGGCGTCGAGCTGGGCCGTGCGGAGCTCGAGGTCTTCGCTCGGCGCGTCGTGCAGCGGCGGCTGGCGCGCGGCGCGGCTGATCTTGGCGAGCTGGATCTCGAGCTCGGCGGCCGAGCGGGTCGGCGCCTTGTCAATGATGACCTTCGCGGCGGGACGCGGGGCGAGCTCGGCCGCGCGGGCCAGCAGCCCGGGCGCGACGTCGTGATCCGCGGCGGGCGCCGCGTCTCGCGCGCGGACCGCGTCGGCCTTGGCGAGCAGCTCCTCGCGAGTCAGCGTGGGCAGTGGCGGGCGCGCTGATGGCGGGACCTCGGCCGCGAGGATCCGCTCGGGCTCGAGGTCGCACGCCGGGCACGTGCAGCTGCGCGGCGTCGCGCCCATGGCTACCTCGCCTCCGCGCGGGCGATCTCGGCGTACTGCCGCGCGAACCTGTCGCGCTCTGCGCGCGCCTCGTCGCGCTCCTCGACCATAAGGCGGCGGTAGGCGCTTTCCTGGTCGAGGTCACGCCTGAGCAGGTCGATCCCGGCCTTGAGACCGTCGCGCTCCAGCACCAGCGCCGCGTTGGCCTCGTTCGCCTCGCGGAGCTGCGCGTCCCAGATGGACGCCCGGAGGTCGCTGATTGGCCTCCCACCGTCCCGCAGGACCCTGACCGGCTGGGCGCCGGTGTCGAGCACGAGCCGCGTGCTGTTCCGGTGCTCTTGCTCGACCGTGACCGACCAGCCGGGCGGGATCGCCGAACGCAGCAAGCCGTCGGGCTGTCCGGCGGCGAACGACCAGCAGCCGTCGTAGATCGCGTGGACACGGATCCCATGCGTTCCGCCGATCGCGCGGACCTCGAGCGTCCTGGCGTAGCGCCCGTTGCCGCTGTTCGAGCCGCCAAGTTCGTGGCGATGCTCGCCGTCGATGCGGATCTCGATGAGGTCGTCCATCGAGCCGTAGATCTCGACCTTCACGACGTGCCCTCGCCGTTCGCGGGCCGCGCCGGTACCCACTCGAGCGCCTCGGCGGGAAAGCGGTGGCGCTGCAGGGTCTGCACCGGCGCGCCGAAGCTCCAGAGCGACTCCGACCAGCCCGACCAGACGCAGTGGATCTCTTGCGCCTCCTCGGTAGCCACGCGCTCCACCGTCATCGACATCCCGCCGCTCTTCAGGCGCACGACGTCGCCGACCTTGAACACCGTCGGCGCGCTCATTCGTCCTTGCCCTTCGCGCCGGCCGCGCGCCGCGCCTTGCGTGCAGCCTCCGACTCGGCCGCCGCCTGCTGCGCCGGCGTGAGCGGCTCTCCGCCCTCGGCGGGCACGACGCTCAGATTGGGAAGCCCAGGCGACATCGCCGCCCGGGTCCCCGCGAACGGATCATCGCTCGCCGCCGGCGGCCTCTGCTTGCGCGGCGCTGGCTCGGCGGCTTCCCGCGTGTCGCGATCGAACTCGGCATCGCGGCGTGCGATCTGCGGCGCAGGCGCCTTCTCGACCGTCGCCTTGCGCGTCGACTTCGCGACGAGCACGCGGCGCCGACCCGTCGGATCGAGGAACGTGTAGCGGTCGCGCCCGGCCTCGGCCATGCGCTCGAGCACGGTCTCGTGGCGCCCGGCCTCTGCGTCGCCGGCGGCCTTCTTCACTTCCTTGGACTCGAGCCATTCCGCGATGGCTTCGTCGATCTCCGGGATACGTCCCGGCGGTTCGGTTCCTGCGATGTAGAGCTGTTCTGGCATGGATCTCCTCGGAGTCAGAGTCAGGGGTGTTGGTAGCCAGCGGTCACGATCACTTCGTCGACGGGGCCCCGCTTGGCGCCGTCGCGGTTGATGGCCCGTGCGCACTGCACGACGTCGATGCGGAGGCCGGCGTAGAGCGCGCGCACGCGCTGGGTGTCGGCGTTCGAGGCCATCACGCACACGCCGCGGGTCGCGAGCGTGCGCACGACGAACGCGAGCTCGGCCTGCTGCGCGTCGCCGAACTTGCCGACGGTGTACGAGCCGAAGGTGGTGTCGTACGGGCTGTCGAGGTAGACGAAGTCACCCGCGCGCACGTCGAACAGCGCCGCCTGGTAGTCGCCAGCGCGCAGCTCGGCGCGCGCGAGCACCGCGGCCGCCGCGGTCAGGTTGTCGGCGTCGGGCTCGAACTTCGCGTACTTGCCAGACCCGACGTTGTTCTCGCCGCGGCGGTTCACGCGCCACAGCCCGTTGAAACAGGTCTTGTTCAGGTACACGAACATCGCCGCGCGCTCGGCCGCGTCGCCGGCGTTGGCGTTCCAGGCCGCGCGCGTCGCCAGGTAGTGCGCCTCGCTGTGGCAGCGCTGGTGTTGCTCGAGCCGCCGGATCACCGCGCGGACGTCGCGCGCGATCGCTCGGTACGTCGCGATCAGGTCGGCGTTGCTGTCTGACACCACCGCGCGCTCGGGCGCGGTCCGGAAGAACAGCGCGGCGCCGCCGGCGAACGGCTCGTAGTACCGGCCGAACCGCGGCGGCATGCGCGCGACGAGCTCGCCGAGCAGCTGCGTCTTACCGCCCGCCCACTTAACGATCGGACCTGGATGGGCAGGGCTCGGGCCCCAGCTGGTGGCCCGCGGCCGCGGCGAAGGGGCTCGGCTCACCTGGCTCCCTTGGCGGTGTCGCTTCGTCGCGGCGCCGGTGATTCAACGCCGCTGTCCTGAGCCTTCTCGCCGGTCCGGAACAACACCGGGCTGAGCGTGTAGACCTGGTGCGATACGACATCGTCTTGGTGGCAGTGCCAAATCGTGTCGGACAGCAGGTATCGCTCTCCCCAGCCCGGCGACTTGTACTCGGGCGCGCCCGCGGGGAGGTAGCTCCACCGGCCGTGAAGCGAGCCGCCGCGAAACGTCGCCGCGATCCGCGTCGGCGCGGTCATGGTCAGCGGCGCCGCCGTCATCGGGGCATCTCCTCGCCCAGCGCCTGGGCCGCCATCTCGATCGCGCGCATCAGCACCTGACGCTGGCGCCGCAGCTCGGTGCTGCCGGTGACGCAGCGGTCGATGCAGCTGGTCGCCGAGATGAGCCGGGTCAGCGCGGCGCGCAGGCGTGGGCTCGCGCTCGCGCGGACTGACGTCGGGTGACCCATGCCGAGGGTGCGGCTCGGCGCGCTCACGACTCGGGCCTCAAGTCGCCCGCGCCGCGGCAGGCGATGCAGCCGTTGTTGTCGCAGAGCACAGCGCGGTTGCAGACAGCGCACCATGCGAACCGGTAGTGCACGTAGTCCTCTGCGAGCTCGATCGCTGGGCACGATGCCGTCATCCAGTCGAGGTGTCGCTCGGGTGTTCCGGCGTTGACGAGCATGTCGCGCACGAGCGCGCGATCGACCGGCGCGGGCGGCGGGTTCTCGACCACTGCCGTCGACAGCGCCGCCGCCGGGTCCGCGATGAAGATCCCGACCGTCGCGAGCTGGGCCCGCAGGAAGGCAGCGTCACGCGACTTCATGGGCATCGGGGCGCCCTTCCTCGCAGCGATGCGCCGTTCAGGCTGATCCAACGCCCGCGCTGGCTCAGCCGGTCGGTGATCCGCGCGTCGTACCGGACCTTGAATTTCTCATACGTGCAGTTGGTCGTGATCACGAGCGGTCGCATGTCGGCGTAGAACGTGTCGACGAGCGCATCGAGGTCCGAGAGAAAGTTCCCCTTGGTGTCGACGTACTCGGCACCGAGGTCGTCGAGGACGAGCGGGCTGCTGAACAGCTCGGCGCGCGCCTCGCGCTCGTACCGGCTCGACGTCGCGAACTCCGACGCGCGCAAGAAGCGAACCCGATCGCGACGCTGCGCGGCCCACCACGTCGCGGCGAGCGTCTTGCCGCAGCCATAGGGGCCGCTCAGCACGACGATGCCGGAACCCGTGGTGTTTCGCAGCCAGGCGATCGTCGGCGCGGTGAGGTCGATGCCTGCCCGGATCTCGGTGAGCGCGAGCAGGGGGAAGCCGTACTCTTCGAGCTCCCCAAGGCGCGCGTCAGCCTGGGCCGCGAGCTCCTTCGCACGAGCGGCGGCGACCGCGGCATCGCGCGCCGCCCATTCCTCGTCGGTCAGCGACGGGACGAGCGACAAGACCTCGGCGAGCGCGTCGGCTGATGGCACGCTCCTGAGCTTTCGTGGTGGTTCGTTCATGACTTGATCTCGATTTCTCCGTCGGGGTACTCGGAAGCTGGCGAGGGCGAGACGCGGCCGTAGCGCACGTCGGAGGCGGGCGCTGAACGCGGGCCGACGCGAACTCGCGGAGCGCCGAGCACCGCACCGCGAGCCATTCGCCACGAGCCTTCCAGGAAGGCCTTTTCGGACAGCCACTCGACGCTGTTCTGGTGATCGGCCTGCTCGACGAGCGCCTTCACGACGTGCTCGCAGACACGCGCAGCTGCGGAGCCTTCCTCGCGGATCCGCTCGCGTAGCTCGTCGAAGGCGGCGGGTTGGTGCCCCGGATGCACCGTCGGAAGCGGGATGACCCCGGCGAGGCCGAGCTTCTCGGCGAGCCGCATACGAGCGTCGCTGACCTGGGTCCAGGTCACGTGTGCGAGCTTGCCGACCTCTTCGGGCCGGACCGTGCCGGGTACGGGTGTAGGTGCAGGTGCAGAGTCCGGGCCCGGTGGGATCGCGCGCGCGCCCGCGAGAGAGCGCTTCTGATCTTCCGGATCAGATGCAGATGCAGATGAGATCTCAGATGAGCTGGATTGAGCTGGTGGCAACGCACCAGCTGAAGCGAACTTCCCATCCAGCTGTCTGCTGGCTGTGTCCGCCCGTGTTTTTCCGCCCTTACGCCGTTGCTCGGTCTTTTCCGGCTGGTTGGCGACCATCCATAGGCAGTGTTTCAACGCGCCGCCGATGCGCATTCGCCGCGTTTTGCTGTCACCGCGTCCACCACCCCAGCCAGCTAGCTCGGACTCGATCAGCGCCTCTGGTCCGTGCTCGCCAAGGATCTGCTCGACCAGCCACTGCGGCAGCTCGGCTTCACCGCGGCGCGTGCACGCCACCCACAGGTGCTCGCACTTCCCGCGCGCGTGATCGGCGTCCGCCAGGCCAAGCAGCTTGGCGAGTCGGCCGAACTTGCCCTCCTCGTCGGCGACCGCGGAGAACTCGACGTTGAGATGGAGCGTGCCCTTCGCCATCAGCGCGCGGCCCCCAGCTCGAGCTCGGCCTGCTCGTCACCCTCAACGTCGAGCGGCGCCTCGCGCAGCACAGCGGGCTCCCCATCGAGTACTGCCTCCGCGCCGCCGCACGCGCAGCACAGACGCCGCTCGATCGTCACCCGAGACTCGCGGCCGGTGCGCGGGTCGAACTTGGTAATCGCGAACCGGATGGTCACGATGATTGTCTTGTCGACGAGGCAGCGCTCGCAGATCATCGGCCCACCTCGCGATCTCTTACTGCGTCGCTCACTGCGTTCGCTTCCGCGCCTTGTCAGGCGCCGCTTTGGGTTTCGCAACCTGCGTTGTCCGCCGGCAACACGCCCCAACGCTCCACTCCTTG
>Ga0302323_100005615_pt1 | contig 10298 bp, 7 predicted proteins | sample Fen_T0_3_FD_201950 | JGI IMG/M metagenome (GOLD analysis project Ga0302323, IMG submission 201950) | Peat permafrost microbial communities from Stordalen Mire near Abisko, Sweden - Fen_T0_3 | ecosystem: Environmental > Terrestrial > Soil > Wetlands > Permafrost | place: Sweden: Abisko... | reverse complement strand
GTCGTCAGCGACGGGAAAGGAAAGCCGGACCGTGCCGTCGCGCAACGAAGGCGGCGCAAGAGACGCCGTGGCCCCTGGACGAAACCCGATGGAGAGATAGCGTTCGACAATCGCCGGGATGACAGCATGGCCAGCAAGACGGCTTTGCATCACGGCGATGGCGTCTTGGTGGGCGGCGACCAGTCGGACGTTGAGCGCGGCGGCGAGGCTGTTCGCCAAGGCCGTCTGCTCCTGCGCAAAATCGGAAAGCGCCGCCGCCGACTCTCGCTCCTCGTCCAAGTAGGCGAGCCCCGCAACCAGAACAATTGCGAGAAGCATCAACCAGGTTATTGGTGAGGATCGCATTCCCTGAACATCGTTTTCTCGCCCTGGCGTCTCCTTCCGCGACCTGAGCTGCTCAGCCACCCACGGCAGGACCCATGTTTGAGGAAGCGAAAGCATACCCCGGGCTTGAAGGTAAGCAAAATCCGAGCCCAGGCGGTCAGGCGACGGGCAAGGCCGACCTCCGACCCAGCGTGGGGCTGGCCGACGTCGGTCGGGATTTAATTCCTGGTAGTCGGGAAATTCCTCCGCATCTGCGGCAATCCGACGACCCGCAGTCCGGCCGGGACGAGTGACCCACTTGGTACGGCAGGTGCTTCGGAACGAAAGCGCACCCTTGTTCGTCACGCCTTTCGCGATGTCTTCCAACAAGGAGGAGTCCTATGCGTAAACCAATAGTAACCTCGGTCCTCTTCATTGCGTCAGGCTGTGCCTTCAGCGGGCCAGCACAAACCAGCGGCCCCAGCCTTGCACCGGAAGGGGTTCTAGTGGGACTGCTCGGCCAATATTGCGGGCAAGACACCGGCCCCAATTGGATGAATTCCGGCCTCTCCGAGATTGCGCTGAAGCTGGAAATCACCAATCGCACGCCGGAAGAGCTCCAGATCCATCGCGACCACATGCAGCTGCGCCCCCATCGGGCGCGTCCCAGCAACGAGAATTCCTGGCACGCCGGCCAGGCCATGCGGCTCGCCAGCGGCAAAGGAGCGACGATGTCGGTGCACTTCTTCACGCCAGCAAGCCAATCATGCACCGACGACCTGGAGCTCGACTTGCAAGGCGCCGTCACCGTTCGAGATAGGCCAGTTCCCCTCGAACCGATTCGGTTTGTCGCGCACTCACTCTAGGACCCGGCCCGCGCGACGGCGGTAGGGTCGTGGCCGGCCAGCCGGGGCCAGCCTACCTGCCGCTGCTCTCAGCCGCGGTTCGGTGCAGCTCGATGCGTTCGTTGCGCCTTCGCCCCGTCCGCGTGAGATTCGGCGCAATCGGCTCTTCGGACCCGCGCCCGACAGCCAGCAGACGGTTGGCGGTCACTCCACTCGCGACCAGTGCACCTTTCACCGCTTCTGCCCGCCGCCTTGACAGGGCCGAATCCTTCTTTGCGTCGCCGCTGTCGGCAGTGTGGCTGACAATTTCCAATCGAACGCGCGGCTCTCGTGCCAGCGCCGCCGCCAATTGTTCGAGGACCGGCAACGCTTCGGGCGCCAGTCTTGCCGTCGTGCCGAGGAACTGGATTTCTCGCGCACGTTCGAGCAGATCGCTCACGGTTACGTGTGGCGCCTCAGCCAGAGTCACCTTGGGCACGGGCAAGGTCGCGCCGCTGTCCGACGGGCGGGCTGGTGCCTCGGCCAAGCGCGTGGGCGAGGAGTCGCCCTGCCGGCTTGGCGCGGCCACCATCGCGGGCGCAAGCGAGGGATCTTCGCTGGTCCTTGCCGGCGGGGGCTGGGCCCGCCCGCGCTGGCCGCTGCCAAAAGAGACCGCCGCCCCGACCGTCGCCTCGAGATCCGACGTGAACCCACGGTTTCCCTTGCCGGGCATCTGCATGACCCTAGCATCGCCACGAAGGGAAAATCCGTCGATGACTCTGTAGTCGAAGCCGACCCCCACGTGAAATTCGGCCTCGGTATCTCGCCTCAATCCCCCGCTTTCGCCGCCAGCCGTGGACACGACCTGCATGGCGCCAGCGCCCAGTAAGACGAACGGGCGAAAATCACCCGGGAGTAGATTGGCGAGGCCGTTCACGTGATAGCCCAAGACGTTCGCGCCGTGCCCGTACTGACGGTCGGTGGTTGCAAGACCGGCAAGCTCGGCCTCGGCCGTGACCCAGCGGCCAATCCCCAAGGACATGCGCAGACCGGCGACGCCAGTGCTGGAGACAGCGTCGGTGGCCTGCGCCCCGGGCGCCCCCAAGGCGGTGCCCGCACCGAAAAGGTGGCCGCCGCCGAAAGCACCTAGGCTGAATGTCGGGCTATGATCGCTACCGCCGCCGCCAATGTTGCTGGCATGGGCGACGGGCAGCCCCGCCGCCAGAAAGACGAAAACCCATGGGAGAGGATGCCTTGGCTTCATGGTTGGCGTATTGGTGGGTGGGGGCCTGGGCTTTCAGTATACCGCATTACTCCGACGACTTACTCCGACGACTTACTCCGACGACTTACTCCGACGACTTTTCTTGATTGAATCGTCGGGTGTCCCTAACGTCAAGGCGTGGAGTTCTTCCAAGCGGCTTTCGGCGACTTGCACCGGGTGGTCTCGACTCCCTGGTGCGAATTCATCGCCGTTGGGATAGCTTTCCTTTGTGGCGCCATCGTGGGCTTGGAACGTGAGCTCGACCACAAACCGGCTGGGCTGCGCACACAAATCCTCATCTGCATCGGCTCGGCGACCTTCACCTTGGTTTCCATGTCGCCTGCGCTGGGCGGTCACGAGCCAGCCCGCATCGCTGCACAAATAGTAACCGGCGTCGGATTTCTGGGCGCTGGTTCGATCATGCGCGATCGCCACCAGATTTCCGGGCTGACGACGGCGGCAACCATCTGGACGGTTTCTGCCATCGGCATCGTGGTGGGCGCAGGCTACGTCACTGCGGGGTTCGTGCTCGCCCTTTGCGTGATGATCGTCCTCGGCAGCTTCCGCCAGGTCGAAGGACTGCTCAGCGGGCGATGCCGCTGGACCAGTGTCGTACTGGTTTTCCATCCCGACAAGGGCAAGACGCGCCCCATCCTCATGGGCATCATCGACGAGGCGCGAGGGCCCGTGCGGATCCTCGATGAGAAAACGCGCCCGGATGGAACGTCGGAAATGTCTATCCAATACTGCGACGGCCACCGTGAGCACCGCACCGTGCTGGCGGGACTTGCCGCCATGCCCAGCATCGAAGCCATCGAAAAGCCTCCGCAGAGCTAGTTCCGCCCGTAAGAATTCGGCCCTGTTGAGGTTTGGTCCGGCGAATGATCGAACTGGTAACCCTTGGCGGGTTCCCAGACCCGCCCGCGCCCCCGTCCCGGCGGAACTAGCGGCCGGGCTTTGCAGCGTGGACGATGGCACGCAAGTCGGATTCGCCCCGCTTGCGCCCATCCTCTTCGAACCACACCACGAATCCGCAACCTTCGCGCCACCGGCTGCATCCCCAGCCGCGCTTCCCAGTGACCAGGTGGCCCTGTTGGCAGGCTGGACAAAGCAGTTCCGCCGAGCTGGCCGCCAACCGACTATCGCCTTCGATCGGCTTCGCCGCACCTGGCGCAGCCGCGGACTTGTCGCTCTTCCGATGCTGCGACCGTGCACGCACACTCGTCCCGGCTGGCTTCCGGGCCGGTGTCACAACGGGCATCGGCGCATTCGGCACATTCTGTACATGGGCCATGGGGGCAGCTCCGCGAATGGCATTCACCACATCCTGGACGTAGCGATTGATGTCCCCCATGAAAACCGCCCGCGCCTCTTGGCCGCGCGCTACGCGCGCCAGTCGAGCCTCCCAGTTGCCTGTCAGTTCGGGCGACGCCAGACTCTGGATGGGCAAGGCGTCGATGAGCGCCATACCCATGGGTGTCGGCACCAGGTTCTTGGCCTCGCGAGTGACAAAATTGCGTTTGAGCAGCGTCTCGATGATCGAAGCCCGCGTGGCTGGCGTGCCCAGCCCGCTGTCCTTCATGGCCGCACGCATCTCCTCGTCGTCGACCAGCTTGCCTGCGTTCTCCATCGCCGACAGCAAGGTGGCTTCGGTGTGGCGCGAAGGCGGCTTGGTCTTCTTGGCTGAGGTTGCAAAGGTTCCCGCCAGTCGTTCGCCCTCGGCCAGCGGCGGCAAGGACGGGGTCGCACTTTCGTCCTCGTCATCGTCCTTCTTCTTGCTCTTCTTGCCAACCTTCTCGTCCGCATCATCGCCAAAACCGGCCACTTCTTGCCAACCCGCCACCAGGCGAACCCTTCCGCGCGCAAGGTAGCGATCGGGCAGCGCCGGCAGACTAGTGATGGTCGTCGCTTCCTCGCCAGGCAGGGTCTGCCCCTTCCCGGTCGCACCCTCTCCGACACGGATCACAACCTCGGTCTGGGCAAACTCGGCGTCGGGATAGAACACACCCAAGAAACGACGCACCACCAGGTCGAAGATGCGTTGCTCGTCCCGCCCCAGCGACTTCAAATCCACGGGCTTGCCCGTGGGGATGATGGCGTGGTGGTCGGAAATCTTGCTGTCGTCGAAGACGCGCTTGCTGGCCTTGGGCGGATGTTCCAGCACCGGGCGCGCAAAGGGGGCGTAGTCCGGTACCATCGCTACCCCGCCCACGATGCGCTCCATTTCCTTGACCATGTCGGTCGACAGGTGGCGAGAGTCGGTGCGTGGATAGGTTAGCACTTTGTACCGTTCATACAGTGCCTGCGCAGCCTCCAGCGTGGCTTTGGCCGACAGCCCAAAGCGCTTGTTGGCCGTCCGCTGCAGCGATGTCAGATCGAAAAGCAGCGGCGCCGGCTCGCGCGACCTGCTTTGCTTCAGGCTTTCGACGACCGGGCCCAGCGCATGGTTGACGGCACCATGCTCCTTATCGCGGTCGCGCACTTTCTCGGCCAGCACCGCTTCGGCAAAACGGCCGATCTTCCCCAGCACGAACGGCGCGAGAAACTTGGCACCCGACGCCGTGGTGAATTCACCCTTGAGCAGCCAAAAATCTTGCGGCACGAAGGCTCGAATCTGCTTTTCGCGCTCGACCAGAATGCCCAATGTCGGGGTCTGCACCCGGCCGATGGAAAACAGCGCGGACTGGTCGCCCGTGCGGTGGCGGATGGTCACGGCCCGCGTCGCGTTCAGCCCCACCAGCCAATCGGCCTCCGAGCGGCAGCGAGCCGCGTCGGCCAGCGCCTCGAGATCGCGCCCGGGCTTGAGCGCTGCAAAACCATGCTTGATGGCCTCGTCGGTAAGCGATGATATCCACAGGCGACGGATGGGGAGCCGACTTTCAGCCAGCTGGTAAACATAGCGAAAGATGAGCTCGCCTTCGCGCCCAGCATCGCAGGCGTTGATGACTTCGACAAAGCGTTGGTCACGCAACAGATCGCACACCGCACGCAATTGATCAGAGGTCGAGGGAACGGCCCGCAACTTGAACTCGACCGGTAGCATGGGCAGCGTATCCATGCGCCAGAACTTCCAGCGTCCATCGTAGCTGGCTGGCTCGTCCAGCTCGACTAGGTGGCCGTTGCTCCACGTGATGACCATGTCTTTGCCCTGAAAATGGGACCGCCCCGACGGACGGACGTCCAGCACGCGCGCCAGGTCGCGCGCCACGGATGGCTTTTCTGCGATCACCAATTGCACGGCGGTAGTGTATCGGAAGCGGAGAGAAAGTTGTTGTCAACCAGGCGTTGGCGCGTGGCCAGTCAGCGCGGGCCGGCTTATCAGAATGCGGTTGTCATCCTTGCTGATGATGTGACAGGCAGGGAAGACTTCGGCAAAGGCTGTTCTCAGCCGGCTCCACCTACCTCGATCCGTTTCGAGGTAGTTCAGCGCCAAGTGGCCACCGGGGGAAAGACCGGCTCGACACTGCCGTAGAAAGACGCCGGTGGTCACGAAATCAGGAACGTCTCTGCCCGCAAAAAGGTCGACGAAGACCAGGTCGTACTTGCGTTCGTTTCGCGCCATGAAGGCTTCGGCGTCGCCCAGCAGTTCTTCGACGCCCTTTTCGCCCCGGTCGACAGCTTGGTCGGTCCGGCCGGACGGAGCCCGTTCGTTCCCTTCGTCCAGGATCTCCCTTGTCCATCGGAGGACCACGTTGTCCTTCTCCACCAGCGTGTAGCGCGGGCAAAGGCCGCGCGCCCGCATCACCTGCACGATGCTGCCTAGACCCGCCCCAAGCACAAGCACCCGACTGGCGGTGGGCAAGAAATCGCCCAAGTGTTGGGCAACGGCCACGGCCGGGAAGTAGCGTTCGCCATCCGAGTAAAGCGCCCCGGCCGTGAGAAGCTGGAGTCGGTCGTGATACAGGCGCAGTTCGAGGAAGCCGCTGACGTCGCTTGGCGACCGTTTCAACAGCACAGGTTGCAGGTAGCTCAGCAACCTCTGATGAAGAGGAATCGAAAGCATTGGCCTGTGCTACTTGGAATTGCCCCTATCCTGGCTCGCGACTTGGCTCGCAACGGCGGCTTTGCCATTGGCCAATTGCATGGACGCCATTTCGATGGAAGATACCGCAGAATCGGTCCCAGCGTGCTATTCCATGCAGCGTGACATGAGACATATCCACTTCAGCGCGGCATGCGCCGGACTTCTAGCGCTAGGCGCGTGCGCGGCTGCCAAGCCCATCCCAGGAGGTACCCCTGTGACTGCAGCGGCCAAGGCATTTCCCTTCCCCACGGTCGAGAAGACTCTGCCCAACGGTCTGCGCGTTTTCGTCGTCCCATACGATTCGCCGGGCATTGTCGCCTACTACTCTATCGTCCGCACCGGCAGCCGCAACGAGGTCGAGCCGGGCAAGTCCGGGTTCGCCCACTTCTTCGAGCACATGATGTTCCGCGGAACCCCGAAGTACCCGACGGAGAAGTACAACAAAGAAATCAAAGCCATGGGCGCGGACTCGAACGCGTTCACGTCGGATGACATGACCGTGTACCACATCCTGGCTGGCACTTCGTCACTGCCCACCATCGTGACCATCGAGGCCGACCGCTTTCAGCACCTGGCCTACGCCGAGCCCGAATTTCAGAAGGAAGCCCGGGCAGTGCTGGGCGAGTACAACAAGGGCGCCTCCGATCCGTTGCAAAAGATGGTCGAGGTGCTGTACGACAAAGCCTTCCAGACCCATACCTACAAACACACGACGCTGGGTTTCTTGCGCGACATCGAGAACATGCCGAATGAGTTTGCATACTCGCGCCAGTTCTTCGACCGCTACTACCGGCCCGACAACGTGCTGCTGCTGGTAGTCGGTGACGTCACCGCCCAGCAGGTCATGCCGCTCATCGAAAAGCACTACGGTGGGTGGAAGACGGGCCCCATGCGGCCGGAGGTTCCGGTCGAACCGCCACAAAAACAGGAGGCCCGCGCCAGCGTGCCGTGGCAGGGCGCCAGCTTGCCCATGCTGCTGATCGGCTTTCATGCTCCCGCCTGTTCCACCACGGACATTGACGGCGTGGCCTTGCAAGTGCTGGCCGAACTGGTGTTTGCCGAACGCTCGCCGCTCTTCCGCCGCCTGGTGCTGGACGAACAGAAGGTCGAGCACATCGACGGCGCCTGGGAGCGCCACGTAGACCCGAATCTGTTCACGATCCTGGCCCGCATCAAGGAAAGCAAGGACTTGGCCTACGTGGAAAAGGCGATCTACCAAGAAATCGCCCGCATCGCGGCCGAGGGCACCAGCGAAGACACGCTGGCCGAGGTGGTATCACACACGCGCTACGCCTTGGCCGGCCAGCTTTCAACGGCGGACAAGGTGGCCCTGGTGGGGGCGGAGTTCCTTGCCTTGCACGGTGAGCTGAGTTCCATCGACGACACCTTCGCGCTTCTGTCCAAGGTCACCGTGAACGACGTCAAACGTGTTGCAAGCAAGTACTTCAACCCCGACAATCGCACCGTCGTCATCCTCGAGCCTGAAGCGCAATGAACGGCCCAGCTTTCCTTCGCCCCTCTTTCGCGAGCTACCGGAGGTTCTTCGTCATGCTTCTTTCCATCGCATTTGCGGCCGGTGCCCCATCGGCCCAGGCTGCCACCAGCCAAGGACTTCCGCCCATGCGCGTGATTCGTCTCCCCTCGCCCCATAGCCCCCTGGTCACCATCCGGCTGGTGTTTCAAGTCGGTTCCGCCGATGATCCTACGGGATGCGAGGGCCTGGCGGCCCTGACCGCCGCCATGCTCGACGAGGGTGGAACCGTCAAGCGAACCCGCACCGAGGTACTGGATGCTCTGTATCCTATGGCGGCCGAGATCCACAGTTACGGCGACAGGGACACGTTCGTCTACGCAGGCACCGTCCATCGCGACAACCTAGCGGCGTTCGCAACGCTCTTGAGCGAGCAGATCCTGACGCCACGCTTTAGCGTCGAGGATTTCACCCGCCTCCGCCAGGACGCCCTGGACGCCATCACAAAAACCCTGCGCGGCAACGACGACGAGGATCTAGGCAAAGAAGCGCTCGAAACCATGCTTTACCGGCAGCACCCTTACGGGCATCCCGTGGCGGGCACGGTGGCAGGCCTCGCCTCCCTCACGCTGAACGATGTGAAGCGATTCTATGCCGACCATTTCACGCAAGATCGCCTGATCGTCGGCGTGTCAGGCGGCTATCCCGAAGCGTTTCCCGATGCCTTTGCCGCTCACTTCGCCGTCCTGCCGGCCCTAGGCACACCGCGGGCCGAGCTGCCAGCACCCCAGGCTCGGCAAGGGATGGACCTTCTCGCGGTGGAAAAGGAATCGCTGGGCAACGCCATCTCCATGGGCGTTCCCATCGACGTGACCCGCGCCGACGAAGCCTTCTACCCTCTGGTGGTGGCGGCTTCCTACCTAGGCGAGCACCGGACCTTCAACGGTGTCCTGATGCTGAGCATGCGCCAGAAACGCGGGCTGAACTACGGCGACTACGCCTACGTGGAAAAGTTTCTCCAGGATGGATGGACCACCTTTCCCCTGCCCAATGTGCCACGCCGCCAGCAACACTTCGAAATCTGGTTACGTCCGGTGCCACCGGCCAGCACGGGCTTCGCCATTCGCGAAGCCATTTTCGAAACCGACAAGCTGATTCGCGAGGGCATCCCGGCCGCCGGCTTCGAGGCTACCCGTGCCTTCCTGCTCAACTACGTCGACCTGTGGGCGCAGGACGGCTCACGACGGCTTGGCTACGCAATCGATGCCGCCATCTACGGCAAAGATGTCTTGGCCGAGCTGAAGGCCCGGCTACCCACCATGACCAAGAAGGACGTGGATGAGGCGATCCGTGCCCACCTATCGACGGCCAACCTGAATGTCGTCGTGGTGGGAGCAAAAGTTAGGGAACTGGCGGGCAAATTGACAGCCGGCCAGCCCACCCCCATCGTGTACGATACCAAAGAGACCCCCGCCGACGTTCGTCAAGAAGACAAACTCATCGAAAGCTATCCCCTTCCTTTGTCGGCCTCTCACATCAAGATCCTCTCCGCCAGCAACCTGTTTGAGAAGTAAGATAGGGGCCGATGCCGAAGGCCGGGAAATACCGAATAACCCGAAAAATTGCCGATGGTGGGATGGCCGAGATTTTTCTCGGCACCCAGCACGGCCTGGAAGGCTTCGAACGCCCTGTGGTGCTCAAGCGCATTCTGTCGCCCCTGGTGGCGGATCCGCAGTTCCGCAACATGCTGATCGACGAGGCCCACGTCGCCATGGGGCTGAACCACAGCAATATCGTGCAGGTACTCGACCTGGGCCACGTGCAGGGGCGCTACTTCCTGGTCATGGAGCTGGTCGACGGCTGGGACCTCTACCAAATCATGACCCGTGCGGCGGCAGCCAAATTCCCCATCCCGCCTGAAATCGTACTCTACATTGCGGCCGAGATCTGCCGCGCCTTGGCCTACGCGCACGCACGGACCCGCGACGGCCAACCGCTGGCTATCGTCCATCGCGATGTCAGCCCGCAAAACGTCCTCATCAGCGAGCAGGGCGAGGTCAAACTGACCGACTTTGGCATCGCCAAGGCCATGGGCCGACGCGAGCGCACCAACCAGGGCGTCATCAAAGGCAAGTTGGCCTTCATGTCCCCGGAACAGGCGTCGGGCACCGTCATCGACGGTCGGTCCGACCTTTTCGCCCTCGGGACCATGCTGTACCAGCTCTTCGTTGGTCGCCGTCCTTTCGAAGCGCCGACTGACCTCGAAGCCATCATGCGAGTGCGTGAATGCCGGTTCGTACCGCCCGAGATGGCCAGGCCCGGCCTCCATCCCGAGCTGGTGAAGATTCTTCGTCGGGTCATGCAGGCCCAACCCGCCAACCGCTACCAAAGCGCCGACGAAATGCTGGTGGA
>Ga0302323_100005614_pt1 | contig 10298 bp, 6 predicted proteins | sample Fen_T0_3_FD_201950 | JGI IMG/M metagenome (GOLD analysis project Ga0302323, IMG submission 201950) | Peat permafrost microbial communities from Stordalen Mire near Abisko, Sweden - Fen_T0_3 | ecosystem: Environmental > Terrestrial > Soil > Wetlands > Permafrost | place: Sweden: Abisko... | reverse complement strand
ACGAGATCGAACGCCACGACCGCGACACCGACCCCGACCAGGCACCCCCCACCAAGACCACCCCAGCCGTCCCCGCCGACATCGCCACCGACGTCCTGGACTGGATCAGCCACCGCTGACCACTTCCGAAACACGCCCTAGGCGCTGGGCGTCGGGGGGCCCGTCACCCGGGTACCGCGGGCGACGGGCACCCGCCACGGATGGCCACGGAAGGTCACGGACCGCCACGGAAGTGGCGGGTACAAAGAACGTAACGTTACCGTGGGCCACTTCGTACCCGGAGGAGTGACAGTCGGCGGCAGCCCTGTCGACCGTCCCGACGTGCAGATACGCTGTGGCACCATCTGAAACGTTACCGATCACCGACCGCAGACGCTCGCTGGAGGATCACCGCCTGTGGCCAGGCACTCCGATTCGGGAGACGGGCAGGAGCCCGACGGGCAGTGGCCCGCGCCCGCCTCGCCGGACCCCCGCTCCTTCCCGCCGTCCGGGTGGCCAGGCGACCCTGGAGCGGCCGGTACGGCCGGCGGCCCGGGGCAGCAGCCCCCCTACCCGGAACAGCCGCAGTACCCGCAGCTGCAGCAACCGCAGTACCCGCAGCAGGCGCCGTACCCGCAGCAGGCCCAGTACCCGCAGCCGCAGTACCCGCGGCAGCAGCCCCAGTTCCCGGTGCAGCCGCAGCAGCCGGTGTTCCCCGGACCGGCGCTGGCCGCCCAGGCGCAGGCCCAGGCGGCCCGCGACGCGGCCCGGCAGGCCGCGCAGGTCACCCAGCAGGCCCCGGACCGCGCTCCCCGCGCGTCCCGGGGTCGCGTCGCGGCCGTCGGCGCAGCGACGCTCGCCGCCGTCATGCTGGTGGCGCTGTGCGTCCCGGGGGTGCTGCCGGGCCTGGCCCCGGGGCTTCGCAGCAACCTGCCCTGGTTCCCGCCGCCGCCGTGCGACCGCGTCACGGTGCTGGACGTCGTCGCCACCCCGCTCGTCGCCCCGACGGTGTCGTCGCTGGTCGCCCCGCTGCAGCAGCACCGGATGGCCGACGACAGCTGCCTGTCGGTCCGGGTGCGCGCCCAGGAGGCGGCGGACACCATCGCCAGCAGCGGCGTCCTGCCGCCCTCGCGCGCCCCGCAGCTGTGGCTGAGCGACTCCTCCCTGTGGCCGTCCCGGATCACGAACTGGCGCACCCGGACCATCGGCTCCTTCGCCACCACCCCGGTGATCATGGTGTCCAGCGCCAAGGCGGTCCAGAACGCCGGCTGGACGACGTCCCGGCCCAACTGGGTCCAGCTGTTCGCCGGCACCCAGAACCTCTCCATGCCCGGGCTCACCGACCAGGCCCAGGGGCAGCTCGCCATGGTGGCGCTATGGCAGTCCGCGGGGCGCGGCGGCGCCGCCGACCGGGCGCTGACCCAGGCCGCCCTGGCCGCTCGCCGCAGCCCGTACACCAACCAGGCCGGCGCGCTCTCCGCGATCGTCAACCCGGCCGCGGACCGTCCCGACGCCGACGCGCCGTTCGTCACCACCACCGAGCAGGCGATGGTGGCGATCAACCGGGACAGCATGCGCGCCGTCCTGACCCCGGTGTATCCGACCGACGGATCGCCCTTCCTCGACTTCCCGATCGTGCGGGTCGCCGAGGACCAGCAGGACGCCCCGCACGCCGCCGGGACCGATCTCGTCGTCGACGCCCTCGGCACGGCGAAGGCGCGCGACGCCGCGCACGTCCTCGGGCTGCGCAACCGGGACGGCGCGGACGCCCCCACCGGCCAGCTGGGCCTGCCCGCGAAGGTCGCCCGGGCGGCGCTGCCGTCCGCGCAGGACCTCACCCGCTTCTCCCAGCGGTGGACCGCGCTGGCCAGCCCGTCCCGCCTGCTCACGGTGATCGACGTGTCCGCGTCGATGCGTTCCGGGTCGAGGCCGACCCGGCTGGAGCTCGCCGGCAAAGCCGCGGCCGCCGTCGGCGACCTGCTCCCGGACATCTCCTCCGCCGGGCTGTGGGCGTTCTCCCTCGACATGGACGGCGACCTGCCCTACCGCGCGCTCGCCGCAGTCGACCGGCTCGGCTCCACGGACGACGACGGCCAGGTGCACCGCCGCGCCATCCAGAAGGAGCTGCAGGCGCTGGACGGCGTCACGGGCGGTGGCGGGACGGCGCTGTACGTCACCGCGCTGGCGGCGGTGCGCGCCGTCCGAGCGTCCTACGACATCCGGGCCGCGAACGCCGTCGTCCTCTTCACCGACGGCAGCAACCAGAACGACGACCGGCTGACGCTGCCCGTGCTGGTGGAGACGCTGCGGCGCGAGGCCGGCGAGGCCAAGGACCGCCCGGTCCGGCTGATCTGCATCGGCCTCGGCGCCAAGGTCGACATGAAGACGCTCCAGGCCATGTCCGAGGCGACCGGGGGCACCGCATACCAGGCGCAGACGGCCGCCGACCTGCAGTCCGTCCTGTACGACGCGATCGCCCGCCGGTCCTGACCCGCCGGGTCCTCGCCCACCCGTCCTGACCCGCCGGTCCGCAGACGGCGGGCCCTCACCCGCCCGTCCGGGGACGGCGGGTCAGCTCTCCACGACGCAGATGAGGTCGCCGCCCTCGACCTGCTGGACCGCCCCGATCGCCAGGCGCCGCACGGTGCCGGCGACCGACGTCGTCACGGCCGCCTCCATCTTCATCGCCTCGATCGTGGCGACGGTCTGGCCGGCCTCGACGACCGCCCCCTCGTCGACGGCGAGCGAGACGACGCCCGCGAAGGGCGCCCCGACGTGCCCGGGCCGGGCGGGGTCGGCCTTCTCCGCCGTCCGGACGTTGACCTGCACCGACCGGTCGCGCACCCGGACGGGCCGCAGCTGGCCGTTGAGCGTGCACATGACCGTGCGCATGCCGCGCTCGTCGACGTCCCCGACGGCCTGCAGGCCGACGATGAGCCGGACGCCGCGGTCGAGGGCCACCACGTGCTCGTCGCCCGGTCGCAGCCCGTAGAGGTAGTCGACGGTGTCCAGCACCGAGACGTCACCGTAGGTGTCCCGCACGGTCGCGAACTCCCGGGCCGGGCCGGGGAAGAGCAGCCGGTTGAGGGTGCCGCGCCGGTCGGCCGCGAGCGCCTTGCGGTCGTCGTCCGCGAGGTCGACGTGCCGGCGGGGGGTCGCCCGGCCGGCCAGGGCCCGGGAGCGGAACGGCTCCGGCCAGCCGCCGGGCGGGTCGCCCAGCTCGCCGCCGAGGAAGCCGATCACGGAGTCGGGGATGTCGAAGGCCTGCGGGTTGGCGGCGAACTCGGCGGGGTCGGCGCCGACGGCCACCAGGTGCAGCGCCAGGTCCCCGACGACCTTGGACGACGGGGTGACCTTGACGAGCCGGCCCAGGATCCGGTCGGCGGCCGCATACATGGCCTCGATCTGCTCGAACTTCTCCCCCAGGCCCAGCGCGATCGCCTGCTGGCGCAGGTTGGACAGCTGGCCGCCGGGGATCTCGTGGTCGTAGACGCGGCCGGTCGGCGAGGGCAACCCGGACTCGAACGGGGCGTAGACGCGCCGGACCGTCTCCCAGTAGGGCTCCAGGTCCATCACGGCGCGCAGGTCGAGGCCGCTGTCGTGCTCGGTGTGCGCGAGGGCGGCCACCAGCGCCGACAGCGGCGGCTGGCTCGTCGTGCCCGCCATCGAGGCGCTGGCGGCGTCCACGGCGTCCACCCCGGCCCCGATCGCCGCCAGCAGGGTGGCCAGCTGGCCGCCCGCGGTGTCGTGGGTGTGCAGGTGGACGGGCAGCTCGAACCGCTCGCGCAGGGCGGTGACAAGCCGGGCGGCGGCGAACGGCCGCAGCAGGCCGGCCATGTCCTTGATCGCGATGACGTGGGCGCCGGCGTCGACGATCTGCTCCGCGAGCCGCAGGTAGTAGTCGAGGGTGTAGAGGTCCTCGGCGGGGTCGAGCAGGTCGCCGGTGTAACACAGAGCGACCTCGGCGACGGCCGTCCCGGTGGCGCGGACCGCGTCGATCGCCGGCCGCATCTGGGCGACGTCGTTGAGCGCGTCGAAGATCCGGAAGATGTCGATGCCGGTCTGGGCCGCCTCGTGCACGAAGGCGTCCGTCACCTCCGTCGGGTAAGGGGTGTACCCGACGGTGTTGCGGCCGCGCAGCAACATCTGCAGGCACAGGTTGGGCATCGCCTCGCGCAGGACGGCCAGCCGCTCCCAGGGGTCCTCGCCGAGGAAGCGCAGGGCGACGTCGTAGGTGGCGCCGCCCCAGCACTCCACGCTGAGCAGCTGCGGGGTGAGCCGGGCGACGTGCCCGGCGGCGTTCAGCAGGTCACGGGTGCGCACCCGGGTGGCCAGCAGCGACTGGTGGGCGTCCCGGAAGGTGGTGTCGGTGACGGCGGGCACCGGCGCCGCGCGCAGGGCGGCCGCGAAGCCCTCCGGCCCGGCGTCCAGGAGCGTGCGGCGCCAGCCCGAACCGGTCGGCACCGGGACGGACAGGTCGAGGGCGGGCAGCTTGGAGGTCGGCTCGATCGTGATCGGCGCCTCGCCGTGGGGCCGGTTGACCGTGACGTCGGCCAGCCAGGTGAGCAGCTTCGTGCCGCGGTCGGAGCTCGGCCGGGCGGCGAGCAGGTGCGGCCGCTCGTCGATGAAGGACGTCGGGACGCCGCCGGCGAGGAAGTCCGGCTCGCTCAGGACGGCCTGCAGGAACGGGATGTTCGTGCTGACGCCGCGCACCCGGAACTCGGCCAGGGCGCGCCGGGCCCGGCTCACCGCCGTCGGGAAGTCCGCTCCCCGGCTGACGAGCTTGACCAGCATCGAGTCGAAGTGCGGGCTGATCGCGGCGCCCGCGTGCACGGTGCCGCCGTCCAGCCGGATGCCCGCGCCGCCGGGCGAGCGGTAGGTGTTGACGATGCCGGTGTCGGGCCGGAACCCGTTGGCCGGGTCCTCGGTGGTGATCCGGCACTGCAGCGCGACGCCGTGGACGTGGATGGACTCCTGGTGCAGGCCAAGGTCGGCCAGCGTCTCCCCCGCCGCGATGCGCAGCTGCGCCTGGACGAGGTCGACGTCCGTGACCTCCTCGGTGACGGTGTGCTCGACCTGGATCCGGGGGTTCATCTCGATGAAGACGTGCCGGCCGGCGTTGTCGCCCACCGTGTCGAGCAGGAACTCCACCGTGCCGGCGTTGACGTAGTCCACCTGCCGGGCGAAGGCGACGGCGTCCCGGCAGAGCGCCTCCCGGATGCCCGGGTCGAGGTTGGGTGCCGGCGCGATCTCGACGACCTTCTGGTGCCGGCGCTGCACGGAGCAGTCGCGCTCGAACAGGTGCACGGTCTCGCCGGTGGCGTCCGCGAGCACCTGGACCTCCAGGTGGCGGGGGCGCAGCACGGCCTGCTCGAGGAACATCGTCGCGTCACCGAAGGCGCCCTGGGCCTCCCGCATCGCGGTGGCCAGGGCGTCCGCCAGGTGGGCGGGCTCGTCGACCCGGCGCATCCCGCGGCCGCCGCCGCCGGCCACGGCCTTGGCGAACACCGGGAAGCCGATCACCGCCGCGGCCGCCACCAGCTCGTCGACGTCCGCGGACGGCGCGGACGAGCGCAGCACCGGCACGCCCGCCGCCCGCGCCGCCGCGACCGCCTTGACCTTGTTGCCCGCCATGGTCAGCACGGGCGCGGGGGGCCCGACGAAGGTGATCCCGGCGTCCGCGCAGGCCTGCGCGAGGTCGGGGTTCTCGGACAGGAAGCCGTAGCCGGGGTACACCGCGTCCGCGCCGGACTCGCGCGCCACCCGGATGATCTCGTCGACGTCCAGGTAGGCGTGGACGGCGTGGCCGCGCTCGCCGATCAGGTAGGCCTCGTCCGCCTTGGTCCGGTGGACGGCGTTGCGGTCCTCGTAGGGGAAGACCGCCACCGTGCGGGCGCCCAGCTCGTAGGCGGCCCGGAAGGCACGGACGGCGATCTCGCCCCGGTTGGCGACGAGGATCTTCCTGAACACGGGGCCTCCCGGGACGGATGGGGGGAAGGGCACTCGCGCGACCCTGCGCCGGGGTCAACCTAACCGCTGAGGTGCGGCCTGGCCACAGCCGCGCGCGTCGCCGTCGGCCACGGGCGGGGAGTTTTCTTCGGTTTTGTGCATCCAACGAGGGGGCCTGAGCGGAACACCTACCGAGGCGCCCACCGCGGGCGCCCTGCAAAGGAGTCCACGTGCGCACCCACCGCATCGCCGTCGCCCTCGCCGCCACGGCGGCCCTGTCCCTGGCCGCCTGCAGCTCCGGCAGCACCACGACGACCACCCCGGCAGCCACGTCCGCCGCGAGCTCACCGGCCGCGGCCGCGTCGACCTCCGCGTCGCCGTCCGGCGCGATGTCGGCGTCGCCCACGGCCGCCGGCACCGTCGTCGGGGTCGCGAGCAGCAATCCCGACTTCAGCACCCTGGTCGCCGCGGTGAAGGCCGCCGGGCTGGTCGAGACGCTCGACGGCGCCGGTCCGTTCACGGTGTTCGCCCCGACGAACGCGGCGTTCGCGGCCCTGCCGGCCGGGGTGCTCGACAAGCTCCTGCTGCCGGCGAACAAGGCAACCCTGACCAAGATCCTGACCTACCACGTGCTGCCGGCGAAGGTGATGGCCGCCGACGTGAAGGCCGGCAACGTCAAGACCGTGGAGGGCAGCGACCTCGCCGTCACCACGGACGGCGGCGTGAAGGTCGGCGGCGCGACCGTGACCGCGACCGACGTCGCGGCCTCCAACGGCGTCATCCACGTCATCGACAAGGTGCTCGTCCCCGCCGGCGTGGACGTCGCCGCTCTCTGAAGACGCCGACCGCACGGCCGGTCCCGGCCGGCCCGGCGCGCGCCGGGCCGGGTCGGGGCTCCGGGTCTCATCCCGGGGCCCGGCGGGCCGGGTCTGGCCGCGGCGTCAGTGACCGCTGCGGCGTCGCTCGGCCAGGGCCCGGCGCTGCTCGACGAACACGAGCCGGACCAGGTGCTCGCGGTCCGCCGCGGCGATGTCCACGAACCGCCCGTGCAGCTTGCGGTCGGACAGCTCGACCACGGACAGCACCGCCGGGACGAGCCGGTGGTCGGGCAGGGACAGCTCGAGGTAGAGCCGGGAACCGTAGGGCGTGGAGCCGCTGCGCGGGTGCAGGTCGACGCCGACGCCCCCGGCCGACACGTCGAGCGTCACGCCCTCCACGACGCCGTCGCTGAACACCCGCTGGGCGGCCGCGTCCGCCGCCGTCGCCCGGAGCGGGAGGCTGAGCCGCCCCCGGACGTCCTGGCGCCGCTGCCGCAGCGCGGGCGCGTCGGTGGAGCCGGGGCAGAGCTCGAGGACGCCGTCGCGCAGGCGCAGGTGCGCGGCCAGGCTCAGCGCCCCCGCCGGCGTCGCGGCCTCCAGGACGCCGTCCCCGTCGCCCAGGGCGCGGTGCGGCGCGAGCACCGGGACGGCCCACCGCCCGACCAGCCGGACCTCGGCCAGGGTCCGCAGGGGCACCGGGCCGCTGCCCGTGCGCAGCACCAGGCGGCTGCCCCTGGCGATCGTCGTCATCCCGGCCCTCCGTCCGACCTCCGGGCGGCGCCGGCGTCCCCGCCAGTCTTGGTCAGCGGCGCCGCCGCCGGTGGCGCAACGCCCGCGACATCACCCTGACTGCCTACCGCCGGCGGTCAGCCGGCCCGGAGGGGGCCGGCGGTCAGCCGGCCCGGACGGGCAGCTCGCGCAGGCCCCGGATCACGAACTCCGGACGCCGCCGCGGGGCGGTCCCCGGCGCCAGCCCCGGCAGGCGGATGCGCAGCGCCGCCAGGACCGCCTGGACCTCCACGCGGGCCAGCGGGGCCCCGAGACAGAAGTGGATCCCGGCGCCGAAGCCGAGGTGCGGGTTGGGCGTGCGGCCGACGTCGAACCGGTCCGGGTCGGCGAAGACCGCCGGGTCCCGGTTGGCCGCTCCGAGCAGGGCGGCGATCTTCGTCCCCTCGGGCACGTCGACACCGCCGATCATGACGTCGCGGGTCGCCGTCCGCTCGAACAGCTGCAGGGACGAGTCGAACCGGATCATCTCCTCGGCCGCCGACGGCACCAGGGCCGGGTCCGCCACGACGCGCGCCCACTCCTGCGGCCGTTCCAGCAGGGCCGCGAGCCCGTTGCCGACGACGTTGACCGTCGCCTCGTGACCCGCCATGAGCAGCAGCACGCAGGTGCCGACGATCTCGTCGCCGCTGAGGCGGTCCGCGCCGTCCGCGGCGGCGACCAGGTCGCTGACCAGGTCGTCCGGGCGGGGGGACCGGCGCCGCTCGGCCACCAGCTCACGCAGGTAGGCGACGAACGCGGCGGCCGAGCGCTCGGCCTCGCGCTGCAGCTCGGGAGCCGGCTGGTACTCGTACAGCTTGACGATCGCGTTCGACCAGGGACGCAGCAGGCCCCGGTCGGCCGCCGGGACGCCGAGCAGCTGGGCGATCACCTCGACGGGCAGCGGCTCCGCCACGAGCGCGAGCAGGTCGGCGTCGTCCCCGGCGGTGAGCCGGTAGGCGAGGTCGGCGACGAGCTGGTCGGCGAGCGCCCCGATCCACGGCCGCATCCGCTCGACGTGGCCGCGCGCGAAGGCACCCGCCACCAGGCGGCGCAGCCGGGTGTGGGTGGGCGGCTCGCTCTCCAGGATGGACGTGCGGTGCAGCAGGTTGAACGCCTCGAACGTCTCGACGGGCTCCCGGTCGCGCCACAGCCGGCCCAGCCCGCGGTCGCGCAGGACGGCGTCGCAGGCCTGGTGGGACACCGCCACCAGCAGCCCGAGCCCGTCGTGGCGGTGCACAGGCCCCTGCGCACGCAGGCGCGCGAACGCCGGGTACGGGTCCGCCAGGAAGGCCGGGTCGGTCGGGTCGAAGAGGTCGCCGGACGCGCCGGTCGCGGAGAGGGCCACGGCCGCACCCTAGTTCGCACCCTGGTTAGGGTGGCGCGCATGGCACGCACCATCGCGACCACGACCGCCGTCGACCTGGACGGCCTGCTGGCGTTCGTCCGCCCGCGCCACCACGTCCTGCTGATCACCTACCGCGCCGACGGTGGCGTGCAGGCGTCGCCGGTGACGGCGGGCGTGGACGCCGCCGGGCGGATCGTCGTCTCCTCCTACCCCGACCGGGCCAAGACGGCGAACCTGCGCCGGGACCCGCGGGCGAGCATCGTCGTCCTCTCCGACGACTTCGGCGGGCCGTGGGTGCAGGTCGACGGCGACGCCGAGGTGCTCGACCTGCCCGAGGCGCTCGAACCGCTGGTGGAGTACTTCCGCAGCATCTCGGGCGAGCACCCCGACTGGGACGAGTACCGCGCCGCGATGACCGCGCAGGGCAAGGTGCTGCTGCGCGTCACCCCGCGCCGCTGGGGGCCGGTCGCGACGGGCGGCTTCCCCGCCCGCCTCGCCTAACGGTGCGCCTTGCAGTGCCGGTTCTGCTGCTGGTGGGCCGACCGCCGGTTCGGTGGGTGTCGCCGGAGCTGGGTCGATGAACCCGACGGTGAACCGGAACGGTGGCGCCGACCGCCGGAACGGTTCACCGACCCGTTCATCGTCACCACAGGACGACCGGCACGGGGTCAGCCGTGCATGATCAACTCAACTGTGCATGATCACCGCGGGGTGGGGTTAGCGTGGGGCTGTGGTGATCGGGGACGCTGAGGACGGGGACACGGCCAGGACGGCGGCCGGGAACGCGCTCGGGAACGCGGCCGGGAACGCGCTCGGGAACGCGGTGGCCGCCGGGTTGATCGGGGCCGGCGGCGGGGCGGCACTGGGGGCGGGCCGGGGGCGGCGGGGCGTGCTGCGCGGCGCGATGGCCGGGGCTGCGGCCCTCGCCGTGATCGACGCGGTCGCGCGGTCGCGGCAGCGGCCGAACGAGATCCCGCCGTTCGCCGGGCGGCTGGCCGCGAGCGTGGCGCTGGCCGCGCCGCTGGGGTGGGGGCTGGAGCGGGTCGCGCGGGCCGGACCGGTCGCCGTCGGCGGGCTGACGGGCGCGCTCGCCGGGGCACTCGGCGTCCGGCCCCAGAAGGTCGCCCTCGGGCCGCTGCTGGGCGGTGCGGTCGGCGCGCTCGCCGCCCGCGCGTCCCGCCGCGGGACGACGACGTCCGGCGCCGCCGTGGCCGCCGCCACGATGCTCACCTACCGGCTGGTGTCGGCGGCCGTCTTCCGGGACGCGCAGGTCGGCCTGCTGGCCCAGCGGGCGGACGCCGCCGACCTGCCCTTCGTCGTCCCGCTGGAGGCGCACGACCGGTACGTGGGCACCGGCTACGTCGGGCGGCTGGCCGAGGTGCTCGGCGGCACCTGGACGCCGGACACGCAGGAGGTCGGGATCGTCGCCTCCCTCGACG
>Ga0302323_100005612_pt1 | contig 10299 bp, 10 predicted proteins | sample Fen_T0_3_FD_201950 | JGI IMG/M metagenome (GOLD analysis project Ga0302323, IMG submission 201950) | Peat permafrost microbial communities from Stordalen Mire near Abisko, Sweden - Fen_T0_3 | ecosystem: Environmental > Terrestrial > Soil > Wetlands > Permafrost | place: Sweden: Abisko... | reverse complement strand
TGGTTTTGAGTTTCGCATTTCGACAACTAGCACGACGCTTACCGAATACGGCGGCACTTGTGAAGTGGAGCCTTGTTGGCCGCACGGCGATCGCATTTCTCTTACCAGCGAATGGCAAAAGGCATCGGTGCCCTTCACCGCTCTAACCCGTTACGTGTCAGACGAACCGTTCAGGCCTTCCCAAATCACCAACCTGCAGTTTTACTGCTCGGAGGACTGCACCAGTTTCGATGTCTGGGTGGATGATATTGCGTTCTATTGACGCCCCGCATCGATACGGTGCGACGCGCTTCAGACAATCTCGCATCTGCGCGGGATTCCGATCGTGCGATCCGCGATTGGTGCCCACCGAAAATCTCCATTTTTCGGGGTTCCTCCGTAACGAGATGCGTCGCGCATGACACGATCGCCAACCCACGATCTTGGAAGTTCGTCGGCAACCCTGCGTCGGCATCGTCGACCGCGCCGGACAAACCAAAGACCCGCCTTAGGCAATGCACCAAGGCGTCGCGCGAGAACGCGAGCAATTGAAGGGATGACAATAGCCGCAGCCACTCAAACCGTTTCACGCCGAGCCACGAACCGAATGAACTCCACCGTTCGCGTCGGCAATTGCTCGGCCACTCGCGATAACGAGTCTAGGATTGCAGCAATTTCGTTTCCCTTCGGACGCGCGAAGGACGAGTTAAAATTCGCTTCGTAGGATTGGACGAACGTCGCCACTAACTCGACGTCGGCGCATTGTGGATCCTCGAGCGCAGCGAGCGCCCAGCGAAGACTTGTCCATTTGCCTTGCCTGAGGAGTAACGCTAGCGCATGTTTCCGTACGTGGCTCTCCGGGTTGCTCAGAAGCTCCGCAATCTCCACGTCCGAAACAAACACGTGATGCTTCACCAACAGATGCATCGCTACTTTTGAGACGCCGGGCTGTTGATCGCTGAGGGCTCGGAAAAGCACGACGGACGGCGTCTTCGACAGACGCGCAAAAACGGATAACGCCGATTGCCGAACTCGAGAACGATTGCCCGGGGCGGTAAATGGCAGCACAACATCGGCATACTCGGGTCGGTTGTTGTCGCTAATCCCCTCGATGGCGCCAAGCAGCGGTTTTCCCGTCAATTCCGGCAACGCCCGAATGTAGACTTCGCCCGAGGTCACTTGGGGATCACCGCGCAGGTAGAAGCGCGCCGTTTCGCGGACCGCTGCATTCGGGTCGAACAGGGATTTGTAGAGCACAGCCGAAACCCCTTCGATACCTCTTGCGACAGAAGCCTCGAGCAGCTGGACACGGAGCCGCACATTCCGGATGGAATCAAGGCGCTGAACAAGGACCGCCAACTGCTCGTTGTCCATTCGGGGAAGGACGTAGCCTGCAGCACGATTTGCAACGACCGGATCTGGATCTTCCATCGCAGAAGCAAGGACAGGAAAGGCGCCGTCGTCCGAGACACCTGCCAAGCATTGGACACATGCACGACGCAGGCTGGGTTGCTTGGAATGAACCGCTGCGAGCAGCGCGTCACGACCTTCAATTAGTAGAAACGCCTCAATGTAGCGGACCCGCGCTGCGTGGTCAATCCTGCGGAACTCCGCCAGCCTATAGACAAGCGGTAGTACGCGCACGAAATGTTCCGCGTAGCCCGACGTAAACCTTCGAGAAATGGCTTCAACTGCAACGGCACGAACCGGTCCTACCCAGTCGTTGACTCGCACCAACAGAAACGGCAATTCTCGACCACTATTCACTTCGGCAAGCTCCCGAGTGGCGGCTTCCCGAACGTGCCCGTTGGGCGCAGAACTCATCAAACCGTACACCGCCCAACGAGTGTCTCCGTGAAGCGGTAAGCGATGAAGGACTTCCGGCCCTACGTAGCCTAAGCGGAACGAAGCGCGAATGCGTTCATCTAACTGGATAGCTTTCTCCGGGAGCATGTCGTCCAGCAGTTCCGCCGCAGCTTCGGCTGCTTCAATCGCCTTGCCGTGGTCTTCTCCAACGAGCAACCGCGTCAAACGCGGAAGCGAGCGCCATCCGCTCGCCTCGCAGGCATCGACTTGCAATGGACCGTTGGGCACAACCCCGCGGTCCATTGCGCTTGCCTGTTTCGGTCGCCTGAAGAAGTCCCAGAATCCCATCGTCCTTATTGCAACTCTACCGGAACGAACGGATAACGTCACCCATTTGCCCTTCGAAGGTGAACCGACGGGGATTGGCTACGTTACCTGCACGCATTCGTGCCCTTAACTGGAACCGATCGTTGCTTAGCGCGAGATTTCGATCGCGTTGACGCGATCGCCTCCGGCCTGTTCCCGACGGTCGGTCTCAGCTAGGCTCGAAGAATGGTCGAGCTCCGGAAATTCACCCAACTCCAAGAGGTCAAGGTTCGCGAAACGGATCCGCGCCGCCCAAGCGTTGTCATCGCGGGACGCATTTTGGTCGTGGCAACCGAGCAAGAGCGCGACGACGGGATTGTCTGGCTTTTCGAGCAGGAAGGGGAGTCTGCGCTCGGGATCCACCGCGACTGGCTCGAACCAACGGGGCGCTTGCTCGCGTTTGCCGACGTGCGTTCGGCACTCTGCCGGCACATCTGTGACGGCGTGGCCTACATGTACAGCTACCATGCGCCGTCCACTGGCCCGATCGGCTTCGCCGACAACCGGTACCTCCTCGAGTACTATCACCGGTATCCTCGTGAAACATTCCTAGCAGCGGTGCGTTGGGGTATCGCAAATGCACGCGAGCTCTTCGCGAATTACTTCGATCCAAGAAGTGACCAATCTCACCGAGCCTTCCAAGAAAATGGAGCCTATTCGCTCGAGCGATTCGAAGGTTTTCTCAGAACGCTCTTGTCCGAGCTCGAGGCCTTCACGAGTTGATGCACCTAGCGAATGCTCGTGATGGGCCAAGACATTTAATGCTGGTGCGCAAGAGCCAATGATGAATCTGCCTGAACAGAATGTTCGCTGTCTCGACGCCCATGCGCAACTTGGGAATGGCGAATCATTGGGTTGGTCCGTCGCAGTGGACGGTTGGCCCCTGGGTGTCAGATCGGCATCGGGAACTTGAGCATCCAGCGGCTATGCGGCTTCGCGTGGTACCGCCTCGGTTCGAGTATCGCGCAGTCCGCACGTATGGAGCATCAGCGTGGCTGACCCGCACTCGGCACGTTATTGCGCCGAGCCAACCCCAAAGTGCTCCACCGCTTCTCGCTTGCGATTCGGCGGCCCGCCCACGACAAATTGTGATGCGACCCAGTTGTGGTGCTCCTAGCGGCGAAGTCGGACGCTTGGCAACGCGACGCATGGACAGTTTCACAGTGGGCATGTCAAATTCAATGATCCACGTTTGGGCAAACCACTTTCTTGAACCGGTTTCTTCAAAGCGCGGCGACTGCGCCAAAGATCGTGGGCTTCGTGCAACCGCCCACGCCAAGGAGCGCATTAATGAAGACGGGCCGTTGTTTGGTAAAGTCGTGTCTGGTTGGGATTCTCAGTATCGTCCTGGCTGGTTGTAGCGGCTCAGGTAGTGGCGATGCGAACGGGAACGGCTCGGGCGCAGGGACGCCTGGAAGCTCGGTGAGGGGTGGTGCAGCCAGCTCCGGCGGCACAACCACGATTGCCTCCGGCGGCACAACCACGATTGCCTCCGGCGCCACAACCGCGATTGCCTCTGGCGGCACAACCATGGGCGGCACGACTGCGATTGCCTCTGGCGGCACAACCATGGGCGGCACGTCTGAAGTGAAGGTTTTGCTCGCGGGCAGTGATGTCAATGCCGATGGGCCATTGCAGACAACCGTTCAAGAGAACATAAGTTTCAGTGGGGGTGGTCATATCCTCGTGCGCCCGACGGATATCACCAAGGAACCAAACACGAAGCATCCTGTTGCTGTCTGGGGTCCAGGCGGCGGCACTCCCCCGAAGGACTACTTGACGCTTCTGAAGCGCATGGCATCTCAAGGGTTCGTCGTCGTCGGGATCAGAGAATCAAGCGGAGGAAGCGAGCTGATGTCCGCCGCAATTGACTGGCTCGAGAAGCAGAATGCCGATTCCAGTAGCCCAATGTACGGCAAGCTGATTGTTAATCGTGTCGGCGTGTTCGGCCATTCCATGGGCGGGCTCTCTTCTGAAGCAACGGCCCTTGTCGATCCTCGTGTGGCGACAGCCCTTATGGATAACAGCGGTGCGTTCAGCCATGACCAGCTGGTCAAAATGAAAGTCCCAGTGGGCATCATCTATGGCGAAAATGGCATGGAACGACCCAACGCCGAAGGTGACTACAATAACTCGGGTAACAAGAGCCCGTGCTGGCTGGGTATGATGGCCGGAGGCGGTCATGGCTCTGGACCCTGGGATGGTGCGGCAGCAAATGTGGCCTGGATGCGCTGGCACATTGGGGGAGAAAACTCTCGCAAAGCTTCATTCCTTGGAAATGGTGGCGACTACAACAGTCGCGGCGTTTGGACGACCAAGTTCAAGAACTGGGACAGCTGGAAGAACTGGAATGAATAGATGACCGTGCGGCGTTCGCGGAGGGCCAATCTTGCCTCTCACGCTATCCCGCCGGTAATGTCTCACGCGCTGTCGTGACAGCAACCCCTGCTGCAAGTCAGGGCTCCCGAGCAGTAGCCGACGCAATCGCATCCGACGAGATTCACGCCGCTTCGCGTGGTACCTCGTCGGATGGCTTGTCTCGCGGCTCGCACGCCTCCGTCGTCGACCGATCACTGCCCACCCGCACTTCCCTCGCCAGGCGACGGCGTTCTGCGAGTTCAATGCCAAGTTAGCCGCAACGTCGACGTAGACCTCGTCGGGTGTTCGACCGTCGACGGCAACAAGGCGTTCAACCGGGGCGGCTGAGTCGAGCGAGTGCAGGTAGAGCCAGGAATGTTTCAGGCAACGGTTCGCGATAGCCGTCTGGGGACGACTGATTGCGACCAACGCGATCGAAGTCTCGCGTAAATTGACGTTTGGTTCCACCGTCGCTCTTGCTCGAGCAGTAGGCGCTCACCGTAGCAGCCGCTTGCAGCATGAAGCTCATGCTCGAGGTACCCCCACAGCGGGGACAGTCACGTCGGGCTCACCGCGACGCGAGACGGGTGTGGTCATTCGATGAATCTCGCGGTCCGCCGGAATCGAGACTGACGTAGATGCGGATGTCCGCGCTACCGTTCAACACGAGCCGACTTCGAAGCGATGCTGCTATGGCGTTTTCTCCAGGGATCCGAAACCTGGGGGCCATTGCTCCCAATTTCGCGCTCACACCCGTATCGATGTCGCACTGTCACATGAGACAGTGGTAGCCAGTCACATGGGGCATTGGAGGTGGCTCACCTCACTTCCTCGTAAAACACCACACAGTTTCCCGCAGAAGGATCGGTGGTTTGTACCTAGTCGAACGTCCCCTACGATAGACCGATCGAGCACAATCGATCCTGTTCAAATTGCGGATGCAACTTGACGGTGATTCGACATGGTTGGTAGAACGGCAACAGTCGAGCTCGCCGCCGATGCGCGACTGGCGGCGACGTGTGTCCGTTGAAGTCGTAGGCAGTTTGGTTGGAAGACGGCCAAACCCGTGGCACGAGATTCGCAATTCGATCGTCGACTGCCTGCACCGCATGCAGCCGATGCGATGGTAGTTCGGTTTCCAATGTTTTGTAAGGGAGTTGGCAATGTCGAAGCTCACGTCTCCTTCGCGGACCGATTTGTCCGAGGCGCTCAGTTCCAAGATCCTAGAACTTATCCTCCTTCCAACCGAGGAATGTAACTTTCGCTGTATCTACTGCTACGAAGACCACGTGCCGGGACGTATGAGTAACGCGACGGTTGCCGGGATCAAACGATTGATCGAACGACGAATGGACGATCTTCAGTTCTTGCGTCTGTCGTGGTTTGGCGGCGAACCACTGATTGCAGCCGATATTCTCTTCGAGATTGGAGAGTTCGCCAACAAGCAGTGCGACGCGCGCGGGGTAATACTGGCAGGCGACGTAACGACCAACGGGTTCATGCTGGCGCCAGCGACGATGAGTCGCCTCGTGGCTGCCAAGCACCAACAATTCTTCGTGTCTCTCGCCGGGGCTCGTGAGGTGCATGATCGCTTGCGGCCCTTGGTGTCCGGCAAAGGCACCTTCGACCGCATTTGGCGCAATCTGACTGAGCTACGCGACAGTTCCCTCGATTTCACCATCGATCTCCGGCTGCACTTCGGTCCCGACATTATTCCGTGCGAAGCGTTGTGCCGGGAAGTAAATGACGCATTTGGCGATGACGGCAGATTCACCGTATCGTTGCAGCGCATTGCCGATCTCGGGGGCGCGAACACCGGAACCTTCGACACAGTGGCGCCGGAGGATGCGCGAGCGATCGTGTGGCATCTGGCGAGCTTATTACCCGATGTTCAAGTGAGTAACCTGTATCCGAAGAAGCACCCGATCTGCTGCGCCGCGCGGCCCAACAACATGATCATCCGCACCGATGGGCGACTGAGTCGTTGTGCTTGTCAATTGAACGATCGCAGGAATTTCGTTGGCTCAATTGACGCCGATGGGCACCTCGCCCTCGATCAGAAGCAGCTCAATCCCTGGTTCAAGGGTTACAACAGTTTCGATGGCAACATGTTGGCATGCCCGGTCAACACTGTTCCCCGAGAAGCGTGGCCCGAGGCTGCGCCTACTGGATTGATACCAGTGGAGCGCCTCGTCGGTCAGCGATCGACTTCGACCGTGGTGCGTGCGTCGTGAATTCACTCGTCGCAAGCAAGCAAGCACCTTGTTCCCAAGTCATTGGATCGGCGGGAACAGTGGTGACATCGATTGCCGATCTACGTAGGAGATGCGGTACATGACTAACCAGAAGAGCGATCAAGGCAAAGACAATAAGGTGGGAATCGATTCGGACAAGATCGAGCTGGACGACGCTGGGCGTATCAAGGAGCTGAACGACGAACAGCTGGAGAAAGTGGCAGGGGGAATGCGCCCGCGGGGGGATATCTGCCGCATCCAGACCGATCCCAAAGGCTGCAGCATGAATATGTAGTCCCCTGGGCTACCTGCTCGGGCGGCTTCGGTCACCTAGGGTGCACGCCGAGGCCGCTCGAGTTTGCGTCACCAAGCGAAATCGGCCCGTCGAGAAGTGGTAATTGCGCGCCAGGCACTCGATCCGCAGGGCTGACGATGCCGGGAAGGTGCGAAACGACATATGACGATGATCTGGCCGACCGAAGAGAAGGTAATTGCCGTCATCCCAGCGTTCAACGAAGAGGGGTTGATTGGAAACGTTGTTCGCCAGTTGAACGCCTGTCGCCTCCAAGGACTGGTCCATGAGGTGATTGTCGTCAGCGACGGCAGCACGGACGGAACAGCAGCCAGGGCCCGCCAGCATGGCGCAAGCGTCGTAGAGCTTGCGACCAACCAGGGTAAAGCGCAAGCCTTCGCGACGGGTGCCAGGCTCTGCCGACAGAATCTATCGACGATCATGCTGGTGTTAGACGCCGATCTCGGGGCCATCGTACCTGCGCAGCTTCACAACATGGTTGCGCCACTCGTGGCTGCAAAGGATCTGCAGATGGTGATTGGCACGGTCAGCGGTGACCTCACCGGGATCAGCGGTCAGCGGGCGATACGGTTGCCGGCACTTAAGCCGCTCTTTGCCCACAGTCGCGTCTGGACGCGTGCGCTACTAGCCAATGGCTATGGACTGGAGGTCGCATTGAATGCGCTGTTGCGACGCCAGGCCATCGCCGAGACCAATTTCGCGACACTACGGCAGGCCGAAGGAAAACAGCTCGGCGTTCGCGCTGAAGTCGACGCAACAAACCTCTATCTGCGTGATCGGGAAACTCTGACAGTCATGATGCAGCGATTGCGACAGAAGATTGTGCAAGCAGCGCCAGAACGACGTCGGGGGCTGCGCCGACAAGCGTTGAGCCAAATAAGAGAACTGGAGGAGCGTCGGTATGCTGCGAGGCACCGCCAACCCAATTCGCCGAGCGCAGCGTTTGAAGGCTAGGCTCGTGGTGCTGACATGCAGCGGAACGCCGCGACCCTCGATGCGAGCGACGTGCCCTTCGTCGACGGACTAGACTGTAACCACGAGACCCAGGCCAAGCTACGATTGGAAATCCAATGAGCGAGGGCTGATGGCATTCACTTGAGCATGGGTGGCAAACCACCAAACATTTCGATAGCTCGGTCAGGCTGCGAAAGTGGTCGAGTTACACTTGGCACAACGCAATGAGAAGTTGCGTTACCGTGCCTTCAATGGGCGGACACCCGATGAGACGCAGTTCCCCCGTAGTGTCCGAAAGGTCGTTTCGACGAAATTGGCGCACGATCTGGAGCGTAAAGATCGCTTGGAACTCACGCTAGCAGGTCGGTAGTCTGCCGCAGCGGATGCTCCCGCTGCACATCCAGTTCATCGTTGTCACATGGTCGACGCGTACGCGCTCAACGAACGAATGGTGCGCAGTAGCGACTATCTCTTGGAAGAGGTTCGCGTCGCAGCTGAGACATCCTACGCCTTTCACTAGCCTGAAGGTTCCAGTCAAACGGAAAACCTGCGAACTAGCGCCTTCCGCCGAGCCTCGCCGTGCACCCTGACGCCAACCGACGGATCTTGTGGTTCGAACCGTAGGGAACCGAGGGGTTTGACTCAGAGTGGACGAGTAGAGCTTGCGGTATGTGGGTCGTGCTACTAGTTTTCAGTTGAGATGCGGGAATTTCGCAAGGGTCTGAGTGTCGTCACGTGCCACGGCGGGACGGAGCGATTACCGCTGCTCGAAGCCGCGCTAATAAACCTGGCTCGCTGCCAGGGTGTGAACGAAGTGATTGTGGTCGAAATGGGCGATGCACCGTTGGCTCTCGATCTCGCACGGCATTGGGGCTCGAAATACCTGTTCACGCGGCACGCGGGCCCGTTCGAACGCGCGCGCGCCCTCAACATCGGGACGGCAGTCGCGGCATGCGATCTCGTGATGTGGACGGACAATGATTTGCTTCTGCCGCATGACTTGCCGCGCGAGGCCGCGGCCGAGATGCGTGCGCGTCAACTTGACTACTTCCTGCCGCACTCCCACGTCCGATACCTCTCGAGGGCCGACTCGGCGGAGGTGCAGCAATGCCGGCGTGCCGCATCCGACTGCATGCCCCTGACAGTGCAACGTCCGCCCGGCGGAGCTGGAATCGTGAGCCACGCATTCATCGTCAAGTACGGTGGGCTGTGCGAAGAGTTTTGCGGCTGGGGCGGTGAGGACGATGCCTGGCTCCACAAGGTCCAGCTGCTAGGTAAGTTCGGGGTCACAGTTAGCCAAGAGCGACCGATCCATCACCTCTTTCACGACAACTCCGGCGGTTACGCTCCGCAGGCGGCGCGCGCCACGAACCCGCGCTACGCGCAAAATCTTGAGCTCTGGAACGAAGTCGAAGCTCTATCCGAGCCGAAAGCCTTCGTTGCGCGCTTTCCGCCCCCGCGAATCTGCTCCTCGGCTTGGGACGCCGCCAAGGTCGTGACGCTCTTGACCTTCGCGGAGGCGGGCGCAGTTAGCGCCCGCAACGCCGATCTCGCGGCGGAGTGGTTCCTGCAGCGCTTCGGGATCCGCGTCCGGCGTTTGCGACCTCGTCTGAACGAGAGCTGGTTCGCTGCGCTGACAGCCGAGGAGCCAGACGGTCTCGTGCTGTTCGGTGCGGGCAGCGCGTCCTTGTTCCTCGGCAGCCAGCATGGTCTGGCCTTTCGCGACATCGCGATTGCAGTCGTGGACCAGCCCAACGTCACGTGCACTGAATTGGCGAGGCTAAACCTGGCCAGAAACATCGTTATGCCTGGGCCGTCACGCGAACTGGGCGAAGGCTTGCCTGAAACTTCGCGCGTGTGGACTTGGATCGCCGAAGGCAATCCCGTTGGTGACAGGGATCGCACGGCTGTCGCTCTCACCCAAGCGCTCTCGGTCGTACTGGGTAGTACTCGTGTTGCACGGAAAATTGCTCAAGCCGAATCAGCGTGCATCGCAGCAGTGGAAGTTGAGTAGACCACCAACACGTTGGCGTGCGACATTGGTCTGTCCTTGCCCATCTCCGGTCCTTGCACAAGTCCCGATTCGGGGACGTCACAGTCCAATGACAAGTGCCATTATAACCGATGGTAGTATTAAGTAGTTGGGCTGCCCTCTCAGCGTAGCTGATAGGATTTGGTGCTTCTCTCCCACAGTTCCGGTACCGATTGTCCTTGCGCCATTGTGTGATGTTTTTCCGCCTGCGACTCGGGCGTTGCGGGGACGTTTTCTTCTTTGGCACCCAGTTTCCT
>Ga0302323_100005611_pt1 | contig 10300 bp, 8 predicted proteins | sample Fen_T0_3_FD_201950 | JGI IMG/M metagenome (GOLD analysis project Ga0302323, IMG submission 201950) | Peat permafrost microbial communities from Stordalen Mire near Abisko, Sweden - Fen_T0_3 | ecosystem: Environmental > Terrestrial > Soil > Wetlands > Permafrost | place: Sweden: Abisko... | reverse complement strand
GAGCCTTAGCCTCGTCGTGGCGGGGCGACCAATTGACGGTTCGGGTGCGGTGTGACGGCCTTGGAGTCCAAGCGTCGATCTGCCGGTGAACCGCCCACGTCGAAGCATCCAATCGCATGGGTTCCGTCGAGAGGGCTTGCCCTGAACGGATCGAATGGGCTCCCTCCTGTGCTTCATGGATTTTGTCCTTCCCAGCAATTTTGGCGGCGGCCCGACCGCGATTCCGCCGATTGATTTTCGGGCGCTGCTCAACGACGAGCAATTTGCCGCCGTCACCGCCCCGCCCGGCCCCCTTCTCGTGCTGGCCGGCGCCGGATCGGGCAAAACCCGCACCCTCACCTACCGGGTCGCCTACCTGCTATCTCAGGGCGTGAAGCCGGGCGAGATTCTCCTGCTGACCTTCACCAACAAGGCGGCCAAGGAAATGCTCCACCGCGTCCACGACCTCACCGGAATCGAGCCCGCCCGCTTCTGGGGCGGCACCTTTCACTCCTTGGGCAACCGGGCGCTGCGCATGTACGGCGAAGCCATCAAACTGCCGAAAAACTTCACGATCCTCGACGCCGACGAGTCCGAAACCCTCCTGAAACAAAGCGTCGAGGCCAAGGACAAGCTCTTCTTCAAGGACAAGACGAACCCGCGCCCGGGCCCGCTCTTCAGCGTGCTCTCGCTCGCCCGCAACACGCAGCTTTCCATCGCCGACACCGTCGCCAAGAATTTCCCGCAATACCAGGACATCGCCCACCTCTTTCCTGCCTTCGAGGACGCCTACACCAGGGCCAAGCGCGAGCAGGCGGTGGTCGACTATGACGATCTGCTCGAGATGTGGCTCAAGCTCCTTAACGACGCCCCCGAGATTGCGGCGTATTTCGGCAACCGCTTCCGGCATGTCCTTGTGGACGAGTACCAGGACACGAACACCATTCAGGCCCAGATTGTCGACCGGCTATCGACCCATCATCAGGTAATGGCCGTGGGCGACGACGCCCAATGCATCTATTCCTGGCGCGGCGCCGACTTTGAAAACATCATGTCGTTCCCGGATCGCCATCCGGGCACGATCATCCATCGGATCGAAACGAACTACCGGTCGACGCCCGAGATTCTGAATTTTGCCAACGGTGTCCTCAACGCCCAGCCCAAGGGCCGCCATTTCGACAAGGAACTCCGGGCTCACCGGGCTCACTCGACCAAGCCATACGTCGTCCAAACCATGGACGACCGGGAACAGGCGGAGTTCATCCTCAAGCGCGTTCACTCCCTCATCAACGACGACGGCGTGTCGGCCAACGAGATTGCGATCCTCTACCGATCTCATTTTCTCGCCCTCGAAGTCCAGTTGGCACTCTCCCGCGCCGGCATCCCCTACCACATCACCAGCGGAGTAAAGTTTTTTGAACGCCAGCATGTGCGCGACCTCATCGCCTTGTTGCGTTTCGTGTACAATCCCAGTGACACCCAGGCCTGGCAGCGCGTGGCGGTTCTGCTGCCGAAGATCGGCGAGAAGGGCGCACAGAAGATCCACGCCGCCGCCCTTGACCACGCGCGGCTCACGCAGCGCAATTTCATCGACGTCCTCGATACGGACGACGTGAAGAGCAAAGTCGCAAAGGACGCCAAGGACGACTGGGCCAATTTTTGCGCCTCCCTCCGCCAGGTGGCCGACACCATGGTCGCAAAACGGCCCGACGAGACCGTGACCGTCGCGCTGGACGGGTGGTACGGCGACTACCTGAAAGGCGCGTACGCCGACTACGTCGACCGGCTCGAGGAATTGAAGGCTCTCGTCGGTTTCGCCAGCCGCTTCTCCGAAATGCAGGACCTCCTTGCCCAGATCGTGCTCCTCAACGGCGAAACCAGCGACAAGCACGTCGATCCCAACACCGAGGCGATCAAACTCACCACGGTCCACCAGGCGAAGGGTCTCGAATACGACGTGGTCTTCCTGATCGGCGCCGCCGACGGCCAGTTTCCCGGGCGGCGCTCGATCGAGAGCGGGGATGTCGAGGAAGAACGCCGGCTTTTCTACGTGGCCGTCACCCGGGCCAAGAACGAACTCTACATCAGCTACCCGAAGGTCGCGTCCCGCGCCGGCCCGGGCGGCATGATGCTCAGCCCCTCGCGTTTCCTGCAGGAGCTGCCGGACGACCTGTACGAAGAACTGCGCATTAAGCGAAGCTACGGCTGGTAGGCGCTCCCACCCGGGAATGCTCTCACCAGCGGACGGAGGTTCTCGCCAGCGAGCCATCGATGATATTCCCGGTGCCTAACCGGTCAATTCGACAGCTTGCACTTTACCCGCACTCCGCACACGTTTGCTAGGCCCAATGATCGCGACGAAACATAGCGTGGAGTCCATTCTTAGACGCGAGGCGATCGGCTTTTCGCTCATCATCGTCCTCTCCTGGGCCACCGAGATTTTCCAGTTTCCGCATCTGCTCTTCGATGGTCCCGCCGCCTTTAATCTGAACCGGGCTCTCCTGCGCACCGTGGTGGTGATGGCAATCTGGGCCTGGGTTCATCTGGCCACCAAGCGCGTCCTGAGGCGGCTGCACCACCTTGAGGAATACCTTCTCGTGTGCAGTTGGTGCCGCAAAGTTGGTCACGAGGGCACTTGGCTCTCCATGGAGGAATACTTCGGGTCCAAGTTCGACACCGAAACCTCGCACGGCATCTGTCCGGATTGCGCCCGCAAGACGATGGACCGGCTCCACCGGCAGCCAGTCCAGCTCGATGAGCTTTCCCGAAAAGATCCGCCCCCGCCCACGACTTGACGCCAACCAGCGCCCCTCGGGCAAGCTCACGCAATCCGCTCTCCCCCGCGCCAGCAGGCCCATCTCGCATCGATCGTCATACGATGGACGACACCCAGTCGGCCGCGGCCACTCGCCCCGAACTACGGGTTGAGGCGGCGCGCCGGATGCCACCGCCCCGGGCAGCGGGTTGCCTGGATGTTGCGCCGGAAATGAAAAAAACGGAATTCGTGTAATGGCCGACCGCTTGCGTCCGCGCCGACGATGCATACGGTTGCTTTTCAAGTATGAAAACTGTCCTTGTCGTTCTTGGAATCCTGGCCGCCATTGCGATCGCCGGATTTCTTTTCCTCAGCGGCCAATACAATTCCCTGGTCAACCGCGCCCAGGCGGTCGATGCCCAGTGGGCCCAGGTGCAGAATGTCTACCAGCGTCGCGCCGACCTCGTACCTAACCTGGTCGCCACTGTCTCCGGCGCGGCCAACTTTGAGAAATCCACCCTGACTGAGATCGCCACTGCCCGCGCGTCGGTCGGCCGGGCCCAAATCAACCCCGGCGCCGCCCCGACCGATCCGGCACAATTGGCCGAATTCGACCGAGCCCAAGGCCAGCTCACTTCCGCCCTCTCGCGATTGCTGGTCGTGGCGGAGAACTATCCGAGCCTGAAGGCGACCGCCAATTTCCAGGAGTTGCAGGCCCAACTGGAGGGCACCGAAAACCGGATCTCGGTCGAGCGAGGCCGCTTTAACGAGTTGGCGCGAGATTACAACGCCGCCATCAAGCGCGTACCGGCAGTCTTTTTTGCCGGCCTGATGAACTTCCGGGAGAAGGCCTATTTCGTGGCCGCGCCCGGCTCCGACAAGGCTCCCACCGTCCAATTTGACTTCGGCAAGACGGCTCCCGTCAAACCGTAGGCTGGTCTTCCTTAGTGAACAAACTCGCCCTCCGTCTGTTGTTGGCCACCGCGCTCGTCTTTGCCGTTGTGCTCGGCGCGGCCGAGCGAATTCCTCCGGCGCCGGCCCGATACTTCAACGACTATGCCGGCGTGGTTTCCGCGTCCGTCGCGAACGAGCTGAATGCCGAACTCGAACAATTCGAGCGCACGAGTTCCAACCAGCTCGTGGTCGCGATCTATCCCCGGATGGAGTCGGACTCCTCGGTGTCGGACTACACCGTTCGCGTAGCCCAATCCTGGCGGGTCGGCCAAAAAAGCCGCGACAACGGTGCGGTGCTCTTCGCCTTCATGAAGGAACACCAACTCTACATCCAGGTGGGGTACGGGCTGGAGGCGGTGTTACCGGACGCCACGGCAAAACGGATCGTCGAGCAGGAGATCGTGCCGCGTTTCCGACAAAATGACGTCGATGGCGGGATGCGCGCAGCGGTCACGGCGATGATGGCCGCGACGCGGGGCGAATACCAGGGCAGTGGCAATACCCGGGTTGAGAATCAGGATCGACGCGGTCCCTCGACACCCAGTCTCGGCTTCGTCGCCCTGCTCATACTTTTCGTAGTGATCAGTTCGATTTTCCGGCGTCGTTCGCAGCGCACCTACGTGTTTGGCCGGCCGGGATTGAGCGGGTGGATGGGGCCGTCCGGAGGCGGTGGACGGAGCGGAGGCTGGAGTTCCGGTGGGGGTGGAGGTGGCGGGTTTTCCGGCGGCGGCGGCAGCTTTGGCGGCGGCGGCGCCGGGGGAAAATGGTAAGATGAACAAGAAGAAATTTATCAGTCAGCTCGACCAGGCCGAGATCGAATCCGCCATTGCGCGCGCGGAATCCGCCACGTCGGGTGAAATTCGGGTCGCCATCATGCAACATCCGGCCGGCAACCCGGTGGCCGCGGCCCAGGATCTTTTCCAGAACCTGGGTATGGCGGAGACCCAGCATCGCAATTCGGTCCTCATCCTCGTGGCGCCCGCCTCGCAGACTTTTGCCGTGATTGGCGACGAGGCGGTTCACCAGAAATGCGGCGCGATTTTCTGGGAAGAGTTGGCCGCGGCCATGGCCGGCTGCCTCCGGCAGGGCGACTTCACCGGTGGCCTGCGCCAGGGCATCGAAAAAGCCGGCACCCTGTTGGCCACTCATTTTCCACGCCGGCCGGACGACCGCAACGAATTGCCCAACGAAGTGATCGAGGCCTGACGAGTCGACGCGCCTCCCTCGATTCTCCGTCAGGCGGCAAAGTGCTGCAGGGAATGCCGGACATCTTCCGGAACCGAGCGGGCAATGTTCGGCACTACCCAGCGAAAAAGCTGGTGAATCTGTTCCACCTGATCCGGCGAGACGGGCTTGACGTTTCGTTTTTGTCCGGCGGCAAATTCGAGCTTGGGTGTGGCTGTCCCACCCCGGACAAAGAATTCGGCCAGCTGAAATTCAAACCACTGAACCTGCCCGCCCGAGGCCGCGCGCCATACGGTCAGATGCGACCCAAAATCGCCCCGGTAATGCTCTACCAGGTAGCCTGATCCATCGGCAGTTTTGGCGCCATCCTTCTCAGGTTTCAGGGAGGCTCCAAAAGCCACCAATTCCAGCAACTGCTGGTAGTCCGGCGGGGGGGTTCCGGCCCCAAATTCGAATTTCAGGCCAAACACGATGGAGTCTTTCAAGCTTCGCACGTGCGCGACGTGGCAGGGAATGCTTAGCTGATAGTTGACCAGCGAAAGAATCAAAGTGCACCGGTCGCCCCGCCGGGCCGCGGTGGCCGGTGGTAGTTGGATGCTCACCCCGCTCGCAGAGAAATTTACCAACCGCCCGTTCCAATCCCACCCTTCACCGTCACCCGTCTTCAGCACTTCGCCGTTGTCGTCGCGACCCACGAGATTCAGCACCGACTTCAGCGGAAAGGCGGATCCAACCACGTAGCGGGTAGCCCGCCGCTTTTCCGCGGGGGCCTGCGTGGGATTAATGATTCGTTCGAAAAAAAGCATGCGTAATCCGGGCCGAACAGACAGGAACAATGGGGGCTGGCGCAGGCCGCCAGCGGACTGCACCATTCCCACCCTTCTTCGTCGGCACATTCGGCCCTGACTTTAGCCCCGATCGGGAGGTCCGTGAAATCGCCGAGAAACCGAACCCATCGGCAAACAGCCTTTGCCAAGCACCTTCGGCCGTCCGACCCGAAAGTCGGGCCGCCATCCGTGGTCCGCGCCGACGGCTCCCCTTCCGCCAATTCATGGCAAGAAGGACCCAAAAGATGATTCGTTTGATCCAATAAGGAAAAATGATTGTGGGCACTCGTCAGATGGGTACTTTCCGCCGGTTATCATGAGCTCAAGCTCTGTCATCGACGCTGATCCCGAGCAGGCACGACTCGCTGTCCTGCACAGCTACCGCATCGTCGATACTCCGCCAGAAAGCCAATTCGACGACTTGGTCCGTCAAGCCGCCGAACAATGCGGGGCGCCCGCGGCCGCCTTGGTCCTCGTCGACGAAAAGCGCTGTTGGTTCAAGGCCCGCGTCGGATTGGAGAAAACGGAAGTCGCGCGCGACCTGTCTTTTTGCGGCCACGCGTTCCGCCACAGCGGGCTGCTCGAGGTCCACGACGCTCGACTCGATTCGCGTTTTAACCAAATCCCGATTGTGGCCAAGGAAGGTTTCAATTTTTTTGCTGGCATCCCGCTGATCACCCCGGACGGACATTCGCTCGGCAGCCTCTGCGTGATGGATCGCGAACCGCGCAGGCTGTCGGATCGGCAGGTGGCGGCACTGAAAATGCTTTCTCGACGCGCCATGGACCTGTTTGAGCAACGTCGAACCAATCCGCCCGGTGAGGCGGTAAAGACTCCGCCGGCAACAACGGCAAAAATCGAGACGCCAGGCTCTCCAGGATTGCTCCTGATCGTTGACGATGACGATGCCGTCCGTTCGTTCGTGTGCGTGGCCAGCCGTCGACTTGGATACAAAATTTTGGAAGCACCGAACGGCATCGAGGCCCTCAAGCAACTCGAAAAAAATCCGGGCGCCATCAGCCTTGTGCTCACCGATATCAACATGCCCGCGATGGACGGCCTCGAGCTGGTGAAAGCGCTGAACAAGCTGCCCGCGCGCCCCGGCGTCGCCGTCATGAGCGGACGTTTCGATCCTTACATCCGGACCACCCTGCAGGCCGAAGGAATCACCGCCCTGCTCAGCAAGCCATTCTCCGGCGAGTCACTGAAGCAAACTCTTCTGAAGGCACTTGCGAACCGGAAATAGTTGGCGGTGGACAGTTGGAAGGAGCGTAGCCCTTTCGTACTATCTGATATGAGTGAAACGGTACGGCGGCCGCATCACTCAATCCCACTCCCAATTCGCGATCGCCTTGAACCTGTCAAAACCCGGTCAATCCCTGCGCGATCATTGATCGGAGTCGCCCGCCAGTCTCTCCAGAGTTGCACCGGGTGGAACGATCGACTCACTTGCTGGACCAATTCACATGTCCGCAAAAATCGAAAACATCGTCATCGTCGGGACCGGCTGTGCCGGCCTCACCGCCGCAATCTACACCGGTCGAGCCAATCTGCAGCCCTTGGTTATTGAGGGCGTTCTGCCTGGCGGCCAACTCACCACGACGTCCGAGGTCGAAAACTTTCCAGGTTTTCCCGAAGGCATCGACGGTTACCAATTGATGCAAAACCTGCGCAAGCAGGCCGAAAAATTCGGTACCCGCTATGAAAGCGGTTCCGTGCAGGGCATCGACACTTCAAAGTGGCCCTACACCCTGAAACTGGCCGACCGCGAAATCGTCACCAAGGCGGTCATCGTCGCCACCGGCGCGTCTCCGCGCCTCACGGGCATCCCCGGTGAAAAAGAACTTTATGGCGGCAAGGGCGTCACGACCTGCGCCACCTGCGACGGGGCGTTCTACCGCAAGATGGATGTGGCCGTCATCGGCGGCGGCGATAGCGCGGCCGAAGAGGCCCTGTTCCTTACCCGTTTTGCGAGCAAGGTTTATCTGGTCCATCGGCGCGATTCACTGCGTGCCTCAAAGATCATGGCGGACCGCGCCACCTCGCACCCCAAGATTCAATGCGTCTGGGACAGCGTGCCTGTATCGGTCGAAGGCGTTGCGGAGGGCGCCGTGTCCGGCCTGAAGATCCAAAACGTCAAGACCGGCGTCGACTCCGTCATACCGGTCAAGGGCGTGTTTCTTGCCATCGGTCACGTGCCCAACACCGCCCCGTTCAAACATGTCGTCGACACCGACGACCAGGGATATTTTGTGCCGGCCAGCCACAGCCAGGTGAAAACCAAGACACCGGGCGTGTATGTGGCGGGCGACTGCGCCGATCATCATTATCGCCAAGCCATCACGGCGGCGGGCATGGGTTGCCAGGCCGCCATCGAAACGGAACGTTGGCTCGCCGAGAAAGGCGGCTAAACCGCCGCACGTTTTTCGCTTTCTCCCAGCCCGTCCAGAGGACGGGCTTTTTTTGGTTCGCAGCGCCGCCTTGCTCCCCTGGCCGCATTGCGTTCAGTTGATGTCATGCCCCTCGCCCCCAGCGCCCGAGTCGTCATCATAGCCGCGCTGGCCCTCGCTTTCCCGCTCGCCGGGCGGACAGCCCCGCCCGAGGAAGTCTATCCGGTCCGCTTGGGAACCAGCGAACATTCGCTTTCACTCAACGGCTCGTGGCGGTTCAAGTACCGACCCGGTTCGGCCCTCGGCGACGACCGCGACTTTTCGTCCCCGGGTTTTGGCGACGCGGCGTGGGCCACCATCGCGGTGCCCGGTCATTGGGAACTTCAAGGTTTCGCTGAACCGAAGTACGCGAAGGTAGACGACGGTACCGGACTCTATCGCCGCACCTTCCAGGTGCCGGCCAACTGGACGGGCGAGCGTATCTTTCTGCGTTTCGAGGGAGTGCTGTACGGCTTCGACGCCTGGATCAATGGAACCAAAGTCGGTACCTGGGCGAGCGCGTACAATCCGGTCTCGTTCGATATCACCGACGCGCTCAAACCGGGTCCGGACAATCTGCTCGCGATCAAGGTGAGCACCCACAGCCACGGCTGGGAATTCGACACCAATGACTGCTGGGCGCTCTCCGGGATCTATCGCGATGTCACGCTGTTTGCCGTTCCGAAAAATCATTTGATCGGTTTTTCAACGGAAACGAAACTCCAACTGGATGGTTCCGCCCTATTGACCGTCACCGCAACCCGGAGTGGCCCGGGCCAGGTGCGCGGGCGCCTGATCGGCCCCGATGGGATGCTCGTGAACGAATTTGATCTTCCGGAAAAATCGGGCGTGGTCCTGGCCATCGCGCGACCCCAGCTCTGGACGGCCGAGTCTCCCGCCCTTTACCGAGTGGAATTGGCCTTGGATTCCGGACAAAAGGTGAGTGAAAGAATCGGCTTGCGGGAAGTCGCGGTCAGGAACGGCGTCCTCCAGCTTAACGGTCGTTCGATCAAGCTCCGGGGCGCGGACCATCACGACCTCTGGCCGATCAACGGCCGGGTCGCGACCGAGGAGCTGATGCGCCGCGACCTCGAACTGATGCGAGCCGCCAACATCAATTTCATTCGGACCTCCCACTACCCGCCCCACCCGCGCTTTCTCGAACTTTGCGACGAACTCGGCTTCTACGTCATGGACGAGGTCCCGTTTGGTTTTGGCGAGAATCATCTTAACGATCCGGATTATCAGGAGACCCTGCTGACCCGCGCGGGCGCCACCATCCAACGCGATCGCAACCATGCCTCCGTCATCTTCTGGAGCGTCGGCAACGAAAACCCGAACACGCCGCTCACGCTCGCCACGGGCCAGCGCGTCAAGCAGCTCGATCCCTCGCGCCCAATTTGTTTCCCGCAGATCGGCACGTACTTTCCCACGAGCTATCACGAGTTGCCGGACTGGGTGGACTTATATGCGCCCCATTACCCCAACCTCGCCACAGTGCGCGATTATGCCACCCGGCTCGAACGACCGGTGATCTTCACCGAATATGCCCACGCCCTCGGCCTGGCGGCCGATCAGCTCCAGGACGAATGGGCCGTAATGCAGGCCAGCCCCCGCCTCGCGGGTGGTGCGGTGTGGATGTTCCAGGACCAAGGCATTCTCCGGTCCGCGAACTCGACCCAGTCGCCCGATTCGAGCCACAATCTGGGCCTCGCGGTTTGGCCGGACTCTTCCCACTACTACGATACGGCGGGCAACCTTGGCATGGATGGATTGGTGTACTCCGATCGCACCCCCCAGCCCGACTACTGGGAAGTGCGCAAGGTCTATTCGCCCGTGCAAATTCCGGAAGCCACCCTGCCGCTCCGGCCAGGTGCAAATCGCTTTCCGTTGCACGTCGAAAACCGATTCGATTTCCGTTCGCTCGCCGGATTCACCCTCGAGTGGGCCCTTGTCGCGAATGGACAACGATTGTCCGCCGGCGCGCAACCGCTGCAGGCGGCCGCACACGCCACCGAGACAATTACGATCGAGACGAACCTTCCGGTCGACCGCGCCGGACCTTTCACCTGGCTCGAACTGCGCTGCCTCAACGAACAGGGAACTTCACTCTACGAACGCCACGTTCGCCTCTCCGCGGATTCGGCCATCAAGCCATCGGCTGCCTTGCT
>Ga0302323_100005610_pt1 | contig 10302 bp, 7 predicted proteins | sample Fen_T0_3_FD_201950 | JGI IMG/M metagenome (GOLD analysis project Ga0302323, IMG submission 201950) | Peat permafrost microbial communities from Stordalen Mire near Abisko, Sweden - Fen_T0_3 | ecosystem: Environmental > Terrestrial > Soil > Wetlands > Permafrost | place: Sweden: Abisko... | reverse complement strand
GGATGATGGCGAGCACCGCCTTGCGGTCCGGATTGCGCGCCAGCAGGCGGTTGATCTGCGAGAACACGTCGGTGACCTGCACCCCGCCTGTCGCGAGCAGCTTTTCCAGGTGCGGAGCGGCTTCCTCGCCGCGCCCGGTGGCCAGCAGCAGGCGCGCCAGGTTGAAGCGGGCTTCGACGCTGTCCGGATCGGTTTCCACCCACAGGTTCAGGGCGCGCAGGGCGCGCTCGTCGTCGCGATCCTCGGCGGCGATCTCGGCGGCGCGGCGCGCCAGCCGCGGGTCGCGGGTGCGTTGCGCCAGTTCCAGGAACTTGCTGTACGCCTCGGCGGTATATCCGCGCTGGACGGCGATTTCGGCGGCCACCAGTTCATACAGCAGGCCGGGGGTCAGGTCGACCCCGGGCAGCTTGGCCGGATCGATCTTGCCTGTACTGCCCATCTGCACCGGCGGCGGGGGATCGGAGGAAACTGCGCCGACCTGGCCGGATTGGCCGGGATTGTGCGCGCAGGCTGCCAACAGCAGAACCGGCAACCATGCAAAATGGGATTTCATTGATGCTCTCACGTGGGATTCTTTCACTGCCCGTCTTCACGGCCTGGGAAGGTACGGCACTGGTTGCCGCCGGCTTTGGGTATAGTCTGACCCCGGTCAGACCATCACGAACCGGCTTTAGTTTCGTGCCGGACCTGCGCAAGGCGGCATTTTGCCGACTTTTAACACAGGTTTACCCGTTTACGCCCATCATAGTACGACAATGCCCGAACTCCCGGAAGTGGAAGTCACGCGGCGCGGCATCGCGCCCCACCTGCAAGGCCACACCATAGCCCATACGGTGGTCAGGCACCACGGGATGCGCTGGCCGGTGCCCGCCGGTCTGGCGCAGACCCTGCAGGGCCTGCGGGTGCGCGAGGTGGGCCGGCGCGGCAAGTATCTGCTGATCGAATGCGTGCCCGCCGGGGGTGCCACGGCGGCCCCTGGGGCTGGTGCCAAGGCGGCCATCGGGGCCGGTGCCGCCGCGGCCCCGAAAGCCGGCGCCAAGGCGGCCCGGAAGGCAGGTGCCGCCTCAACCTCCAGCGCCGCTGCCAAGCCGGGGACCAAAGCCGCTACCGAGCCCGCGCCGGTAGGCTGGCTGATCCTGCATCTGGGCATGTCCGGCTCGCTGTCCGTCGTCGCGCCCGGCACCCTGCCGGGCAAGCACGCGCATTTCGACCTGACCGCCGGGACCAAGACCCTGCGCCTGACCGACCCGCGCCGCTTTGGCGCGGTGCTCTGGCACCCGGCCGCCGACGGTCCGCCGGAGAGCCATCCGCTGCTAGCCGGGCTGGGCGTGGAGCCGTTCACCCCGGCCTTCACCGCGGAATTGCTGCACAGCGCCACGCGCGGGCGCAAGGTGAGCATCAAGCAGGCGCTGCTGGCAGGCGACATTGTGGTCGGGGTGGGCAACATCTACGCCAGCGAGTCACTGTTCCGCGCCGGCATCCGCCCCACCACCGCGGCCGGGCGCATCAGCCTGGCGCGCTATGCCCGCCTGGCAGCCGAAATCCGCGCCGTGCTGGGCGAAGCGATCAAGAAAGGCGGCAGCACCTTGCGCGATTTCCGCCAGAGCAACGGCCAGTCCGGGTATTTTCAGCTCGACTACTTCGTTTATGACCGGACCGGCGAGCCGTGCAAGGTGTGCGCAACCCCGATACAGCGCCTGGTGCAGGGGCAGCGCGCGACCTTTTTTTGCCGGGTGTGCCAGCGCTGAGCGCGGCGTGCGTCTGGCGCGGCTACCGAGAGTTACCCGCCAACGCCAGGACCGGTCGAGAGCACCTACTCGCAGCTCACCGACATCCCGAACTGCGCGCACGGCCCCGCACCACCCCGGCTACCGCCCAGATTGCCGGGCTGGGAGTTGGAGGGGCCCAGGCGGTTGACGGTGGACGAACTGCCATCCGAATTGCGGATGACGGTGCCCCCGCCCAGCGGCGTAATGGTGGAACTGCTGCCGTCGGAATTGCGGATCACCGTGCCGCCACCCAAGGGGGTGATGGTGGAGCGGCTGCCGTCCGAGTTGCGAATGACCGTGCCGCCGCCCAAGGGCGTGATGGTGGAATTGCTGCCGTCGGAGTTGCGGATCACCGTACCGCCGCCTAGCGGCACCACGCTGGTCGACGATCCGTCGGAGTTGCGGATCACGGTGCCGCTGCCCAGGGGCGTGATGGTCGACGAACTGCCGTCCGAATTGCGGATCACCGTACCACCGCCCAGCGGCACCACGGTGGACGTGCTGCCGTCCGGGTTGCGGATGAGGGTGCCGCTGTCGAGCTGGGTGGCGCGGGTCGTCGAACCGTCTGAATTGCGAATGATGGTGCTACCGCCGAACTGGTTGACCGTGGATGAACTGCCGTCGGAGTTGCGAATGATGGTGGTGCCACCGGCCGGGGCGGCGCTGGCTGCATTGCCGTTCGCGTCGGTGCAGTAGCGGGTGGTGCCCAGGGTGTTGCAGGTGACTTGGGCTTGGGCCGCGCTGGAAGTCAGCAACGCAAGTTGCACGACCATGACCGCAAGAAGGCGATGCGCCATCGAAATCTCCCTGAAAGTGGCTGCCGCCCAACATTATGCTACTTCCTGGCTCGTAGCTTCTCACTCGTCGGCGCTGCTCGGGAGAGATTGACTGCTGGCAGACGTTTCGAGGGCCACACCATCAGCGGACAACAAGGGCCATGCACGAGTCGCTAGTGCAAACCCGGCACGTAGCCGGTCGCCGCGCTCGTGATGGTAAGAAGTTGGCGCGTACCCTGATTCGGCGGAATGCAGAACTCGACGTGGCACCAATGTCCGAATTCGTGAATGACCTGATTAAATGCAACGCCTGAAGCAGCGACTGCCTGGCAAATCTGCAGTGGCGTACCGAATTCCGGGCAGATGATGTCGGCTGCCAGCCCCTTCATATGCGCACTATTCGGTGCCCCGCCAACGAGCGCATTCAGCTTGGGACAGCGAAAGCCACTGGTGACGTGAATAGACCTGCCGCCCAGCAGAGACCGCACAGCTTCCAGACCCTGCGCAACGATCAGCAGGCTGGGCATTAACGACTTCGGCGGAGAGTTGTCAATACCGGCGCGCGCCGCTGATTCCGAAGCAATCAGCTCTTCAAGGGAAAAGTGAGGGGTTAGTTGCATTTTGGAAATTCTCCTCGTGGCAAGACCATCACGTTGCCCATCCATGCATTCGTCCCATTCATAGATTCATCCCATTCCTTGGACGGCGCAAATGTCCCGGTTCCACGTCAACTGCTTAATTGCTTTTTTCCCACCGTGGCACAACTTCTGCGCCTGGCTGAGCCGCCCCCGCTGCAAAATTCGCGCACACCGCCGGCCCTGTACGTCAATGTTGCTGCCTGCCGGAATAATTAGCCGCCCTCCGGACGAAGGATTTGCTTCGCCCGGTCATCCTGAAACGTGCTCCGTAGCCGCGCCTCGCAGCCCTCCTGGTCTCAATGAAGATTGGCTTGCGTGAGCCCTGCTACCCGCATGTCAGGCAACGAAAGCAACTCCGCCACCATCTCCGCCTGCTTCGCTGTCCCGGTCTTGCGAAATACGTTGTCGAGTTGCGTGCGTACCGTCGTTGGCTGCACCTGCAACTCCTGCGCAGTCTGCTTGATGGATTTTCCCAGCGCCACCTGCGTCGCCACCCTTGCCTCCGCCGGCGTCAACCCATAGGCCGCCATCAGGAACGAAGCGTCCGGCAGTGCGCTCTTGCCTGGATCGGAGAACGCCGCCATCATCAGCCGCTGCGGACCGAAAACCCCCATCACCGCTTGCGGTTGCAAGGAGGTGACAAACCCTTTCAATGGGCGGCGACCAGGCCGCTCCAGGGAAAGAATTTGCGACGGCGGCGGCCCGGATTGTCGGCCTGCGATTGACGTTGTTACCGCCCCCTCGGTTTGCAGGCTGTTCAACGCGCTGGTGATGCGTTTGGCCGCGCCTGCATCGACACAGGATAGCCGGGAGCCATCCATCCGCAGCAGCGAATCCCCCTCCTCCATCACCACCCGCGCCGCGCCATTCATGTGCACCACGTTGCCCTCGCCGCTCAACAAGAACACCGGATAGCGCAGCCGGTTGACGATCTCCACCCCGACCAATGCCTGCGCAGAGAAGATGAAGTTGCTGATCGACAGCCGTATCGCGCGGTGCAAGTGCGGCGTGAGAAGGTCGGCGCGGGAAGTTTGCAGGCGGCTGACGGGGGGCAAGCCCACGCCCTGGAACAAGGCCAGCACTACCGTCGTGTTCTCGTCCTCGTACACCTTGCAGCCAGCGACGTAGCGCAGGCCGATGGGCAGCATCAGTTCCTGGTGGAAAGGGTCGCGGCTGACGAACTCGTCACTCAGGTGTTCGTGGCAATACATCCACGCACCGGGCTCGTCGGCCAGGAGTATCTTTACGCGCGGATCGATGGCGCAGTAGTGGCGCACATAGGCAAGCTCGGCTTCGTGAGGGGCGTTGGCGGTGGCTGAAAACGAGATCACGCCCAGGCGCCTATCCACCGCCATCAACTGGATCGCGGTCGTGGCCGTGAACACGCGTATTCGCTCCAGCGCCGCCGGCCATTTGCTCCGGTCCAGCGCGGCGTCATAGATCGAAGTGACTAGCTCTTCTTGTGGCGCGTCCATGGAACCGCCTCGCTATTGTCGAACCCGGATCCACCCCCTGTGGATAGTCAAATGGTAGCGATTATCTTTACCGAATGCCATAGAACCAAGGTTCTACGACGAAAGTACTGCCCATTATTCCAGCAGCATGAATCAGCAAGACAGCGTCATAGGCTGCGCCTCACGGGCAGGTGCAATGTCAACTTCCCCAATCGTGGCCGCGCGGATGCGGACAGAAAGATCGCGCCGTCATCGCAAACAAAAGGGCCCGGGATGTGACATCCCGGGCCCCGCATGCACGCCACGTATCCCCAGACCCGCGTCTCGTCCTGCCGTGCTTACTTGGCGCCGCCGGTCATCGCCATCAACATCTCGTTGATGCGCTTCACGAACCCCGCCGGGTCCTCGAGCTGGCCGCCTTCGGCAAGCAGCGCCTGGTCGAACAGCAGGCCGGACCAGTCGTCGAACTTGGCTTCTTCGTACTTGAGCCGCGTGATCAGCGGATGCTTGGGGTTGATCTCCATGATCGGCTGGCTGTCCGGCGCCTTCTGCCCAGCGGCCTTGAGCAGGCGCGCCAGGTTGCCGCTCATGTCGTACTCGTCCGACACCAGGCAGGCCGGCGAATCGGTCAGGCGGTGGGTGACACGCACTTCCTTGACCTTGTCGCCAAGGGCCTTCTTGATCTTTTCGGTCAGCTCCTTGAACTCGGTCTCGCTTTGCTCGTGCTCCTTCTTCTCGGCCTCGTCTTCCAGCTTGCCCAGGTCGAGGTCGCCCTTGGCCACCGAGACCAGTTGCTTGCCGTCGAACTCGGTCAGGTGCGAAGCCATCCACTCGTCGACGCGCTCGGCCAGCAGCAGCACCTCGATGCCCTTCTTGCGGAACACTTCCAGATGCGGGCTGTTCTTGGCGGCGAGGAAGGAGTCGGCGGTGACGTAGTAAATCTTGTCCTGCCCCTCCTTCATGCGGCCCACGTAGTCGGCCAGCGATACCGGCTGCTCGGGGGTGTCGTTGTGGGTGGTGGAGAAACGCAGCAGCTTGGCGATGCGCTCCTTGTTGCCGAAATCCTCGCCCACGCCCTCCTTCATCACCTTGCCGAATTCCTTCCAGAAACCGGCGTACTTGTCCTTGTGGTTCTCCGCCAGGTCTTCGAGCAGCGCCAGCACGCGCTTGGTCGAGCCTTCGCGGATCGCGCGCACGTCGCGCGACTCCTGCAATATTTCACGCGAGACGTTCAGCGGCAGGTCGTTGGAATCGATCACGCCCTTGACAAAACGCAGGTACTGCGGCATCAGCTGCTCGGCGTCGTCCATGATAAACACGCGCCGCACGTACAGCTTGATGCCGTGCTTGCGCTCGCGCTCGAACAGGTCAAAGGGCGCCTTGGCGGGCACATAAAGCAGTTGCGTATATTCCTGGCGGCCCTCGACGCGGTTATGCGTGTAGGCCAGCGGCGCCTCGCTGTCGTGCGCCACGTGCTTGTAGAACTCGTGGTACTGCTCTTCGGTGATGTCGTTTTTCGAGCGCGCCCACAGCGCGGTGGCCTGGTTGACGGTCTCTTCCTCGTCGCGGGTCACATATTCGTTCTTGTCCTTGTCCCATTCCTCTTTTTTCATCAGGATGGGCAGGGTGATGTGGTCCGAATACTTCGTGATGATGGACTTGAGCTTCCAGTTCGAGAGCAGTTCGTCCTCGTCCTCGCGCAGTTCCAAAATCACGTCGGTGCCGCGGCCGGCCTTTTCCGCCGGGTCGACGGTGAAGTCGCCCTCGCCCGCCGATTCCCACTTCACCGCCTCGGCCGTGCCGGCGCGGCGGGTGATCACGGTGATCTTCTTGGCGACGATGAAGCCGGAGTAAAAGCCCACCCCGAACTGGCCGATCAGGTTGGCGTCCTTGACCTGGTCGCCGGAGAGCTTGGAGAAGAACTCCCGGGTGCCGGACTTGGCGATGGTGCCCAGGTGGGCCACAGCCTCGTCGCGGCTCATGCCGATGCCGTTGTCCGAGACGGTGATGGTGCGCGCCGCCTTATCGTAGGCCACGTGGATTTTCAGATCCGGGTCGTCGCCGTACAGCCCATTGTCGTTAAGCGCCTCGAAGCGCAGCTTGTCGCAGGCGTCGGAGGCGTTGGAGATCAGTTCGCGCAGGAAGATTTCCTTGTTCGAATACAAGGAGTGGATCATCAGATGCAGGAGTTGCTTGACCTCGGCCTGAAATGCAAGGGTCTCGTGTTGTGCGCCCATTTACTGTTTCCTCGGATGTTCGGGTGGTTGCATGATCAGATAAACGAAAGGCAGCCGGGAGGCGGCATGCAGCCTCCCGGAGGTGGCTGTCAGATCGGGGTGGCCCCACCCCTTTTCAAGTCATCGCGGCGCGCAGTATAGCGAACCGGCGCATGCCCGGCCCGCGACGTGCAGCCCGCCCATCGATGACCCTGTCATCGAACTCCATGCGCCCAAGCTGGACCGTCCCATCCGGGTTTTCCCGAATTGCCATCCGCCCCGCTACGCACAGGGCCCGAATCAGATGCATAAGTAACCAAGTTTAACAATTCTAAGCCACTGTTTTTGGAGGAAATATCTGACAATCAAAACGCGTGTATGCAATTGCCACCCTGACTTCCAGAAAAATAAGAGGAGTAGCCATGAAACGCCGCCATTTCACCGCCCTGCTGGGTGCGAGCACCCTGCTGGGATTGCTTCCGCAGCGTGCCAGCGCGGAAACCGGTGTCGATGCGGATACCGTGCTGCTGGGGCAGTCCTGCCCGCTCACCGGGCCGGCGGCCGAGCTGGGCACTGAAATGCGCCTGGGGGCGCAGTTGCATTTCAATGAAATCAACCAGAAAGGCGGCATTTTCGGCCGCCAGATCAGGCTCACGACCCTGGACGACGGTTACGAGCCGGACCGCGCCGCCGCCAACACCAAGCGATTGATCGACACCGAGAAGGTGTTCGCCCTGTTCGGCTATGTCGGCACCCCGACGTCGAATGCTGCCCTGCCGATCTTCACCCAGGCCCAGGTGCCGTTTTTCGGTGCCTTCACCGGCGCCGAATCCCTGCGCACACCGTTCAACCGCAACATTTTCAACGTCCGCGCCAGTTACTTCGACGAGACCGAGAAAATCGTCGAGCAGCTCACCAACCTGGGGGTCAAGAACATCGCCGTGCTGTACCAGAACGACGCTTATGGCCAGGCCGGGCTGGCGGGCGTCACCCGCGCCCTGACCAAACGCAACATGAAGATCACCGCCGTCGCCACGGTCGAGCGCAATAGCGTCGCCGTCGACCCCGCGGTGAAGATCCTGGTGCCGGCGCAGCCGGACGTGATCGTGATGATCTCGGCCTACAAGTCGATCGCAGCCTTTGTACGGGCGGCCAAGGCGGCCGGGTACGTCGGACTGTTCCACAACGTCTCATTCGTCGGCTCCGGCGCACTCGCCAAGGAACTGGGCAAGGACGGCTACGGCGTGGCGATCTCCCAGGTGATGCCTTTCCCCTACACCACCAACGTGGCGGTGGTGCGGGAGTACCAGGCCGCCCTGAAGGCAGGCAGCAGCGCGCCGGTATCCTTCACCAGCCTGGAAGGCTATGTGGCGGCCAAGGTGTTCGCCGAAGGCCTGCGGCGCGCCGGCAAGGACCTGACCCGCGACAAGCTGATTGCCGGCCTGGAGACCATGCGCTTTGTCGACGTCGGCGGCTTCAACGTCAACTTCACCCCGGCGAACCACAACGGCTCGAACTTCGTCGAACTGACCATCATCGGGCGCGACGGCAACTTCATCCACTGAAGCGCCGGCGCGCGATTGCGGGCGGATGGTCAGCGCGACGCCAATCCCCCGATAGCGCAGCAGTTGCGCGCAATTTCCTGGCGGGAGCCGACGGCCGCGCGCGATTTAGGTCGTGGGCCGTGATCGAGCAGGAACACGGCGCCCTGCCCCCCGCTACCTGTCACTTCTTGAACTTCGCCGCCAGACCGTCGGCCGCCACCCGCAGCAGGCCGGTGTCGCTGCCTACCGCCACGAACAGGGCGAGCATGCGCTGCCCATCGGCATCGCCGACCAGGATACCGGGGGCCTTGCCGTGGGCGCGGATGCGCTTGATCGCATCGGTGATCGCGCTTTGCACCTCGGGGTGCGGAATGTTGCCGCGGTGTCCCAGATCGGCCGCCAGGTCGTTCGGCCCGATGAACACGCCGTCCACCCCCTCGACCTTGCAGATCGCGTCCAGGTTGTCCAGGCTTTTGCGGGTTTCCACCTGCACCAGCACGCACATCTCGGCATTGGCCTTGTTCAGATAATCCTTGATGCGCCCGAAGCCGGCGGCGCGGGTGCTGCCCGCCACCCCACGCAAGCCGTCCGGCGGAAAGCGCGTCGCCTGCACGGCGGCATGCGCCTCTTCGGGCGTCTGCACGTAAGGCAGCAGCACGGTCTGCGCGCCGATATCGAGAAAGCGCTTGATCAGCACCAGGTCGTTCCACGCCGGGCGCACCACGCAATGCGCGCTGCCGCCCTTGGCCGCCATCAGCTGGGTGTGCACCATGTGCGGGTCGTTGGGCGAATGCTCGGTATCGAGCAGCATCCAGTCGAAGCCCGAGTTGGCGCACAGTTCGACCACCTGGTGGGCAAAAAAGCTCATCCACAGGCCGATCTGCGGCTTGCCGGCGGCGAGGTTGCGTTTGAATTGGTTGATGGGCAGGTCCATGGTCTGTCTCGTCTTTCGCGGGTTGTCTTAGTGAATCTCGGGTTCCGGCACGGGTCCATTTTTCGCGGCCAGGAAGTCGAAGTCGCAGCCCTCGTTGGCTTGCGTCACGTTCTCGCTGAAGAACTTGCCGAAGCCGCGCACGTACCGGGGCTCGGGCTTTTTCCACGCCGCCTTGCGCTTGGCCAGTTCCGCCTCGCTCACATGCAGGGTCAGTGTGCGCTTGGCCACGTCCAGCTCGATCTCGTCGCCGTCCTGCACGAAGGCCAGCGGCCCGCCGATGAAACTCTCGGGCGCCACGTGCAGCACGCAGGCGCCGTAGGAGGTGCCGCTCATCCGCGAGTCGGAAATCCGCACCATGTCGCGCACCCCCTCTTTGAGCAGCTTTTGCGGGATCGGCAACTGGCCCCACTCCGGCATGCCCGGCCCGCCCAGCGGCCCGGCGTTCTGCAGCACGATCACCGAGTCCTTGGTGACCGGCAGGTCGGCATCGTCGATGCGCTTTTTCATGTCGTTCGCATCCTTGAACACCACCGCCTTGCCGCGGTGCTGGCGCAGGCGCGCCTCGGCGGCCGAGTGTTTGATCACCGCACCGTCCGGGCACAGGTTGCCGCGCAGCACCGCCAGGCCGCCCTCGGCCTGCAGCGCCTGGTCGCGCGGCAGGATCACGTCGTCTTTGTAGACCGATGCTTCGGCGATGTTCTCCTTCACCGTCTTGCCGCTCACCGTGATGCAGTCCAGGTTGAGCAGGTCGGGGATCCGGGTCATCAGGGCCTTGAGGCCGCCGGCGTAATAGAAATCCTCCATCAGATACTTGCCAGAGGGGCGGATGTTGCCCAGCAGCGGGGTGCGCCGCGACAGGCGGTCGAAACTGTCCAGGTCCAGCTGCGCCACCAAGCCGTCGCCGACCCGCCGTGCCATCGCGATCAGGTGGATGATGGAGTTGGTCGAGCCGCCCAGGCACATCGCCATGG
>Ga0302323_100005609_pt1 | contig 10303 bp, 8 predicted proteins | sample Fen_T0_3_FD_201950 | JGI IMG/M metagenome (GOLD analysis project Ga0302323, IMG submission 201950) | Peat permafrost microbial communities from Stordalen Mire near Abisko, Sweden - Fen_T0_3 | ecosystem: Environmental > Terrestrial > Soil > Wetlands > Permafrost | place: Sweden: Abisko... | reverse complement strand
CGTTCGAGGGCGAGCTGCGGGTCACCGCAGACAAGAGCACGAACTCGCTGATCATTACCTGTTCCAATCGCGACTACGCGACGATGCGCTTGGTCGTCGACAAGCTCGATCACTCGCGCCGCCAAGTGTTCATCGAAGCGGTGATCATGGACTTGTCGGTGTCGGACTCGACGCAAATGGGCATGTCGTTTCACGGTGGCGACAGCTTGTCGAATGGCTCTCTCCTGCTCGGCGGCTTCCAAGCTGCAAAGTCGGTGGGGTTCCCCAACGATCCGAGCTTGCTGCAGGGCTTCGCGGCCGGTATCCGCGGGCCAAACTTGGCGGGCACCACGAATCTCCTCGGCACGGGCCTCAGCGTGCCGGCGTTCGGTGTGGTTTTGAACACCGTGGCTTCCAGCGGTCGCTCGAACATCCTCGCCACGCCGCACATCATCGCCACGGACAACGTTGCCGCGGAGATCAGCATCGGTGAGAACATCCCGCTGCAGACCAATGTCGGCGGTGGCGCTTCGTCCCTCGCGGGTCTGGCGGGTGGCGCAGCCGGCGCCGCGGGTGGCCTCGGCAGTCTGCTTGGCGGGTTCGGTGGCTTCTCGGCCCCGCGCCAAGACGTCGGCAACAAGATCAAGGTAACGCCGCACATCAATGAATCGAACCAGGTTCGCTTGGAGATCGATCAAGAAAGCAGCGCACCGGGCGCAACGTCCGGCACGCTGGGCGCCGTCAGCATCACCAAGCGCACGGCCATCACGACCGTGGTCGTGCAAGATCAACAGACCGTGGTCATCGGTGGCCTGATGAGCGACGAGTACACGACCTCGCGTACCAAGGTGCCCGTACTCGGGGATCTGCCGTTGCTCGGCGCGCTGTTTCGGACTTCCGACGTGCAAAAGCGCAAGAAGAACTTGCTCTTGGTGCTGACGCCCCACGTCATTCGCGATCAAGAAGATCTGCGCAAGATTTTCGAGCGCAAGATGCAGGAGCGCCAAGAGTTCCTGGATCGCTACATGGTGTTTTCCGGTACGGATTGGCAGCCGCCCCGCGACTGGTCGCGCACCAACGGCTTGGTCGAAGACGTGCGCAAGGCGTACGCCGAAATTGCCGAGCAGGCGCGCCTCGAGGCCGAGAGTCGACCCAGGGAGATGCCGCCGCGCGAGCCGAGCGATCCCATCGAGCTCCCAGGCGACGTTTCGGGCGTCGGGAGTGCAGCGCCAAGCGGCACAACGCAGACGCGCCGCCTGAAGACCCCCACCGGTGGCGTGGCGCCCTTGGTGGCGCCGATGACCGCGCCTCGAACCGGGCCTGGGCCTGCACCCGCACTGGCGCCCGCGCCCGCGCCCCCACCGCCCCCACCGCCGCCACAGGGCGACAACGAACCGGCCTTCCGAATCAACCCGATCGCGCGCAGCGTGAACGTCGATCGCGCGGAGTGAGCGATGCAAGAGCAACGCGCGCTCGGCAATATCCTGGTCCGTCACGGCGTGCTTGCCGAAGGGGCGCTCGAGCCCTTTTATGCTCAGCAGCGCGAGAAGGCGACGCCGCTCTTCGAGCTATTGCTGTCGTCCAAGGTCGCGAGCCCGAGTGACCTGGCGCGCGCTTTAGCGGCTGAATGCCGGCTTCCGTTCGTCGAGACCATCGACGTTGGCAGCGTGCCTGCCGACATGGCGGACAAGTTGCCGATTGGTTACGCGAAGAACCACAAGTTGCTGGTGCTCGGCACCTACGAGGATCGCGTCGAAGTCGTGTGCGCCGATCCGCTCGATACCGACGGTATCGACGACGTGCGCGCCGCGTTCCAAAAGCCGGTCGTGCTCTCCGTCGCGCCGGCCGACACGGTCATCGACGCCATCAATCAGGTGTACGAGCGGCAGCAAACCATCAGCGAGCTCGAGACGGACGAGGTGGTGGACGCCGAGGAAATCGACATCCTCGACTCCGACGACGATGCGCCGATCATCCGCTGGGTGAACGGCCTCTTCTCCCAATCGGTGAAGGAGCGAGCGAGCGATATCCACATCGAGCCGGAAGAGCGCGAGGTCATCGTTCGCTATCGCGTCGACGGTCAGTTGTACGTGGCGCGTCGCGCGCCACTGCAATTCATGAGTTCGGTCATCGCGCGCGTGAAGATCATGGCCGGCCTGAACATCGCCGAAAAGCGCCTGCCTCAAGACGGGCGCATCTCGCTGCGCATCGCTGGCCGCAGTATCGACATTCGTGTCTCGACGATTCCCACCAGCCGAGATCACGAGCGCATCGTCATGCGTCTCTTGCACAAGACGAACAAGTTGCTCGACATCGCAGAGGTCGGCTTCGCCGAGCGTGACCGCTGGCTGATGGAGCACCTGATCCATCGCCCCAACGGCATCTTGTTGGTCACCGGGCCCACCGGTAGCGGCAAGACGACCACGCTGTACGCTTGCCTCAACAAGATCAACCGGCCCAAGGTCAACATCCTCACCGCAGAAGATCCGGTCGAGTACGAGATTGGCGGCATTCATCAGGTCGCCGTTCAGGCCAAGATTGGCCTCACGTTCGCCAGCGCCCTGCGCGCCTTCTTACGCCAGGATCCGGACGTGATCATGGTCGGCGAAATTCGCGACCGAGAAACGGCGGAAATCGCGATTCACGCCTCGATGACCGGCCACTTGGTGCTGAGCACGCTGCACACCAATGACGCTGCCAGCGCCGTCACGCGTCTGGTCGAGATGGACATCGAGGCATTCTTGGTGCGCTCGACGGTGATCGGTATCTTGGCTCAACGCCTGGTGCGCGTGCTCTGCCCGCATTGCAAGGAGCCCTACGAGGCCACGCCCTTCGAGCTGCAACAGCTGGGTATCGATCCGGAGCGAACCCGGCGCCGTGACGAGCGCGTTTTATCTCCGCGCTACACGGCTCACAACGTTGTGTATGAGCCGGTGGGTTGGCGAGGCCCGGGCATGCCCACGCTGCACCGCGCCAAGGGCTGCTCCCACTGCGAAAATAAAGGATTTACCGGTCGAATGGGCATCTACGAGTTGCTCGTCGCCGATGACACCGTGGGCGCTCTAGTGTTGGCGAGCGCTGACGCCATGACCATCAAACGCGCCGCACAAAGCCAAGGCATGGATTCCTTGCGTGACGACGGCGCGCGCAAAGTGCTCTTGGGTCTGACCACGGTCGAAGAAGTCGTGGCCGCGACCCAAGAAGACGTGTTCGTCGACTCATAGCGTTGCACCATGGCCGTCTTCGAGTATCGCGGAATTCAAATCGCGTCCGGCAAGCCGGTCAAGGGCTATCGGGACGCCGACAACGCCAAGGCGCTGCGCGCGATCTTGCGACGCGATGGCGTGCTGCTCACCGAAGCGAACGAAGAAGCGGAGCGCGGCAGCGCCGCCGCTCGCAAGATCAATCTGTTCGCGTTCATGCAGCGGCCCTCGACGGCGGAGGTTGCGGTCATGACCCGCCAGCTCGCCACCTTGGTGCGGGCCGGCGTGCCGCTCGTCGAATCCGTCGCAGCGCTGACGGAACAGGTCGAAAAGGAGCTCTTGAAGAAGACGCTCACGGCGGTGCGAGAGACGCTCAACGAAGGCACCAGCTTCGCAAAAAGCCTGGAAATGCACCCAAAAATCTTCCCGTCCCTGTACACCAACATGGTGGCAGCCGGGGAGGCGTCCGGGACGCTCGAGGCGGTGCTCGAGCGTTTGGCTGACTTCATGGAGGGCCAAGCGCGCCTCAAGGGCAAAGTCACTGCGGCCCTCGCCTACCCGGTGCTGATGATGTTCATCGGTATCGTGATGGTGAGCGTGCTGATGGTCGCCGTCGTGCCCAAGGTGACGAGCATCTTCGAGAATCTGGGGCATGCCTTGCCCTGGTACACTCGTTTGTTGATCGGCGTGTCCAGTGTGGTCGCCGGCTACTGGTGGCTGATCATCGGCGTTAGTGTCGGGGTGGTCGTCGGCTTTCGGCGTTGGCGGGCCACTCCGGCCGGGCGCTTGAAATGGGATAGCTTCCGACTGGTCGTGCCGATCTTTGGGCGTTTGCAGCTGCTCGTGTCAGTGGCGCGCTTCGCTCGCACCTTGTCCACCCTGCTCTCGAGCGGCGTTCAGCTCCTGCAGGCGATGGAAATCGGCCGGCACGTGCTGGAAAATTCGCGTTTGGAGAGCGTGATCAGCGAGGCCATCGGCTCGATTCGAGGCGGTGAGAGCATCGCCGAGCCGCTGAAGCGGGCCCGCGTATTTCCGCCGATGGTAACGCACATGATCGCCGTCGGGGAGAAGACGGGCCAACTCGAAGCGATGCTCGAGAACGTGAGCCGTGCTTACGAGGCCGACGTCGAGACGCGCGTGGTTGCCCTCACCAGCCTACTCGAGCCACTCATGATCGTCCTCTTGGGTGGCGTGGTGGGCTTCATTGCCATGGCCATTTTGATGCCGCTCATCCAGATGAACGAGCTGGTCCAGTGATGTCTGGGGCGCGCCGGTTTGCCGGGGAACGCCGCATCTGGTTTCCCTGGGAGCGCCGCGGTGGGCTTCGCAGCCTGCTCATGCTCGGCCGGGTCGGCCCGGTGTTGGTCGTGCTCGGCGTGCTGGGTTTCATCGCCGCCTTGGGCGTGCGCGAGCGTCATAGCGCAGGCGTTCGCCAAACGCGCGCCACGATGATCCGCGTTCGCCGCGCGATTGACGCCTTCCGCGCCGACAACGATGGCGCCTGTCCGAGCGGGCTCGACAAGCTCTCAGCGTATGGAAGTTTTAAGGAAGTCCCGACCGATGCGTGGGGACATCCGCTCAGGTTCGTCTGCCCGGCTCATCGCGAGGGCGATGCGTATCAGCTTTCCAGCGATGGCCCAGATGGCGAACCGGGCGGACTCGACCGCGTAGAATGATGAGGAACCCATGAATACGAAATCATCGGATATGAGTCACAGTGAGCTGCCCGATTCCCTCGCCCGTCTACTCCGACGCGTTCGCTGGAGGCAGGCACAGCGTGGCGTGACTTTGGTCGAGGTTCTGATCGTCGTCGCGATTATTGCGATGGTTGCCGGAGGCGTGGCCGTCTTCGCCTTGCCGAAATACAAGGAAGCGCAGATCAAGAACGCGGAGACCGGCGCGCGCATCGTACGCACGGCCGTGCAGCAGTGGCAGGCCGCGAACAACGAGACCAGCTGCCCGACCATCAGCCAACTGGTCCAAGAAAAGCAGCTAGATCCTGGCCAAAGCACGAACGACTCTTGGAACCAGCCCTATTCGCTGACCTGCACCGACGATGAAGTCATCATCAGCTCGAACGGTCCCGACAAGAAGAAGGGCACGAAGGACGACATCACCGTGCCGAAAGGCGCCGGAACGCCCAACGAAGCCCCTTGAGCCTCGCGTGAAAGACGATGGCGATGCCACTAGAGAGAGCCGCACGATCGACGCGCTATGCAGAGCGCGGGCTCACGCTCGTGGAGCTCTTGATCGTCATCGCGCTGATCGCCGTCCTCGCCGGTTCGGTGTTGATGGGGCCGGGCATGCTGGAAGGCAGCCGGCTCAAGTCGGCTGCGACGCTGATCGTCAGCGGCGTGCGGCTCGGGATTGCTCGAGCGAGCTCGACCGGACGTCCCACGCGCCTGTCCTTCGATCTCGATAAGGGCAAGCTGACGCTTGAAGAGGCTGACTCGACCGTGGTGCTCCGCGAGCACACCAAAGACGCGAGCTCCGGCGCTGCGCCGGCGACCGATCTAGAAAAGAAAGCGCACGCGGAATCTGACCGCATCCTGCAAGGCCCGCACGCACCCCGCCCCACCTTCAAAGCGGTGGCTGGGTTCGCTTCCAGTCCGGATCAGACGGGCCTCGGACGCTCGCTCGGCAACGGCGTCGAGTTCATCAGCGTCCAAACCGATCACGACGATGAGCCGCGCACGAGCGGCCAAGCGTATCTGTATTTTTTCCCCGGCGGCACCACGGAGCGCACCGCGATTCAGCTCAAGCGCCGGGGCGACGATACGGGGCTCACCGTGAGCATTAGCGGGCTCACTGGGCGCGCGAAAATAGAACGCGGCCGCGTCGATCTGCCTCCGCCGCGCAGCGATGGTGAGGCGAGCGAACGGAGCGAGCGATGAGCGCCCCCAAACGGTGTCCCTCGTCCCGGCGGATTCGAGCTAGCGCGCGCGGCTTCACCTTGCTCGAGGGGTTGGTTGCGATCGCGATTTTGGGCCTGGGCTTGACCGTGATCTTGGGCTCGCAGGTGGGCCTATTTACCAACGCCTCGCGCGGTCAACACCTCACGGTGGCGACCAACCTCGCGCGCTGCAAGATGAGCGAGATCGAGCTACAGCTCCTGAAGCTCGGCTACCAATTGACGGACGTCACGGACGACGGGCCCTGTTGCGGAGACGACGACGGCAACGAAGGCTATCGCTGCTCGTGGAAAATCGAGCGCGTGAAGTTGCCCGAGCTGCCCTTGAATGGGGGCGCGGACGGCGGCGTCGGGCCGGCTGGCGATGGCGGGCTCGATTTGGGTCCGATCGCCCTGCTCGCGGGCTTGAATCAGCCCGGCGGAAAGTCGATCGGCGACAAGGCGAGCCCCACTGATTTGGCGACGACGCTCGGCAACGCCCCGAGCCCGATGGGCCTGGCGCCGATGATGATGAGCATGGTCTACCCGACGCTCAAGCCGATGCTGGAGGCGAGCATCCGCAAGGTGAGCGTGACCGTCACCTACAAGGAGGGCAAGTTCGAGCGAGAGCTGCTCGTGACGGAGTACGTGACGAACCCCCAACAAGGGCAGCTCGATCCGGTGGCTGGCGGCAGCGGCGGTGGCAGCGGCCTCGGCGCGCTGGGCGGCCTGCTCGGGGGCAGCGCGCCGGGTGCGCCTGGGGCGCCCGGTGGTTTTGGTGCGCCGGGCGGTCTCGGGCTGCCGGGGTTCGGTGCAAGGTGAGAGCCAGCGACCAAGAGCGGAGGGCGCGTGGCTTCACGTTGGTCGAGCTGCTCGTGGCGATCGTGATCCTGTCGTTGATCTCCGTGCTCATCTACAACGCTTTTGCCAGCATGAAGCGCAGCCGAGAGGGCATCGAGCGGGTAGATGACCGCTACCGTGAGGGGCGCCTGGCGATGGCGCGCATGACTCGCGAGTTGGAGAGCGCTTTCATCTCATTTCATGCGCCGATCAACACGAGCCTGCTGGTCGAACGTACGGCGTTCATCGGCACGACCGGCACGCCCGCCGATCGGCTCGATTTCAACTCGTTCTCGAACCGGCGCCTCGACCGAAATTCGCACGTGTCCGACCAGTGCGAGCTGTCTTACTTCGGCTCGTCGAATCCCGACCAACCGGGCGTGACCGATCTCGCGCGCCGTGTCAGCACGACGCTCGACCTGGACCCCAAAAAGGGCGGCCGAGTCGAGGTGCTGGCCACGGACATCGATCTGTTCGATCTGCAATACCTGGATCCGATGAGCGGTAGCTGGGTCGACACCTGGGACACCACCCAGTCCATCACCGGGCAGCCCGCGCGCCTGCCGCTGCAAGTTCGCATCGTGCTCGTGCTCAACGGAGGTGCGCGTCAGGGTTCTGAACGCGGGCAGGGTTCGATTCGGCTGATCACCAAGGTCGAGCTGCCCATCGAGAACGGCCTGAACTTTGCGGTGATGCAATGACTGCGAAGGTCGGCAAATCGTCGAGGCGTGCCCGCGCGCAGGCGCTCTTCTTGCGCCGCCGGCGGCAACGGCGCGGTGTGGCGCTGATTTTGGTGCTCGCCGCGCTCACCATCCTCACGGTCATGCTGTCCGAAATTCAGGATGAGAGCTCGGCAGAGTTCGGCAGTGCTCTCTCGGCACGCGATGCGCTCGTGGCCGAGTACGCAGCCAAGAGCGCGGTCAACCTTTCACGCCTGCTGATTGCGGCCGAGCCGACTATTCGCCGCTCGCTGACCTTGGTCTTCGCGTTGGTCGGGGGGCCACGGCAAATCCCCGTGTGGGCCTACGCCGATCGCATTTTAGGCGCCTTCAACGACTCGGACGGCGCGGTTGGCTTTGCGTCCTTGGCCGGGGTGGACCCGAAGCTCGGCAAGAACTTAGGCTTCAAGGGCGGCGGTTTTCAGCTGCAGATCGTCGACGAAGATTCGAAGATCAATTTCAATGTCGCCGCACGCGGCGACGCGTTCAGCCAAACGCGCCTGGCCTCGCAAATCATCGGCCTCATCGGCCCGCCCCAATACTCTCCCTTGTTCGAAGGGCGCGACCCCGACGATCAGTTCTCGGACCGTAAGGCGATTTGCGCCGCGATCCTCGATTGGGTCGATCCCGATCAGGACCAAGCATTGTGCGACCCGACCTCCACCACGGCTCAGCAGGCCGGCGCCGAGGACTCCTTCTATCAACTGCTGAAGAAGCCCTACCAACGCAAGAATGCAGCGTTCGACAGCCTGGAGGAACTGCATCGCGTGCGTGGCATCGGTGACGACTTCTGGTCGACGTTCGTCGAGCCCGATCCGGGCAACCCAGACAAACGCATCGTGACCGTGTGGGGGCAGGGCGCTGTCAACGTCAACACGGCCAATCCCCAAACCCTACTCGCGATCGTCTGCCAGGCCTCGAACAACATGGCGCGCATGTGCACGGACGCCAACGAGGCCCAGAAGTTCATCATGGCCATGACCATGCTGCGCAGCTTCATGCCCGGCCTGCCGGTGTTCAAGAATCCTCAGGAGTTCGTGAGTGCGCTCCAGCAGACCAACGCGGCTCCTGCCGCCGCGGGCGCTGCGGCGCCGGGCGGTCTCGGTGGGGGCGGCAGCCCGATTGCGGCGATCATGAAGGCGCTCCAGATCGATCCCATCCCGATCGTCTCTGCGGCAGAGACCGCCAAAATGGTGACGACCGAGAGCAAGGTGTTCAGCATCTACGCGACGGGCTACGTCCGTTCCGGCAAGCGGGAGACCAGCGTGCGCATCCATGCCGTGGTCGACTTTCGAGGCGCTCCGACGCCCCAAGACTTGATTTCCCAGCTGCTGAACGCCACTGGCAACGCGCAGCCCGGCAGTACCGCACAGACGCCGCCGGCCAGCAGCGCCCAAAATCCAGCCAATCTGCCGCCCGGCGTGACCGCGGGCGGCATCCTGAACGCACTCAAGCCGGGCTCCGGCGGAAACATCGTCTACTATCGCGTCGACTGACGCGGCACTCCCACGCCCGAAAGCGCAAGACCGAGATCTCATGGCACGTTACATCGGCATCGACATAGGCTCTTCGCACGTGCGCGCGCTCCTGCTCACCACGGGCTACAAGCGCATCGCCATCGAGGCAATCAACGAGGTGGCGATCGACGCGGCAGAATCCCTCGAGCGGGTGGTGGCGCTATGCGCAACTCCTCTTTTGCCCCACAGCGACGGGATCGCCGTGGCCATCGATGGCGATAGCGCGTTCGTGCACCGCCTGAAATTGCCGCTCACTGCCAAGAAGCAGATCGATGCGGTGTTGCCGTTCGAGCTCGAGTCGCAAATGCCCGTCGATATGAGCGAGCTCGTCTACGACTACCGCGTCTTGCGCGGGGAGCCGACCCGCGACGGAATCGACGTGATTGCAGCCCTGGCGCGCACCGAGCACGTCAAAGGGCGCATCGAGCTCGTGAAAGCCGCGCTCGGCCGAGAGCCGGAGCGGGTAGGCTGCGGTTCGCTCGTCCTCAGCAATTTGGCGCTGCTCTCGCGGGCGCTCCAGAGCAAACAACCCCTCGCGCTCGTCGATCTGGGCAGTCACCGCACCGAGATCACGGTTCTCCACGACGGCGAGCCGGTCTTCGTCCGGACGCTTTCGCAAGGGGTGGCTGGTTTGCCGGAGAGCGCGCCCGGGCTCATCGCCGAGCTCCGGCAGACCTTCTTGGCCTTCTTGGCGAGTACCGATCTCGCCATCGAGTCGGTGACGTTGGTCGGTGGGGGCTCGGGTGCGGCGGGGGCCGAGCAGTACCTGAGCCACGAGCTCGGTCTGCCGGTTCGCGCATTGCCGCCGTTCGAGGTGGAAGCAGGGACCGAGGTCCTCGCCGCCCTACCGCGCTTTGCCAAGGCACTCGCGCTCGCAGCGGGCCTGTCCAGCAAGCCGCTGGACTTGAACCTGCGCAGTGGCCCGCTCGCCTATCAGCGCGGCTTCGGCTTTTTGAAGGAGCGCGCCCCGCTGCTCGTCGGCTTGGTCGCGGCCACCCTGGTCAGCTTCCTCTTTTCGAGTTGGGCCGACCTCCATGCCCTCTCACGCGAGCATGAGGAGCTCGTTTCCGCGCTGAGCGCGCAGAGTGAGCAGGTGCTTGGGGAGGCGCTGACGAGCCCCGACGCCGTGCTGGAAGCCGTCGAAAAGGCCAAGGG
>Ga0302323_100005608_pt1 | contig 10303 bp, 6 predicted proteins | sample Fen_T0_3_FD_201950 | JGI IMG/M metagenome (GOLD analysis project Ga0302323, IMG submission 201950) | Peat permafrost microbial communities from Stordalen Mire near Abisko, Sweden - Fen_T0_3 | ecosystem: Environmental > Terrestrial > Soil > Wetlands > Permafrost | place: Sweden: Abisko... | reverse complement strand
TCAAAACCCCCCACGCGTTTCCGCCGGTGTTCGTGCCAATCGTGGCGGACTATTACAGGGGCATGGCGGTCTGTGTTCCGCTGGCCCGACGGTCATTGCAGAAACCCTACGGCGCGACGGAGCTCGCGGCGTTCCTGGCGGAATCTTACGCCGGCGAACGTTTCGTCCGCGTGGCGGCGGCCAACGACGCGCGCGAACTCGACGACGGGTTTTTCCGAACGCTCTCGAGCAATGGCACCAACCGCTGCGATCTCACGGTGTTCGGCCATGCGGAGCAGGCGGTGATCGTCGCCCGACTCGACAACCTCGGCAAAGGCGCTTCGGGGGCGGCGGTGCAATGCATGAACCTCATGCTCGGCTTCGACGAGGGCGCGGGGCTGATCGGCTGAGCCAACTCGGGTCGATCAGTGAGGGAGGGACAAACCGCTGGGCCGTCCCTACCTCGGCAATCGGATCGACAGGTAGGGCGCGACGGCCCTCCTTCGCCAGGGCTTCGGAGGGCTCGCCCGGCCGTGCCCGCCGTAGCTTCAGCGAAGGCGGGCGCGCGGAGTCCGCGAGTGGCCCGGACGGCCCGGCGGTCCGTCCCTACCTACGGCAATCGTCCGACGACGCAGCGCGGTGCTTCAGCCAGCGCAGGGATGGAGCCGGACCGACCGAGGTCCGGGTGCGGAGCGGGGTCGCTCCGCCTCCAAAAAGAGAATGCGCCAGGCGAAGATCTGTGCGACCGGGAAGGGCGTCACTTCGATGGGTAACGATCAGTAGTCGAGGCTTTGCGCGAGTTCCGCGAGGGCATGCTGCACGCGCGGGTCGCCGTAGGCCGCGGGAATTTCCGAACGTTTTTGGCGGGAGGCCGAGGCCCAATAGACCAACCGGCGCAGTGTCATCGAAATCTCGGGTCGGTTTCGATCGTTGCGCAGGCGTCGATCCTGAGGTGCACGGCCGTTGAGGGCGTCGCGGTCGGAGCTGTCCAATTCGGCCCCGTTCAGCGCCGAGCTGGGACGCGGCAAACGCTCGGCGTTGACCGTTTCCGGCCGGGGAAGTTGCGGGGCTGGTGGGGCAACCGGACTCCCTGGTGACAGAGGCGCGAGTTCCGACCGGCCGGCGGGTGGGTCAATCCGTTCGCGCCGCGGCAGATATAGGTAATCGCTGTCCATCGCAACCGTGCCCACCCAACCCAAGAGGTCGCCCAAGAGCAAAGGCGGACCGTCGGGAAAGCGGAGGCGAATCGCCTCCCACGCTGCGGAGTTAGGGAAGGAGACGTCGAGGGCCTCATACACGCGCCACAGCGCTTGGCGGAGGGTGAGCGGAGGATGGCGCGGATCGCGTTGAGTACGGGAATCGTTGCCGGCGATCGCGCGGTTTGCATCCGGGCCGACCGGGCTGCGGAGGACCGATTCCCATTCGGAATTTCGCACTTCCGCGAGGGCCCGATATTGTGCCAGCGCGAACGCAAGTTCTGCCGGGTCGACGCGATGGAAACGCGCCAGCAGGCGGGGCGACTCGGCTGGCTCAGGTGTCACCCCCGGGTCGCCGGCCTGCTCGGTTTCTTTTTCGTGCTCCAGCACCGACTTCAAATCAGCCCGGGCCGCGCTGGCGCCCCACCCATAGGCCCCCAACACCAACGCCGCGATCGCAAGGAAACGGCTAGTCTTGTTCATGGAATCAAGCATGGCCGGTTCGGCCGGCCGTGGCAAACGCGCAAAACCGAAGAGGGCGGCGCCTTGAACTCCAGCGGACCTATGGTCGGGGCACCGCCGCCGCCTTCGCGGAAGAAACAAAAAGGGCCAAGGACGTGCCTTGGCCCGAACGCGTGCGTTGTCTCCGTCGCGCGGCGACGGAGCAGCAATGCTTACTTCGCCTTGGCGAGCGTGCAGGCGGTGATTTCTTTGTCACCCACCGCGATGTCCACCAGTTCGGGGACGACGGCCCCGTTGGCGATGTTGAGCCGCACGTATTGCGTGCCGCCGAGCGCCACCTTGAACTTCAGGGGGGCGACCGCGGAATTTTCGATCGTGACGACATGATCGGCGGGCGTGGTGTCCATGTAGAACCAGACCATGGCCTGGGCCGTGCCCACATTGACGCCGTCGAGACGGACCACCGGCTGGACCTCTGGACTCACGGTCGCCGTGCGGTAGAAGTTCACCCGCGCTTTGCCGGTGGCGTGGTAGGGAATGTTGCCCTTGGTTTCGGCGTCGGCGGCGACAGCCGAACCATAGAGGAACAGCGAGCACACACCGACGAACAACAGGTAGGCGATTCTTTTCATGAGGAGCAGTTTCTTCGGGTTTCCGAGTTGGTGAGGAAAAGCGGGAGCCGCGATCAGGGGAGTGAGCGCGGATTCCGCAAGTCACGGAGGCTTCCACATCTGCGACGGCAAACCAACGGAAAAATCCGCGTGTTCGAGCTCGGCGGTACCTCTCGGTTTGTCGAACAAGGCCTGAGCTCCGCTTTTGCATCGTTGCTGAACGGCTTTCTGTTTAGCCCGGCGGGGCCTGCGATGGCGATGAGGCGGGCTTATTCGTTCCATGAGCTGAGCCCATTCCCGGGTATCCGGTCAATTGCGGCATGACTTGGCCGATCGGTTCAGGTACCGACACAACCTCGCTTTTCCGGAGCCCCACCGATCTTAATCATGCAATCCCTCGCTCGCGCTCGCAGTCTCATTCCAGTGACCGTGCTATTGGCCGCGCTTTGCGGCCGGCAGACCGCGACAGGGGCGGAGCCGGCGCCGGTAGCTGCCGCTGGCGGCCTGCCGTCGTGGGTGGTGGAAATGTCGGTTTCAGCCAAGGAAAGCTACGACACCAACGTGCAGGGCGCCTCCGCGCAGGGTGTCAGCGCGACGGTTCCGTTGGCGGTGGCCAATGAAACCGCGTGGGTGAGCACTGTCGGCGCCCGTTTTCTCTTCTCGCTCTCGGATTTGGGCGGACTCTCGAAGAAGCTGCTCGTGGTAGGGTATGCTCCGACTGTGTTTGATTTCGCCGGCGCTTCCTCGGAAAACAACACGCAGCACCGCTTTCTGCTGCAGTCCAGCGGCAAGGCCTCGGATTTCAGCTGGTCGCTCGACAGTTCGACGCTGTATGTCGACGGCAGCCGCGATTCGCTGGGCTACACCAACGTTAGCGCCTTCGGCGCCGCGCTGCCGCGGGAACGCCGGGCCCAATGGCAGTATGCGGACAAACTTTGGGTGCGCTGCGAGGCCGGCAACCTCTTCGTCCGCGGCTGCGGCAACCTGCTGGCCTACGACCTGCTGACGCATCACTACAACACCGCCGCGCCCAACTACCGGAACTGGCAGAACTTCATCGACCGCTATGACATCAACGGCGGTTTCGACCTCGGTTGGAAGGTGACCAAGGACGCCGCCCTGACGCTGGGTTGGCGCAACGGTTACCAGTATCAGCAGGCGTTCGCCTGGTCACCGGCCTGGAGCTACAACACCTCGAACCACTACCAACGCGTGCTGCTCGGCCTCGAGGGCAAGCTGGCACCGTGGCTGACGGTGAATGTGAGCGGCGGTCCGGACTCCCGGCGCTTCGACCAGCCGGACGCAAGCCGCGGCATCGTCGCCACCCGGCCGACTTTCGCCTATGTCGATGGCAGCGTGACCGCCGCCCTTGGCAAGAACGACAGCCTGGTCCTGCTCTGCAAACGCTGGCATTGGGTGTCGAGCGTCGCCAAGGTCATCTACGACGACCACCTCTGGTCGCTGGCGTGGAAACACACGTTTTCGCCGGCGTGGAGTCTGCAGCTGACCGGTCAGGCGCTCCGGGCGAAATACGACACTTATCCGACGGCGATTTCAGGGGTCCCGCGCGACGACAATCTCCGGATCGGCACACTGCAGATCCAATGGGTGGTGAACAAGCAGCTGACCTTGGTGGCCGACTACAGCCTGCAGCAGTGTTATGACACCATCAATCTTCCGGCCTGCGTCGGCCGGGATTACCATCGGCAGGTGACCGGCGTGAGCGCTAAGTACTCGTTCTGAGCCGCGGACGCGCCGGCGTCAGACGGTGCGGGTCAGCGTGCTGACGAAGAAGCCGTCGGTGTTGTGGACGTGTGGATGGATGGAGGTGCCGAACTCGCCCGTGGCGCAGCCAAGGGGATCGGTCGGCGGCACGCATTGGAAGTTCGGATGCGCACCGAGGAAACGCTCGACGACTGCGGCGTTTTCCGTCCGGGCGAGGGAACAGGTGGCGTAGACGAGCAAGCCACCGGCTCGAACCTGCCCGGCGTGCCGCGCGAGCAGAGCGAACTGCCGTTCGGCCTGCCGGCGGAGGTCGGCCGCGGAGGTCTGCCATTTCAGGTGGGGATGCCGTCGCCAGGTTCCGGAGCCGCTGCAGGGCGCATCGACCAGCACGCCATCGTAGCTCGCGGAGGAATCGACCGATGAGAGTACGGCCACATTTTTCAATCCGGCCCGGGCGGCGCGGGCGCCCAACTCGGTGAGTGCCTCGGTGCGGAGGTCGGTGGCGTCGACGTGTCCGGCGGGGCCGACGAGGCCGGCGAGCTGCAACGTCTTGCCGCCGGCGCCGGCGCAGGCGTCGAGCCAGTGCGTGCCCGGATCGGGTCGGGCGAGGGCCAGGATTAGCTGCGAGCCGAGATCCTGGACCTCGAAGGCGCCCGCGCGGAAAAGGTCGGTCGCCGTGGCGTCGATTTCCGTGCGCAACGCGAGCGCATCGACCCGGAGGGGGCTGGCTTCGTAGGCGATGCCGGCGTCGCGCAGCCCGGCGAACACACCGGCGGTATCAACAGCCTGGAGTCGGATCCACAGCGGCGGTCGGCTGAAGAGCGACTCGGGCACGACCGTCCCGTGGGTTTCCACGGCGAACCAATCGGGCAGCAGCGCAGCCGGGGAAAAGTCTCCGCCAAAACGCTGCGCCAATACCGCGGCTTTCTCGGCGAGCGAAGCCGGCACCGGGGGCCAGTCGTCGAGCGCTGCCGGGCGCACCGCAGCCAGGGCAGTTTCGTCCGCGGCAAGCCAAAGGGCGAGCCGGGGCCGCTGGGCGGGCGGCACGGCCTCGAGCCATGGGAGGAAGCGGATCGCGGAGTAGGCGAGGGCTCGGTAGATCCGGCGGTCGCGCGAACCGAAGCGGCGATCGCGCGCGAGTTGCTGCTGGAGGAGCGCAGGGAAGCGGACTTCGCGACGGGCGGCCGGCAGGATCCAGCGGAGCAGTTCGCTGAAGATCGCGAATTGGTTCTCCGTTCGGGGCGCCGCGGTCATCGGACTCAGAACTTGAGAACCTCCAGCTGCAGGCGGATATGGAAGCCGCTCTCGCGGAGTTCCCCTTCCGTCCAGCCGATCTGGTATTCGAGAGACCAGAGATTCCGGAAGGTCTGACGCAGCCCGTAGGTGTGTTCGTAGAGGAGACTGCGGCGTGCGTCGTAGCGCCAGCGGCCGGTGACGGCGAAACGCTCGTTCAGGCGGATACGGACGTCGCTGGTGTATTCCTCCAGGTCGCCCCGGAGATACTGGGTGCCGAAGCGCGCGGACCAGAAATGGCTGTCGGTGAAAGTGATGCCCGAGTTGAACTCGTGCAGGGTGAAGCTGCCGGGGGCGAGCCGTTGGTAGGCGTCGAACTGCAGCCACGGGGCGGGCGCGATGGCGATGTCGGCATGGAGGTCGGAGGCTTGTTTTTCTCCTGGCTGGCGGCTGAAGCGGAGATCCTGGGCGAGAATGAGCGTCACGAGATCGCGGGAGCCACCGCGCGCGTCGCGGGTCTGGAGGCGCTGGTCGAGGCCGAAGCGAAGGGTGTTGATCGGGTGGAGGTCGTCGAGGAAACGGATGTCACCGAGGTCGAGCGGCTGCAGGCGCGTGGAGAAAACGCTCCGGTCGATCTGCGGGATGTAGGCGCGGCCGCGGTCGGCGTCGGGGATGTAGCGATACTGGACGAACGGTTCCACCAGGTGGCGGAGCCCGTCGATGTTCCAGCGCGGATTCTTCACCGCAAAGTCACCGTAGAAACGGGCGCGCAGGTCCGCGCCGACTTCGCCCAGGGCGCGGGTGTAGTCGCTCTTCGCCCCGAGCGCTGTGAAATAGTGGGTGACTCGCCCCCCAGCGACCGGGGTCAACGTCAGCCAGGGCGTGGCCGCCCACGGCCGTTCGATGGAGTAGAAGGCGTCGAAGCGCTCGCTCCCAAGGGTGAAGCTGGTGCCCGGGGTGTCCTCGCGCAGTCGGACGAAGCCGATCTCGCCGCGCTGGAGAAAACCGCCGCCGAGCGGGGTCGGCAAGAGGTCGAGCCGCAGTTCCGGCTCCCGGCGCTGCACTGCATAGAAATCGTTGGGCTGCACCCGCAGGAAACCGGAGGCGATGAAGTTAGTACCCGCGTAATCGGCTTCGAGAAACGAGTCGGGCTGTTGGTTGGGGGTGAACCGGGTGCGGTCGAACTCGCGCACAATCTCCGAGTCGCTCCAGTAATTGAGCCGGGCTGTGATCGTGATATGTTCGCCGATGGTCTGGAGGTGCTGCCAGTCGATGTAGCCGCGCTGCCGGTCGATCGGGTCGCCCAGGAGGTCGGTACCGCGATGGCCGAAGTCATAGATCCAGCCCGAGTGGAGTTCGCCGGTCGTGCGGTCGTCGCCCGAGGTGAGCTTGTACGCGGCCGCCGGCCCGAGCATCACGCCGCGGTTGCTGAAGAGTCCGAGTTCGGCGCCGAGGGCCAGACCCGGTGCGACGGGGGCGAGGGCGGTGACGTCGAGGAAGGCGCCGAGCGTGCGGCGGAAGCCGCCGCGCACCGTATAATCGAGCGGGGGCTGGTCGAGGCGCTGGGAAAACTCCGGCAGCGAGAGCACGGGCACGCCGTCCACCCGCAAGGCCGCATGGTGGGCGGCGTAGCTCTTGCCGGGGACAACACGAATTGAATTCGCGGAGACGGAGGGGGCGAAGCCGCCGGGTTCGCTGAAATACAAATGCGCCTGATCCAGGGTGAACTCCTGCAGGGTCCCATCGAGCGAGCGGCCCTCGAAATAGTGCGGCGGCGAACCGCCCCGGGGATTGGTCAGGTGGAGTTTGCCGGTGGCGACCTCGTAGACGCCGTCGTCCGCCAGCATCCGCAGATCGCCGCGGACAATCACGAGGTGACCGTGGGCCGTGGCGGTGCCGGTCTGCTGCAGGTAGCGGATATCCTCGGCCGTGAGAATGATATCGCCGTAGGTGAGCCGGGCGCCGCCGGTGACCACCATTTCTTTGGTCTTGCCGTCGTATTCGATTGGCCGGCCGGCCGTCGAGACCAGGTCGACGGATTCGCCGGCCGCGGCCGCGCGACCGGCGAGCGACAGGGCAAACAGGAAGGCGAGGAGAGATGGGCGGAGCTTCACGCGGGGCGGAGCAAAAGGGTTCGGACGATCCGGTGCAACCCTGCCCTGACACCTGCTCTGTCGGCTGGCACCATGGCCTCACCCCATTGGGTCGTCGGTCGCGGCGAAGGGGCCGTCCCGGGACGTATGCTTCGACCTGCCGCGTTAATGTTTCCTTAACGCTTCCGGGCCGGCTCTTGATTAGGGATTCCGGCGACCGGGCGCTAGAGTGGGGGCGTTCAAAAACCGGTCGTCGTCGTGCACCGCGCAGGACGGGGACCGAAGGAGAATCCCATCATGAACGATCTACTCTTTATCGGAATCACGGTCGCGTTTTTCGCCCTGGCCGCCGCCTACGCGGCCTTCTGCGAGAAGATCCGCTGACCCAACCCGCCTGCGCCTTCCGCCATGGAAAATATCATCGTCGGCCTCCTCGCTCTCGCCTGCCTCGTCTATCTCGTCGTGGCGGTGTTGCTCCCGGAAAAATTCTGACCGGCCTGTGCCATGAATAATCCCAACGCCTGGTTCCAATTTGCCCTCTACGTCGGCGCGCTTCTGCTGATCACCAAGCCGCTCGGGCTCTACCTCGTGCAGGTGCTCGACGCCCGGGGCCGCACCTGGCTCGATCCGGTCGTGCGGCCGGTGGAGCGGCTGACCTACCGGCTCTGCGGCATCGATCCGGAGCGTGAGCAATCGTGGATCGGCTACACGCTCGCGCTCCTGGCGTTCAGCCTCGTCGGCCTCCTGTTCACCTACTTCATCCTGCGCTACCAGGACCATCTGCCGCTGAACCCGCAAAACCTGCCCGGACTTTCGCCGCATCTCGCGTTCAACACCGCGGTAAGTTTCACGACCAACACCAACTGGCAGTTCTACGGCGGCGAATCGACGATGTCGTATTTCTCGCAGATGGTCGCGCTGACGATCCACAACTTCACGTCAGCCGCGGCAGGCATCGCGATCGCGGCCGCCCTGGTGCGCGGCATCGCCCGGCACACCGTCAAGACCATCGGCAACTTCTGGACGGATACGGTCCGCGTGACCTACTACCTGCTGCTCCCGGTTTGCGTGGTCTTCGCGCTGTTCCTCGTTTCACAGGGCATCATCCAGAATTTCAAGCCCTACACGGTCGCGAAAACGTTCGAACCGTACACCGCGTCGGTGCCGAAGACCGACGATGCGGGCAAACCGGTCTTCGCCGCGGACGGCAAGACGCCCGTGATGGTCGACCAGGTCGTGGATACGCAAACCATCGTGCAGGGACCGGTCGCCTCGCAAATCGCGATCAAGATGCTCGGCACCAACGGCGGCGGCTACGTCAACGCCAACGCCGCGCATCCCTTCGAGAACCCGACACCGCTGTCGAACTTCTTCCAGATGCTCTCGATCTTTGCGATCCCGAGCGCGCTGACCTGGTATCTCGGCCGCGTCGTGAAGAACCAACGCCACGGCTGGGCCGTGTGGGGTGCGATGTTCGTCCTATTTGTAGCCGGCGTGCTGGTCGCCTGGTGGGCGGAGTCCGCCGGCAACCCGGTCCACCACGCCCTCGGCGTCGCGGTGGCCGACGGCAACATGGAAGGCAAGGAGGTGCGCTTCGGCATCTTCAACTCCGCGCTTTTCGCCACCATCACGACGGACGCGTCGTGTGGCGCGGTCAATGCGATGCACGACTCGTTCACGCCGCTCGGTGGGCTCGTGCCGCTCTTCAACATCCAGACGGGCGAGGTCATCTTCGGCGGCGTCGGCGCGGGCCTCTACGGCATGCTGGTCTTCGTCGTGCTCGCCGTGTTCATCGCCGGGCTGATGGTCGGCCGCACGCCGGAGTATCTCGGCAAGAAGATCGAGGCCTACGACGTGAAGCTGGTGATGCTCGTGCTGATGGTGCTCTCCACCACCATCCTCGGGTTCACGGCGTGGGCGAGCGTGTCGGACTGGGGTGTCGCGGGTCTCAACAACACGGGGCCGCACGGCTTCAGTGAGATCCTTTACGCCTACAGCTCGGCCGTCGGTAACAATGGCAGCGCCTTCGCCGGCCTGACCGGAAACCAGAACTTATGGGACACTACCATGGGTCTCGCGATGCTCATCGGCCGTTTCCTGATGATCGTGCCGATTCTCGCCCTCGCCGGAAATCTCGCGGGCAAAAAGCTGATCCCGGCCAGCGCCGGCACCTTCCAGACCAATGGATTCACGTTTGTCGCGCTGTTGATCGGCACTGTGCTGCTGGTCGGGGCGCTGACTTTCCTGCCGGCCCTGGCGATGGGACCGGTGATCGAGCACTTCCTCATGCACGCCGGCACCCTGTTCTGAGTGCCATCGCCCCATGACCCATTCCCACTAGCCCATCACCCGGTTATCCATGAGCACCAAAACCATTTCGCTGTTCGAGGGCGCCATTTTGCGCCAAGCCGTCGCTGGATCGTTCAAAAAACTCGATCCGCGCCAGCAGCTCAAGAACCCGGTGATGTTCGTCACCTTGATCGGCGCGCTCCTTTCGTTCGCGCAGCTCTTCACATCGTCCGAGCCGCTGGGCTACGTCCTGCAGGTTGCGCTCTGGCTCTTCTTCACCGTCGTGTTTGCGAATTTCGCCGAGGCGGTGGCCGAGGGCCGCGGCAAGGCTCAGGCCCAGGCGCTGCGGGCGTCGCGCCGGCATCTCGTGGCGCAACGGCGTCGCCGCGACGGCTCGTTCGAGGCGGTCGATGCGTCGGCGCTGAAAAAGGACGACGTCGTTTTCGTGAAAGCCGGCGAGCAAATCCCTGGCGATGGCGAAGTGATCGAGGGCATCGCCAGCGTTGATGAATCGGCCATCACCGGCGAGTCGGCGCCCGTCATTCGTGAGAGCGGCGGCGATCGCAGCGCGGTCACCGGTGGCACAGTCGTGCTGTCCGACCAGTTGATCATCCGCATCACGACCAATCCCGGCGAGGGCTTCCTCGACCACATGATCAGCCTGGTCGAGGGTGCGAAGCGGCAGAAGACGCCGAACGAGATCGCGCTCACGATC
>Ga0302323_100005605_pt1 | contig 10304 bp, 4 predicted proteins | sample Fen_T0_3_FD_201950 | JGI IMG/M metagenome (GOLD analysis project Ga0302323, IMG submission 201950) | Peat permafrost microbial communities from Stordalen Mire near Abisko, Sweden - Fen_T0_3 | ecosystem: Environmental > Terrestrial > Soil > Wetlands > Permafrost | place: Sweden: Abisko... | reverse complement strand
CGGCCTCCAGCTGTCGGATCCGGGCGTGATCCTCGTGCCCCCGGATCCGGCCGGCGGCCCGATCCAGGTCCCGCCGCCGCCGGGGCTCGTGATTCCCCCGTTGCCGTTCGTCGTCGCCGGCACGCCGGGCTGCCAGGTCTCGACCTCGCACGAGCTCATGATCACGGACCTCTCGGTGGTCGAGGATCCGGTTCGCACCGTGTTCGACCCGGCGTCTCGCGATCCCCGCAACGGCGCCTGGACGTTCAAGCACCTGGTCGAGAACCTGGCGCGGACGCCGGGGGACGCGCCCGCCATGGTCGAGGCCATGCTGGGCTCGTTCACCGCGCCGCAGACGATCAATGACTTCACGGTCGCCGCCCGCCCCGGCATCCAGCACCTCGTGCTGGACGCGTGGCCGCGCACCGCCACCGGGGCGCTCGATCTCGCGCGAGCGCCGCTCCGCCTGCTCGCGATCGTGAACCGGCTCGACCTCCGCGACCTCGACCAGGGCGACGCTGGCGAGGCTCGCTTCGTGTTCGCTTTCGATCTCCCGCCGGTGCCCGCCGGCCCGCCGCAGCAGGCGACGATCATCTTCGAGTACAAGCTGCCCGCCGAGCGTGAACGCGACGTGGTCGGCTGGGCCGAATCGTTTCACCTGCTCGGCAGCCTGCCGTTCGGCGCCGCGTACAACGCGGTGCTCCAGATGCTCACGGAGCGCTTCGTCCACCGCGGCGCGCGCCCCTCTCACCCCAACGGCAGCGCGATCAACGCGGTGCGCACCAACGAGATCCCGTTCGGCGACAACCCGCTGTGGGAGCTGCGCGAGTTCCACCTGTCGCCGCGATCCGGCAGGCTCGAGCCCGCCGCGCTCGCGCTCACCCCGGACCGCGGCGTCAACCGCACCACCACGCTGGCCGCGTACATCAATGCCAATCAGGCCGCGATCATCGCCGAGCAGCACACCGTGCCGGCGCAGCTCGATGGCCAGCCGTTCCAGGCCGGCGCGGTGTTCAACGACCTCAGCACCTGGTTCGCGGACGGCACCGACAGCGAAGCGCGCCATCACTTCGCGATCAACACCTGCAATGGCTGCCACGCCGCGCAGGAGACCGGCACCGGGTTCCTCCACCTCGCCCCGCGCCTGCCGGGCGCGACATCGCAGCGGTCGCGCTGGCTCACCGGCACGATCATCGACGATCCGGTGACCGGCCAGCCGCGCACGTTCGACGACCTGGGCCGCCGCAAGGCCGACCTGAAGTCGATCGTGTGCCGCGGCGCCGCGACGCCCCCGCCCGTCGACCTGCGCCGGGGCATCCGCCGCTCGCACTGAGCAAGGCCGCCGCGCCGTCGGGAGGCTGGATCGCTGCCACCGCCCCAGCAGCTCCGCGGGACCTACTCGATGCTGCGGGCGTGCGGCCGGTCGCGCGGCGTGCTCGCCGGGTCGGCCGGATCGCTGTGCGCGTCGCGCTCGTCGCCGTCCCAGAACCCGTCGCCATCGCGGTCGACGCCGATCCGCTCGCCGTTGCCCGGCGGCACGCAGGTGTAGGTCACCGGGTGGCCGAGCTCGGTCGCCACCCGGCGCAGCGCGGCGTCGGTGACCGGCAGCTGCACCCGGCGGTCGGAGCGGAACAGGTTCGACCCGGCGTAGACGAACCCGACCTCGGTGTCGAGGATCTCCGCCTTGGCGATGAGATCGCACTCACCGGCGTCGGCGCGCCGGCGCAGCAGATCGATCCGCGCCGCCACCGCGGCCGGGCTCGACCGCGCCAGCGTGATCTGCTGGCCCACGATCGGCGCGAAGTCGGTCGGGAACGCCAGCATGAAGTCCTCGAGCTGGCGGCGCTGGAGCTCGCCGTCCGGCCCCTCGGGAAGGCCGCCGTTGCCGGGGCCGGTGAACACCGACGAGAAGCTGAGGCCGTGGTTGAAGCGAAACACGGTATCGATGCTGCCGTCGTGGGTGAACCCGAAGCCGCGCACCTGGTCGCCCTTGTCGTCGAAGTCACCGCCGAGGAGACCCGGGACCTCGGCCATGCCGAACTTGCCGATCTTCTGGTACAGGTTACGCAGGTGGGGCGTCTTGAGCAGCTGGGGATTGAAGTCGAAGCTGATCCGGCCGTCGGTCCCGAAGAAGCCAGGCGACGCCGTGCCGGGGTTCGCCTTCGGATCGATGATATGGCAGCCGGTGCAGGTCAGGACCGGGCAGTTGCCGTCGAGGCACGCCGGGATGCCGCAGTTGATGTTCGAGAACAGCTGGCGGCCGGTCTCCTGATCGGCGGTGAGCGCGTTATCGAGAGGACGATTGGGATTCGGCGGATACTTGACCTGCAAGATGAAGTCGGTGAACGCCTCCATGTCCGCCGCCGGGATCGGGCCGCTGCGGCCGAGCAGATCGCCGAACGCGACCTGGAACTTGCGGAACGCGGCGCGCTCGTCGAAGCTGCCGCCGTCCGGCTGTGCGGTCGGCGCGTCGTTGCCGCCCGTGCGATCGGCGCGCCAGTGCATCGGCCCGTGGTTGGCCATCCCGCGCAAGCTCAGCGTCACCATCGGCCCCTTCATCGGATGAAACACCGGCTCGATCGGTTGATTGGTGAGCAGGTTGAGCAACGCGCTGTTGAACGGCCCCGGGTTATCGAACACGTTGCCATCGGGGTTGCCGAGATCCCACGCCAGGCTGTCGAAGTCGCCGAACACGTGGCAGCTCGCGCACGACGAGTCGCCGTGGCTCGACGACCGCGACGCATCGTAGAGCATCCGCCGGCCCGCCGTGATGCTCGCCGGTTCCGGGTTGTGCATCGCGATGTGCGCGGTCTCCGCTCGGGTGGCGGTGTCGATGACCGAGATCGCGTCGTCGAACCGGGTCAGCACGTAGAGCTGCCGGCGGGCCTCGTCGAGCACGACCCCGGTCGGGCCGCCGCCGGTGACCCGGATCTGGCTCGCCGTGCTCGGCACGAAGGTGTCGTTCTCGAGCTGCGCGGTGGCGAACACGCCGACCTTGTCCGAGCCGAGCGCTGCCACGTACAAGGTCTGGCCGTCGCGGGTCACCGCCATCCCCTGCGGCAGCGCGAGCGAGCGGATCGATTCGGCATTCGGCACCGGCGCGCAGCACCGCGTGAAGTCGACGTGCTTGTTCAGGTGCCGCGCCGCGACCGCCCCGCCGGGCGACAGCACGGTGATCCGGCTCTCGTGCAGGTGACCGCGCAGGCTGTGGCCCGCGAACGTCCCCGGCCCCTCGAACCGGTCGGCGTTGTTGGCGTCGGTGTTCGCGACATAGATCTTGCCGTTCGCGGGATTGACCACCATCGAGTACAGGATCGTGCCGACGCCCTGAAAGAACCCGCTCGGCCCGGGCAGCTGGCGCGGCGGATCGGCGGTGGCGTCGAGCACGAACACGTCCTTGTCGGGCAGTGCCAGCTTGACGAACGCATCACGGATCCGGCCCAGGGTGTCGACCCAGTGGCTGCCATTCCACTTCACGATCGCGCCGACCTCGGGCGCCGGCCGGCCCTCGTGGTTGGTCGCAGGCCCCGCCACGCCGTCCGGACCGAACCCGTCCGGGATCGAGCCCTCGTTCACCGTGGTGGTCTGATTGCCGGTCTGGAAGCCGGCCGCGTAGACCCGGCTGCCATCGGGCGTCACCGCGAGCGCGCGCGGCGTATCGGTGAACAGGTTGACGATCGTGATCGGCGTGCCGCCGAGGCTGTTGCCAAGCGCGTCGGCGTCGAACACCCAGACGTCCGCCCGCCCGATCCCGGGCGTGGCGAGCTGCGGATCGAACGGCACATTCTGGCCGCGGTGCGCGGTGGTGATGAACGCCCGCCCGGCCCTGGGCCCGGCGAACACGATGTCGCGCGGCTCGTCGCCGACCAGCAGCGTGCGCGCGACATGGCCGGCGCTGGCGTCGGCGTCCAGCGCCACCACGCTCACGCTGTCCGACAGATGATTGACCACCCAGACCTCGCGATCGGTCCGCGCCGCCACCGCGACCGGCTCGAGGCCGACCGGAATCGACGCCGTGCGGATCAGGCGATCGCCCGCGACGCGGAATACCTCGAGCCGGTTATCCGGAGTGTTGACGGCGAACAGGTGCTGGCGGTCCGGCGACAGCGCGAGCGGACGGACCTGGCCGCTCTCGAACGCGGTGAACGGAGCGGCCGGCGGCGGCGCTGGTGGCCTTGGCGCCCCGGCGTGCGGCGCGACCTCGAGCTCGACGTCAGCGGACCGCGCCGGGTTGCCCGACGCCGTACACGACATCGCAGCGGTGAGCCCGAGCAGCGCGACCCGCTCGAGCGCCAGCGGCCGACCTGATGATACACGGCAAGAATCTTGTAGACCCATCACTCCCCCTTTTCCCGTGCGCAGGATAGCAAACGTACGGTCGGGTGCAACCGCCGGCACATGATTGCCAGTCATGATAAGATCGGCAGTCTCGCTGTCCCATGCGACACGGATGGAACACGGGCACACCAGATCATGTATCGAAACAGCTCCGCCGCGCGGGACGCCCGGATCGCAATGTCCGCAACATGCGCCGGGCTCAGGACAACGACCGGGACGGCGGCCGTCGCACGAGCGCCGGGTCACGATGCTGGCACCCGGCCGGGTCGGCTCGTCCACCGGGTCCACCGCGCGTAGCGGCGGTTCAGGTCCGCGACCGCCAGCAGGACGGCCGGCCGCCGCGCTGGTCAGGCTCGAAGATCCGCGCCCTGCTCACGGGCAGTTGCCGAGCCCGCTCGCGCCGGTCGCCGGCTGAGGCTTGCCACCGGGCAGCGGCAGGCTCGGGTGGTCGAACGGCGCGCGCTGCAGCTCGACGCGGCAATCGGTGAGCCCGTTGGTCAAGAAGTCGACGAGCTGGGCCTGATCGTCGGTGCTCAGCGAGCGCGGCTGCAGATCGGAGGCGCGCTCCGGGTTGGCGAAGTCGCCACCACGGGCGTAGAACGCGACGACGTCCGCGAGCGTGGCCTTGCCGCCGTTGTGAAAGTACGGCGCGGTGAGCTTGACGTTGCGCAGCGCCGGGGTCTTGAACGCGCCGCGATCCGCCGCCGCGCCGCTGACCGAGAACGGCGCGCGGGCCGGCTCGGGCCCGAGGCTGGCGCGCCCGAGATCGTCGTCGGTCGGCCGCACCCCGAGGTTGTGAAAGCCCTGGTCGCCGCCGTCGCGGTTGATCGCGCCGTTGGCCTGACAGAAGCTGACCGTCGCGTCCGACAGCGCCGAGCCGGCATGGCACTTGGTGCAGTTACCCTTGCCCTGGAACACCCCGAGCCCGCGCTGCTGCTGGCTGGTCAGCGCGCTGGTCGTGCCGGCGAGGTAGCGGTCGAACGGCGTCTGGTCGGGGATCAGCGTGGCCTCGTAGGCCTGGATCGCCTCGCCCCAGATCAGCGAGAAGCTCGCCGCCGCGGCGTCCGCGAGGCTGTCGCCGAACGCCGGGCGGATCAGATCGTCATAGCTGCACGGCGCGCCGTCGCAGAACAGCCCCTGCGCCTGCGCGCTCGCGAAGCTGCCCAGCACGCTGTCGCTGGGCGAGATGTCCTGGAACTGCAGCGGCTGGCGCGCGAGCAGCTTGGCCCCGAGGCTGTTGTCGTTGTTGAACGGCCGCCTCGCGCACGACATCTCGACCGGATTGAGCGTCGGCCCGGTCGCCTGCGACGCGAGCGCGCCGTTCGCCACCGCGCCGAGCGCGTGCTCGGCATCGGCGTTATCGGTCATTCCGAACGGATCGAAGCCATTGAAGATATGGTTGCCGCGGCCGTCCCAGAACGCATCGCGGAAGAACACCGCGCCGATCACGGTGGGCGCGTTGCGGCCGGTGACCTGGCGGGCGGTCCCGAACACGATATCGCTGGTCGGGGTGCAGACGTCCGCCGCGTGGCTCGGATCGGGATCGATCGCGACGAACGCCGCCGCGGCGACGCCCTGCGAGCCGATCCGATCGTCGCTCGTCAGGTTGCTCGGCGTGAAGCCCTGGCCGGGCGCGGTGACCCCGCCGCTCGTGAACTTGCCATCGAGCCCCGGGTTGACCGTGTTGAGCCGCCGGGTGTCGGCGCCGGCCGTGAAGTGGCAGCTCGCGCACGCGGTCTGCCCATCACTGCCAGTCTGGATATCCCAGAATAGCGCCTTGCCGAGCCGGACCGCGGCGCGCTGATCCACGATATGCCCGCCCACCGGCTGCGGCACGGGTTCGCTCGCCAGCGGGCGCGGTCCATCCGGGCCACGCGCCGCCGGCAGCGCGCCCACCTCGCCGATGCCGTCGTCGCGCCCGGCGTCGCCGGCCTGGGCACAACCGCCTGCCATGGCCAGCGCCGCCGCCAGCCCGCCCCACACAGCCCCGCGCCATCCCGACACACTCATGTTCGCCATATTTATATCCACCTTCCTTACAAATCCCAATCACCCAATTAAGCACCTCGGCCATGACGCGCAATGAATATCTTGGACTGCAACGTTTTATTGCACTCAGTGCTATACCCAATGATCGGGGCAGCGACATTCCCGCGCGACCGCCGGATCGCCGCCGCGATGCCGGAGATTGCCACCCCGCCAGGGCCGTGGCTCATTCGGGTTGACGTTCCGGCCACGCGTGGTCTGCTTTCTTGCAAGGCAATCGGCATGGAGCGGAGCGGCGTCAGGCGCGGCGGTGTGGTGCTACTCGTCGATACCGACGATCCGTGGCTGCGCGCGTGCCAGGGCGCGTTCCGCGGCCTCGGCTACACCGTGCACATCGCGATGACCGTCGACGGCGCGCGGGTGTTCGCGAGCGAGCATCCACCGGACCTGGTCATCGCCGAGGTCCGGATCAGCGGCGAGTCGGGGGTGCCGCTGATCGATGCGCTCCGGCGCAGCCATCCGGGATGCGCGATCGCGATCGTCAGTGCGTACCTATCGACCGCGCTGACCGCGGCGATCGTTCGCAAGGGGGTGTCCGCGGTGCTGTTCAAGCCCGCGCACCCGAGCGAGGTCGTGCGCCAGCTCCGTCACTCGAACCCGGCCCATCCGGCGAACCTCGACAACGCCGCGGCGACCGACTGGGAGACACCCACGCTCGCGCGCGCCGAGTGGGAGCACATCAATCGCGTCTTGCTGGACTGCAATGGCAATGTCAGCGAGGCCGCGCGCCGGCTCGGCATCCTGCGCCAGTCGCTGCAGCGCCGGCTGCGCAAACACGCACCGACCCGCTGACCGATCGCAGACGAGACCGGCGTCGACGCGATCCGATCGCGATGCGACCCGGAGCGTCGAGCACAACGCCGCACCGGCATTCTTGAAGTCGCTGCCGCGATGCCATGTTGCCGTTCACGCCGATGTATTTGTAGTGCCCGTTTCCGTGTGCGCGCGACAGCGAGGCGCTGGGACGACCGCGGCTACGAGTGGTACGCCGGTATCTGATCCCTACTCCCGCGCGACCTTCGCGGCGGCAGCAGCGGTGGTCACGATCAGCGTCGCCGAGTGCTGCGCCCGCGCGGTCGTGCCGACGATCGACACGGTCCACGCGCCCGGGATCATCTTCGCGGCGGCCGGCGATGAGAACGTGACGGCGAAGCCGCTCCCCGGCTTGATCGTCGGCGGCGTCACCACGGCGGTCACGCCCTGCGGCACGCCCTCGATGGAGAGCGCGATCGGCTGGCTCGCACCGTACGCCAGCGAGGTCGTCCCCGCCACGCGCTGTGAGCCCCCCGGCTGGAGGGTGATCGATGCGGGAGCCATCGCGCCGAACGCGAAGTCGTCGTTGAGGGTGGTCACGGCAACGCTCGCCATCTTCGCGGGGCCACTGGGTCCCGTTGCGGTGATCCAGTACTTCGTCGTTCCCGCGCTCGCGCCCGGCTTCATGTGGAAGGTCAGCGTGGTCGAGCTACCGGACATGACCGTGGTCGGCGCGAAGCTCCCTGTGCCGTTGACCGGCGCGAGGTTGGACAGGACGAACGAGACCGGTTGGGGTACTCCCGAGGCGACCGTCGTGGACACGGTCACGCTGCCGTCCTGCCCGGCGGGGATCGTCAGCGCGGCGAGGCTCACGCCCAGGTCGAAGCTGTTCCCGCTGACCACGAGCGCGAGCGCCTTCGTGTGGGTCACACCGCGCGACGTCGCGGCGGTGATCGTGACGGTCGCAGGACCGAACACCGCCCTGGAGGACGCCGAGAGCGTCAGCGTCGCGCTTCGTCCGGGCGCTACGACCGCCGGGCTGAACGACCCCGTGACGCCGACCGGCAGGTCCGAGACCGCGAGCGTCACGGGATCCGAGCCTCCGTTCACCGCGATGCTGGCGGTCGTCGTGCTGCCCGCCGACAGGGCGAGGCTCGTGGGAGCGGCGGTCAGCGAGAAGTCGGACAGCACGGTGACGGTGAAGGTCGCGCGGTGCGTCTTTGCGCCTTCGGTGCCCGTCACCGTGATGGGGTAGGCGCCCGGGGCGGCCGTCGCGAGCGAGGAGACCACGAGGGTCGTGGCGCCGCCCGCCTTGATCGCCGGCACCAGCGTCGTCGCCGACATCGTCGCGGGGACGCCGGACACCGAGAACGCGACGGGCAGCGCGACGCCCGACACGAATTGCGTCGACACCAGGGTCGACGTGCTCCCGCCCTGGACCACGCTCGCGCTCGCTGCGCCGAGTGCGATCGCGAAGTCGCCGGTCTGCGCGGCAACGCCCGGAGGACTCAGGACGCAGGCGCCCTGCGCATTGGAATAGATCTGTTGCACCGTATAGGCCACGTTGTCGCCGCCGGTGAGCTCTGCGCGTTCGCCGCACACGTCACTGACCTCGCCCGCCGTCGGGCTGAACCACGCCGCAGGTACGTCGGGGTTGGTGATAGCGCCCACGAGGGCACGCGAGGCGACCGCGGTCTGGAGCTGGAACGGGCCGGGCGCCACGCCGCACTGGAGGTCGCAACCGGACCCCGGCTGCATATCGGGATGCACACCGTACGAGGCCTTGGCGCGTGTGCCCGCGGCCGGAAGCGCGGCGTGATAGGAGCAGAAGCCGGCGGAGGCGGCGCACGAGGTGGCGCCCCCGCGCGTGATCTTGATGCCCCGCGGGAAGAACACCGCGTAGTAGGTCCGCGGCTTTCCCGTCTTGTCCACCAGCGGTGCCGGCAGCTTGCCGGCCGCGATCTGCCGCGCGAGCTCCTGGGCGATGACGTCGTCGCTCACGGTGGCGGCCTTGGTGCTCGGCGTGATCGTATATTGTGCCGCGAAGCTGCCGCGAGCGATCGGCTGGGAGGGCGTTCCGTACTCGGCGAGCAGATCGGCGTACGGGCTGGTCAACACGCCCTGGTAGAACGACGCCAGGCTCGGCGAGCGGGTGCTCGCGACGTACGGCGCGAAATCACCGGTGCCCCAGAGCACGCCCACGACGAGCGCGCTGCCGAGGACCGCGCCCCCGCCATACGGGATGGGCGCAGCGTTGCCGACCAGGGCGCTCGTCGCGACCTGCGGGACCAACTCCGTCGCGGCTGCGGCCGTCGCTACCGTGGCCTCCAGCGAGCCCGCCGAGGCATCGGGCGATGGCGGCTCGCCCACGTCCACGCACGCAGCGACGACGGCGAGGTTCGCGGCCAGGGCGACGCTGAGCGGTGACCATGTCATGCGACTGTAAACGGCCGCTGCGGCCGAAAATTGAGATGTGCGTGCAAAATTCCGCCAAGCCGCAAGCGCGGTGATCGTGCGCTCTCGTCGGACGGTCGCCCACGATCAGCGACACGACTCCCCAGCCGCTCGCCAGATGACTCACCGTATTTCTATGACGGCATCCGCACCTTCGTTCCTGCGAACCAGCCTTGCCTGGTCGCACCGACACCTTCAGTTGCCCGGTGGCTGCGCCCACGGCGATGCCACGACCCAGCTCGTGTCCGCGGCCCAGTCGGTGGCAGCGTCCCACGGGTTCGCGCCGCCGTTGCTGGCGAGGTAGAGGACGTCGGCGAAGCTCCGCAGGTACCGGCCGAGGAAGTTCACCGACTGGAACGACGTGCCCTGCCCGCTGTTGCCCGGTCCCGGGCAGAACGTCGCGTCCTGCGCGAACAGCGGGCTGCCGTCGCTGGGTTGCAGGTGGAGCTGGAAGTTCTGGTGCCGGAGGTAGCTGCCGGGTCGGTCGATCGACTCGAACGAGAGGCAGCTCGGGTTCGCCAGGCCGGCGGTCGCCACGAACGTCGCCTGCTGCTTGTCGGTCGCCGAGCTCCCCGCCGTCACCGGCGCGAGCACGACGCCGTCGTCGAGGTCGTCGTGCTTGATGTACGCCGACGCGCGGCCCGGCGCGGTCGCCTGCAGCGAGACCAGGGGGCCCGGATCGAGCGCGAAGCGGTTGGCCGCGCCCGGGGTCGGATTGCTGGAGGCGATGAAAT
>Ga0302323_100005604_pt1 | contig 10306 bp, 6 predicted proteins | sample Fen_T0_3_FD_201950 | JGI IMG/M metagenome (GOLD analysis project Ga0302323, IMG submission 201950) | Peat permafrost microbial communities from Stordalen Mire near Abisko, Sweden - Fen_T0_3 | ecosystem: Environmental > Terrestrial > Soil > Wetlands > Permafrost | place: Sweden: Abisko... | reverse complement strand
AGCAGCACCAGCGGAGGCGCCGCGGTGAGCAGGCTGTCGCGCGTGCCCGGCACCTCCACGGTCCCCTCGGGATCGCCCTGGACCACCGCCAGCACCGTCGCGCCCATGGCCACGAAGATCACCAGCAGGAAGAGGAGGTAGAGCCCGGCCACCCACCAGTGCCCGCTGCTCAGCGCGCCGGAGGCGATGGCGAGCTCGCTGTAGAAGGGGCTGAACGGGGGCGACCCGGTGATGGCCAGGAACCCCGCCAGGAAGAGCGCACCGGAGATGGGGAGGCGCCGCATGGCACCGTGCACCTCGCCGCTCAGCCTGGACCCGAAGGTCCGGTGGATGTTTCCCACCGCGAGGAAGAGGACGCCCTTCACCAGCCCGTTGTTCATGCTCTGGAACATCGCCCCCTTGGCCGCGACGCCGCCCAGGCCGATGCCCAGGACCAGGACCCCCATCTGCTCCACGCTGGAGTAGGCCAGCATTCGCTTGAGGTCGCGCTGCCCGATCATGAAGACCGCAGCCACGGCCATGGAGACCAGCCCCAGGCCGATCAGCGTCTGGCGCGCGAAGAGGTCCTCCCCCGCGGCGCGGCATACCTGGAAGGTTCGGGCGATGGAGAGGAAGGCGAAGTTGGTGAGGCCGCCGGAGAGGAGCGCGCCCAGCAGCCCGGGCGCCTCGCCGTACGCGTCGGGCTTCCAGGTGTGCAGCGGCGCCAGCCCCATCTTCGTCCCGTAACCGACCAGCAGGAACACGAAGGCGGCGCGCACCCACGGTTTCGACAGGCTGGGCCCGGCCGCCAGCAGATCCGGCAAGAAGAGCGACCGCGGCCCGTCCGGGCCGGAGCCCGAGAGGGCGAGCAGGAAGGTGCCCAGGAGCGCCAGACCGATCCCGACCGAGCAGATGAGCAGGTACTTCCAGGCCGCCTCCAGCGAGCGGGCGTTGTGGTTGAAGTAGATGAGCGGCGCGCTGGCGAGGGTGGTCAGCTCGATGGCGACCCAGAGCAGCCCGAAGTGCTGCGCCAGGGCCACGGCGGTCATGGCGCCCAGTAGCACCAGCAGACCGCTCACGAAGACCCGGTTGTCGCGTTCGTCGCGCCGGCGCAGGTAACCCTGGGCGTAGACGGCGCAGGCCAGGAAGAGCGCACTGGTGGTGGAGAGCGTCACCTTCCCCAGAGGATCGAGGGCCAGGAGCCCGTCCAGGGCCGGCGCCGGCTCGCGGACCCAGAAGGAGACCAGCGCGGCGGCGTGGGCCAGGGCCCCGACCACCAGGAAGAGCGGGCGCCGCACGTTGCCCGGGTAGGCGAACGCCAGTGCACCGATGAGGGGAGGGACGAGGACGGCGAACAGGAGCATGGGCCGTCAGTCCTTGAGGGCGGTGAGCTTCTCGGTGTCGATCGACGAGAACTCCCGGTTGATGTGGAACATCACGATCCCCATGACGAACACCGCGGCCACCAGGTCTAGCAGCAGGCCCGCCTCCACCATGAGCGGCATCACGCCGGAGAGGAGCAGCCCGATCAGGAAGACGCCGTTCTCGAAGACCAGGAAGCCGAGCACCTGGGTGGAGGCCTTGGTCCGAGAGATCACCAAAAGTAAACCGGTCCAGGCGGTCGCCAGCGCGGTCGGGACCAGCGAGCCGTGGCGCTCCGGCGAGGGGAGGGGGAGGCTTCGGGCGAAGGCGAACGCCAGCGCCACGCCGATGGCGCCCAGCAGCAGGGACGGGACGAAACCGACCACTGGCCGGTCTTCCTGGCGCGGCCCGGCCTCGCGCATGGCCCGGAACAGGAGGCGCGGGATGGCCACGCCCTTCACCAACAGCGCAATGAGCGGCAGAGCGATGACGTGGCCGATGGGCTGGTCGGGCTCGGCGAACAGGATCGCCAGGCCCGACAGGAGCACGCCCTGGGCGGCCACGGCGCGGATGGCGGCGTTGAGCCGCGCCGAGCCGAGGCAGTAGAAGTCGATCACCACCACCAGGATGAAGGCCAGATCGGCCCAGCGGCTCGCGGTCGTCGGTGTGAGGTGCATCAGCGGAGCTCCAGGACCAGGGCGAAGAGCGAGAGGACCGAGGCTCCGACCAGGAGCTGCGGCACGCGGTGCATCCGGAGCCGGGCCATGAGCGACTCGACCAGGCCCACCAGCACCGCGAACAGGAGCACCCCGCCGAGGAAGATCGTCTCCTGCGCCAGGAAGCTGGGGACGGCGAAGGCGAAGGCCAGCCGCGACAGCAGCGCCCCGAAGAGGAACAGCTTGAGCGCGGCGCCGTACTCGATGAAGGCCAGGTCGGGGCCGCTGTGGTCGAGCACCATCACCTCGTGGATCATGGTCAGCTCGAGGTGGGTGTTGGGGTCGTCCACCGGGATGCGGGCGTTCTCGGCCAGCGCCACCCCGAAGAGCGCGATCACCACCAGTACGATCGCCGATCCGGCCTGGTCCCAGGCCCCGGGCAGCGCCGGGCCGAGCATGCTGCTCAGGCTGAACGGGTCGAGGCCGCCGCCGCCGCCGGCGCGGGCGATCACCACCAGGCAGACGAAGAGCGCTGGCTCGGCCAGGCTGGCGAAGGTCACCTCGCGCGCTGCGCCCATGCCCTCGAACGCGGAGCCGGTGTCGAGCGCCGCCAGCGCCGTGAAGAACCGACCCAACGCCAGCAGGCCAGCGAAGAGCACGAAGTCGCCCTGGAACGCGACGACGGCCGGCTGCCCAGCCGTGGAGAGCAGCAGCCCGGCGCAGAGGACCGCCGCCAGCCCGACCACTGGCCCGGCGCGGAAGACCCAGCTGGTGGTGCGGCTGATGACGGTCCCCTTCCGGAGGAGCTTCCAGAGGTCGAAGTAGAGCTGGAGCAGCGGCAGGCCGCGGCGTCCGGCGAAGATCGCCTTGACCCGGTTGATCACGCCGAGGAGCAGCGGCGGGAGCAGGAGGAAGATCGCGAGCTGGAGCGAGGTGCGCAGGATCACGGCCGGTCACCCGATCAGGAAGCGGAGGGCCAGGAGGACCACCAGGGTCGCCAGGACCAAGAGGACCTGCACCCGGACGTATCCGCGGTAGAGCGCCCGCAGCCGGGCCGCGACGCCGGTACAGCGGTTGACCGCGGGCAAGATGATCAGGTCGAGGACCGTTTCGGGCACGGTGGTGCGGAGCACCGCGCGCCGCGGGAAGGGGCCGCGGGGGCGGAGCCGCTCCAGCCGCGAGAAGACGGCGAAGGAGAAGAGCTCCACCAGGCTGGTCGACAGGGAGGAGCCGGTGTACTGCATGCGCGCGGTGGGAGCGGAGTAGCCGCAACTCCAAGTTTCGCTGCGGCGCGCCGGTTTCCCGGCCCAGCGGCGCCAGAGAACCAGCAGCGCCACCAGGACCAGCAGTCCGGCCGCCACCAGGCTGATCCGGAGCGTGGAGTGGGCGGCCATCCCGTCGGGCGCGGCGAGCGCATCCACCGGGAGGTGCGTCCAGCTCTGTGCCGCCCGCGCCAGGGTAGGCAGGAGCAACGGCGATCCGAGGCCGACCGCGCCGCAGATCGCGGCCAGCGCGGCCATCGGCACCAGCATGGTCCGCGGCGACTCGTGCGCGTGCGAGACGCGCTCGGAGCGAGGCGACCCGAGGAAGGCGATGCCGTGGACCTTGACGAAGCAGGCCGCGGCCAGTCCGCCCAGGAGGCCCAGCGCAGGGGCGGTGAGCACCGCCAGGATCATCGGATCCCCGGCCGGCATCCGGAGCACCTGCAGGGAGGCGAGGGAGATCATCCACTCGGAGGCGAAGCCGTTGAGCGGGGGGAGGCCGCTGATGGCGACCGCGCCCACCAGGAACAGGAGGGAGGTGGCGCGCATGGCCTTGCCCAGCCCGCCGAGCTGGTCGAGCGCGCGGGTGCCGGTGGCGTGCTGGATCGATCCGGCGCCGAAGAAGAGGAGCGACTTGAAGACCGCGTGGTTGAGCACGTGCAGGAGCGCGCCGGCCAGGCCGAGCGCGGCCAGGACCGGCTCCCCGCGGGCGCGGCCGAGCAGCGCCAGGCCGACACCCATGGTGATGATCCCGACGTTCTCCACGCTGCAGTAGGCCAGGAGCCGCTTGAGGTCGTGCTGCGCCAGCGCGAAGGCCACGCCCAGGGCGCCGGAGACCGCGCCCAGCGCCAGGACCACGAAGCCCCAGGAGGCCGGCGGCGCGTCGAAGAAGCTGGAGGCGCGCAGGATGCCGTAGACGCCCATCTTGATGAGGACGCCCGACATCAGAGCCGAGACGTGACTGGGGCCGGAGGCGTGGGCGCCCGGGAGCCAGAAGTGGAGCGGCATGATGCCGGCCTTGAGGCCGAAGCCGAGGAGGAGGAGGGCGAAGGCCCAGCCGGCCCAGGGCGCGGTGGCGGGGAGCCCCTGCATGCGCGCGAACTCGAGCGACCCGGCCGCGGAGCCCAGGATGGAGAAGAGGGCGATGAGGGCCAGGGTCCCGAGGTGGGTGGCGGCCAGGTAGACGAAGGCTGCGGCGCGGACCTCGCGCTTCTCGTGGTCGGTCTGGATCAGGAAGAAGCCGGCCAGCGCCATGACCTCCCAGGCGACCAGGAAGAGGACCGCGTTGGCCGCGGTCACCACCAGTGCCATGGCGCCGGTCACCAGGCCGTAAAAGAGCTGGAGCCGGACCGAGCGGGCACCGAGCGCATCCTGGGGATAGTAGCCGAGGCCGTAGATCGACCCGAGCGCCGGGACCAGGAAGACCGGGAGGAGGAAGAAGGCCGAGAGGGGATCGAGCCGGAGCGTGAATGCGCCGCCCGGTACCTGCCACGGAAGCGCGAGGGCAGGAGGCTCTGGGGCGGCGAGGGCCAAGACCGCGGCTGCGAGCCCAGCCACGGCGCCGGCGCAGAAGAGGGTGGTCGCGAGCCGCTGCCCCAGCCGTGGACGTTGGGTGAAGGCGAGGGCGGCCAGTCCGCTGGCGGCGATCGCGGCGACGGCGACGAGGAGGAGCTGGATGGTCATGGCGCCTGGTTGGCCGCGCGCTGCTGGGCCAGCTCCGACTCGGCGCGCGCGATGGCGGGGATGAGCTCCGCGGCGGGGGTGCGGGCCTCGAGCCGCGCCCGCATGGCGGGGTCCTGGATGACGGCGGCCAGGACCGCGAGCAGGTGGAGGTGGGTCCGGATCGACGGGCTCACCAGTGTGCAGAGGGTGTGGACCGGCTTGCCGTCGAGGGCGTCGAAGTCGATCGGCCGCTCGAGGTAGCAGATCGCCACCGCGGGCCGGGCGGCCTGGAGGACAATGGGGTTGCGCGGGTGCGGGATGGCGATGCCGTTGCCGAACCCGGTCGAGCCGATCGCCTCGCGGGAGAGGAGCACCTGGTAGAGGAAGTCGCGATCGATCTCTGCCGGCAGCGGCAGGAGCTCGACCATCGCGCGGAAGATGGCCGGCTTGTCCGTCCCGGCCACGTGGAGGTGGACGCCGCCGGTGGTCACCACCTCCGCCAGGGTGGGCATCTCGAGCGGGGGAGCGTTCCGCTCCAGGAGCATCTCGGCGGGAACGCGGATCCCCTTTGAAGCGGCCCACTCGAGCAGCTCGACCCGGTCGAAGCGGTACTGATCGTCGATACGCTGGGCGGGGACCTCCCCGCGCCGGAGCCAACGATAGAGGGTGGTTTCGGAGACGCCGAGAAACTGGGCGGCAGCCCGCACGGTCAACTGCATCGAATGCTTCGTTCCTTTCCCGCCCCACCACTGTGCAGCCGAGCCATCGGACGAACTGGAGCGCTGCGGTGGTTCAGCGGAAACGGAGGCCTGCGCGCGGGCAGGTCCCTTCTCTCTAGCGATCCGCGGCCACCTCGGCCGCGTGCGCGACGAAACTACCCCCGCACGGGCTGGTTCGCAAGGATGGCGTGCGACCCCGCCGTACACGGCGCGCCGCCGGAGCTCGATGACGGACCAGGGCCCCGGTGGTAGCATCCGCGGCCACTTCGTCCGATGCCGATCATCGAGCCATTCGTCCGCATGTGGCGCGAGGCCCGCTGGCCCGCGCGCTGCCTCTTCATGGCGCTCTGCGGCCTCTTCCTCCTGCGCGCCGGCTTTACCGACCGTGTCCATCCAGGCGGAGACCGCGAGGGCTTCATGCGCATCGGCGCCCAGGTCCTCGACGGCCGGCTCTTCCTGGATCCAGAGGTGAACACCTATCCGCCGCCGTTCGCGGTGGCGATGGCGCCGCTGGAGGCGGCCCGGCGCCTGGTGGGCGATCGTCCCATCCGCTACCTCTGGGGCGCAGCCCAGCTCTGCGCGCTGGCGGTCTTCACCTTGGGCTTCGGGCGGCTGCTCGGTCTCTCGCTGTCGCTGGGCGCGGTGGCGGTCGGGTGGCTATTCACTTGGCGTTACATCGTCGGCGACCTGAACAACCAGAACACGACGCTCTTCCTGCTGGCGCTGGTCACCGGCGCGCTGACGCTGGCCGCTCGCGGTCGCAAGGTGGGGGCGGGTGCTTTACTGGGGGTGGGGGCGGCTCTCAAGATCTGGCCGGCTGTGGCGCTCTGGCTCCTGCTCCTGGAGGGGTGGGGTGCGGCTCGGCGGGCCGCTGTCGGGTTTGCGCTCGGGCTGGGTGCGGCAGCGGGCGTCACCGTGGCGGTGTTGGGGCCGGGCCGGGCGGTGGAGGCGGTGAGGTTCTGGCTGCTGGAGGTGGGACCGAAAGTGGGCGGGCCGGGACTGCTCAACCAGTCCTGGCGTGGGCTCGCGCTCCGGCTCCTGACGCCAGCGCCGGCGCTGCTCTCGCCGGTGAAGCTTCTGTCCGGGCCGGGTGTCGGGGTGGCGAAGCTGGCGGCTCTGGCGGTCGGGGCAGGGGTCTTTGCGCTGGTGCTGGGCTGGTTGACGCTCCGGCCATCGCGTTCGCAGCGCGGTCGCGCGCTGGATGGGCTCCTGGTGATCCTGGCGCTCCTCCCCGCGCTGCCGGTGACCTGGTTCCACTACTTCACGGTGGTGTTGCCGATCGTGCTGGCGGTGGTGGCCGGTGGGCGCGACCTGCCGCCGCGGGCCCGCGCCGCGTCGCGCGTGCTGGTGGTGGCCGGGACCCTGATCGGCGCGTTCCTGGACGTGGACATCGTGGGCCGTCCGGTCTGGCGCGCGGTGGCGTTCTACGGGAACGCGCTCTGGGGGGCGCTGTTGGTGCTGGCCGCGGGGATGCTGGTGCGCGAGGCTTGGCGGGCGGGGGCGCGCGGCGAGGCGAGCGCGGAACCGCCGGAGAAGGCTCCGGCGGGGGCGGCGACTGAGCCGAACGTTGCGTGAATCCCGTTACTGATTGTACCGCTTGACGAAGACCTTGGACGGACTGATGTCCGAGGTCAGCTCTCGCCAGACGACCACGAGCTGGCCGTCGTTGAACGCGAGCTGCGGGGAATGCGCCTTGGAGCCCGGCTCGATCGGCATCGGCATGCCTGCCATACGCGCCCAATTGAGGCCATTCCAGGCCTCCACGATGAAGGTGCCAAACGTGCGGTCGATGGTCCATTCGTCCCAAGCCACGACCGGGTACTCCGTACCGTCCACGGTCATGAGGGTCATCGAGGGTGAATTGGCCCCGCGAGTCGAATCGCCCACCAGCGCGCCCCCCCAACTGTCGCAGGTCGGTGCCGGGGATGACTGACTGGCCACCAGAGGTGTGCAGCGAAGGACGTAGGTGGCGGACGGCGATCCAGCCGGATAGGCGACGTACGCGGCATCCTGGGAGACCGCGACCGACGTGTGGCCACCCGCGGTCGTTCGGAGGTGGGGGTCGCTGGCGATATTCTCGAAGGATGCCTGCTGGGGGGAAGATCCCGTATTCCAGGTAATGCGGGTCATGAGCAACTCGTAAGCGCCTCCGCCCGCTCTGTTGAAGGCCACGTAGGCACCGCCCGAGGAGTCGGTCGCGATGGATGGCAATATCGCGTCGGCTCCGACGGCGCTGTCGAGGGCGATCGCTGGACCCCAACCGTTGTTCCAGCGAGTCAGCAGAACCCTGTGTGGCGATCCATCACCGGTGGCGACTGTCGCCTCCTGCCACGCGACGATGGGGTTGCCGCTGGTGTCCAGCGCGAGCACCGGCGAATTGGCGTTCTCGGTTGAATCGCCGTTGAGCCCCGTCGCGCCGAGCAGGTCCCACGCCGACCCGTTCCATCGGCGTACGTAGACGGTTGCGACGCCTCCGTGTTTCTCATTGAAGGCGACGATCGGCTCGTCGGCTGGATCGACGGCGATGGAGGGCTGGTCCATGATCTGTTCGCTCACGTCGACGTTGAGCGGGTCGCCCAGGCGCTCCCAAGCCGTACCGTCCCAGTGCTTGACGATCAGTTGATAGATCATGGCTCCCGAGGCAGCGGGGATGGGCATCGCCTCGGCGAACGCCACGTAGATGTCGCCGCCGCCGGAGACGGCCACCGCGGGGATCCAGGTAAAGGCTGTGGCATCGACGTTCTGGAGCGCGGTGCCACCGAGGGCCTGCCAGGCGGGGTATTGCCAGGTCCAGACCAAGCCGCCGTTCGGGACCAGCAGTCGGTTTCCGCTCGTGTCTGCGATGTTTCCGGTGAGCGTGACCGTCATGTTCGCCGGGACCGGCGGGGCCGCATTGAGCTTGATCTCGAGCGCGTTGGGATCCCCATCCACCGCCAGAATTTGATGGCCGACGGCGAAGGTGCCGATGGAGACGCTCAAGGAGTCGGCGTTGATCGACTTGGGGTCCACGGGGCTGGAAAAGTGGATCACGATCGGATCGTGGACCCAGGCGTTCGTGGAATCCTTCGCAGGCTCGAACTGCAAAACCGAGATCGCATGCGTCGAGCAGGTGACCGTCACGTCCTGCACGTCGGCGTGCCCGACGGTGCCCTTCTCATTGAAGACGGCGCAGGTCTCTGTGGGGTTCGTCGGATAGGTCTTGACGGTGACGGTGTAGTCCTTTCCCGCCGGCAAATAGCCCAGGATCACCGAAGCGTTCTGGGAAATGGTGATCCCAGCATCGCCGTTCACCTGCAGCACCACACTGTTGTTCTCGAGGCCGCTGACGGTCGCCTTGATCGCGTAGGTCGTATCGCCGGAGCCCGACCCGCCTCCGCAGGCCGACAGAGCCAGGGAGACCAAGAGCGAGAACAGGACGCGCGGCGCGGGCCGGAGGCCCGCAGGAGAGCGACTCGACATGATCCACCCCTTCATGACGCAAGTGATTCGAGCAGTGTACCGGTCGAGCCACCCACCCGGTCAAGCCGTTGTTTCATGGCTCAAGGTGAGTGCCACAGGATCCCGCGATGGTTGCACCAGAATTCCGCCAAGCGTGGGAGCAGCCGCGGAGTGACGACGCACCAGGCAAGACCGCCTGGTGGCTGTCCTACCCCTTCCCGCTGACCCGCCAAGCGCCCACCTCGGTCCGGTCCACGGGCCGCGGCACCACGGGCTGGAAGGCGAGCTCCCCGCCGGCGCGCTCCCGCGCATTCGGGCCGGCCGCGACCTCGCCTGGCCCCGCAGCGGAGGCGAGAGCCACAGCCGCGTCCACCGCCTCCCCGAACGCGGCGAAGTCCGGGCGATCCGACGGACCGTAGTTTCCAGCCAGCACGCGGCCAGACTCCACGCCGATCCGGAGCGCCATCGGCACCAACGGCGCATCGACCTGCCGCAGCACGCCGAAGCGCTGCTGCATGGCCAGCCCACACCGGAGTGCGTGAATCGCCGACTCGGGTTCACCGCCGGGCACGCCGAAGAGCGCGGTCAGGCTCGACCCGGCCCGCCGCTCCAGGACCCCGCCGTAATCGAAGACCACCGCCTGCAACCCCTCGAAGCACTCGTGGAGAAACACCTCCACCTGGTCCATGCTCCCGATCTCGGCCAGCGCCAGTAGCCCGTCGATCTCGGCTCGGAGCACCGCCGCCTCGGGCCGCAAAGCCAGGTCGAGCGGGTTGCGGTCGAGCGACTCCTGGGTTAGCGCAGCGTGAACCAGGTTGGACGGAAAGTGACGCAGCAGCTCGCCGGAGCGCCGGTCGGATGCCCGAGCCCGCTCCGCGAACCGCTCCCGGTCGATGGCGATGGCCGCCTGGTACCCCACCAGTGCCACTAACTCCAGATCTTCGGCCGTGAAGGGATCGCCCAGGCCCCGATCGAGCAGGATCATGCCCAGGATCCGGTTGTCGGCCCAGATCGGGACGCAGAGGCAAGACCGGATCCCCTGCGAGATGATCGACTGGCTCGAGGCGAAGCGCAGGTCCTGCTGCGCGTCCAGAGACAGGATGCCGGCCCGCGTCCGCGCCGCGGCGGCCATGAGCGCCTCGGACCCCAGCGGGGGACCCTCTGACGGGTTGTGGACGCGCGGGACCATCTTCCCGCTCTCGTCCATCAGCAGCAGCGAGGAACGTTC
>Ga0302323_100005602_pt1 | contig 10307 bp, 9 predicted proteins | sample Fen_T0_3_FD_201950 | JGI IMG/M metagenome (GOLD analysis project Ga0302323, IMG submission 201950) | Peat permafrost microbial communities from Stordalen Mire near Abisko, Sweden - Fen_T0_3 | ecosystem: Environmental > Terrestrial > Soil > Wetlands > Permafrost | place: Sweden: Abisko... | reverse complement strand
CCGGTGGCCGCCACATCCATCTCCGATCCGACCCAGGCACCGTCCGACGCCCTTACCGTCCGCGCCACCGTCGATTGTCGGGCCGGCTCGGCAACCGTGACGATGGACGTCACCTGGTCACGTACGGATCTGTGGCCGAGCGGACCTTTCGGGCACATGTCGGACGGGATCACGGTCCTCCTGGACGAGCAGCTGCCGGGGGCCCCGCAACCAGCGGGGACGGTGGCGGTCGACTTCGCGTGGACGGTCACCGACCGTTCGCCGGGGAACTCGGCTTCGCCGGCCGTCTACCCCGCCGGACCGGCGCGTGACTTCGCCCCCGGCGCCTGGGCCGCACTGGGGGAGGGATTCGACCTGGTAATCGGGCACGAGACGCTCCAGGCCGGGCACGACTATCACATCGTCGGCACCAGCCCGACCAACATGCCCAGCCAGTTCCCCAGGCGCGCGGTGATCGAATACCGGCACGGCGATCGCTTCACCCGGACGGTGGAGGTCGGCTGCAGCTCGTAGCGGAGATACGTCACCGGGTCCGTTGCGCGATCGTCGGAACGCCGTTCAGTATTGCGCGGGGGTAGTCCGATGAAGGGAAGCCACGGTCTCGCGGTTCTGGCGGTCACGTGCTTGATCGCGTCCGCGTGCACGAGTGCCGGCGCGAGTGCCGGCGCGAGTATCGCCGCGAGTGCCGCCGCGACGACCGGTCCGACCTCCACGGCGTCGGGATCTCCGTCGCCGATCGCAACGGCTGCCGCTACCGAGGCGGCGAGGCCCACGCCATCCGCGACTCCCACGTTGCCCGCCGACCCGGTCCTCGTCAGAACCCTCCAGGACGAAATTTCCGCGGTGTATCAGATCGCCGTGGCTCCTTCGTCGACGCCGCTCGACGACGCATCGGCGCGAGCTCGCGCGACGAAGATCGGGGCGCTCGTGGGCGTGCCAGCTCCCAACGGAGTCGACCGGCTTTACGACCAGACGGTCGGCCAGCCCGCCGGCTACACCTGGGTTGCCTCCTGGTTCACCCAACCCGGGCAGTCATGCCCGGCGCCGGCTTGCATAGGCGGCTACCCCATCGATCCGATGTATGCGGCCCTCCGGCTCGAAATGGACATGTACGGGACCGTCCTGTCGTTCTCGCGAATGCTCGGCCCGATCCCGACGAAGCCGGCCAGGGTGATCAGCGAAGCACGGGCGAGGCAGCTGGCCGGAGGAAAGTGGGACCGGGCCCAGCTCGTCTGGACCCATCACCCTCTCGACAGCCAGGCATGGCGACTCATCTGGCTGCTCGACTCCGACAACTTGCTGCCCGACGGCGAGAAGTACCCGTGCGTCGTGAAGCTCGACGCCGAGAGCGGAGCGGAACTGATGACGGGCTGCGTCTCGTAGGACGACGCGTCTCGCGCCGAGCAACGCCGCTCGATTCGACCGCCCGAAGGCTAGGATGAAGTCATGAATGTGCCGAACGCAAACAAGGCCTCGTCGGACTCGGAACTCATCTCGAAGAGAATCGCCGAACTCGGCGACTGGCGCGGGGCAACCCTGGGCAGAATGCGCGAACTCATCAAGGAGGCAGACCCGGACGTCGTCGAGGAGGTGAAGTGGGTGAAGCCATCTTCCCCGGGCACTCCGGTCTGGTCGCACGGCGGCATCATCTGCACCGGCGAGACCTACAAGAACGTCGTGAAGCTCACGTTCTTCAAGGGCGCCGCGCTGAAGGATCCGGCCGGGATCTTCAACTCGAGTCTCGAGGGGAACGCACGCCGGGCGATCGACATCCACGAAGGGGAAGAAGTCGACGGGGCCGCCTTCAAAGCGCTAATTCGCCAGGCCGTCGCCCTGAACGGCCCGGGCGGAGACTGGTAGGGGAGGGAGGATTCGAACCTCCAACCGGGGCTGTATAAGAGCCATGCTCTAACCGTTGAGCTACTCCCCCGCCGGGATCGGATCGTACACCACGTTCCCTACTCCGCTCCACCCTGAATGATCTCGATCTTTGGCTTGTGCGGAATCGTGGCCGGTGTGTGCGACGCCACCAGGGCGACGCCGTCGCGGAAGCGCCGCAATTCGCCACCCGTGCTGAAGAAGCCAACGCTGATCCGGATCGCGTCCAGTTGCGGGATCACCCTTGCGATGCAATAGGTTCGCTGCGAGAGTTCGCGGAGAGCCTCCGGTGAGTTCCAGCCGGCAATCCTGAATACGACCAGCCCGGCCATGTTCTCGCGCGGCGTCAGCACTTCGACGCCGGGTATGTCCGCGAGCATGTCGACCGTGGCGGCGGCCAGTGTGGCGATCCGGTCGTAGACCCAGGGAAGACCCGGGTACATCGACATCCAGGCGGTACTGCGCGCGAAACCGATCACCGACGGCAGGTGGAACGTGGAGTTCTCGAACCGACGCGCGTCCGGCCAGAGCCTGCCACTTCCGTCGGGGTCGAGCTTCTCGAAGGCGCCGTATCCCGAGAATGCCACCCGCGGACGATCCAACACGGAGTCCGCGCAGTAGAGCGCGCCCATACCCTCCGGGCCCAGCAGCCACTTCTGGCCCGGCGCGGCGTAGAAGTCGGCGCCGAGCGCCGCAACGTCCACCGGCACCGCCCCCACGGCTTGCGCGCCGTCCACGGCCACGAGCGCTCCACGGGAATGGGCGAGATCGGCGATCTCTCGAACGGGCAGTCGCGCGCCCGTGGCAAAGGAAACGTGCGAGATCGCCACCAGCCGGGTCGCCGGCGTGATCGCCTGGTCCATGGCCTCGAGAATGGCCGCACGGTCACCGCCAAGGCCCACATCGGCGATCGAAAGATCCACTCCCAGGCGCTCCCTCACGGCCCAGAGCGGGGCGAGAGTCCCGGGATGTTCGAGGCTGGTCGTAACGGCGCGGTCGCCCGGCCTCCAGTCGGCGGCCCACGTGGCCACGTTCATGCCGTCCGTGGTGGCATGCGTCAGGGCGATGTGGCTCGGGTCCGTGCCGAGAACGGCGGCAACGGCACCCCTCGCCTCGCCCTTCCGCTCCAGGCTCTCGTCGTAATAGGCAGGATCGGCGCGGCCGGTTCGTAACTCCCATGCCTCTGCCTCGGCCATGGCATGCGCCGACTCTCGCGGGAGCGGCCCGCACGAGCCGGTATTCAGGTAGATGCCGGCGGCCGTGGAGGGCAAGGCTTCGCGCAGGGCCGGAATCTTCTCGTCGTCGGGGAGGAACGGCGTTACCACGCGGCAATCATAGGCCGCGGCAGCTCAGCGCCCTACCAGGGGTTCTGGGCCCTGCCGCCGCCGCTGCCGCCACCACCGGGCGCGGACTTGTTCCACTGGACGCCTATGGGAAGCGCGATGTGCGCAAGCATCCGGTTGACGATCAGGAGTTCGACGTAATTGGGGGATTCGGCCACACCGTAGGCCCAGTATCTGGCGCTGGTCACGGGCACGAAACGAGTGGTCAGCCCGTCGAGCGCCTGGTTGATCTCTTCCTCCAGCGAGAGGTGGATCTCACCTTCGATCGTGTAAGGCGACAGCAGCAAGGTGGCTCTCGTGGGTTGCTTGGGTGTGCGCTGCTCGCCGCCCGAGTCCGGGGAGCCATTCGTGTGGACGAAGAGCATGTCCGCGAGCTGGATCTGGGCGACGCTCGCTTCGGTGACCACACGCCTCGATCCCACCTCCATGAAAGTGGTCTCGTACAGGATCAGGTGATCCATGTCGGGCTCGTTGAGCACGTCGGTGATGCGGTGAAGCCGCGTCTTCAACGTCCCCTGGATAACGAGGTTCTGGGTCACGACCGTGACCGGCCAGGCCTGGATGGAGATGTGCTGATTGGCGGCAAACATACGAGGCAGGATAGCGAACCGACGGCCGCCCGAAATGGCCTATCCGTGCGTGTTGCCCTGGTACCGCCGGCGGCTCAGGCCGGTCCGGACGCGGGAGATCGGGACTGGCGCGCTCCTGCCGTCACCAGATACTCGGCGCCGAGCTGGAGGTCGCGATACAGGCGTTCCACCGTGGCGACGGTGTCGACCTCGTCGGGCGATTTGTCCGAACGGATGCGGACGATCCGCGGGAACCGAAGCGCGAACCCGGACTGGTGGCGGCTCGAACGCTGGATGACGTCGAACGCGATCTCCACGACCACGAGAGGCTCGACCTGGCGGAAACGACCCAGCTGCCGAACCGTGTGAGCCTCGAACCATCGCGTCATCTCGGCGATCTCCGCGTCGGTGAGACCCGTGTACGCCTTCCCGATCGCGACAAGACGCCCGATGGATTCGTCACGGACGGCGAACGTGTAGTCCGAGAGGACGCCGTGACGCTTGCCGTGCCCAACTTCGACTCCGGTCACGACGCAATCGATTGTCGTGAGGGCCCGCTTCATCTTCAGCCAGCCCATGCCCCGGCGACCCGGCAAGTACCCGCTCTGCGGGTCCTTCACCATCAGGCCCTCGTTGCGGCGGGCGCGAGCTTCGTCGAAGACTCGGTCCAGCATCTCCGCGGAATCGGCCGCGAGCTGATGCGACAGCGCGAAGCGGCCACCGTCATCGGCGCACGGCAGGCAGAGGGCTTCGAGTCGCTGGCGCCGCTCCACCAGCGGCACCGAGAGAAGCGGCTCCACCGCCGAATTCGCCGTTCCGTTGCCGGCCGCGCAGTTGGCGGCGGCCGCGGACGTTGACGCCGCGGACGTTGACGCTGCCGTTCGCGGACCCACCGCCAGCAGGTCGAAGGCCACGTAGATCACGGGTATCTCGGATTGGATCTCGGCCCCGGGATCCTTGCGGCCCAGCCGCGCCTGGAGCTTCAGGAAAGGCAGCACGTGACCGTGGGCGTACGCGAGGATCTCGCCGTCCAGGATTCCATCCCAATCAAGGCCGCGGGCCGCCTTCACGATCTCGGGGAACTGCTCGCTGATGTCATGAAGGTCGCGGCTGTAGAGCCGGACCACGTCGCCCTTGCGGTGGAGTTGAGCGCGGATCCCGTCGTATTTGTCCTCGACCCAGACCGTTGGTCCCAGGCGCGAGACGATGTCCGCCGCATCCTCGGCCGGCGAGGCGAGCATGAACTTGATGGGGTGCATGAGTCGGAGTCGGGCCTCGCGTAGCCGGTCCGTCCTGGCGAGGACGGCGGTCTCGCCCGTATCGCCGGTGAGCATCAGCGCCATGCTCACATCCGGCTGCGGGCGGTCGAATGCGGCGGCGATGGCGGCCTCGAGCAATCCTTCGCGCAGCCCGATGCGCAACTCCCCGGTGAGGATCTTCACGACGTACTTGGCGGTGAGGCAATCGCAACGGCGGAGAAGATCCGCGAGGATCGCGCCCTTTGCCGCGGCGCCCGAGACGGCCTCCATCTCCGAAAAAGTCGCGGCGACTTCGGTCAGGCTGGGCCAGCGGAATGCGTCCGGCTCTTCGGGGCGGAGCCAGAGCACTTCGGCAACGGCCTGCCCCAGGTCGGAGGAGCGATCGTAGGCTTCACCGAGAGCCCCGGCCGGTGCCGAAGCCAGGTTGCTCACGACGGCGGCGATGGTCGCCCATCCCAGGCCCATTGCCCGCTGATCGGTCTCGGCAAACGGCCGCCCGGCAAGGAACGTAGCGGCAGCTCGCAGCTCGGGTTCCTCGAGCGGCGCCAGGTATCGCGCCAGTAACGAGGTCTTTTCCGAGGTGCGAGTCGTTGCGGCGACCCGGTCCGCGAGCTCACTCCAGCCACGCATGGCGGCGATGGTATACCTTCGCCTGGTGAAGTCCGCTCGACGCGACCTGCTCGATCCGTACAGGCGAACTCGGAGGCCCGATGGCAGCCGTCCATGAACGAGAGTCCTGGCGACCGGAGGCAATCCTCGGCCGCCTGGTCGTACTCCGCCGCCATCGCGCCGACAACCTGCGGGCCTTCACCCGCTGGTACGCGGACCCGGAAGTGGCGCGCCTGACCCGATACCAGCAGGCGCCCCTGTCGAGCGACGAGATCCAGCGCTTCTTCTACACGCGGATCATGGGTTCGGACTTCCTGGCGATGGCCATCCACCTGCGGGACACGGACCGGCTGATCGGCACATGCGCATTCAGCCAGCTTGACGGTGACAACGGGTCCACGCTATTCCACATCACGATCGGCGAGCGCGATGCCTGGGGGCACGGCTACGGCAGTGACGCGACCGAATTGATGCTCGCCCACGCCTTCACACGGCTCGCCCTGCACCGTGTGGCGCTGACGGTGTTCGAATTCAACGAGCGAGCGATCCGCGCTTACCAGAAATGCGGCTTCGTTGTCGAAGGCCGGGCGCGTCAAGCGATATTCCGCGACGGGCGCTTCTGGGACGAGATCCACATGAGCATCCTGCTCGAAGAGTGGGAAGCGCGGCAGCGACAGGCCCGAGCCGGAGGCTAGTTGGCCTCTCCGGCGGACGCGGATGACAGCTCGGCTTCCTTGGCGTGGTACTTGTCGATCACGCTCTGGAGTGTGGCACCGCTGAGACGCGCAAGCAGCGCCCCTTCGGCCGCGTAGAAGATGTCGTGGACGCCGCATTCGCCGTCGCGGCCGCACGGGGTGCCGCGCATCACGCAGATCTGGCGGTGCGGATCGCCTTCGATCGCTTCGATCACCTCGAGCATCGTCACTGTGTCGGACGGCTTGGTGAGCCTGTAGCCGCCGGCGCGCCCGGGCGTGGCGTCGACCAGACCGGCCCGCGTGAGGTCCCCCATGATCTGCGGCAGGAAGCGAGGCGGAATCTTCATTTCTTCCGCGATCTTGCGGCTGCTCAGAAGTCCGCCGGCTTTTGTCAGGGCCAGCATCGCGCGGATCGCGTAGTCGCTTCGTTTGGTCAGGTCGAGTCGCATGGCTAAAGCATATTCCGACCTGCGGCCCGTGTTTGGCCCCTGCCGTTGTTCCCGCCGTCGGCGGGCCGCCCGGCAGAAAAGTGAACCAATAAGAGTGGTGATTGCGCGACGACAACGAATCAACGGAGCCGGCGGACTTCCGCCCGCCGGCTCCGATCTCTTCCGAATGGACGGCCTCAGCCGATTAGATAGCTCACCGTCACCGAGATGATCACGTCGGTGGTCCCGGTCTGGACGGGCGTTGATGCGGATTTCGAGTCAAGTGCGTACCCGGAAGCGACAACCGGCGTCGTTTGCGATGTGTATTCGGTGATCGAAGCCACGCCCTTCACGGACACGCCGGCCGCACCGGCGAGCGCATCGGCCTTGGCACGTGCATCGGCCATGGCCACTTGACGTGCCTGCGTCTGGATCGTCTTGGGATCGCTCACCCGGAACGTGACGGCCTGGAGTGTGGTCGCGCCGGCGGATATCGCGTCGTCGATCACGCCCGAGATGCTGGAGATGCTGCGGACGGTGACGCGGACCGTATTTGTGAATTGCTGCCCTACGAGCCTCGGCGCCGAGCCGCTGTTGCTGTAGTCATAGACGGGGCTCAGGTTCAGATTGACCGTCACGATGTCCTTGGCGGCCACGCCACGCTTCTCGACCGCCGCAATGACGGCATTCATCGAGGTGGCGGCGGAGGACTGAGCCTCCGTGACCGTGGGCTTCTGAACCGTCACGCCCAACACCACGTCGGCGATGTCCGGGGCCACGCTGACCTGACCCGTGCCGGAGACCGTGATCGTGTGCTCCGGGGCGCCTGTGGGATCCGCGCCGATCGTCGCATGGTTGCTGATGATCGGACCCGCGATCAGGCCGATCAAGAGGCTCGCGGCGGCCGTGACGGCGAGTGCTCGGCCGATAGTCAGGATCTCGGGCCTGTTGCGGCGAGTCTCCGTGGAAGGTGGCCGGGTCGCCGAGTCCATCTCGGATCCGGGATTCCTGTCGTCCATGTCGTTCTCCTCGTTCGACCCGGTGATGGCGGATCGGCTTCCAGTTGGTATGGCAAGGACGAGATGGCCGGCCCCGCGGTTCCCTCGGGCACGGCCCGCGAGCGGGTTCGATACGATGGCGTCATGAGTACTGCCGAGAGCAACCCCTGGCGTCGAGTGGCTCGTCGCCTCGCATATGAGAACGCGTGGATCCAGATTCATCACGATGACGTGATCCGTCCCGACGGGGAGCCTGGCATCTACGGCGTGGTGCACTTCCGCAACCGCGCGATCGGCGTCGTTCCACTGGACACCGAACGTGATCAGGTCCTGCTGGTGGGGCAGTTCCGCTACCCACTCGATCGATATTCATGGGAGTTGCCGGAGGGCGGCGGCCGCTTCGACGAGTCGCCCGAGGAGGCGGCGCGGCGCGAGCTTGCCGAGGAGACCGGCTACAGCGGCGGGACGTGGCGCGAACTATGCCGTTGCGACCTCTCCAACTCAGTCACGGACGAGGTCGCGGTTATCTATGCCGCGACGGACCTCGAAGCGGGCACGGCCGCGCCTGAAGGCACGGAGCAGCTGGAGATTCGCTGGGTGCCGTTCGACGACGCGATGGCGATGGTCGCACGTGGCGATATCGGGGACGCGATGACGATCATCGGGTTGCAGGCGATCGCGCTGGAGCGGGCACTCGCCAAATGAGAAGGCGGGCGGCTCGCGCCGCCCGCCTTTGTCGATCGCCGAAGCGTTCGGCTATTTGATCACGATCGATCCGGACTTGAGTTGGACGAGTCCCGGCGAATAGACGACATTCGCGCCGCTCGGGTCCATGATGCCGATGCTCAACGAATCGGGACTGCCGTCGGTAAACACCATGTAATACCTATAGCCGGTCTTCCCGTTGACAGTCGCGGTGCCCTGGATCGTAGATGTTCCGTCGACGGTGACCACCCAATCGGCAGTGGTCGTGCTGAATGCGAACTCCTTGGCCGATATGGACAGAGACAACGTGGGCGTCGTGGCGCCGTTCGCGTACCTGGCGCTAACCGAGTAAGTACCCGTTGATGCAACGTTGCACTTTGGCGTGAGCTGGCAGAAGCCGGCTTCGGACGCGAACGTACCCGATCCCGTCAGGGTCCTGGCCGGGTCAAAGACGCCCACCTCCAGGCTGGCGGCCGTCACGTCGGCATCATCCCCGATATTCAAGGTCACCATGTACACGCTGGCCTTCGTGTATACGTGAGTCGCGCTCGTGCTTCGAATGGCAGAGCCGAGGAAGTATGTAGAGCTGGTGCCGTCGCCCCATATCACGAACACTCGATAGGACTCGGATGAGCCGGGATCGGTGAACGTCACCGACATGGTGACGGTAGATCCGACCTTGGCCGCCTTGGTTACCGAGAACTTGGTGAAGACCGGAGCCACGTTTGCGACGGTCACGGTCTTCGACGAGAGTCCGGTCGAACCTGCCGAGCCGTTGACGCTGACGGTTACCGTGAACGAGCCGGGCCGTCCGTAGAGATGGGCGGCCGCCTTGCAGGTCGTGCCCGAGACCGTACCCGCCTTGGCCCCGAGTCCGTCACCGTAATCCACCGTGCACTTGTAGGTCTGGCTCAAGGCGGTGGGCGTGAACGAGGCCGAGGCCGTCACGGTGGTTCCCTCCTTGACCGAGGCCGGTACGGACAACGCACCCACCGCAATGGTGGGCAGGGTGACGTCGATCGAAGTGGTGGCCGATCCGGATCCGCTGACGGAGCCGGTCACCCGGACCGTGATCGTGAAGCTACCCGTGGTCGCGTATGCGTGGCCGGGACCCTTGCAGCTCGTCCCGGTCAAGACGCCGGCGAGGCGTCCCTTGCCATCACCGTAGTCCACTGTGCAGGTGTAGGTCTCGGCGCGTCCGGTAGGCGTGAAGGAGGCGGAGGCGGACACCGGCACGCCGGCAACGGCCGACGCGGGCGCGGAAACGGATCCCACGATCGGAGTCGCGGGGCTGACCGAGATCGTCTGCGAGCCGGCAATCGAGATCGATGCATCCGGTCGGATCCAGACGATGATCACGACCGAGATGCTGTACGTGCCCCAGGCGGTGTAGGTGTGGCTGGGTCCCTGGCACGTATGCCCCGTCACGGTCCCGGCCTGCTGCCCGGTGCCGTCTCCGTAGTCGACGAGACAGGTGTAGGTCGGATTGAATGCGGGCGGCGGAGTGAAGTCCGCCGACGCCGAGATGGCCGAACCCGCGATCGTGGAGGCCGGGGCATGGATCGCGTCCATCTTCGGAGGAATCGCGACGGTGACGGGAGTGGTGGATAGGCCCGTGCCCGAGATCGATCCGGTCACTGCGATCGTCACCGTGTACGAACCCGCGTTGTTGTATGTGGCCCATGGGCCTACGCAGGTGGAACCCGAAATCGTGCTCGGGCGTGCGCCGTTTCCGTCACCGTAGTCCACGGTGCACGTGTAGGTTTCAGCCAGCTGCGACGGGACGAAGTCCGCCCACGCGCTCGTGAAGTTACGAACCCACG
>Ga0302323_100005600_pt1 | contig 10308 bp, 4 predicted proteins | sample Fen_T0_3_FD_201950 | JGI IMG/M metagenome (GOLD analysis project Ga0302323, IMG submission 201950) | Peat permafrost microbial communities from Stordalen Mire near Abisko, Sweden - Fen_T0_3 | ecosystem: Environmental > Terrestrial > Soil > Wetlands > Permafrost | place: Sweden: Abisko... | reverse complement strand
AGACCAGTGTGTTCGCCTTGGAGATCCTGGTGCCGGGCGTAGTGAAATGTTCGGTCCAGCGCACGCCTGCCTCCAACTTCGAGGATACGTATGTCGTCACATCCCGGCTGTTTGCGTAGCCGCCTGAAAAGGTCAGCCCGAAGTTGCGATTGCCAACAAAGTGCGGATTCTGGAACTGCAGGTTGATCTTCTGTTCGAGCAATCCATAGGTGCCGCGCAGCGACGCCGACTCTTCCCGCCCGAACAGCCCGTTCCGCGTGATGTCCAGCAGCACTCGCGGGCTCACATTCGTCTTCCCATTCGGAGTGCAATCGGAGCCTGCCTTCGCGTTATTGCAGTTGCTTTGCGCGCTTCCGGTCTGTGCCTCGAAGCCGAAGCCATAGGTGAGTGCCCAGCGCCGCGCCTCGGTCGCCTGAAGCATCACCGTCTTGTAGGCCTCTCCCCCCGTCGGGTTCTCGATCGCCGTGTCAACCTGGTTGAACAGGGCAAAGTCGTAAAGATTCCGCTGCGTCTCCTGTAGCGCCGTCTGGTTCAGCGGATCTCCCGGATGCAACGTGATCGCCTTGGCCACCGTCTCCGGGCGGGTCGTATGAAGCCCTGTCAGAAGCACTTTGCGCACAAAACTCTGGTTGCCCTCGTCAATATGAAAGACCACATCCACCTTGTGCGCGTCTCCCGCCTCGATCTGCTGCCCCACCTCCACTCGCACGTCCAGAAACCCACGGCTCAGGTAGTCGGTCCATAGAGCATCCCGGTCCCCGGCCAGGCTCAGCGGCGAAAGCAGTTGCCCGGCCTCCGTGTTCATCTCCGAGGCCAGCGTCGCACCGTCCACATGCTCGTTCCCCTCGATGCGCACCGCCCCCACCCGTTGCTGGCTACCCTCTTCAATCCTGTACACCACCGTAAGCGGGGCAGTCCTGCTGGCTTTCGTCTCTCCTATTCGGCTCTCCGGGACAATCTTGATATCCGAAAAGCCGTTATTTCGATATAGCCCCTGCAATGCACTGATATCGGAGACCACCAGCGCCTGGCTGTACGCGCCATGCCGGTCCAGAACATCGGCCGCATGCACGCTCAGCAGTTCCTTCAGCGTCGCCGAGTCGAAATAGTGATTACCCGAAACCAGCACCTCCTCGACCCGCCGCCGCGCCCCAAGATGCACCTTGTAAAGAATCACCACCCGGCTCGCATCCGCAGTCTGCTGTTCGTGATCCACCTTCACATCGAAGTAGCCCATTCGCTGGTAATAGTCCCGCAAGCGGCGCTTCCCCTCGTTCAGCAGATCGTCGTCCACCGATCCCTCTTCAAAAATGGGAAGAACCCTCTTCAACCGGCCCGAGCTGAGGTTCGCGCCCACCACTTCAACCTTCACCACCGGCCCGCGATTGGCCGAAAAACGATAGTTCACCCTCTTGGTCTCGGCTGCATATTGCTGTGATTCGAGCTTCAGCTCGGCCTCCAGCCGCTGCTCGCTCCGGTAGACCTTCAGTACGCCGGCCAGCGCCCGGCTGGCGGTGTCGTGGTCCACAACGGCGCCTGCTTTCAGGTGTCCATGACGGCGAAACTCACTCACGGTCATGCCCGTCTCGCCGGTTGTCTCCACTGTGCCAACTCGGGCCGGCTGCCCAGAAACCACCTGGAAACTGACGTCAACCAACTGCTCCTCCGGGTGGGCCGTCAGCGTCGGGGTGATCACCGGTTCGTAATAACCGTTCTCGGCCAGCGTCAGTTTCATCTCCTGCATCGCCTGGCTGAGTTTGGCATCGGTAAATCGTGCCCCAGCCGCCAACTGGCTGGCGCTCTCCAGTTGCGCGTTGGTCATGTTGCCCTTGGCGCCAAACACACTGACCGTGCCAATGAAGGTGCGCGGCTTGCCCCTGAAAACAAGCTCCACTCCCTCTGCCTCGCGCAGGCCCGCCACTTCGATGCTCTCGTAAACGCCGGTCGCAAAAAGCTGGCGCAGGCTCCTCTTCAGATCTTCGCGATTCAGAGCCACTCCCTCGCCCTGCGCCAGATGCCCTGCCAGCGGCGCCAGCCGGGCGACCGAGACCCCCTCGAACGAGATGCGCACTACGCGCAATCCCTCCCACTGGGCAAGGGGATCGGCCACGCTCCCGGCCGAATCAGCCTCGTCCGTGGCATCCGCCTGGGTCAGGCCGCCACTCTGGCCCCAGCCGGTTTCGCAACTCAGAGCGCACAAGGCGAGAAGACACCCGAGGGCTATTGCGTGTCCGCACCGTTTGCCGCTTTGCCTCGCCGGCTCTACCCTCAAGATCAATCTCCCAGGAAAGCGCGAAAATAAATGCTTCCGCGCACGGCAGAGATCTCCCTGCCCGGGCGCCGAAGCTCCGTGCGAGCGCATTTTCGGAAATGCTGTAGTCCGAAGCCGAAGACCTAAAGTCAACGCGACAAGCAGGGAGCGGAGACCTTGCAGGATTTCAGCGGGCCACACTGTTTCCGAAAATGCCTTAAGAACTGCTCTACCAATACTAACGAGGATTGGAGCCTCGCGCAGCCCTCTCGATCCAGAATCGATGCCCATCGTTCATCACAACTGCTCCCTGTCCCTGCACCCCGCTCACCTTCGATGAGCTTTGGCCGATACACCCTTCGAGTCGGCCACCCCCCAGACTGCTCCAGAGAAGTAGCCCTTGTCTCCTCCCTGGAAAGGCTCTGGAGGGCTCGGAAGATGCTCGCGCCAGGGAACCGCCTCTCGAATCAAGCCGTACCTTGGAGGGCGTACGGCATTCAGGCCGCCTCGAGACTGCAAAAGCAGGTTTTATGAAACTTTTCGCGATCTGCGCTGTCTAATGAAGAAAAGTTGATAGGGGAACACTCAATGTCGAACAACCTGTCCATCACGCCCTCCTCAAATGATCCCTCGCATAAAGAATCTGCCGGTCTGCGCAGAATTCCCGTCCTCCCGGTGCGCGACACCGTCCTCTTTCCCCGGGCCGTTCTGCCCCTCACAGTAGGCCGCGAGAGCTCCATCCAGCTCATCGAGTCCCTGGGCGAAGAGCGCGCCATCATTGTCACCGCCCAACTCGACCCCCGCCTGGACTCGCCCAAACCCCCCGATCTGCACACGGTCGGAACTCTGGCCACCGTGCACAAGATCGTTCGCATGCCCAATCAGAGCCGCTTCGTCTTTACCGAGGGCGTCGAGCGGGTCAGGCTTCTCCGCTACGTCCAGGTCGAGCCCTTCATGATCGCCGAGGTCGAGACCCTTGAAGAAATCGAACCCCAGCCAAGCGCCACCTTCGAGGCCCTCGAACGCAATGTGGTCGGCCAGTTCCAGCAGATCGTCGCCGAGTCGCCCACCCTCTCCGATGAGTTGCGCACCATCGCCGCCAATATCGAGGAACCCGGCCGCCTCGTGGACTTTGTGGCCTCCTCGCTCCCCTTCCTCACCACGGACAACAAGCAGCAACTCCTTGAAACCACCAGCATCGAAGCTCGTCTCGACCAGTTGAACAGCCACCTCGCCAAGGAGATCGAGGTCCAGCAGTTGCGCAACAAGATCCAGTCCGAGGTCCAGGACCAGGTCCAGCAGTCGCAGCGGGACTATTACCTGCGCGAACAGCTCAAGGCCATTCAGAAGGAGCTCGGCGAGCAAGATGAGGGCCAGCGGGAGATCGATGAGCTGCGCAAGAAAATTGACGCCGCCGGCATGCCCGAGGATGTCAAGAAGGAGGCCAACAAAGAGCTCGCGCGCCTCTCGCGCATGTCGCCCATGGCCGCCGACTACTCCCTCACGCGCAATTACATCGACTGGCTCGCCGTGCTGCCCTGGGCAAAAAGCTCCGGCTCCAAAATCGACATCAACAAGGCCCGCGAGATCCTCGACGAAGATCACTACGAGCTCAAAAAGGTAAAAGACCGCATCCTCGACTACCTCAGCGTCCTCGAACTCAAGCCCGACATGAAGGGGCCCATCCTCTGCTTTGTCGGCGCTCCGGGCGTCGGCAAAACCAGCCTGGGCCGCTCCATCGCGCGCGCCCTCGGCCGCAAATTCCAGCGCATCTCGCTAGGCGGCATGCATGACGAAGCCGAGATACGCGGCCATCGCCGCACTTACATCGGCGCCCTCCCCGGCCAGATCATTCAGAGCATCCGCCGCGCCGAGACCAACGACCCGGTCATCATGCTCGACGAAATCGACAAGCTCGGCCGCGACTTCCGCGGCGATCCCGCCTCCGCACTCCTCGAAACCCTCGACCCCGAGCAGAACTTCAGCTTCCGCGACAACTACCTCGACGTCCCCTTCGATCTCTCCAAGGTCCTCTTTATCTGCACCGCAAACATGCTTGATACCGTGCCCCCGCCACTCCTTGACCGCATGGAGATCATTCCCCTCCAGGGTTACAGCGAGGAGGAGAAAAAGCACATCGCCTTCCGTTACCTCATTCCCCGTCAGATCAGGGAGAACGGAATCACCGCGGACCAGATCGAGTTTCCCGAAGACTCCGTCGGCTACATCGTCCGCCACTACACCCGCGAGGCTGGCGTACGTAAGCTCGAGCAGGCCATCGGCACCGTCTGCCGCAAGCAGGCCCGCCGCGTCGTCGAGGGACATACTGAAAAGCTCATCGTCTCTCGCGAACAGATCAAAGAATTCCTCGGCGGCATCCAGATTCGCGTCGATACCGAAGTCGCCGAGCGCGTCAAGCGTCCCGGCGTGGCCGTGGGCCTCGCCTGGACTCCGGCCGGCGGAGACATCCTCTTCATCGAAGCCAACAAAATGAAGGGCAAGGGCGGCTTCACCATGACCGGCCAGATCGGCGAGGTCATGCAGGAGTCCATGCAGGCCGCCCTCACCTGGGTCCGCTCCAATGCCCTCAGCCTGGGCCTGCCCGAGGACTTCACCCGGGAGATCGACCTCCACATTCACGTCCCCGCTGGAGCCATTCCCAAGGATGGCCCCTCGGCCGGCGTGACCATGGCCACCGTCCTGGTCTCCCTCTTGACCGATACGCCCGTCCGGCCCCTCACCGCCATGACCGGCGAAATCACCCTCAGCGGCAACGTGCTGCCCGTCGGTGGCATCAAGGAGAAGTTTCTCGCCGCACGCCGTGCCGGCGTCGAAACCATCATCCTGCCCGCCGAAAACCGCCAGAATGTCGAGGAAGATCTGACGCCGGAGCTGATGGAAGGCGTCACCGTCCACTATGCTGCGCGCATCGAAGATGTGCTCGCGGTCGCGCTCCCGCTGCTGAGGCCGCGCCCTGACGATCAACTGGCATCGGCAGAGGAAATTGCGGCGGGGGCCCTGGCGTAGCTGTGCGCCGCTCCGGTTCCAACTGCCTCAGTGCCAAGTTGATGGAACGGCGGCGCAAAAGGTAATTCGCGTCCGGCTAAAATGTCTGAGGACATCCCAATTCAGTTCCACACCAGGCGCCAGTCGAAGTGCTCTCTCTTATGGTTCACCTGGATTTGCCGACGGTGATTGCTCCGGCCGTACTTTCAAAGTACAGTGTGTTGCTGTTCGTCGTGGCCGTCTGCGTCGCAATGGTTGAGCCATTCAAGCGGATCGTATATGTCGCAGGAGACACCCCGGCTATTAGATATTGCGCAACCCCGGCATGATCTGTAGTTACTGCTAAAGCGGAAGGCGTGGCGCCCTGCCGCGCGAAGACAACCACTTGGGGCCTGCTCGGATCGTCGATCTGGACTGCCGTCCAGGAACTGCCCGCAGGTGGCTGCTTGATGGCTGGCATGATGTCGGCTGTGTTGCCGCTTGCCCGATGCACGGCGACGTACTCCATCGAGGTTGCGGAAGTATTGCAGCTGACCCCGTCCGCCGAGGCGCACACGTAGGTACGGAAGGTGTATCCCCTTCCTCCTGCGTATGCGCCGGTCGACGTGTCGTCTGCGCTCAAAACAACCGTATCCGCGCCCTGCACCGGTAGAAACTGCGAAAGCAGAAGGCTGGACGCTTGCTGATTGCGCGCCGTCAGATCCTTAGAGTTGACCGAAGCGGTTGGGGCCTTGCCGACCAGATAATAATGCCAAAAGGCGCGCTTCTCGTTGCCGCTCGAAGTTGCCACATCGTCGTAGCTAATGATGTAATCTTGAGCTCCTTCCTTGAGGTGAGCGATGTCCCTCCGCACTCGCGTAGCGCCTACACTCGCCTTGTAGGTGTTGGTCATATCCACTTGAGCGTAGGCAAAGCGTGAAGAAGCGTCGCCGGTCCAGCGCGAGATAGGCGCGAACATGCCAGGCTGGAAACCGCTTGATTTCTTGATGGTCCAGTTATTTGCGGCGCCCAACTCAATCAGGTTGTCCGATCCTTCGACGCCAGTGTTATAGGCTTCACCCTGACCCGCCGCCGAATCACCCGCCAGCAGGTATGAGCCACTCGTCCCGGTTCCGCGCCAGATGTGGTAAACGCCATAGGCGCCGTGATTGTTATGATCCCCATCACCATAGAATCCAGCTTGGATGAATAGCTGCGTCGCGCTGCCCGTCCAATTACTCTTCGACACGGCAAACTGGTACGAGAATGGGGCAAAGGCTGAGCAGGAAATTCCCCAGTTGGCGCAGTCCGAATACTCGGTCTGATTGAAGACATACTGTGTAGGCTGCAAAGTGAGATCTTGAGTGGGCGCGTTGGGGTTGGAGAAGATCAAAAGTGGCGGCATATACTCTCCCGCCGCATACTGCAAACCTGTAGCGGTCCACTTCCCGGTCATATTCTGCACCCAGTAGTTATATAACTTCGACTCTGTCGTTCCTGCGTAGAGATAGGCCGTTGCCAGCCCGTAGCCGAAGCTGCTTACCGAACCGCCGCAGGTCAATCCCACTTGTCCAAAAGCTTCTCCCTGTAGAGGAATGCCTGGCACTCGCGTTTGATACATAAACGGCAAAATGCTTCGGATGGTATATGACCCGAGAGCCGTTCCGTCGCCTATATAAGCCAGCTTCGGGCCTTTGATTACCGAATTTTGAATCGCTGCTGCGATCTGCGGAATGAAGAACTGCACGCGCCCCGTATACGAACAGCCCGACTGATTGAATCCGGTCCATGTGGATTTCGACCAGGCCCATGAGTTGGCCATGAAGAAGTTGTACGATTGCGTTAAAAGGGTTTGCGCTCTTGGATCGTCGTCGGCCAGCGCCAGGGCAAGCATGATGTAGCCGTACAGTTTGGTGTAGACGAGATTATCCTGCACAGAGGCTCCCAAACCTGATGAGCTGATAGAAGAGCCACGTGTGGGATAGTTCGTCGAGTTGATTCCGGTAGCGAAAGCCGGTTGATAGGTGTGGTGCTTCAAAAACCACACTAACCCGCACTGTCCCGCCTGCCACGGCAATGAGTAGGTGAACGCCGTAGCAGTAGTCTCCGGTTTCTCCAGAAGGCTCAGAGTGGCGTGCGTCGAATCCGTAACAGCGGCCACACGCCCCACAATGGTTCCCATACCCGATCCGGCAAAAATGGTGCCGCCTACCCAGGTTGAATCGAATATGGGACTGGAAGCCGTTACCGGCGCGTTCTTCTGGTAGGTTCCGCCAGTGGTGGTTAGCGTAACCGTGCCGCTGGAATAATAAGGCTGTGGTGTGCAGCTTGTCGTTGGCGATCCCGGCATTCCTAAGCCGCCCGTCGCCACACTGTTGTCGTTCAGCATCATGTTCGCAAATGCGGTGATCTGCGCCGAAGTCATCTGCGAACGCATGATGCTGAACAACTGAGCGTAGTAGGGTAGCGACATGTAACTTGGAAAGTCGGTTTGCGCCCCGCGCCCACAATAAGTCGTTGTCTGGTTGCACGCAAAAGTGCCGAAGGCTGTATCCTGGGGATTCTGAACGCCCCACATTGCCGTCGGCAGGTAAGTCGTATCGGATGGATTTGCGCCATTTGCCAACCAAAGGAGGCCGTTCAGTAAGTATCGTGCCCCTTGCCCCCCAGCTGCATCAGCATCGTATGACAGGCCATTCCAACCTGACACCGTCTTGACCGCCGCTGCGTAGGGTGGGTAGCCCATGGTTGCCTTCGCCGGGTTCGAGAGCAGCTTCGTCAGGGCTCCGGTAGGCCCGTCCAGAAGCACGCGAGGATGGCTCTGAAGGGTGTAGTTATTCCCCATCAGGGTCACTGTCGTCTGCCCGAGCGCGAAGATCGGAGCGAGAAGTAAGACCAGAATCAACTTGCGCATCAGTTTGTCCCCGCTGAAAAGTTCGCGGCCTCTACTACAGTTGCCGGTGATGCTGCATCCAAACACAATCCAGGATTCCGCGAAGTATCCGTGGTCATCTTCACGACGCCCCCAGCGGACACCTCGCCGCACCCCGACTGAACCAAGGTGCCCATAACCTACGTATACCTGTCAGCGTTGCCACCTGCCAATGTTCCAAGGAAGCAACAGCCAATTCCCGGCTGGACTCATCAGACCGCGAACTTGCGATCTTATGCTTGGGCCTGCTGAAAACAGCGGTTGTGCCGATATGAGTCACAGAAACCAGCACCCTTGTCGCTGGCGGACCTGACCATGCCGAGCTCACACAAGATCGTCCCTTTGCACCTCTCCGGCAACACAACCGATCTTCAGAACACGCTTTTGCAGGAACTCCTGGGCGATGCCGCCCAGCGCGCCTATCGAACCGCCATCGAACAACTTGACCAGCAGAGCGCCCAGGCAGTCCTCGATACCGGCAGCAAGGTCACCGCCGAGATCGCTGATCAAGTGGTCGAAATCGTTCTTCGCCGCACCATCAGTGACAAGTACAAAGGCGAACAAGCCGCCTCCAATCGCGTCTATCCCCCCACCTACAGAGTCCGCCCCGTCGAGGCGCAAGTGACCGAGCTGAAAAAGCTCCTCCCCTCTCTCGGCAGTTGTCATGAAAAGCTGGCCCGGAATCCCCTCCCCGAGGGCGCCGAAGCCTGGTTTGCCATTCCCCGCTGGCAGGCCCTCGCTCCTACCTACAACGAGGCTATCGAAATCGTGCTCGGGCTCCTCGCCTCACGCCGCAAGTTTCACAATCGCATCGCCGGCCGCCTCGGCCCTGCATTCCTCCGCCAGACTGAGCGCGCGGCTCTCGCGGCAAAAATCCTCACCGAACAGCAGGAAGGAAATGACATTCTCGTCGTCGCCGCACAGGCCGGCATGCGCCATCGCGGCTGCTCCGCCCGCCGCGCCCGCGTCGCCATGGCCGGCAACGAGTTTGGCCTCGGCGCCTTTGCCGTGGCCTGCATACTGCTCACCCACCCCGAAAGGCTCTCCAGCGAAGAAACGATCATGATCGATTGCGGCGGCGACGAGTACTCCGTCGGTGGAGACTACACCTTCGATCGCGTTCCCCTTTTCGACTTCGACATCTGCGGCATCGAATTCAGCATCTTCTATAACGACCGCTCCCGCGATCTCTGGGGCACTCCCTCCGGATTCCTCTACAAAATGGTCTGACTCGCCGCCCATCGCGTCCGATTTCCGTCGCCCGCGTCTAACCTGCAGGCGGTATTCTCATCCCAACCATGAATGTGCGCGTTCTTCCCTTTGGCGTGTTGAAAGACTGGCTCGGCGCCGGCCCTCAGGCCGTCGAGTTGCCCGCGGGCGCCACCGTCGCCGGTCTCCTTGCCCTCCTCGGCCAGGGCCGCTCTGTGCCCCTGCTCGCCGGCATCGCTGTCAGCGTCAACGCAGAATTCGCCACTCCGGATACGGTGCTCCACGATGGCGACGAGGTCGGCCTGCTGCCCCCCGTCTCCGGCGGATCGGCCGGAGTAGGGAACACCGCCGGGGCAGGGAATTCGGCCCAGCTGTCTCCTCCGGTCCTCATCGCCCTCACCCGCCAGCCCATCGACTCGGCAGCTCTCGCCGCCTCCGCAAAACACGGCTCCGACGGCGCGGTCATCGTCTTCGACGGGATCGTGCGCAACAATACCCGCTCGCGCCCGACCCTCTTCCTCGACTACGAGGCCTACGAGGAGATGGCAGCCCGGCAGATGAGCCAACTCGCCGAACAGGCCCTTGCCCGCTTCGCCGTCCGCCATGTTACCCTCGTCCACCGCCTCGGCCGCCTGCTCATCGGCGAAACCAGCGTCCTCATCGTCGTCGCCTCGGTCCACCGCGCGCCGGCCTTCGATGCCTGCCGCTGGCTCATTGACACTCTCAAGAGCACCGTCCCCATCTGGAAGAAAGAGACCTTCGCCGACGGCGCCATCTGGGCTCCGGGAGAGCCCTTTCCCCCTCAAATTGCCGTCAACCTCGCCGAGGTCGCGTATGAAGAATAGCTCACCCCGCGCCGCCTTCCCGCTCCTCGTCGCCCTCGCCGCTCTCATCCCCGCCGCGCTCGCCGCTCAGGAACTCACCCTCCGCG
>Ga0302323_100005598_pt1 | contig 10308 bp, 9 predicted proteins | sample Fen_T0_3_FD_201950 | JGI IMG/M metagenome (GOLD analysis project Ga0302323, IMG submission 201950) | Peat permafrost microbial communities from Stordalen Mire near Abisko, Sweden - Fen_T0_3 | ecosystem: Environmental > Terrestrial > Soil > Wetlands > Permafrost | place: Sweden: Abisko... | reverse complement strand
TACGATTCCAAGTTTGCAGCGCCTCAGACCTACATGTCCTCGGACTACCGGCTCTCGGCTTTCAGCAGCATCCTCCTGGGTGGCTCGCTGTCAAAAGAGATCATGGAGGGGCTGACGTTGAGCGTGGGTGGAACCTATCAGATCCAGCAGGGGCGCCATCCGCTGACGCCTTTGCAAACCCCAGCCACAGGCTCGTCACCCGCCGTTTATGCGGGTCCGACCACCTCGGCTGCGGACGTCAACACCACCACCCTCACGCTGGGCCTGAAGTGGCAGTACTGACGGCGACGGAGGGACGGACCCTCTACTCGGTCCAATTCCCTTTGATGGGAGGTGAAGCCCTGGTCCGCTTCGTGGATGACCGGGGGCGGGCGGTGGCGACGACCCTGGCCCGCGAAGCCGTGGCCGAAGCCCGCCGCATCGAAACGAAGTTCTCCCGCTACCGGCCCACCAGCGTGGTTTCGCAGATCAACGACGCGGCGGGCGGGTCTCCCGTGGTCATTGACGAGGAGACGGAAAGCCTGGTCCAGGCCTCGCTGGAGCTCGCGGTCCTCACCGAGGGCCGCTTTGATCCCACAGTGGGCGTGCTGCGTCGGGTGTGGGACTTTCGGAAGGCTGAGGTGCCTTCAGATGATGCCATCCAGGCCCTGCTGTCGCAGGTGGATGCCAGTGGCGTTGCCCTGCGCTATGGCACCGTGCGGTTGGCGCGCAAAGGCATGGAACTGGATCTGGGCGGCGTGGGGAAGGAGTATGCGGCGGATCGCGTGGCCGAGCTGCTCAACACCAGAGGCGTCGAGTCTGCGCTGGTGAACCTGCTGGGTGATGTGCGCACGGTGGGACGGCGGGGCGACGGCCAGCCTTGGATCATCGGCGTGCAGGATCCCCGGGACCGCAGCCGCTGTCGTTTTTCCATCCGGGCCAGGGTGGACTGCGGCGTCGCCACCTCCGGGGACTACGAACGTGGCTTTGAGGTTGACGGTGTGCGGTACCACCACCTTCTCGATGCCACCACCGGCCACCCGGCCCGGGGCATTGCTTCAGCGACGGTGGTCGCGCCGACGGCCTTCGAGGCTGGCCGCCTGGCGACCGCCGCGTTTTTGTTGGGCCCGGAGCGGGGTCTGCAGCTGCTCGAAGCAACCGCATCCGTAGAAGGTGCGCTCATCACTGAAGCCGGGGCATTGCTGGCCACCTCCGGCATGGCGCGTATCTCCGACCTTCCTGAGGGAGTGTGACCATGCGCCGAATGTGGATGCCCCAGGCAGTCCTGGCCTCGGTGGTGCTGCAGGCCGGGGGTGGATTCGATCCCGTGAAGGATGTGACGGTATCCGTGTCCGGGGGCGGTCTCTCGGTGGTGATCCCGAAGGGGGTGCATCTCAAAGTGCGCTGGTTCCGGGTGATTCTGACCTCGCCAGGCGCCCTGCACGTGGGCGTCCTTCCACCGCCCACCGGTGAGGATGAGGCGGGGAATCCCATCTGGCGGGGTACCGTGCGCGTGGATTTGACGGCCACCGGGCTCGAGGATCCTGCGCGACTGGTGCTCACCTATCAGCCTTGCACCGAAGGGCCGGACGGCGTTTGTTTTCTGCCCGTGAAGCGCACCCTCACCGTGTTGGCGAAGGACATTCCGGCCTAGGCCCAGGCTGTGATGCCGGTGGCGTTGAAGGTGGGATGCCGATCCATGAGGGGACGCGGGGGTGGGGTGAACTGCAACTGGGCGAAGCCCGCATGTCGAAGGGCCTTCTCCCAGGCTTCGGGGCTCAGGAAACCATGTGCGGGCCGCCATTCGGGATCGAGCTGCACTTCCGTGAAGCTGCGGATGAACGTGAAGAAGAACTCCAGATAGAGGGGCTGCCGCAGTTCGGCTTTCACGCACTCCCCAATCACCAGTCGACCGCCGGGTTTCAGCCGGCTGCGGAGGTCCCGCAGGGTCGCTTCGAGGTGGTGGGCGACATGCAGCACGTTGATGCCGATGATGGCATCCAGGCTGGCGGGATCGACGCCTTGCTCCCCGAGGGGAAGGTTGATATCCAGGGATTGGAAGGTGAGCGGCAACCCGGGCGCAGCTGCTTTCAGTTCGCGCTGGGCGCGGCGGAGAAAGGTCGGTGCCACATCCGTGAACCGGTACTCTGCGATGCGGGCGATCCAGCCCTCTTCGGTGCCTTGACGCGCCACCAACTGGGCAAAGGAACCCGCCCCGGCACCCAGCTCCAGCACCCGGGCTCCCTCCGGCAAGTGTTCCCGAAGCGCTAGCACAGTGAGCAGGTTGTTGGGGAAGTAGCAGAGGTTATCGTTGCGAAAATAGGAGAGCCACAAGGGGAACAGGGTGAGGTCGAAGAGCAGGCCTTCGCCCGCTTTCCCCTCGGTGAAAAAGGGCCGGATGCGCGAGCGGACACCATCCAGCAGATCGAAGTTGACGCCATGGCCAGGGGCTTCGAGGTCCACGAACTCGCGGATGGCCGAGAGATCCAGGTCCGGCTCGCCATTCAGGGCGTAGGCATCCCCGTTCCGTCGGAGCAGCCCTTCGGCCGCGAGAAAAGGCAGCATCCACGCCAGGGGCTTGCGCACTTGCGGGTACAGGCCCATGCAAAGCTCGTCGAGGGTGATTCCGGCCCGGAGCCGGTCCTCCCAGCCCAGGTCGAGGAGCAGCAGCAGACAGATCCGGGCGGTGTAGAGTTCCGACGCCCGGTGCAGCACGAGGAAGGGGCGTGTAAACAGCTGTGCGATCTCGGGTCCCTGCGGTCCCAGCAGGTCGAGGCTGGGTGGAGCGTCAATGGGGCCGAGGGGGCCGATCATCAGTCCATCATCTCGCTGATGCTCCGTCCGCCATGGATGCGCAGGATCGCATCGCCGAAGAGCGCTGCGGTGGAGAGCACTTTGAGGTTGGGCAGTTCTTTGGCGCGTTCCGGCGAAATGGGGATGCTGTCCGTGACCACCAGTTCATCGAGGTTTGCGGAGTTGAGGGTCTCCAGCGCATTGCCCGAAAACACCGGGTGCGTGACACCCACCCGCACGGACCGGGCGCCCAGCTCCCGCAGGATGCGGGCGGCTTCCTTGATGGAGCCACCGGTGGCGATCTCGTCGTCATAGATGATGGCATCCCGACCCTTCACGTCCCCGATGAGGGCCACGCTCTGGGCTTTTTCGGAGTCGTCGAAGCGGCGCTTGTCGATGATGGCCATGGGCACCGACAGCCGCTTGGCGAAGTGCCCGGCAAACTTGGCGGCACCGGCATCCGTGGCCACCACCGTGGTGTTGGTGAGGTCCTTGGTCTTGAAGTAGTTCGAGAGAATCGGCGTGGCCAGCAGCTGGTCCGCCGGCTTGCGGAAGAAACCCAGGATCTGGGGGGCATGCAGGGTCATGGTGAGCACGCGGTCGGCGCCGGCGGTCTCCAGCAGGTCTGCCACCAGGCGGGCCGTGATGGAAATGCGCGCCTCGTCCTTCTTGTCGCTGCGGGCATAGGGGAAGTAGGGCAGGACGGCCGTGATGCGGGCCGCCGAGGCGAATTTCAGCGCATCGATGAGGATGAGCATTTCCATCAGGTTGTCGCTGACGGGCGGGCAGGAGGACTGGATCACGAAGACATCCGCTTCACGGACATTTTCCTCGACCTTCACCTTGATGTTTTCGTTGGAGAACCGGGTCACCTTGAGGCGGCCCAGCGGCATGCCCATGTGGTTCGCGATGCCTCTCGCCAGCTCCGGGTGGCTGCTCCCGGAAAAGACCTTCATCTCGCCGAACATGGATCCCCCGATCGTGACTTTAGTGTAACCGACCGGTCGGGTGGAGGTCGTCACAGGGAACAGGACAACAGCCAGGAACCGCGAAAAACGCGAAAGGGCGCGAAAAGTAAAAGAAAAGAGCGGAGCCCCGAATGCCGCGAAGGTTCGCGGATAGGAAAATTGGAGCGGGAGGCTGCCTCGGGCGGTGAGACTCACCCAAATGCTGCATGGCCATCGAGGCTCTTTTTAAATTTCGCGCCTTTTCGCGTTTTTCGCGGTTCAGACTTTGCCGCCGCCGACTCGCTCGATGCGGGCGCCCACGCCCTGGAGTTTTTTCTCCAAACCGGAATAGCCGCGGTCCAGGTGATAAATGCGATCCACGATGGTCTCGCCTTTCGCCACGAGCCCGGCGATCACCAAGGCGGCGCTGGCCCGGAGATCCGTGGCCATGACCGTGCAGCCTGTCAGGTCGGCCGGGCCCGCCACGATGGCGGTGTGGCCGTCCGTGCGCAGGTTCGCACCCAGGCGCTCCAGTTCCATGGCGTGCTGGAAGCGGTTCTCGAAGATTCCCTCGTTGATGACGCTGATGCCGCAGGCCTGGGTCATGACGGCCATGACCTGGGCCTGGAGGTCCGTGGGGAATCCGGGGAAGGGCAGGGTGGTGACATCCTTCGACCGCAGCTTCTGGCCACCTTCCCGCTGGATGCGGAGCTGGCGGCCATCCTGGCCTTCGCGCTCGGTGATGACGCAGCCCGTTCGTTCCAGCAAATCCAGCAGGGAACGCAGGTGCTCCGGCTCACAGCGATCCAGCACCACATCGCCACAGGCCGCCGCCACGGCACAGAGGTAGGTGCCGGCCTCGATGCGGTCGGCGATGACCGCGTGCTCGCAGCCATGGAGGCGCTCCACGCCCTTGATGGTGAGCGTCCCGGTGCCGATGCCTTCGATCTGAGCGCCCATGCTCAACAGGAGTCGCGCCAAGTCGCCGATCTCGGGCTCCAGGGCGGCGTTGCGCAAGATCGTGGTGCCCTCCGCCAGGGTGGCGGCCGTCAGGATGTTTTCAGTGGCGCCCACGCTCACCTTCTCGAAGGTGTGGTCGATGGCCTTCAGGCGGCCTTTCACCGAGGCATGGATGTAGCCGTGGCTGATCTCGATAACGGCGCCCATGCGCTCCAGAGCCTCCAGGTGGAGGTTCACGGGCCGCGCGCCAATGGCGCAGCCGCCGGGCAGGCTCACCGTGGCCTTGCCGAAGCGGGCCAGCAGGGGGCCCAGCACCAGGATCGAAGCCCGCATGGTCTTCACCAGGTCGTAGGGCGCCTTGGGGTCCTCGCTGCCCGCGCAAGCCAGCTTTGCGGTGAGTTCGAACCCATCCGGATGGGCCTCGAGTGAAGCCTCGGTGCCCAGGGCCTGCAGCACCTTCACCATGGTGCGAATGTCGGCGACCGCGGGCAGGTTGGAAAGGACCACGGCTTCTGAGGTCAGCAGGGCCGCCGCAAGACAGGGCAATGCCGCGTTCTTCGCCCCCGATACCCGGATGCGCCCCCGCAAGGGATGTCCACCTTGGATCACCAGTCGGTCCATCGAATCTCCAGCCCTCCAGCGTAGCCCATCCTTGTGGTGATCGGACGGATCGGCTTATCTGACGCGGGTTTCAGCGGTGCGGCTCGACCCAGAGGTCTGATGCCTTCACGGCGCATGATGGCCTTCACTGGAAGGGGCCTCTGCCCTTAAGTGGTCCCGCAGGCCGCCGGGCCTGCTCTCCATGGGCGAGGGCCAGGACCGGCGTGGGACTGCACGATGGTGGGGGCATCCTGGCGTGCCAGAGGGACAAACTCCTACTTCTGGCGCGTGTAGGAGATCTCCATGGTCTTGCTCTCTTTCCCGCCGCGGAGTTCGTACCACTCCATGACGTGGGCGTCGTCGCTCAGGACCTTCACGGTCTGGCGGACCTTCACCTTGGTGCCCGGCTTCATCACGTCATCCATGTCGCCCTTGTAGGTGAAGGTCTTGGTGGCGGGGTCGTACTTCCCCGTCATGAGCATGATGGAGGTGCCCATGTTGTCGGCCCAGGTGGCGGTGAAATGCTTGGCCACGTTGTCATAGCCCGTGAGCCCGAGCCCCTGGAAGGTCATGCCGCCAAACGTGCCCTTGTACTCCCCTTGGATGAAGCGCCCACCCATCAAGGGCGTGTAGAGGGCCGTGCCCGTGGAGGTCTCGGGCGGGGCACCAGGGGCCATCCACATCTTGGTGGTGAAGTCCCACTGGCCGGTGAGGGTGGCGAGAAGCGTGTGGTTCGAGCCCGGCGTGGCAGCCTTTTTCCAGGCTTCCATCATCGCCTGCTGGTGGGCCGAGGGCGCTTTCTCCTTCGCCTCCTGGGCCAGGAGGGGCAGGGCCATGGCTACGCTGATGGCGACCATGGTGCGCGTGAAGAGATGTTGCAGGGACATAGGGGCCTCCTACAAGATGCTCAGGTACGAGCGGACGGATACCCTATCACACCCAAGAAAAACAAAACGAAATTCCACGACAAGGCGACTTTTTCATTCAGCCATGGCTGAATGATCGGCTTTGGTTTCAGAGGATTCGCCCCCGCATCGCCGTCGGCGGGACCGTGCCCCAACTTCGCCCATCCTGACTCTCGGGCCGGTTGTCACCCAGGACCAGGTAGCCTTGGCCGCAGACCTGTCGCCCTTCTCCGCTCCGCTCGGGCTGGACCACCCAGGGTTCTTCGAGCCGCTGGCCGTTGATCCAGAGATCTGGGCCGCACCAGGTCACGGTGTCGCCCGGCAGGCCCAGCACCCGCTTCACCGAAGCGCCCTGCGGACCCTCCATCACCCAGACTTCGCCCCGCCGGGGGGGGTGGGTAGCCCAGGCCCGCAGCGACCAGCGCAGGTCACCATCCATCAGGGTCGGTTTCATGCTCTGGCCGGAGACCCTCACGGGATGGACCACGAACAGCGGTGACAGGGCGAGCGCCAGGGCTGCGAGGGGGATCCAGGGGCGCATGGAACTCAGTCCAGTCTCACCCAAACACCGCCATCCTCCGCCCGCGCCCATCCGTCAGGGCCACTTCCTTGAGGCGGGCAGGGGGGGGAACGAAGGGTGCGAGCTCGGTCAGCAGGCGCTGGGCCAGGGCCAGGGGTCCGTCGAGGCTCAGATCCGAGAGCAGCCGTCCTTGCAGGGGCGCCAGGCTGCGGTCCAGCGCGGCTTCCAGATCCCGGAAGTCCACCACCACGTCGAAGCTGTCCAGGCCCTGCCGCGCGGCCACCACCTCCACCGTGTAGTCATGGCCCTCCCAGGTCTCGCCGGTCCGGAACACCACGGACAGGGGGCGGGTCACGGCGGCTTCGAAATGGAGGGGTGAAGGGCTGGCCAAGAGGGGCTCCGGGAACTGACCCCAGGTCGGGCCTTCAGTTTGTCATGCCGATGGCTACACTGTCCCATCGAGCCCACCATACCTGACAATAGGGTGATTGAACCTGGGGACACCCACCGTCCCCGGTCGACTGCTTGACCGCAAGGAGACTGCCATGAAGGCCCTGGAAATTGCACTGTTCTGGATCATGACGCTGGCCGCGGGCGGGTTCTTCGTCTGGACCATCCGTCAGCGGCTGGCCACCCTGAAAGCCGGACTGGCGGACAACCGCTTCGACCAGCCCTGGGTGCGCCTGAAGGGCGTGTTCACCCTGGCCATCATGCAAAAACGCATGGTGCGCGACAAGTACGCGGGCTTCTACCACATCCTCATCTTCTGGGGTTTCTGCGTCCTGTCCCTGCGCTCCATCGGGCTGGTGGTGGAGGGGCTGTTCCCGGCCTTCCACATGACCGAGGCTCTGGGGCGCTTCGGTTATGGCTACCAGGCCACCAAGGACATTTTTGAAGTTCTGGTGCTGCTGGGCCTGGGCCTCGCCGCCTACCGCCGTCTGGTGGTGAAACCCTGGCGCCTGGAGAACTCCTGGGATGCCTGGGCCACCCTGAGCCTCATCGGCGGCCTCATGGTCACGGACCTGCTGGCGGACGGCGCCTACATCTGGCTGCACAACCCGGCCTGGAAGGCCTGGGCGCCGGTGAGCCTCTTCCTCGCGAACCTGCTGCGGCCCCTGGGCGGCACGGGCCTGCTGGTGCTCTACAAGAGCATGTGGTGGCTGCACCTGGCGATCCTCTACTTCTTCGCCAACTTCCTGCCCTACTCCAAGCACTTCCACGTGTTCACGTCGCTGTTCAACATCTACTTCCGCGACCTGGAGCCCCAGAAGAACCTGAAGCCCATGGATATGGAGGCCGAGCACTTCGGCATCAACAAGATCCAGGACTTCACCTGGAAGCAGATGCTCGACTTCTACACCTGCGTGGAGTGCGGCCGCTGCCTGGAGAACTGCCCCACCACCCTCACCGGCAAGCCGCTCCGCCCCAAGGATTTTGGCACCGACCTGCGCGACTACCTGAAGGCCACGCCGCTCGATCAGATGGGTCAGGATAAGGCGGTGCCTGAGGATCGTCTGCTCATCGGCGGTCCCGTGCCCGAGGGCTCCCACTGGAAGCGCGATGATGAGGTGGCGCCCTGGAGCAAGGAGCAACTCGAAGGCTGGATCAGCCAGGACACCATCTGGGCCTGCACCAGCTGCGGCTACTGCGAGTGGGCATGTCCCCTGCAGATCACCTTCGTGGACAAGCTCGTGGGCATGCGCCGCTACCTCACGCTGGAAGAGAGCAACTTTCCCGCCGAGGCGCAGACCGCCTTCAAGGGCATGGAGCGCCAGGGCAATCCCTGGAACCTGGCCCAGGCCGACCGCGCCAAGTGGTCCGAGGGACTCTCCGTTCCCACCATCGCCGAGAATCCCGACGCCGAGTACCTGTTCTGGGTGGGCTGCGCGGGCTCCTACGATCCCGCCGGACAGAAGGTCTCCCAGGCCCTGGTGAAGCTGCTGAAGGCGGCCAACGTCTCCTTCGCCATCCTGGGCACCGAGGAAAGCTGCACCTGCGAATCCGCCCGGCGCCTGGGCAATGAGTATCTCTTCCAGACCGCCACGGAAACCAATGTGGAAATCCTCAAGGGCCACGGTGTGAAGAAGGTCATCACCAACTGCCCCCACTGCATGAACACGCTGAAGAACGAGTACCCGGCCTTCGGCGGCGAGTTCGAAGTGGTGCATGGCACCGAGCTGGTGGCCAAGCTCATCAGCGAAGGCAAGCTGAAGATGGAACAGACCGTGGACGTGGATCTCACCTACCACGATCCCTGCTACCTCAGCCGCATCAACGGTCAGGTGGAGGCCCCCCGTGCCATCCTCGACGCCATCCCCGGCGTGAAGCTCACGGAAATGGAGAAGCACGGCGAGGCCACCATGTGCTGCGGCGCGGGCGGCGGCCGCTTCTGGCTGGAAGAGCACCTGGGCAAGCGCGTGAACCACGAGCGCTTCGAACAGGCCATGGAAACCAAGGCCACCACCATCGCCGTGGGCTGCCCCTTCTGCAACGTCATGCTGAACAACGCGGCGGGCGAGACCAACCATGAGGGCGTGGCCACCATGGACATCCTGGAACTGGCGGCGAAGTCGCTGAAATAGGCCATTCCACAGCCCGATTGCCAACCCAGGGGCGCCAACGCACCCCTGGGTTTTTTAACGGCTGCTCCGAAGGGTTCGAGGATCGGTGGGTTTGCATGCCTTTTTTGTGTCAGCGCCTGGCGCTGATCGAGGTGCGCAAAGCCTGGATTGTCATTAGTAAAAACAGAGATTAAATATCGCTTCAATCATTGACTCATCTTTCGAAAGGGTCATATTAAGTGACTGCTTTCATAAAATCATTTTTGTAACCAATGAGGCGAAAAGGAGAATGTCATGAAACGAGTTTTGCCGACGGTCCTGTGCTTCTGTCTTGTGTTTGCCGCAGGCACCGCCGTCTCGGCCGATTCACCGAAAACCAGCGGTGTAGAGGCGCTTGACCAGGCTTGGACCAAGGCGGTCCTCGCGGGTGACGCCGCGGCCCTGGCCGCGCTGTACGCGGACGACGCTGTTCTCGCCATGCCGGGGGCCCCGGCCGCCAGGGGCCGCAAGGCCATCGCTGAGTCGCTGGCGGCCTGGCTGAAGGACACGAAGGTCACGGCGTTCACCCTGAAGGGTCAGCATCGGACGGCGGGTCGCCTCTCGGCGGGATGGGGCAGCTGGAAGATGACGAGCGCCCCGAAGGCGGGCGGCGCGCCGGTGACCGAAACGGGAACCTACTGTGGCGTCGCCGTTGAGAAGGACGGCGTTTGGAAGTACGTCTCGGATAACGCGGCGGCCGATCCCGCGCCGCCCGCGATGAAGTAACTGCCACTCAATCGCCTCGCCTTACGGATGTCCTGGCTGGCTGTGAAAGCTCGGAAACAGGAGTCTTCCCCTCATGGCAAAACGGAGCGCCAGAGGCGCCCCGTTTTGCTGCGAAAGCATGGCTAAGGTTCAGTTGTTCAGTGCGCCCGCGGTGATCCAGGAGGCGATGAGCGCCTGGTTGGCGGCGGAGACGCTGCGATGTCCGCCCTGGAGCTGCAGGACAAGGGCGCTCGTGGAAGGACTGCCGGGCACGACGCGAAGGCCCGTGCGCGTCGTTG
>Ga0302323_100005596_pt1 | contig 10309 bp, 10 predicted proteins | sample Fen_T0_3_FD_201950 | JGI IMG/M metagenome (GOLD analysis project Ga0302323, IMG submission 201950) | Peat permafrost microbial communities from Stordalen Mire near Abisko, Sweden - Fen_T0_3 | ecosystem: Environmental > Terrestrial > Soil > Wetlands > Permafrost | place: Sweden: Abisko... | reverse complement strand
CGAGCGAATAAGCTTTGTCGCCCGGATACAGGACATACAACCGATCGAGTTTAAGGTCAGTCATGGCGATCCGCATGGATGGCGTCAGCACAGGGGCATCGGCACGCTTGCACTCGACGCCAATCCGGCGACCGTCCTTGAAAAGGAGAAGATCAAGCTCTGCTCCATTGTGTGTGGCCCAGTAGTAGGCCTCATCGGGACGGAACGCCTTAAGCACTTCCTCGACGGCGTAGCCCTCCCACGAAGCGCCCACCTTTGGGTGTAACTCCAAATCGCGCTGGTTGGCGATGCCGAGAAGGGCGTGAAGAAGCCCGCTGTCGCGAACATATACCTTCGGAGCTTTTACCTGGCGCTTGCCGAGGTTCTCAAACCAGGGCGGCAACTGCCGGAGCATGAAAACGTCGGCCATGAGGTCGAGATAGCGGCGCACGGTGGGCTCGCTGACACTTAACGCACGAGCCAACTCGGCTCCTTTCCAGATCTGGCCATGATAGTGGGCGACCATATTCCAGAAACGCTGCAAAGCGCCCGCTGGAATGGTGATTCCGAGTTGGGGCAGATCGCGCTCCAGGAACGTTTGGAGAAACTGGCGCCGCCAGGAGAGCGAATCGGGCTCGGCACGTGCCGTGTAAGCAAGCGGGAAGCCGCCCCGTAACCAGTGCCGGCTTTGCGCATCGGCACCCAGGTCGGAAAGACGGAAACCCTCCAACGGAACTGTCTCGATGCGTCCAGCCAACGACTCCGACGATTGGCGAAGCAAGTCGGGCGAGGCGCTGCCCAGGATCAGAAAGCGCGCAGGGAGCGGCCGGCGGTCGGCAAGGACACGCAAAAGTGGGAACAGGTCGGGGCGGCGCTGAATCTCGTCGATCACCACTAACTTCTTAAGCGACCGCAAAGCGGTATCGGGCTCGGTGAGCCGAGCCAAACTCCGGGGATCCTCTAGATCGAAGTAGTTGAGCGAGTCGGGCGGCACGATCTCGCGAGCCAAAGTCGTCTTGCCGCACTGGCGAGGCCCGAGCAAAGCCACGACGCGGCTGCGCCGCAAAGCGGTGCGAACCGCCACAATGTCGGCCATGCGGACAATCATAGCCTGATTGTACACCATGAAATTCTAACTGTCGATGTTAGATTTTCATGGTATTAAATTGCCTCAAGAAGTCTTCCCGGGAACCCTTGGGGACCCGAAATCACAGAGAGGCGCTCTTCTCCACAATCAGCTTCTTGACCTTCTCCACAAACTCCGTGGTGCCCATATCTTCGGTTTTTTCCTTGCCACGAGTCCGGACATTGACCTTGTTCGCGTCCGCTTCTTTGTCACCCACTACCAGTAGGAACGGCACTTTCTGCATGGCATGTTCGCGGATCTTGGCGTTCATTTTCTCGTTGCGTGCGTCAACCTGCACGCGGACTCCTGCAGCCTTTAGTTGAGCTGCCACTTTCTCGGCGTATTCAACGTGACGCTCAGCGATCGGAATCATCACCGACTGAACCGGCGACAGCCAGACAGGGAAAGCTCCGGCGTAGTGCTCGATCAGGACGCCGAAGAAGCGTTCGACTGATCCGTACAGTGCGCGATGGACCATGAGCGGCTGCTTGCGGGTTCCGTCCTCGGCAACGTATTCGAGGCCGAACCGCTGCGGCAGGTTGAAATCGAATTGCACGGTCGAGAGCTGCCAGAGGCGTCCGATGGCATCGACGAGCTTGACGTCAATTTTCGGGCCGTAGAATGCCGCTTCGCCGGGGATCGTCTTGTAAGGAATGTTGCGACCCTTCAGGACTTTTTCGAGCGAGTCGGTGGCCAGCTTCCACTGGTCGTCACTGCCGACGAAATTCTTGCGGTCATCGGGATTCCAGGTGGAAAGCTCGGTTTGGAATTCCGTGAAGCCGAAGTCTTTGAGCACTTCAAGCGCGAAATCCAGGCAGCCGCCGATCTCATCTTCGATCTGTTCCGGCGTGCAAAAGATGTGAGCATCGTCCTGGGTAAAGCCACGGACGCGCATAAGTCCGTGCATCACGCCGGAGCGCTCGTAGCGGTAAACAGTGCCGAGTTCGCCGAGGCGTACGGGCAGATCGCGGTAAGACTTCAGCGAGTCCCGGTAGATAAGTATGTGGCCTGGGCAGTTCATAGGCTTGAGGCGATACTCGGCGTCGTCGAGCTCCATGAAATCGAACATATTTTCGGAGTAATAGCCCTCGTGGCCCGAAACGTTGAATAACTGGCGACGCACGACGTGCGGCGTACAGACGAGCGAGTAGCCGCGGCGCAGATACTCTTCGCGCATCCAATCTTCCATCTCTTTGCGGATGATGCCGCCCTTGGGATGCCAGAAAATCAGCCCCGGCCCGGCGAGTTCCTGGATGGAGAACAAGTCGAGTTGCTGGCCGATCACACGATGGTCGCGCTTTTTCGCCTCTTCAATGCTGTGGAGATAGGCATCAAGATCCTTCTTCGAAAAGAACGACGTGCCGTAGATGCGCTGTAGTTGCGGGTTCTCTTCTTTGCCGAGCCAGTACGCGCCGGCGATGTTAAGCAGCTTGAAGGCTTTGATCTTGCCGGTCGAAGGCAAGTGCGGCCCGCGGCAGAAGTCGAGGAACTTGCCGGTCTTGTAAATCGAAATCTTTTCATCGGGCTTGGTGAACTGCTCGATGAAGTGGCACTTCATGAAGTCGCCTTCCTTCTTGAAGCGCTCCACTCCTTCCTGATGCGGAAGAAACTCGCGCGCGTAGGGCAAATCCCGCTGTACCAGTTCCTGCATCTTCTTCTCGATCTTTTCCAAATCCTCCGGCGTGAACGGAGTCCGCCGATGAAAGTCGTAAAAGAATCCATTCTCGGTGGCGGGCCCATGTCCCAGCTTGGTCTCGGGGAAAAGTTCGAGTACCGCCGCAGCCATCAAGTGGGCGGACGAATGACGATAGACGTCAAGAGCCTCGGGATCTTTGTCGGTGAGGATGCGCAGATCAGTGTCCTCTTCGAGCGGTCGCGTTAGATCGATGAGGGTGCCGTTTCTCTTGGCAGAAAGCGCCGCATCGGCCAAGCGCGGACTGATCGACTTGGCAATGTCGAGGGCGGTCGTGCCTTTCGGAACTTCCTTCGAGCTGCCATCGGGCAACTTCACATGAATGCTGTCAGACATGAGTGAGCCTCTATTTCGCTTAGTTTGTTAAGTTTACCATTTGGATTTCGCGGGATGAATTCGCTGGCGGTACGGCGGCGCGCACGACAACGTGCCGATCGCGAAACCAGCTAAGTTGTTCGGGGAGCGGAATGGAGAGCTTCGATCCACGCCTTCACCTTGGCCGAGAGCGCATCCATGTCGGACATCTTCAAGCCTGCGGTGGGAATGACCTCACCAACCCGCATTTCCAGAGGCTGACAGCGGATGTGGTAGGTATTCATCGGCAGGAGATCGAAAGTGTCCATCAGCGCGATAGGCACGATGTCGGCTTGCGCTTTGATCGCAAGAAAAAAAGCGCCCGGCAAAAATGGCTGGATGCTTCCGTCGCGAGTACGCCCGCCCTCCGGAAAGATCACGAGCGGCATGTTCTTGCGCAAGCTTTTGAGCGCTGACTTGATCGCGCCTACTGAGGCCGCAGGATTTTGCTGGTTGATGCACACCTGCCCCGACCGCTTCAGATGCCAGCCGACAAAGGGATACGCGAGGAGTTCGCTCTTGAAAATGATCCGGAACTGGAACGGCAGATAAACATACAGCACCGGGATATCGAGAGCCGACGCATGCGTGACCGCGAAAACACGCGGCCGGGTTGTCGCGCTCGAGGCCACCGCATCTGCATTTCCAGTGATGGTCACCGGCGAAAAAATCGTCTTCATGATCAGCCACGACCACGCGCGCGCCAAGTTGTGTTGGATGCGTCCGCCACGGTCGAAGATCGAACAGATGAGCGACACCGTCCCCAGGGTCAAGGTGTAGGCCCAGATCAGCGGGTCAATCAACAAGTAAGAACGCAGATGGCTAGGCCATCCATAACGACGAACGGGGCGCGGCGCGGACCGGTCGGGCGACCAGGCGGAAACCGGATCGCTGGCCACAGCACGCTCGGAGGCCGGGCGCGACTCGGCTGGATCGTTTTCTGGCTCCGCAGTTGTGGTGATCTTGTTCAAGTCGTGTCTGTAAACCCCTGCCCTGTCCAGATTCAAGCACAGAGCACTACCCGCTTGTTTAGATGCTCACGCCCAGCATTCGCATCGCTTCCCCGACAATGTAAATCGACCCGGTAACCACCACGACGACGCTCGGCCCGACTAAGCTCTGAGCTTCTTCGAGAGCCTTATCGACGCTTTCGGCCTCAATGAGTTCCGCCGCAGTGCGCAAGGAAGCCTCGCGAACCTCAGACGGAGTAGCAGAGCGAGGGTTGTTTGCGTGCGTCACGATGACACGCTCGGCGATGGGGAAAAGAATCTCTGTCATCTCCCCAATCGCCTTGTCCCGCAGGACGCCGAAGACAAGCGTGAACGCGCGCTCGGGATACACCGCTGAAAGAGTGGACCGCAAGGCCCAAGCTCCTGCCGGATTGTGGGCCACGTCAAACACAATCTCGGGCCTGCCGTTGGTCGCAGGCAGCACCTGGAAGCGCCCGGGCCAGTGCGACTCACGAATACCCGTTTCAATCGTACGTGGGGTGATTCCCTCGATGCCCTGCTCGCGAAGTTCGACGGCAGCCGCGACCGCGAGCGCAAGGTTGCGAAGCTGATGACGTCCGATCAAGGGTGACTCCACCGTGATCTCGTCGCCCAGCACTGACAGGGGATAGCGTTGCGTCCGTCCAACGCTTTTCTCTGGAGACTTCGCGAGTGTGTTTTTGTTCGCCGCCTCCCAGAACTCGCCGCTCCCGGGAGAAATTGGTGGCACATATGGCACAGCATTCACCGCGCGTGCACCTGCAGCAAGGATCGAATTGCCCACCACGTCATTGGCTTCGGCAAGCTGCGGCAGGGTGACGACCACACCGTTCGGACGGATGATCCCTGCTTTTTCGCGCGCGATTTCTGCGACCGTTTCGCCGAGGAATCGCTGGTGATCCAGTGAAATGTCAGTGATGATGCTGAGTTTGGGCTCTACCACATTCGTGGCATCGAGGCGACCACCCATTCCCACTTCGAGCACAACGATATTGGGATGGCTCCGCGCGAAATATTCGAAAGCCATCGCTGTCAGCATCTCAAAGAAGCTGGGGTGCCACGGCAGATCGCCTTCCGTAACCAGGCGTTCAGCCGTTCGCCCTACCACATCGTGAATCACCGCGAAATCGTCATCCCCGATCGTTTGGCCGGCGAGACGAATGCGTTCATTGATGCGGACCAAATGCGGCGAAGTGTAGAGACCGGTCTTCAGACCTGAAGCTTGCAAGATAGACGCCAATGTGGAAGCCGTGGAGCCCTTACCGTTCGTACCCGCAATCAGTACGCTGGGAAACGTCTTTTCCGGATGGCCGAGCGCCGCCAACAGCACGCGCATGTGCTCCAAGTCGAACTTGTGCGTCGGCGTATGGGACAGCTCATGCCCCAAGGCGTACATCTGCGCAACTGCGGTTTCGTAGGACATAGGGTCGTCGGTCGTTCGTCGTTGGTCGTTCACACGCTCCCGGAACGACAGGGCCGTCTCTGGAAGCGCCGATTCAGGGTAACAAGTACTACTGTAGGTTTCGACTCTCTCCCATTAGAAGGGTCCCAGTCGAGGTCAAAATGCTCCCACAGGCCCTGAGCAGGACCCGAAAGTCGGCATTCGTTGGGGGGAAGGAGTTTGCCAGCGACGAATGACTACCGACCAGCGACTGCCCTTACGCCGCCACTCCCGCCATGAAGTCCAGTGCCCGTGCAATGTACGCCTTCATTTCCTTACGGGCAACGACGGCGTCGAGCATGCCATGCTCCAGAAGAAACTCAGAACGCTGGAAACCGGGGGGCAATTTCTGGCGAATCGTCTGCTCGATCACGCGGGGGCCCGCGAATCCGATCAGGGCGCCTGGTTCGCCGACATTGAGATCGCCCAACATCGCAAAAGACGCCGTTACGCCGCCGGTCGTCGGATCAGTGAGAACGGAAATGTAAGGAACCTTGGCCGAGTCAAGACGAGCGAGTGCGGATGAAATTTTCGCCAACTGCATCAAGCTGATTGCGCCTTCCATCATGCGAGCGCCGCCCGAGGCGGAAACGATGATTAACGGCGTGCGCGTTTCGGTGGCTTTCTCAATTGCGCGCGTGATGGCCTCGCCGACCACCGAACCCATACTGCCGCCGATGAACGCATACTCCATCGAGCTGACAATTACCGTCCGCCCATTCAGTTTCCCGCGGGCATTGATGATGGCATCCTTCAGCCCTGTCTCGGCCTTTGCATGCTTGAGCCGCGACGAATACGCTTTCAGGTCCACAAATTTCAGGGGGTCGGTGGAAGCAATGTTGCCGTCGAACACTTCATATTTGCCGTCGTCCAGAAGGAGCGCCAGCCGCGTGCGCGCATCAATGCGGAAATGCTTGTCGCACTTCGGGCAGACGTTGAAATTCTCTTCCAGATCCTTCTTCCATATGATCTGACGGCAGTTGTCGCACTTGACCCAAAGTCCCTCAGTTCGGACCTTCTTCTCGCCCGAAGTATCGAGTTCACCGGATTGTCGCTTGAACCAAGCCATAGGAATTTGTAATTTGGTAATTGTGTAATTTGGCAATTTGAAAACCTTATTAAAGCCTGCGTTTTAGCTTTCAAATTGCCGAATTACAAATTACCCAATTACCAATTCAGTACTCAATTCCTCTCTGCGCCATGACGCCTTTTTCATAGGCATGCTTTACCTGGCGCATCTCGGTCACAGTGTCGGCTACCTCGACAATTGTCGGGTGCGCGCTGCGCCCGGTCAAGATCACGTGGACCATCTCCGGCTTGTGCTGGAGCGCCTCCACCACTTTAGCCGGGTCCAGCATACCGTAACTGATGGCGTAATTGATCTCGTCGAGCACGACCAGATCCCACTCGCCCGACTGAATCGCCTTCTCCGCCTCCGCCCAGGCATCCTCGACCATCTTCACATCTTCGGGGTCAGGCTTCTCGGCACCCACTTTCACAAACCCGCGGCCCATTTGTTTGATGACGAACTTGTCGCCGAAAGCCTTGATCGCGTCGAGTTCGCCATAGTGCCACGAACCCTTCAGAAACTGAAGCATGAGCACGCGCAACCCCTGTCCCACGGCGCGCAGGGCCGTACCCATAGCAGCGGTGGTCTTGCCCTTGCCCGGGCCGGTATTCACGATAATCAAACCACGGCGAATATCGGACATAGTGACGAATCTGTGATTGTACGCGGGGTTGTAGCCGGATGTCAGCTCGCAGGACGCGAGCTCACGTTTGTTTCGGGGCAAAATAAATACGGCGGACGGTCTCTGGCAGACGTCCGCCGTCGAGGAAAAGGGGGAGTGATGCGCTAACCACAACGCGGTGCTTACGGCATTTCTACGACGCGGGTGAGCTGGGGACCGGCTTCGCCGTTCGTAGGGTTCTGTTCTTCTGCACCAAGCAAACGAGCTGCAATCCGCAACGCGTCCATCTCTTTGCGAATGCGGATCAGTTCCTGCTCCTTCGCCCGGAGTACTTCATACGGATTTTTCATTGGGGGAGGGCCTTCCTTAAAGTCGTTCAGGCTTATCTTGCCTGTCCCAAACAGAGTAAGTCAGATAGTCGCTCAAGGGAAGCTGTCGGAGGTACATTCATTCCAGGCACATTTTCGGCAGACTTTTGCGGCTGGTCGGACCCTGCCCCGTTACTCTCTGGTTAATGCCCCAACCGTAGCCTATCCAACACCTGGATCAAGTCGGTATCAATGCCCCAGATGGTAAGGGTGCTTGTTCAGGATCGTGAAGGCTCGGTAGATCTGCTCCACCAGTACCACCCGCGCCAGTTCATGCGGGAGCGTCATCTTTCCCAGCGACAAAGCGAACCCGGCTTGACTTCGAGCCCCGTCGGAGAAACCATCGCTTCCCCCGACGCCAAAAAGCAATGGCATCCCATTGAGTTGCTCGCGTTCCAGCATGACAGCCAACTCTTCCGAGGAAATCTGTTTCCCGCGCGAGTCGAGCAGGATCAGCTTCGAGCGTTCATTTCGACGCGGCCCTTGTTGGCCGCGCGCCAGAGCAATCAAAGCGGCCTCATCTTTGACCGCTACTCCTTCGATCTCTGCGAAGCGTGAAATGCGCTTCAGGTATTCCTGGGTCAAATCCTGAATCGCAGCCTCTTTCGTTTTTCCGATCCATGCAACTTTGATTTTCACGAAACCGCTCTCATGCCTTTCCTGACGCGAGGATCACCTCGGCACCGAAGCGAATCTCATCCCCAACGCGGTATTGTTCAATTGCCGATTTCGCTTCGCTGCAGATCGCTGGCCACTTCTCATTGGGAACGCGATCGAGCATCGGACGGAAAGGCGCAGCCACGGCACAGGCATACTCAAAAACTTCGTCTGCATCGCCGAACCACGTCCATGGCAAATTGCGAGGGCACTCCTCCACGTCGTAGAACCCGGAAGCTCGGAGAATCTCCGGAAGAGAGCCAATTGCCGCGTAACGGAACGGGTCAGCGCCGCCTGGCACAAGGAGTGGTCCACCGATGTGGCGCTGCACGATGTTCATCGTGCTCTTCCAGTATGGTTGGTCCATTGATCCCCAGACAGCAAAACACGCACGACTACCAGGCTTCAGTACACGTCGCAACTCCCTCAATGCTCGCGGAGCATCGGCAAAGAACATCACCCCGAAGCGGCAAGTAGCCAGATCAAAACTACCGTCTGCAAAAGGTAAAGAATGGGCGTCTGCCTGATGGACTGTAAAGTTTTCGAGTTTCTTGTTCCTGGCTCGCTTCGCCGCGATTTCGAGAAGATCTGCGCTCTGATCCACGGCGGCGACGGCGCCCTGCGGACCGACGCCCTCCGCAAGAGAGATGCCGGGCTCACCCGTCCCTGAAGCGAGATCCAGAACACGCATCCCTGGAAGCGGCTTGGCGTACTCGACGAGAGCTTCCGTAACGCTTGCGCCCATTGACGCAGACTTCGCTTTCCACTTTTCGGCGGCGACCAACCTGTACGACGATCCCCACGATGCTGGCGAGGCGTTCTGCATTTCTCAGGCAGTTTTTTTCGAAGCGCGCTTTTTCGCCGTAGTTTTGCGAACCTTGGCGCCCGCCCCATCCGCGCCGGTCTTGCGCGGCTTTGCCGCGGCCTTGGGTTTGGCCAGCAATTCCGACGGCTCGACCCGTCGCGCCGACTTCCAGAGCCGTTCGAGATCGTAGAACTGGCGCGCCTTCTCCGAGAAGATGTGCACAACGAAGTCCACGTAGTCGAGCAGGATCCATTCCGCCTGTTTGTAACCTTCCGAGTGGGTAGGCCGCATACCCAGATTTTCCAGACGGTCGTCTACAGCGTCCGCAATGGCCTGGATTTGCCGCGAGTTGCTCCCGCTGCACATCACGAAATAATCCGTGAAGGCTCCAGAATTCTTTTCCAGTTCGAGGATGGTCAACTCTTCGGCTTGCTTATCCTGACAAGCGAGGATGGCTTCGTTGATTTGTTCGTGCAGCGGATTCTTTGTCGACATAGGCATTTCAATTGTAAACGGGTTCCGGGATCGCCGGGATCAATGGGCTGGCAAGCGCCTACGCCGACTCATGCGCCGCTTTGCTTACGATACAAACCCGCTTTCTTGATGTACTCCGCCACTCTGGGATCCAGCCAACGCGCCAACGGTTTGCCTTGCGCAGCGGCAGCCCGGATCGCCGTCGCGGAAACGTTCTGGTGCACATCTTCCAGCAGATGCAGGGTCAGGCCCGGAAGTACCAAGTCTCCAGTGGCTGGTTGCTTATGAAACGGACGAGTCACCGCCGCAGGTGGGCGGATGGATTCCGGCAACGATTCAGCGACATCGCGCAGCGAATAACCGGGCCGACTCGCTATTACGAATTCAGTCTCAGCCAGGACGGCGCGAGCCTCACGCCAGGACGCCACCTCCCGGAAGGCATCGATTCCGACTAGCAAGAAGAGCCGATCCGACTTTTTGAGCTCACGTTTCAGCCGCCGTACTGTATCGATGGTGTAATTCGGCTCCGCTTTGCTAGTTTCTGGCATTACCCGCGTTTTCAATTTTCCAGTCGAGCCCGCCACGAGTTCCGGAGGCGCCTCCAGCAACGAGGGCACGAACTGCTTTTCCTCTTGTGTGGCAAGCGCGACCATCGCATACCGGTGCACGAACGGTGTCAATGCTTGTTTTTGTTTATGCGGTGGCACATTCGCCGGCACAAAAAAAACTTGA
>Ga0302323_100005592_pt1 | contig 10312 bp, 13 predicted proteins | sample Fen_T0_3_FD_201950 | JGI IMG/M metagenome (GOLD analysis project Ga0302323, IMG submission 201950) | Peat permafrost microbial communities from Stordalen Mire near Abisko, Sweden - Fen_T0_3 | ecosystem: Environmental > Terrestrial > Soil > Wetlands > Permafrost | place: Sweden: Abisko... | reverse complement strand
GCCAGGTTGGTGGCCACCGTGGACTTGCCCACGCCACCCTTGCCCGCCGCGATTGCGACGATGTTGCGGACGCCCGGCAGCCTCTCGCGCGCCGGGCCCTGGCCCTGCGCCACCTCGGCCGAGAAGACCACGTCCACGCCAGCCACGCCGGCGAGTCGGCCCACCGCCTCACGCACGGCCAGCGCAATCGCATCGCGCGAAGGGCAGGCAGGAGTGGTCAACTGGACGTCCACGCGAACCTGCCCGCCGTCAACGGCCACCTCGCGCACCATGTTCGCCGCCTGCAGGCTGCGTCCGAGCGCCGGGTCTTTGACTTGGGCCAGAATCGCGTGAACTTCGTCGACGGTGGTAATGGCGATCTCCTGTTTGAACGCTAACCCTTGCCGGACTTGGGCACGGCATAAAGTACAGGCAAGGGGTCGGACCCTTCAGGTCCCCGGGCATCGGGATGGTGGCCCATTTTGTGGCGCTTGACTGCCAGGTAGCCTGCGTTGTGCTGGTTCTCGCCCACCCAGTGTGAAACGCGATCCGCTACCGTCACGCCGGCGTCTTCCAGTCCCTTGACCTTGAGGGGGTTGTTGGTCATCAGCCGCACCGAAAGCACGCCCAGATCGCGCAGGATGGCGCCCGCGATGTCGTAGGAGCGTTCGTCGGCTTCGAAACCCAGCGCCAGATTGGCTTCCACCGTGTCGGCGCCACTCGACTGCAAGGCATAGGCGCGGATCTTGTTGCCCAACCCGATGCCCCGGCCTTCCTGCCGGAGATAGACCAACACACCGGCGCCCTCGGCCGCAATCTTCTCCAGCGCCACGTGAAACTGCTCGCGGCAGTCGCACTTGAGCGACCCCATGACCTCCGAGGTCCAGCACTCGGAATGAACGCGGGTCAGCACATGCCCCTTGCCCTGGATGGATCCCCGCACGATGGCCATGTGCTCCTGACAGGGGCTGGCTGGGCTCACCCCGTTTTCGTCGCCCGACTCATGGTACACGAAGAGGCGGAACGATCCGTGGACCGTGGGCAGATCGGCTTCGGCATATCGAACGAGCTTCATGGAAGTGAAGCGGGCAGGGTGGCAAAGCTACGAGTGGGATCCTGGGTTGTCAACGCGCGTTCCTTGCGCATTTTCAAGCGAGGCCTCCCGGTTAGACGACACCCGCGCTGCCGCGTCTTGCTTGCTCCGTCGTCGGATGTCATCCTTTCTATTGAGATGTCCATTCTTCCCATCTTGCGTTTTCCCGACCAGCGCCTGCGCGAGACGTCGCGCGATGTCACCAGTTTTGATGACGATCTGAAGCGTTTGGTGGCGGATATGACGGACACCATGTACCTGGCAGAGGGTGCCGGCCTGTCAGCCATCCAGGTTGGCGTTCCGCTGCGGCTCTTCCTAGTCGATCCCGAGGTGGCGGGCCGTCAGCCCACCGATCCACCCATGGTCTTCATCAACCCCGAGATCGTGCGTTTGTCCGAGGAGGCGCAGACCGGGGACGAGGGGTGTCTTTCATTTCCGGGGATATTCGTGCCGGTGAAGCGGGCCATGACCGCCGAGTTCAAGGCGTTCGACGTCGAAGGCAAGCCCTTCACGGTCGAGGGCAGCGGCCTTTTCGCAAGGGCGATGCAGCATGAATACGACCATCTGGCCGGCCGCTTGTTGATTGACATGGTGGGCCCGGTCAAGCGCCAGATCATCAAACGCAAAATGCGCAAGGAAGCCGAGGTGGAGGCTCCTTGAACGCGGGAGCAGCAGTGGGCAAGGGTGCGGCATAGGATGCCCACTCTGGTCTTGTCTCAGATCAGCTTCGAGGCGCGCCACGGCGCGATCCCTGCGGAGCGTCGGTCCTTGCGCCGGTTCGAGGTGGACGTCGAGATCGATGCGCCGCTGGAGACAGCACAGTCCACCGACCGCCTGACCGACACCATCGACTACCGGCAGGTGGCCGAGATCATCGTGGGGATCGGGACAGGCGAGACCCACCATCTTCTGGAAGCCCTGGCTCGCCACATGATCGATGCGCTCGCGGCGCGTTTTGCCGGGGTCACCCTGCGCCTCGAGTTGCGCAAGCTCAACCCACCCGACTGCCCAGGCCAGCCGGCCTATGCGGCGGTTCGCATGGTGTATCCGGCCGGCGGGTAACGGGTCAGGGCGGCCACAACTCCGAAGAGGCTATTCGTCTCGGGTGACCCCGGCGCGCAGGGCCTTCTTGGCACCCTGGGCGTGCTTGTCAGCCAACATGCGATTCTTGGCCCGGCGCGAGCGGCGTCGCTTCTGCCGCCGGATGCGCTCGGTCTCCTGCTGTTGCTGGCTCTGCCGGCCCAGCCGCGCGGCCTCGATCCGATCGGCCAGCAACTTGCGCGCAATGTAGCGGTTGAGTCCCTGGGTGCGCTCCTGCTGGCACTTCACCGAGGTTCCGGTTGGCCGGTGCACCAGCACCACGCAGGTCGCCACCTTGTTCACGTTCTGCCCACCCTTGCCGCCGGAGCGGACGAAGCTTTCGTCCAGATCCTCTTCCCAGATCTGCAGCGCGGCCAGCCGCAGGCGCAGGGCATTCGCCTTCTCGGACGAAACCGGAAACAAGCCGCTGCTCACGGCTCGTCCTCGTCGCCCTCGGTCGTGCTGACGTCCTCCCAGAAACGATCCCAGGCCTCGCTGGTCGAGGTCAGGGCGATGGCCATGCCCGGCGACAAGGTGCCCTCGTGGCTGCCTTCCAGGTCGGAGAAACAGCGCACGACCACGCCCACGGCAAACACCGCGTCGCCGCGCGGGCCGAGCACGCGCACGCGCAGCAAGGTACCCACCCGTCGGCATTCAGGGCACGCGACGAAGAGGCCGCCCCGGCTCACGTCCACGCTGCGGCCCAAGAGACTGCTGACCATGTCGGCAAGCTGCAGCCGTACCTGGATCGGGCTGCGTCGCGAGGCGCGACGTTCTTGCTGGACTGGCGAGCCAGGAACTTTGGGGGACATCTGCACTACTCCGTCGGTGCGCTGGCTGCGCCACTGGCCTTGCTGGCGTCCGCAGACCGGCCAGCCAGAATCTCCTTGAGGAAGCTCTTGGCCCCTTCGTCCCACGCATCACCGAAGGTCTGCGCGTAGCCCACGGCCTCCTCGCGGCTACCGGCCGTGGCTGCGCCCAGGTTGGCCGCGCGGGCGGGGATCCGGCCAACAAGCGCCGTGCCGAAGTGGGAATTGGCGTCGAGAGCCTTGAGGATCGCGGCCTGGGCTGCAGGCCGGTCGCCTGAGGCGAAGCAGGCCAGACCCAGGCTCAGCAAAGCGCGGCCTGCCCCGGCCTCTGACTTGCTGGCCACCTCCAGTACTTGCACGGCGTCGGCCGGCCGCTTGAGCTTGAGGAGTGCGGCGCCGGCGATGAGCCGGGCCTCGGTGCCCACCGCACCCTCGTCCACCACATACACTCGTTCGAGGTCCACCAGAGCATCCTGGTAGCGTTCCTGATCGAAGGCCAGGCACCCGAGAGCGTGGCTGGCGCGAAGGTATGCCTGCGCCTCCTTGCGGGAAAACGCGTCCTTGGCCCCCGACTCGCGCAACTCGGTGGCCAGCTTCTCGGAGACGCGCAGAGCCTCGTTGAACTCCTTGCGCGCAGCATCCTGATCGCCTGATCGCAGGCGCGCCAGGCCGATGGCGACGAGTGCGTCCGCCCAGTCAGGCTTGACGGCAAGGGCCGCGCGGAATTCCCTCTCTGCGGCCGCAGGCCGGCGCTGTTCAACGAGCCGCCAGCCCTCGGCGAGCATCTCGTCAGGGTCGGGCGCCCGGGGAGGCACCGAAGCAACCGCCTGGTCGTCGGCCAAATGGCACTTCTTGTATTTCTTGCCGGAGCCGCAAAAGCACGGATCATTGCGTCCGGTGCTGGCCAGACGGCCGCGCGCGGCTTCGACCTTTTCGTCTCGTTGCGTTTCTTGGTTCGCTGGCTTCGCAGTCACGGCTGTAGTGTACCGATCGGGGCCGTCGTTCGACAGTGAGAAGTCGCCTATCGACCGAATGGACTCAGCCGGGTGACTTCGGCCTGCAGCCGCGCGAGTACGGCCTTGTCCGCGTCGGAAAGGCGAACTCCGAGTCGGTGTTCTTGTTTGGCCACCACCTTGCCTTTGCCGGCAAACAGCGCATGACCCTCGAAACTCTCGATCACCACCTCGAAAACTGCGCCCAGGGGCACGTTCTCGTCGGAAGGGACCACGAACCCGCCCAGGCGGATGTTGAGCAGGGGGTTGTTGGTGAAGTAGCCGACGGTCGCGGGCGTGAGCTTGACATGCAGGTCGCGCCCGCTGACCAACAGGCCGGGTTGCAGCGTGGTGGCGCCGCGCAAGAGGCCGTATCGGGAGGACCCTGTGGGGCTGGCTGATGGCGGTCCCGTGGGCTGACTGGCAAAGTCGAGCGACACCGCCGGCGATCGTCCTTCCGTCTCGTTCACCTGGGCGATGCGATCCAGGAATCGGCGTGCTTCCTCGTCGAGCTCACGGAAGCGAACGCCCATGCCCGCGACGGGCGATCCAGTCACACGCACGACCTCACCCTTGCCCCGGAGCAGCGACAGGCCATCGGACAGCGCCAGCTCGAAATCGATGACGGTGCCCACCGGCCGCGGATCAGCGCACGACAGGAACATGCCGGAACGGCTGATGTTGACCGACTGGGTCTCGTGAAAATCGAGGATGCTTTCGTAGCGAACCTTGACCGGTACGCTCACGTCCATGCGGGGCTCGCGCGGCTGCAGGTCAGGGCGCGACGAACCACCTTCGGTCACGAAAAAGGAGCTGGTCGGCCGCCGCGTGGGCTGCTCGCTGGCTATGGGAATGGCTCCCGTGGTGCGGCGCCCCTTGTCGTCAGGCATGGCGAGCTGTCACGACTTGGGTGCCACGAACTCGGGCGGGTTGAGGCCTCCCGCACCGAAGAAGAACTGCTCGGCCTGTTCGAGTAGAACCTGCTGCCCCACGGGCGAGGTCAGGTCGAGCCGGAACTCGTTGACGATTCGCTTTGAGTATTCGAGCCAGTCCATCCACGCTTGTTGCGAGACGTGGTCGTAGATCTTTTGCCCCAGCTCGTTGTTGAACGGCTTGTAGGCCACCCCGGGCAGTTCCTGCCCGAGTCTTGCACATTTGACCATGCGAGGCATTGGCTCCGACTCGTGTCCAGAGGCACCTATTCTAGCACCATCGTCCCCCACCGTCCCTATTGCCCCTCCGCCGTTCGGCGTGCAGCCTGTCGCCGTGGCCGCCGCCCGGCTGTTGCTGTGCCGGCTTTCCGTTCCCGGGAACGACACAAAAGGTCCCGAGCACCCGGTCGACCAGCTACCGTTGCTCCCTTCCGGGCCTGGCGGGGTTCGCAAGTGTTCCGTCACCCGGGACCAGCCTTCCTTTTGGCATAGCCGGCGCCCGTGCGCCAGGGAGATCTGACGGCATGGGAATTCGTCGAGAAACAGGTCGTGCGGACGACTGCTTGCTGAACCACAATGATCGCCCACCGGAGCCGATCACGAATAGTTGGTGCGAGGCATGTAGCACCGCAATGACAAGACTGTTCTCCGATCACTTCGGCCGACTCAGCCGAAACGGTTGGCTCGTGCAGCGAATAGGAAATCGGTTCGTCCTACGGCCCGGCCTGCATTCCTTGCCGTCTCAGGAACTCGACGTAGTACTCCACTGGCTGTCTTTCGAGGAGCTCGCCGCGCTCGATGGCGTCTTCGCACAGCTTGCGCAACTCGCCCACCCGGCGCGATGGCGGAATACCGAAGGCCTCCATGATGGCGTTGCCCACTCCCGGTGGCAGGGGTGGCACGCGGGCATCGAGCTCGCGCACGACCGCGATTCGCTGCAACAGCGCCTCGATGTTGAGTGCCGCTTCCTGGCGCCGCCCCGGCCGCGCCGAGGTGACATCGGCCCGTGACAGCTCGATGAGCTCGGCGAGCGCGTCTCCCATCTCGTGGTCAAACCGGCGCACGGCTGCGTCGGTCCACTCCGACTCGTAGGCATTGGCGCGCAAGTGGTTGACGATGAGGAAACGGATGCGCTTGCGATCGGAGCGGGAGAAGCCCAGTCGGCGGGCCACAGTGTCGAACAGGCGGGCGCCCACCTCGGCGTGGCGATGGAAGGTCACCTTGCCGTCGCTCAGCATGACCCGGGTGGACACCTTGCCGATGTCGTGCAGCAGGGCGGCCCAGCGCACGAGGGGCTGCGCAGGCGACTGCAGGACCACCTGCTTGGTGTGCTCCCAGACGTCTTTGTGCCGGCGCCCTGCCTCTTGCGAAAAGTCCACCGTGGCGTCCAACTCGGGCAGCACCTGCTGGAGCACGCCGGACTCATGCAGCCATTGCAGGCCGTCGTCGGCGTGCGGGGCTGTGATGAGCTTCTCAAGAGCGTTGCGTACATCGTCGGGCGCGAACGATCCAATCTCGCCCGCCACTGCCCGCGCTGCCTCAGTGAGTTCGTTCGGAAGTGACCCTCCGCTCTCGGCCAGGCGGCAGGCGACATCGAGGACTGCCGCAGGAGTGGCGCCAAACGGCACGACCTCGGAACTTCGCGCCATCTAGGTTTCAATCCTAGTGTGGGGTGATCTTCTTCTTGTCCTGATCCCACTTCCGCTGCAGGTGGTCCAGGATAGGCTGGGCTTGCTTGAGCCGTCCCTCCAGGCTCTTCTCGCTGATCGGGTAGTTGGTGCCGAATTTCATTCCTTCGTCGTAGAGGAGCGTGCCGACTTCCTCATCGTCGACGAACATGGGAATCTTCTTGCGTGCGTAGACGGCCTTGCGCAAAACCGGCCAGCGGCTTGCGAGCCAGGCGACCAGGTCCTTGCCGCAGGCCCCATCGAGCAGATCCAGCTCCTGGCCCAGGCGGCTGAGATCTTCGGCGAAGCGCTCTCGGAACGCCGGCGCCCCTTCACCCCCGTCTTGCAGAATCTGGCGCAGGGCCAGGCGAAGGACCAACACGTCCTCGCTGTGTCGGAGGTAGGGTTCGACGTTCCCATCGCGAGGCGCGATGATGTACACGACCGCAGCCGCCGCGAGTTCACGCGCGCCGTGGTCCAAGTCAGGGTCGGACACCGCTTCGAGCAGGATCTTAAGATCGAAGGGGAGCGAAACCAGGGCCCGCGCAATCGTCTCGAGAAAACTGCGCTCTAGGTCCTTCTCCATTGTCGTCAGGGGGCAGGGGGTTCTTGGGGTTCGTGGGCCAGGCCCGGTCGGACCTGATAGCGGTCAACAGGGGGGCATACTACCTAATTCTCAGCCGATTGACAGGGGGCCAGCGCTCTCCCTGGTCCCCCGATAGCCGCAGAGGGTCGTAGACGTGACCGTGGTCGTGGCCGGCCGCTCGCGTGGGGAGCCCGCCGGCTTTGCTCGCCGCGCACCAACGCGGTTTGGCGAGGCCGAGCGCGAGGGCGCGAGCGTAGCGAGCGGGTGTGGTGGGGAAGGTGCAGGTCCCGAAGTCCCCGAAGGGGGAAGCGAGCGGGGAGGAGGGGGGCAGGTGGGGCGGCCGAAGAGCGGAGCGAACCCTTTGAGGGTTTCCATTTTGATGAAATCAGCGTCCAAGGGTTTGCCGGCCCTTGCCTCCGCCTGCCGCTTGACCGAATCTTGAGTCATGAAGATCACCCTTCGTGAGGCCAGGGACGAGGCGCGTCGATTTCGTCGAAACGGCGATCCCCCCCGTGCCCTGCGCGCATACCAGCGAATCCTGGCCACCCTCCCGCTTGACTACGAGACCCGGTTTGCCATCGCGGACGTGCTGGCGGAAGCGGGGCACGCCGATGCGGCGGCCGAGGTCTACCGGTGCGTGGCCATCCACGACATCCGGGCCGGCCACCCCTTGCCGGCCATCGTGGCCGCCCATGCCCTTGGCAAGCTGGGCCGGCCGGTGGATGACATCTTCGCCCTGCTGGTCAAGACCTACGCCTCCGGTTCGCCACTGCTTGCGCGCTTTGCGGTACGGCCGGCACCGGTCGACCCGTCGACCATGCTGGACATCGGGGATATCGCCCACGCCGGGTCCCCGGCCCATGTCATCGAACAGGCGCGCAAGATCGCGCTCGATCTATCGGTCTTCGTCGGCTATCAGGAGCAATACCACCCGTTGCCTTTCCTGTCCGAGCTGGGGCCCGAGTCGCTTGGGGCGGTGCTGCGCTCACTGACCGTGGTCCGTCTGGCCGACGGCCAATTGGTCGTACGCCAGGGAGATGCCGGCGACTCGCTCTTCTTGGTGGCGAGTGGCGAGCTGAGGGTCTTCGTCAACACACCGGCCGGGGACAAGGATGTGGCGCGTCTGTTCGAGAACACGCTCTTCGGAGAAATGGCGCTCATCACCGGCCAGCCGCGCACCGCCTCGGTGGCAGCGGCAGGTGAAGCCGACGTCATCGGGGTCAGCAAGGCGGCCTTGGCCCATGTCACCGCAAGGCTGCCCGCCATCCGTGCGGCGCTCGACCAGTTTTCGCGTGAGCGCCTGATCAAGAACCTGCTGCAGACATCGCCGCTCTTCGTGCCGTTCACCAAATCCCAGCAGGGCGAGCTGCTTCGTCGCTTCGAGGGCCTCGAGGTCGAGGCCGGGACCGAACTCATCACCGAGGGCGAGCGGGGCAAGGGGCTGTTTCTCGTGCTGGCCGGCGAGGTCGAGGTGGTCGCGCGCGCAGATACGCCCGAAGCCGTACCCCTCGCGCGCCTCAAGCCAGGCGACATCTTCGGCGAGATGTCGCTGGTCACTGATCAGCCCACCTCCGCCACGGTGCGAGCCACCGTGGGCAGCACGGTGCTCTTCCTCAGGCGCGAGTACGTGGAGCGGCTGGCCGAGGCCATTCCGCAGGTGCAAGCCTACTTCGAGCAGGTGGCGCTCAACCGCGCGCGCGACAACACCCTGCGCGTCGACCGCGGCGCTCTGCCCACCGAAGCCATCGAGGTCGACCTGTCGGACGTGATTCCGGTGTAGCTAGAAATCCAGCACCGACAGGATCTCGTCCCTGTCCGGTGGGCGCGAGCCAGTGCGGGTCGATCGGGGCAGGCAGGTGAACAGTGGCATCTGCAACCGGCGTCTGCGCTCCGCAAGCGCGATGGCCAACGCTTCATTGACGATCTGACTGACCGAGACTCCTTCTCGTCTGCCGATGCGCTCCACCTCGGAAAGCAGGGTGGGTTCGATCTGGACGCGGGTACGCGGCATATGTGGCCTCCGGTTCTCTGGTCTGTAGCTTCGGCGGCCCGGGTCAGGGCCGTGGGCTTTCCTTGAGCTTGATGAATGCCTCGGTGCGGACGCGCGGGTCGGGGTCCCGCAAGCACCGGACAAGTCCATCGTGGGCCAGGCGTGCGGCGCTTCGCCGCTCACTCGCTGGTGTGTTGTCGGCTGCCGGTGCGGCCAGCCCTGGCACGCTGGGCGCCTGCGCCGCAGGCGGTTGCCCGCTGACCGGCGGAAAGTCTGCGGACTTGCCGGGCGTGCGCAGAAGGCGGGCGGCACGGGTCACACGCGCGGCCAGGGTCTCGTCGCGTTTGGACCAGAAGCGGTAGACCCGTTCGGCGCGGGAGATGTGGATCTTCGCTTCGGTGACGAGGTCCACGGCCGTGCGCAGACGGCCCGATGACATGGGCTGCCGCAAGAGCGCAATCAGATCGGCGTCCGTCCAGCGTCCAGGTGCAGGACGAGGGGTAGCAACCATTTCGGCCCTCAATGCCAGCACCTCAGCCTCGGGGTAAAACGCCGTGTCCATGCGGCCCCGAACCGCGTGCAGTCGGCCCTCGCGTTCAAACTGGCGGACCTTGAATTCGCTACGCAGCCCAAGCTGCATCGCCGCTTGGTGCCGGGTCAGATGTCCCTCGCAACCAACTGGCGGTCTGACCGTCCTGCGTCCTGGCGAGATCGGGTAACCCATCCATGCCGACGGTATACCCGTGGCCGAGGCCAGCAAGTTTTTCACATCGGGCTTCCCATCAGGCCCGTATCAGACGTCGAGCGGGCTTTCATCAGACTCCCATCAGGGTTTCAATCAGACTTGCCATCAGGCCTATCCCGCCGAAAGCACGGCAGTATCTCCTGCCACCGGGGCTCGCTATCAGGGTGGGCCGCCGCCCCGGCAGTTCGCAGATGGTCTTTGCCTTCGTACCCGGCCGCCGCTAGGCTACGAAACGAGCGCGATGTCCATCAGATCCATCAGCCGTCTGGTCCTTGTCTTGACGTTGTCGGCCCTCCTGCCTGCCCTGGCCCTGGCCGGCCCTCGCTCGGGTGCCAGCTTTGGCAGCCGTAGTGGCTTTCGCTCGGGTGCGGGCAGCTTCTCACGCGGCTACCAGTCGGGGCGCAGCGGCAATGGAGGTGGGGGCTCCAGTTTCTTCTTT
>Ga0302323_100005591_pt1 | contig 10314 bp, 12 predicted proteins | sample Fen_T0_3_FD_201950 | JGI IMG/M metagenome (GOLD analysis project Ga0302323, IMG submission 201950) | Peat permafrost microbial communities from Stordalen Mire near Abisko, Sweden - Fen_T0_3 | ecosystem: Environmental > Terrestrial > Soil > Wetlands > Permafrost | place: Sweden: Abisko... | reverse complement strand
TAACTAGCTTGCTTTGCACGTAATCGCGTAAGGCAGGAGTAATTTCTAAGTGATGTCCAGTTAATTGTAAATTCATGACTTGCTCCTTTTTGAAATTGTTCTAAAAATTTAGCGCCAAAAAAGTAGGGCATAAATCTATTCGAACAATTTTAGTGTACACCTTTGGCGATTGCGCGCAACTAGTCCAAGTGGCAAATTGTATATATTTTTACAATTTTTATTACAAAGATTTTCTTAAATTGGCCGGTGGAATATTCAGTGATTCTCTATATTTAGCGATAGTGCGCCTTGCAACAACAATGCCTTGTTTGGCCAAAATTTCACTAAACTGGCTGTCTGAAAGCGGTTTTTTAATGTTTTCTTCGCTCACGATTTGTTTAATTAGCGCCCTAATGGCGGTTGCGGAGCATTCACCGCCTGCATCGGTTGCTACATGGCTGCCAAAAAAGTATTTCAGCTCAAAAACACCACGTGGCGTGAGCATGTATTTATGTGTAGTGACGCGCGAAATGGTCGATTCATGCAACTCAAGTTCTTCAGCAATCTCACGCAATACTAGCGGCCGCATGGCAATTTCACCGTGTTCAAAAAAATTCCGCTGTCTATCCACAATCGCCTGTGAAACGCGCAAAATCGTCGTAAAACGTTGCTGGATATTTTTAATCATCCATTTGGCTTCTTGCATTTGTGTTTGTAAATATTGATTCGAGTTTTCGCGGTTACGCTTCAAAATATCGGCATACACTTGGTTAATGCGTAGCTTAGGAATCACGCCATCATTCAGGGTTGCAATCCAAATGCCTTTGACTTTTTTAACCAGCACTTCGTGTTGAATAAAGTGATCTTTACTCAGTTGTGCGTAATCGCTACCAGGGCGCGGATTCTGTTGTTTGATGAGCGTTTGTGCACCTTTCAGGGCGGCCTCGTCACAATTAAGCAACTTGCGTAACTTGGCAAAATCTTTGTTTGCTAATACGGCAAGATGTTGACTGACGACGTTTTTAGCAAGTTGCAAATATTCGGTATCATCTGGTAGCGCATTCAACTGCAACATAATGCATTCTTGTAAATTGCTTGCGCCCATGCCAGGTGGATCTAGATTTTGAATGAGTTTTAATGCGGTCTGCAACTCGACTAGCTCGATTTCAAGTTCTAATGGAAGTGATTCGAAAATATCTTCTAGTGATTCCTCTAAGTAGCCATCTTCGTTAATGCTATCAATCAACAAAAACACTAAGTTTAGGTCACGCTCGGAGAGTGGCATGAGGTTGAGCTGGCCTAGGAGATGATCTCTAAGGCTCTCGGCAATAATTTCTTGGCGGCTATAGTCACCATCGTCGTCGTCGCTATTGTTCTGGCGGCTACCCTCATCCCAATTACTGGCGCTACCGTATTCATCATAGTCATCATCAAAATCGGTGGCGGAAAAGTCATCTTTAGGACTTGAGATTTCTGGCGGAGCTTCTTCAGTTTGCGTTGAAGTATGAGTGATTTCTTGATAGTCTATATTGCTAAAAGCATCATTCTCAAAGTCATCGATTTCGTTTGTTTGCACACCATCAGCATCAGTCGTATCGCCAACGATAAGATTTTCTGTGTCAGCAAGCGTGGCTTCATCATCAAATTCGCCCTCAGTGCTATCGCCTTCAAGCAGTTCTAATAAAGGATTTTCTTGCAGAATGATATCAAGTTCTTGGTTGAGTTCGAGCGATGATAATTGTAATAAGCGTATCGATTGCTGTAACTGCGGTGTAAGCGCTAAATTTTGTGAAATGCGTAATTGTAAATTTTGCTTTAAAGCCATAATATCAAAGCCTAAAATCTTTACCTAAATACACTTCACGAACCGCTTCGTTATTCACAATTTCTGCGGGCTTGCCCGATGCAAATACGGTGCCATCATTCACTATGTAGGCGCGATCGCAAATGCCAAGCGTTTCGCGCACATTGTGGTCGGTAATTAACACACCAATATTTTTTGCGCTTAAAAAACGAATAATTTTTTGAATATCCAACACAGCAATTGGGTCGATACCTGCAAAGGGCTCATCAAGTAAAATGAAGCTGGGGTTGGTGGCTAGGCAACGTGCAATTTCGACGCGTCGACGCTCGCCACCCGATAGACTCACCGCAGCGTTATTACGAATATGCACTATGTGTAGTTCTTGCAATAGTGATTCTAACTGCGTGTGCATTTCAGCTTCGGTTAATTCTTGCAGCTCGAGCACCGCCATAATATTTTCGGTGACTGTAAGTTTGCGAAAAACAGAAGGCTCTTGCGGCAGATACGCCAGACCTAGGCGTGCACGGCTGTGAATCGGCAGGCGGCTTAAATCTTTGCCATTAAGCAATATGCGCCCAGCATCCAGCGGCACCAAACCCACCATCATGTAAAAGCTGGTGGTTTTGCCAGCGCCGTTGGGGCCAAGCAAGCCTACCACCTCGCCACTATTGATTTGCAGCGATATATCCTGCACTACTGTGCGAGATTTATAGGATTTACGAAGATTTTCTACAATGAGTTCGCTCATTTTTTTCTTATTGGTTTGGTTGTAATTCAAGTTTATTGGTAAATCTGAGTGCCTTGCTGACACTCGGCGCGGCGGCGGTCGTGTTTTGTGCGTCCGCCTGAGGAGCTTCAGATTTAGCTCCGTCAGGCTTAGTTGTGTCTGCTTTTGGCACTTGCTTATTCTTTGGCTGGATAATCGCTTTTACACGGCCGCTAGAGCTATCACCACTTTCCGATTTAACACCACCGATGACTTCCGCGTATTCTGCATTGGCGTCGTAGCTAATATAATCGCCATGCACAATATCTTCGCCACGTTTTACCCATGCCCTAGTATAAAGCTGGACTTTATCCATACGGCCATCGTATTCGATACGCTGGGCGTTGCCTTCCATGTATTCATTTTTACCCTCAAGTTTTTGCTTGAATGTGGTCGGGTTGCCATTGGAAGTGCTGTGCTGAAAGCCTTCTTTATCCTCACGTACAATAAGTTTGTCGGCATGAATAATGAGCGTGCCCTGCGTTAAAATTACATTGCCCGAATAGGTGCTGATTTTTTTAGCATCGTTGACTGTCACCGTATCGGCTTCAAGTTCAATGGGTTTGTCGCGGTCTGCGGCTTCGGCTAATACTTCTAAGCTGAAGCAAAAGCCCAGTACTAAACCTGCATATAACAGGCACGTGCGAAAGAGATTATCCATTTTTACTCCGCGATTTTATTCTAATAGGTTGCCGTTTTTTTTCTGACTTTTTAGCGCTGGCTTTTGCAGTATTAGGTTTTGTAGCAGTATTGTGAGCGCTGGCTACTTTAGTAGATAGTGCAGCTGGTGAAACTGCGCTTAAAGGCTGGCTAGCTGTTTTGGTAATAGGCTTTTGTACTTTTAATGCCATAGTAGTAGGTTTTTCGTAATGTACTTTGACTCTGCTCATTAACTTTACGGTACGATTTTTTTTATCATAAATCATGCCCGTGCCAGTAATCAACGTATTGGGTGCTTGCGTAATCACTACAGGGCTATTGGTTTTTACTAAATCTTGGTTTGGTAAAATAATCAATTTTTCAGTAGCTACTTGCATTTCGCCCTTGCCTTCAAATGCTTGCCGTACAATTTTTACGTTATCCACTAGCTCAACTTCTTCGCCATTGCTCGACACATAGCCACGCAATCCCTCGATTTGCGTATAAGGTTTATCTACGGTGTATTGTGTAAAGCGCGGGCGCTGCAGCACGGTGGTGTCATCATCTGGATAATGAACCATCTCCGCCGCCGCCAGCACGTAGCGTAGTTTCCCAGCAACATCGGTTTGTGTGTTTACAAAATTGTTCATCGTATAATCTGGGTCGTGGCGATCGCTGCCATCAATTTTGGGCCCTTGTTGCTCTACCGTTAAATTAATCCAAAACGTTATTATTGCCAGCAGTATTGCTAAAGTTAGCGGGAAAAATATGGTGGAACGGCCAAGCATTAATTAAATATTCCATTCACTCAATTTACTCAAAGAATTGTGCCATTTGCCCATCAAACGTGCCTTGAGCCTGCATAATCAGTTCGCATATTTCGCGTACTGCACCGCGTCCTGCTTGGGCTTTTGTTATATAGTGCGCATGCGGTTTAAGTAAGCGGTGACCAGAAGGTACGCTAAGTGCTAAGCCACAGCGTCGCATCGCCGGCGCATCTACTACATCATCGCCCATAAAAGCCACTTCATCCGCCTGTAAATGCATTTTTTGGAGCAAATCGTTAAAGGCTTCCAGCTTATCTTCTACGCCTTGATAAAAATGTGCGATGCCTGTGGTTTCTGCACGCTTCTTCACAACATTTGAAGTGCGGCCAGTAATAATCGCCATGTTTACGCCAGACGCTTTGAGTAACTTCATGCCTAATCCATCTAGGCTATGAAAATTCTTGTATTCTTGTCCATCGTCACCTATGCCGAGGCCGCCATCTGTCATCACGCCGTCTACATCAAAAACCACGCATTTAATTTTTTTAGCACGGGCTAAAATATCTTCAGAAATATCTATATTAAAATCGGTCATCAAACTACTTTCGCTTTGAGTAAATCATGCATGTTAAATGCGCCCACCAGCTTACCCGCATCATCTACCACCAAGAGACCATTAATTTTTTTCTGCTCCATCATTTCTATGGCTTCTACGGCTAGTTGGTTTACATGAATAGTGTTGGGATTGTTATGCATCACATCGGCAATTTTGGCGCTGTTGGTATAAATGCCCTTGGCAAACGTACGGCGTAAATCACCATCAGTAAAAATGCCAATTGGCTGTTTAGCCGCATTAATAATGGCTGTCAGGCCTAAGCCTTTTTTGGTCATTTCGGTTAAAGCGACTGATAATAATTCACCATCCTTAATACTAGGGACGGCGTTGCCAGTACGCATGATGTCTTTTACTCGCAAAAGTAAACGCCTGCCAATGTTGCCACCAGGGTGTGAGCGCGCAAAATCTTCAGCCGAAAAGTCGCGGCAATCCAATACACACACTGCCAGCGCATCGCCAAGCGCAAGTGCAGCCGTTGTGCTTGCGGTGGGTGACAAACCCAATGGGCAAGCTTCTTGCGATACTTCTGCACTTAAATGCACGTCAGATTCTTTGGCCAGCGTAGAGTTGGCGGCGCCCGTAATGCTAATGATTTTGGCGCCCAACCTTTTGATTGTGGGCAAAATGTTGAGCAACTCGTCGCTTTCGCCCGAGTTGGAAAGTGCAATGACTACGTCGCCCGCAGTGATCATGCCAAGATCGCCATGGCTGGCCTCAGCTGGATGCATAAAAAAAGCTGGCGTACCAGTGCTGGCAAGCGTCGCAGCGATTTTTCCGCCAATATGGCCAGATTTACCCATACCACTTACCACAATGCGACCTTGGCACTGTAAAATAAGCAGCACGGCGGCATCAAAATTGGCATCCAGCCTGTTGGCTAGGGCGGTAATCTCTTGTGCTTCAATCATCAGCACACTGCGCGCTAACTCTAGCGTGCCTGCTTTTGGCGAGTGAGATCGTCCAGATTGTAGTAATGTGGGTGACATAGGGCTTTAGTATAAAAGGGAATGCACTACTAATAAAGCAAAAAAAGTGGATTTTTGGGTAAAATGACTAAAGTAGGCACAATTTTTGCCTAAACATATCAATAGCATGAACAAATTCAACAACTCATAACGATAAATGGCCTAAATGTTTGATTCCTTAACCAGCGTTTTACTCCTGCTCACTAGCTCTGTATTAGCGGTTGCCTTGTTTCGTGCGCTGCGCTTGCCCGCCATGCTGGCGTACTTTGTAGTCGGGATGTTGTTTGGCCCATCCGGATTTAATTTTTTGCCAAGTACCGAATCAGGCCGCCATGTGGCGGAATTCGGTATTGTGTTTCTCATGTTCAGCATTGGTTTAGAGTTTAGTTTGCCTAAGCTTTATGCGATGCGAAAAACCTTATTTGGTCTGGGAGGCGCGCAGGTGCTTATTACCTTGGCTGTAACCATGTTACTAGGCTGGTCAGCGGGCTTAAGTCTACCAACGGCGTTTGTGATTGGTGCGGCACTCACCATGTCATCCACCGCAATTGTTTCTAAAATTTTAATGGAGCGTGTTGATTTAAATTCACGACATGGCCGTTTAAGTATTGGTATTTTGTTGTTTCAAGATTTAGCGGTAATCCCTATTTTGGTGCTAATTCCCGCATTGGGTGCACCATCAGACACCTTAGCGCATACATTGGGCTTGTCCTTGGTTAAATCTGCGGCATTGCTATTTTTGTTATTTAAATTTGGCAAAACGATTGTGAACTTCTGGTTTGGTTTGGTTGCGCGTCAGCGCTCACGCGAGCTTTTTGTCATGAACGTGCTCATGGTGACCTTGCTTTTATCTGCCGCGACCAAAATTGCAGGTTTGTCTTACGCGCTGGGTGCGTTTATTGCAGGCATGCTAATTTCTGAAACACGCTACCGTTATCAGGTGGAATCTGACATTGCATCTTTCCGCGATATTCTGCTCGGCTTGTTTTTTATTAGCGTCGGCATGCTGCTTGATTTTAATTATATGATTCATCATATCGATTTAGTCATGTTGCTTTTAGTGAGTTTTGTTTTATTTAAAGCGCTAGTCGTGGCTGTTTTAACTAAATTTTTTGGCTTTGAGCTTGGTGTTGGCATACGCACTGGTATTATTTTGGCGCAAGCAGGTGAGTTTAGCTTTGTTATTTTAGCGCTTGGTTTGGAGCAAAATTTAATTGGCGGTAATAATTTGCAATTAGTCCTTGCGGCGTCTTTATTATCGATGGTGATTGCCCCATTTTTCATTCAATATAATGGCCGCATTGCGCGTAAATTGGTTAAAAGTTATACACGCAATAGTAGCCAAGTTGTGGAAGAGCTTAATAGTGTGAGTAAAGATTTAAAAGGTCACGTGATTATTTGCGGTTATGGTCGTAGCGGCCAGTATCTTGGACGCTTTTTGAAGGAAGAAAATATTCCTTTTATTGCTTTAGATATCGACCCGACACGTGTACATGAAGCCGCAGCGGCGGGGCAGCACGTGATGTATGGCGATGCAGGCCGACGCATTGTGCTTGAAGCCGCTGGTGGCGCGCGTGCTAAAGCGTTGATTGTGAGCTACTCCGATATGCGTGCCTCGATGAAAGTACTGCACGTGGCGCAAGAGGCTTACCCAAAGTTGCCAGTGATTGTGCGCACTTATGACGATGCACATATGGATGAATTTCGTGAGGCAGGTGCGACTGAGGTTGTGCCAGAGGTGTTAGAAGGCAGTTTAATGCTGGCTTCGCATGCCCTTGTTTTATTGGGTGTACCACTAAATAGAGTGGTTAAACGTATTCGGCGTTTTCGCGAAGAGCGCTATAAAATGTTTAAAGGTTACTTCCGTGGCGTTTCAGACACTAGTGTTGCCGATGAGCAACAAGTCAGGCTACATTCGATTGAAATTAGCAAAAATTCATATGCAAAAAAATTGCGTTTAGATCATATTGATTTTGCGAAATTTAATGTAGAAGTACAATTAATTCGCCGTCCCAATATGCTGGAAGACATCCTTCCGCGCCCTGATATTACATTGGCTGATGGCGATGTTTTGGTGTTGCTAGGCAGCCCAGAAAATTTAGTCGCGGCAGAAATCTATTTGGTTTCTGGCAAATAAAAAGCTGGGTAAATAATTGGCTAAGCAAAAAGTAATTGTTGTAGGCGGCGGCATTGTTGGTTGTATGACAGCTCTCAACCTCGCCGAGCGCGGCTGTCAGGTTATGGTGGTAGAGCGCAATCAAATCGCCGCACAAACCTCTGGCGAATCATCGTGGGCGGGCGCGGGCATACTGTTTCCGCTGTTGCCGTGGATGTACAAAGACGCTGTGAATCAACTCGCTATGGCAGGCGCAGCGCTTTATCCCATCTTGTGCAAGCGCTTGTTGAGTGAAACGGGAATAGACCCAGAATACACGCTCAGTGGCATGCTAATACAGCCACCGTTTGATGCGGCTTTAGGGTTAGATTGGTGTGCAAAAAACCAAATTCAAACGCGACAAATCGGGGAAGATTTATTGCTACCGCAAGTCGCGCAAGTGCGTAACCCGCGCCTAATGCAGGCGCTTAAGCAGTTATTGATACAAACCAATGTCACCTTGCTAGAGCACACACAGCTTGAACCCTTGCAACAAACTACACATATAGGTGGCTGGAAAACAACTACTGGTGCGGTACTTGAGGCGGATGCTTTTGTGGTTACTTCTGGTGCGTGGAGTTTTGAACTGCTAAAAGATACTGCCGCAAATCTCAACATTAAACCCATGCGCGGGCAGATTTTGCTCTATCAGGTGCCGCAAGATAGTTTAAAGCATATCGTGTATCAAAATGGTTTTTACCTAGTGCCGCGGCGCGATGGCCATTTGTTGGCAGGCAGCACGCTGGAAGATGTGGGTTTTGACCCGCGCACGACAGAAGATGTGAAGCAGGAGCTTAAAACCAAAGCAGAAACCATTATGCCTAGTTTAAAGCATGCGCCTATACTCAAGCATTGGAGCGGCCTACGGCCTGGCACGCCAGATAACTTGCCGACAATTGCGGCACACCCAACCATTCAAAATTTATACTTAAATACAGGGCACTTTAGATATGGTTTAACTATGGCACCCGCTAGTGCACAGCGCGTGGCTGCGTTGATTTGCGCCTAAAGTTTTAAGGGGCGTGCTTTAGCACGTCCCGCTTGATGGAGGGGTTATGCGGCTTACGGCACTTCATGATGATTGGTTTTCCCCTGATTACAGGCAAAGCACAGAGTTTGCAGATTCTCAATTACGGTGTCGCCACCTTTTGACCAAGGCTTGATGTGGTCAACTTCAAGTAGAACTCCAGGCGTTGACGAAGGGGAAGCACCACATGCGCAGCAACGGAAGTGGTCACGTTGAAGGACTTTGAAACGAAGCCGCAAATCTGGGGAACGCGATGTGCGGCGAAATGTGGTGTCTGTGGATTCGGCAATTGGGGGTACCAACTCTTCAGAGTTTGCATAGGAAACGAATGCCTCTAGAGCTTGTCTCTAAGAACTAAACCGCCGCTCGTAGGTGGTTACATGAAATTGGCACGCAGGCTTTTGAACTTCGGAGTAGCTGGGTTGCCGACCGAGGGCAACCCACAAGTCATAAAGAGCCGAAAATAACTTCTCGTCTGGAATGTTCCGCTCCACCGTAGTTTCTAGCCCAGCGGCCCCCACCGCCGCATTCCAAGAGCCAAAGCGTCGTATGACTGTTGTAACGCCATACTTGCCATGTTCTTTGTAAGTGCGCTGCATCACTTGTTGCTCCGATTGCTCGGACGCAACATGGCGAAGATCAGATAGCAGGTCGTCATCTGAGATATTTCGCCTGTCGTGGCTTAATTCAAAATGCACCTGTCAGCCTTTGCCGCATAACGTAAAGTAGACCCCAAACAAGAACTTAATTCTTTATCTGGGCAGGTATATAAAATATTAAAATTCAGCATTAACTTATTTCTCCGCATCTGCTGGCGCATCTACATTTTCAACTGCTTTTCTTTGTTCAGCAGCCAGCACTTGGGCATTGTTAAGGTCGTTAGTGGCTTTATCAATAATGGTTTTAGGAATAGCACCCACCTTGGCAGAGGCTTGTTTTTGTTTCTCGCAAGCGGTTAATGTAACTGCGCACAAAGCATAAACCAGTAATAATTTAATCAGTGTTTTAAACATAGCATTCTCCCAAATTATTTCGCAAGCCAATCTCCAGATTTTCCACCATGTTTTTCTAGCAGTTTTATTTCGCTCATCACCATGCCTCTATCCACCGCTTTGCACATGTCGTAAATCGTCAGCAAACCCACACTCACGGCCGTGAGTGCTTCCATCTCCACACCTGTTTGGCCTGTGGTTTCGGCAGTGGCGGTGCAGGTAATAGAAGTGGTCTTTTCATCCACTTCAAACGTTATGGCTACTTTAGTTAAGGCAATTGGGTGACACAGTGGAATTAAATCAGACGTTTTTTTGCTGGCTTGAATTGCCGCAACGCGCGCCACGCCAAGCACATCACCTTTTTTTGCATCACCTTGTTGAATAAGCTTAAGCGTGGCTGGCAGCATTATTATAATGCCGCTGGCAACCGCACTGCGCCTGGTCTGTGGCTTATCTCCAACATCCACCATGTGTGCTTGCCCGCTAGTATCGAAATGGCTAAGTTTACTCATGTTAATAATTCCTACTGAATTAGAGCTATAAAGTAGTTATCATAACAATAATGAAATTAAAGACCATATTAATTAGTGCATTGCTGGTGGCA
>Ga0302323_100005589_pt1 | contig 10315 bp, 7 predicted proteins | sample Fen_T0_3_FD_201950 | JGI IMG/M metagenome (GOLD analysis project Ga0302323, IMG submission 201950) | Peat permafrost microbial communities from Stordalen Mire near Abisko, Sweden - Fen_T0_3 | ecosystem: Environmental > Terrestrial > Soil > Wetlands > Permafrost | place: Sweden: Abisko... | reverse complement strand
CGAGCGTAGAGCTGGCCGGCCGCCTGCGCCGCCCGCGCCGGCATGGGCACGATCAGACGGATCGATGGACGCCCCTCGGCATGCCCGAGCTTTCCAAGAACTCGGCCGGGTCATCGAGCGAATTGACGTAGCTTCGGATAGTCCTTGGGGACCGGTTGCATGCCTTGAGGACTCGCTCCCAACTCCTACGCAGGCTGCGAAGCGCTACTATGTCGCGGCGGTTACGGGTTTCCACGTGGTCCTTCTTTCTGCCGAATCAGACGCTCTACATGCTCTGTCCGGAAATCAAGAAGGGCCCGCCAGGCGGATCAGATGCTCCAAATGAGCGTGGAACCAACCGCAACCGGTGCGCCCGTAGCTCAGTGGATAGAGCATCTGACTTCGGATCAGAGGGTCGGGGGTTCGAATCCCTCCGGGCGCGCCACTTATTTGGCCTCGATTCTCACCTTTGCACGGCTTTCCACCGCCACAAAGTCCGTCGAATCGTCTGGGCTTAGAGTCTGGATCCCGCTCGGGCGGCCGGTGGAGTCAGATGCCCGCGATGGCTACCGTCGAGGATCTCGACAGCAACTTCGTGCCCGTGCCGGCGCACTGACGACGTAGCGATCAAGCACGACACAGCGGGGCTGGAACAGCCGGTTGAAGCGCTGCATCAACCTGTCGGATCTTGCCTGTCGCAGATCACACCGAAACGCTCGTACGCCGCCTCCCAAAGGTCTCCGGGATGAGGCTCGTACCACCTCACTGAGCTCGATTCTGCGACCATGGTTCGCGCCTCGACGATCGACCCGGCGAGGCCGGTCGCAACCGACTGGACGATGATGTTTCCCATCCCGCTGGCTTCAGCCGGCCCGGCCGCCACCTTCCGCCCGGATGCGTCCGCAGTCCACTGGCACAGCAACTCGTTGCGCGAGCCACCACCAACCAGGCGCACCGTGTCTATCCGTCGATTTGTCGCGGTTTCAAGAGCCTCGATGGTTTGACGAAAACTCAAGGCCAGACTCTCGAGCGATGCTCGGACAATCGCTCCGGTGTCGACCGGAACGACCTGCCTCGACCGGGCGCACAGGTCCCGAATTGTGCTTGGGACATTGGCAAACCCGAGCAACGCTGGATCGTTTGGATCAAACAGGCTCTTCAGCGGATCCGCGGCCGCCGCGGACGCCAACATCTCGGCGTACCCGACGGGACGGCCCGCTGATTCCAGTTCGCCGCGGATTTCGTTGAGCAGCCAGAGGCCCGACTGGACCGAGAGCGTGAGATAGGCACCATCGGCGCTGCCCTCGTTGGTTAGGCCCGCGTCGAAGGTCCGTGAGTCAAGCCTCGCTGCCGCCCCGGCCACTCCCATGAGGCTCCAAGTCCCGCAGCTCAAGAACGCAGAGGAGTCGTCGAGCGGGATCGCGGCTACGGCCGAGGCGGTGTCGTGAGTAGCCGGTGCGATGATGTCGATCCTCGGCGCGGAGGCGTCGCCCACGACCTCCGGAAGCAACGGTCCGAGGATGGTTCCCGGCTGAACGATCCTCGGAAACAAACGCCCAGGTACGCCAAACCGGGCGATGAGTTCCGCGGCCCAGTTGCGACGGACTGGATCGAAGCACTGGGTCGTCGTAGCGTTTGTGAACTCGACGACTCTGGACCCGGACAGCCAGTGATGGAACAGGTCCGGGATTGTGAGGAAAGTGTCGGCCGCTTCGAGTATCGGGTCGTCGTGTGCGACCAGGGACAGCAACTGGATAAGAGAGTTGAGGGCGAGAACCTGGTTGCCGGTTGCGGCGAACAGCTCACGTTTCGGGGCGATAGCCTCGGCGCGCGCGACCATGCCCTCAGTCCGCCTGTCGCGGTAGTGCACGGGGTTGGAAAGGAGCCGACCTTGTCGATCCAGGAGGCAGTAATCGACGCCCCACGCATCGACGCCGACTGATCTGGGCCAGACGCCGTACTGCCTTCGCACCCGCAGGATGGCGTCCCGCACTTCTGCGAAGAGAGCAAGGACATCCCAATACGTGTGCCCATCAACGCTGACCGGACGGTTGGCGAACCTGTGGATTTCGGATACATCCAGGCCTCGGTCAGTGGGAACCCCAACCAGAACGCGTCCGCTGCTCGCGCCAAGATCGACGGCCACGATCGGGGGTGCCGTGTGGGTGCGCCCGATCGGCATCACCAGCTACAACGCCCGCCGCAGCCGGGTTGTTCGACCGGTTGCTGGGAGCAAGGCCCCGCCGAACGGCAGCGGCCGTTGTGTCTTCACGACGGCAAGATCGCACTGTCGCGGGCGGCGAAGAGTTCCGCACCTATCCTGGCGAACGATTCTATCCTCTCTTCGCACTCGTCGAATCCGGCGGCCAGCCGGCCGGCGTCGTCGATGTAGCCGGGGCGACCCGCCGCGGAAAGTTCCTGGTGCGCCGCCACAATGCAGGTCGCTTCCCAGAAGGCCGCCTGGGCCTGCTGCGAGAGCGGCGCGCCGCCGAGTACCGTCAGTGCCAGGGGGATCATTCGCTTCGTGTTGTGATCGGTGCCCGCCATGACAACTATTCCGGCACCCCGAAGCACCTCAACGTACCGATCCACTACCTCTGGTTTGTTACGTACAGGGAACAGCTCGGCGCAGTAGATGGACCGATCCAGGAGGCGCCTCGCGAGTGCTTCGGGGGGGTCCTCAAACTCGCTTATGGGCGACGCCGCGTCGGCGAAGATTGGATAAGTAGGGATCCCGCCGAGCTCAAGAATCAGTTGGTAACCGTCGTCGAACGACAACGGCACTTCGGGCACAAAGGCGGGCCTGCCGAACTTCATGAGACTCGACCGGATCGTCTCCTGGACGGCGACCTCGTCACATGCATCCACGGGGACGAACCCGGGCAACATCCTGCCTACAGCGGCGGATCGTTCGTCCGATGGAACGGCCCGGAAGAGCAACTCCTGGAAGGCCTCGGCGAGGTGGCGCTCCTGGAGCGACACCCAGTCGGCCGGCACGCCGCATCGCTCGGCCACCGTGGCGGCTATTTGGTCGTGCGTCGGCGCGCCGTCGAGACCGGCTCCGGCAAACCATTCCGACAGCAGTGCAGTCATCGAGCGCATTCTTTCGTCGTTGGCACCCCGGATCGCCGCCAGCCGCCTTGCCGCGCTGTCGACTGGCGGGTCGAATCGAGTGAGCCCTTTGCCACAGAGGTTGAACCGGCCGGGGTTGGCGGGATCGTTGATTCGCATCCCGACCAGATCACTAGCAAACGTGTTGATCTCGAGGCCAAAAAGAGGCATTACTCCCGCCGCGGCTGCGGCGGCGGCGAAGCGGCGGTAGGGGCGAAAATCGTAGTAGTTCGAGCCGCCCAGAATCCGGACGCCCTCTGCCGCCGCCGCCCGGACCGCCTGTTCCGGGGAGTCGAAGGCGGAGAAGTTGGGCGGCAGGTGAATGTGCGTGTTGACTGGCGGTAAGCCCGAGCCCGCTCCGCCGAGATGGACGTCAGCACGATCGCGCTCTTCGGGTCGCAAGGGAACTCCCAATCGGGGCCGGATGTTTTGTAGTATTGTGATCGATCTTGTGATCGGACCGCCGGGAATGTCGGACGGGTCCGTGCTGAACGCGTTGCCGTCGAATCCGGACGCGAGCCAAAGGCGTAGGTCACGAAGACCCTGCTGGACGAGTTGGACGACAGATTGAGATTCCCAAGAGTCTGTCCCATCGGGCCAGCACGATCTTAGTAGTTGTTCGACCGCGCCCGGTTCGATGGTCATGACTTCTGGATTCAGGTCGGCCAGCGCGGCCGCGGCTCCCATTGCGTAGCTGGGCATCGGGACGCCTTCGTCGCGGCCGAGGCGGATCGTCCCAATGAGCCGGTCGTCCCAGCCGAGCTTCCGGACCGGATCGCGCGCAGCTCGATCGATGGTGTCGGCAAGGTAGGGGTTCACCATGCGGACCAAGAGATCGTCCGCGAAGCCTTCGAATCCGAGCGGCGTGAACAGCGGATCTGCGGCGCCATAGCGCCGAACAAGGGCTCGCCCCGACTCGTCCAGAAATGCCGCCCGAAGGAAGGCCATGGCCCCGGGGACCGTCGTGAAGTCCGCCATCAATCGCAGGCCCACAAGGCGTCCAAGGTATGCGGCCAGGGCGTGAGTCGCGTTGTGCCCGAATAGCTTGGCCGCCGCAAAGGGAGCCAGGTCGTCGACAGGTTGGAGCACGGCCACCATCGGGCTGATGACGCTTCCGCGGCGTCCGGCGTTGCCGGCCCTGGAGGTGAGGATATGGTTGAACTCTTCCACGAGAAATGCCGCGGGCGTCAATGGCGTCACGGGCGCAAGGCCGAGCGACAGCAGCTCCGACTGCTCGGTGACAACCCCGCTCATCTTCCCGATGACCGTGTCCACGTATCGGGCGCGCCGCCGAACTCGGTCTCGGTCGGGCGGACTGACGGACTCGAGCACGGCCTCCTCGAGGAGTGCGCCCGCACGGCGGTGATTCTCCGCGCAGAACACTACGAGTGGCCGCCCAGAACGCCGCCGCGCCAGCCCCTCACCGAGGAGCAGATGGGGACTGCTCGGTTGGTCCGTGCGGTAGAAATCGACGCTGGGGAGGGCCGTCGACGCCTCGTCGGCGTCGGAGATCGCCTCCACGATACGGGTGCGGTCGCAGGCCTGGGTCGAGTCCGCTACCGCCACCGGTCCGACATCGACCGTATCGACGCGGTCCCGCCTCGCAATATTGAGGCGATAGTGCCCAGCGTTGGAGCGGAGCGACTCGACCAGGTCGGCGCGGACGTCCACGACGAGGGGTCCAGAATACTGGCCGCACTGGTACGCCTCGTACAGGAAAAGCCCTGCCTGGATCGCCCCGAAGCCGAAGCCGACGAACCGTGTGGTCCCGGTAAATGGCATCGGAGACTCACCCTGCCAGGTAGCGGAGCTCATCCTCGGCGTCCCAGCCTGACACGGCCAGGAGCGAGGAAGTCCGCCGGTGCGGATAGACGATCGCCTTCCCCTCTACCGCCTGGCCGCGAGCCATCTCGAGGAGCTGCGGCGCATGCTCGAGATCACCGACATGGGCGATGTGAATGCCGGGATTAATCTCGCCGTCGGCCATCAACCGAAGCGCTTCCATCACGTCCCATGGGCCCCCGCCCGACGAGCCGGTGATGGTCACTTCGAGGTAGTGGACCAGCCGGCCGTCGATGGCGACCGTAGTTTTTCCCGCAGGCAGCCCGCCGAACAGGTTGAGCACCCCGTTTCGCGCCAGGAGGTGCTGGGCGGCTTCGATTGCGGCCCCATTCGCCACGGCCACGATGACGTCGTCGGCACCGAGGCCCAGACTCGCCGCGCGAACGGCTTCGTGCATGTCCTCCCTCGCGGAGTTCACGGTCACCAGCTCGACGCCGAGGCGCTCGGCTCGTTCGGAGAACAACTCGCGGAGGCGACTCAGACGATCGTCGAGGACGTCGGCGACCAGCAGACACCGTGGTTGGGCTGCGAACGCCAGGTCCACGTGCATCCGCCCCATGGGTCCGGCTCCGATCACCACGACCACCGAACCCCGGCCAAGCCCTTCGGTGGTGGTTCGCGGCGAGATGGGATCGCGCTGTACGAGGTGGACGTGGTGGGAGTGCGCGGAGATGACGCACGACAGTGGCTCCGCGATGGCGACGTGAGCGGCAGGGAGGTTCGCCCGTGGCAAGGGCACGAGGCATGACGCCGCGAGTACTTCCTCCCCGATGAGCACGTACTCGGCGAGAAGCCCCGGGAGGGTGTACCCGACGGCGATCTTGTCGATAGCCGATGCCGGGGATCTGTAACGCTCCAGGTCGTTCATGGGGGCGTGGTCAACCGCCGGCTGGACGGCGAAACGCTGCCCCATCTGGTATCGCCCGCGGAGCTCTTCGCCAATCACGGCGACGGTCACAGCCCCTTCGTCCCCGGCGATCACCGGGAACTTCGCCGGATCCCAGCCGAACATCAGCGGGTGCTCGGGGCCCTGTTCGATCAGTTTGTTGACGGAGGTGCAGATGCCGGCCGCATCCACGCGACACAGGAGCTGGCGCGGGCCCGGACGGGGAGTGGGAACCGACCTGACGGCGACGTGATCACGTCCGACACCATCCACCACCAATGCCCGCATCGACCCGGGAACCAGGGGGACGGGGGGCTGAACGGACGTCCGCATCAATGACCGCATTTCCCCTCGTTCGGAATCTGGCTGGTATGTGGCGAAGTACGACGCGACGAAGATAGCTGGCCTGGTTTGCGGTTGTCAATAGAACGACTTTCGTAGTCGGAAGACTCGGGTCACTATTAGGAAAGAGAATGGCAATGATACGCAAATCCAGAGGCTTCAGGTAGCCGCGAACGCCCCAGAGACCGAATCGAGGGCCTAATCGGCGCGTTTTGGGCGTGCTGTTCCCTTGCGGATCGCCAAACAGGCGGGTTCTCGGCCGGAAGCTTCGCTCGTCTTGCCGGATACTTACGGAATATCGTCGCAGTGCTGTTGTTGTATGCTCACGCCGCTGACATTCCGAAAGTCGCGCCCTTACGGTCTAGGGATGTCGTGATGGTTCACAAGAGTCCGGAGGATATGGCGTGGGTCACCGTCACCCAGGGCTTTCGCAGGGCCCCGAAAGCGCCCTGCCCGCCGATCCAGCCCATCGCGAGGACAAGAGATGAGCATCGACACGGTCCCCGCCCTCGAGCTCTCGGGAGTGACGAAGCAGTTCGGCCCGGTCATGGCCGTCAAGGGCGTCAGTTTTCGGATCGCGCCCGGAGAAGTTGTTGCGCTTGCCGGCGAAAACGGCGCGGGAAAGTCCACGGTCAAGAACCTGATCGGCGGGTTGCTGCGCCCCGACGCCGGCGAGATCACGGTGGGAGGTGCCCGACAGGGCTCGGGCGTCGCCGGGCTGCGGGCGCAGGGCGTCTCGACGGTCCATCAGGAGATCAGCCTCTTCCCACACCTCTCGGTCGCCGAGAACGTGCTGATCAACCACCTGGACCGCTATCCGGCCTTCGCCCTGAGTCCGCGCCGAATCCGGGCCGACGCACAGCCGTATCTGGACCGGGTGGGGGCTGCCTTCGGCGGGGAGCGCGTTCTGTCCGATCTGGCTACGGGGCAGCGGCAGCTCGTCGAGATAGCGAAGGCGCTCGCCGACTCGCCTCGCGTGCTCGTGTTCGACGAGCCGACGTCGTCGCTCAGCATCGCCGAGCGGGAGAAGGTCGTTTCACTGGTCCAGGAGCTGAGTGCCAGCGGCGTCGCGATTCTCTATGTCAGCCACGCGCTGGACGAGCTGTACCGGCTTGGGCATCGAATCATCGTGATGCGCGACGGCCAACTGGTGGGTGATCACCTGGCGACCGAGCTGCCCCGGTCCCGTCTCGAGGAACTCATGGTGGGTCGGGAGCTCGCCGCGGGCTACCCGGAGCTCTCCGAGCGCGGCAGCGCGGTCGCCCTGTCCGTCCAGGGCCTCGGTGACGGCGAACGCGTATCCGGCGTCTCGTTCGAGATCCGGGAAGGCGAGATCTTCGGCCTCGCCGGCCTCATGGGCTCGGGGCGCACCGAGGTCGCTCGCGCCGTCTTCGGCCTGTCGAGACGCGTCGGGACCGTCATGGTGCGGGGCACGGATCTGGCCAACGACCCGCGGGCGGCCATCGAAGCGGGGGTCGCCTTCGTCACCGAAGACCGGCGCGACGAAGGGATCTATATCCAGCGGCCGATCCGCGAGACGCTGACCTCGGTCACCCTGCCGCTCCGCTCGCCCCGGTTCATGGGCGTCATCGACCGTGGCAAGGAGAGAGCGGTCGCCAGGATCCGCGCGGCCGAGATGCAGGTCGTGGCGCCCGGCGGGCTCGGGGCACTGGGCGGCTCGCTCAGCGGCGGCAACCAGCAGAAGGTCGTCATCGGGAAATGGCTGGGCGCCGGCCCGCGCGTCCTGATCCTCGACGAGCCGACTCGCGGCATCGACGTCGGTGCCAAGGCGGAGATCTACCGCATCCTCGTTCGGCTCGCCGCCGAAGGCATGGCTGTCCTGCTCATCAGCAGCGAGATGGAGGAGGTCATCGGGCTCAGTCACCGCGTGGGGGTCATGGCCCGCGGGCAGCTCATGGGTGTCATCGATCGGCCCGTCACCCAGGCGCGCATCATCCGCCTGGCCTCCGGGGGGGCGGCATGAGCGCCAGGGCCTTTCCCGCCCGATGGCCCATTCGAGCGGGCCGGACTCTGGCCGCCTACCCGCTGCTCTCGGTCGGCTTGATGCTGATCGTCGTCTTCGCCCTCGCGCAGCCGAGATTCCTGACGGGCGCCAACCTCATCAACGTCCTGATCCAGGCGAGCGTATTGCTCATCGCGGCGACAGGCATGACGTATGTGGTGCTGACGGCGGGCATCGACCTGTCGGTCGGCGCGCTCATGTTCCTCGCTGTTGCCGCTATATCGGCCGGGCTGACGGCAGGTCTCCCCCCGGTTCTCCTCGTCCTCGCCATCCCAGTCTTGACTCTGCTGCTCGGAACGTTCAACGGGGCGGTGGTGGCGAAGGCGAGAGTACCCGCCCTCATCGTCACCCTGGCGATGCTCCAGGTCTTCCGCGGCGTCGGCGGACACCTTACCGAACAGCGTAGCCTTGTGCTCTCGGCAGACGTGCGTTTCCTGGGTTACGGCGATATCGCAGGTGTCCCGCGGCCGGTCCTGGTCGCCGCCGTCGTCGTGGCCGTCGGCGCGTATGTGCTGCGGCGCACGCGCTTCGGGCGCCAGGTGCAAGCACTCGGCTCGAATCCGTCTGCTGCAAAGAACGCCGGCCTCAACGTCGGGCGCGTCGAGATCGCCGTGTACGCAGTGTCCGGGCTGTGCGCGGGCATCGCCGCGCTCGTACAGCTCGGGCGGCTCGGCGCCGTCCAGCCGACGCTCGACATCGGCTTCGAGCTCACAGTCATCGCGGCTGTCGTGCTCGGCGGCGCAAGCCTGAGCGGCGGGCGGGGTGGTGTCGGCGGGACCGCGCTCGGGGCGCTCATCCTGGTCATCGTCGAGAACGGGCTCGTACTCTCGGGCGCCTCGCCCTACATCTTCGACATCGTCCGCGGCGCCGTCCTGCTTGCCGCGGTGATCACTTCCGGCCTGCCGGATCGAATCCTGCGTTCCGTGCGGCCGCGAGGGGAGGTGATGAGCCCAGATCCCTCGATCTGACCCTCGCCACCCAACCACACTCTCACCCAGAGGACTAGCGATGAAACTTACGAAACTCACTTCGACGATCCTGGCGGTTGCCGCGATCGTCGCGTTTAGCGGCTGCAACTCTGCGCAGTCGACCGGGGCTCCGTCCGTGGCTCCGAGCGTGGCGGACGCTCCGCTCACCATCGGCGTGAGCTTCGACCTCGTGAACGACATCCGCACCGCTGAGCTCAACGCCATCAAGGCCGCAGCGGCGGAACGCGGTGACACCGTTATCTTCGTGTCCGCCGATCAGGATGCGCAGAAGCAGGCTTCGCAGATCCAGGACCTCGTGCAGTCGAAGCACGTTAACGCGCTCATCGTGATCGCACAGAACAACCAGCAGATCGCGGCCTCGATCGCACTCGCCAACACGGCGGGCGTGCCCTTCATCGCGATCGATCGGGCCGTAACGGGGTCCGGCACAGTCACATTCCAGGTGACGGGCGACCCCGTCGCGGACGGCAAGGTGGCCGCGAAAGAGGTCCTCGCCGCGGGCGGAACCCCCGTGATCATCCAGCTCGTGGGCGCGCTCACGGATCAGAACGCCGTCGGACGGCGCGACGGATTCACCGCGGGCATCACGGCTGGCGGTAAGACCGTCAGCGCGGAAGTGCCGACGGATTGGGATCCGGCCAAGGCTCTCGATGGCACTGCGAACGCGCTGCAGGCCAACCCCAACATCAACACGATCTTCATCCCGTCCGACTACCTGCTGCCGTCCGTACAGTCGGCGCTCGATGCGGCCGGTCGGCTCAAGCCGGTTGGCGACCCCAAGCACGTCTTCCTCGTGACGATCGACGGCGATCCGAACGGCTGTAAGGCGATCATCAACACTAAGACCCTTGACTCCGATGTTGTCACTCCTGTTGGCGACTTCGGCAAGAACGCCATCGCCGCTGCCCACACTGCCCACATGGGCGGTAAGGTCGATCCCGCGACGACCGAAGTTGCGGGCTTCGCCATCAACCAGGCGAACCAAGCCACCACCAAGAGCACGGTTTGGGGTTGCGGGGGCCTCTAACGGTCATTTGTGCGGGGAGCCGAGTGGCTCCCCGCACACTCGGCACGACGAAGGGCAAGACGATGAGACTTCTACATCCCCCCGAGCGGTTGGCATGGCTAAAGGAGCTGACCATG
>Ga0302323_100005588_pt1 | contig 10316 bp, 9 predicted proteins | sample Fen_T0_3_FD_201950 | JGI IMG/M metagenome (GOLD analysis project Ga0302323, IMG submission 201950) | Peat permafrost microbial communities from Stordalen Mire near Abisko, Sweden - Fen_T0_3 | ecosystem: Environmental > Terrestrial > Soil > Wetlands > Permafrost | place: Sweden: Abisko... | reverse complement strand
CGCTGCGCGACTTCGCGGTGACCACACCGATGCCCGACATGGGCGAGGCGCCCTGGACCCCATTGACGAAGCCCCTGTCGGAGTGCCGCGTCGCGATCGTCACGACCGCCGCGCTCCACGTCGTGCGCGACGAGGGGTTCGTCCCCGACGACACGACGTACCGGGTCCTCCCCGCCGACCGGCGCGACCTCGTGCTCGGGCACTGGAGCCCCAACTTCGACCGATCCGGGTTCGTGGCCGACCTCGACGTCGTCTATCCGATCGACCGGCTCGAGGAGCTCGCGGCCGGCGGCGTGATCGGAAGCGTCGCCCCGCACCACTACGCGTTCGCGGGCAACCAGGAGGACACGCTCACGGGGATCCGGCTCGACAGCGGCCCCGCCGTGGCCGGCCTCCTGCGCGACGACGACGTCGACGTGGTGCTGCTCACCCCCGTCTGACCGCTCTGCTCGCGCACCGTGTGTGTGCTCGCCCGCGTGTTCGAGGAGCACGGCCTGTCGACCGTGGCGCTGATCTCCGTGCGGGGGGTGGCCGAGCAGCTGCCGCCGCCGCGGGGCCTCTACGGCGAGTTCCCCCTCGGCCGACCGCTCGGCCGACCCAACGATGCCCCGTTCCAGCACGACGTGCTGCGCCGCGCGTTCGCGCTGCTCGACCGACCCTCGGGTCCGGTGCTCGAGGACCACCCCGAGGTGATCGAGTCCGACACCCAGCCGCTCGCGTGCCCGATGCCGCCACGCTACGACCCGAACCTCCCGGAAGCCGTCGACGAGGCGCGCGGCCTGCGCCATGCGTACGACCGCACGCTGGCGCGGCGGGGGGTCACCTCGATCGGCCGGGTGCTCACCGCCGACCAGGTGCCGAACGCGCTCGCGGTGCTCGCCGCGATCGCCGACGGCGCCGACTGGAAGGACGCCGGCTTCATCGGCGACCCGGTGCAGACCTGCCACGACATCCGTACGTACTACGAGGAGGCAGCGCTGTCCCTCGTCGACGTCTCGCCCGACGCCGGCCAGGGCGAAGCGTGGTTCTACGAGCAGACGGCGGCCGGGCGCACGATGCTCGCCGCCCGGGCGCAGATGCGCGAGCAGGGAGCCCCGTTCCCGATCTGGCTCTACATGGCCCGCGCCACCCGCTGACCCGCGCCCCGGCCCGGACTCGGACTCGGACTCAGCCGGGCGTGAGCACCTGCCCGGGGCGGGCGCCCGTGGGGGCGCCGTCGATCCACGTGGGGGTGCCGGCGACGATCGTGGCCCGGAACCCGGCGGGCTTCCGGCGGAGCCGCCAGGTGCCGTAGGGCACGTCCCACACCCGCTCCTCCTCGCCGAGCTCCAGCTCGTCGAGCGCGAACACGCACAGGTCGCCCACCTTGCCCACCTCGATCACCCCGCGGTCGCGCAGGCCGAAGAACCCGGCGGTGCGTCCGGTGAGCGCGTGCACGCCTTCCTCGATGGTGAGCAGGCCCGCGTCGCGCACGAAGTGTGTGAGCAGGTACACGTGCTCCCCCGCCGCCGCGAAGAGCTGGAGGTGCGCGCCGGCATCGGTGATGTTGGTGAGCGTCTGCTCGTCGCGCAGCGCGCGCACGATGTCGGCCTCGCTCAGCTGCTCGGGTGTGCCCACCATGAGCGAGCCGATCCCGTTGGCGATGATCCACTCGGCGAGCGCGTCGGAGAGGTGCAGCCCGGTCTGCTCGGCGTAGTCGGCGAGCGAGACGTCGAGCGGGCCGACGCCGGTCTCGGAGACGGAGAAGAACATCTCGTGCGGACGGTCGACCCGCGAGATGTTGGAGTGCGTGCGGTTGTCCCAGTCGGTGCGGGCGCGGTCGCGCCAGGCCGGGTCGGCGAGCGTGGCGAGCTTGTCCTCGGGCGGGCCGTTGAGCACGTCGTTCCACGCGGGGATGCGCTGAAACACGATGGAGCGCTCGAAGGAGAAGAACGGCGCGAGGGGTGTGAACGCCACCACCGGCCACATGTCGACGCCGTCGGCCCTCAGCTCGTCGAAGAGCGCCCAGAAGTCCGGGCGCCGCTCGTCGTCGCGGGTGTTCATCGGCAATCCGGGGAACTGGAGCCGGATGCCCGTCTCCTTCGCCAGCCGAGCGAAGCGGCGGGCGTCGGCCAGGCTCGCCTCGTGGTCGGTGAACAGCGTGATGATCTGGGCGGTGGCCGGAGCGTGACGGGCGATCGTTGCGAACAGCGCCCGGTACTCGTCGTCGGTTGCGAGATACCCGGGCACCGGGCGCAGCGTGCGGTCCTTGTCGAAGGTGTTCATGCTCAGCCCGAGCGCGCCGGCGGCGAGGCCTTCGTCGAGCACCGCGACCATGCGCGCGATCTCGTCGGAGGTGGCCGCTCGCTCCCACGCCGCCGGGCCCATCACGTAGGTCCGGAGCGCGAGGTGCCCGAGGTAGCCGCCCACGTGCACCGTGGTGGGTTGCCCACGCAGCGCGTCCATGTACTCGGGCCACGTCGTCCAGGTCCACGGCACGAGCCTCTCGAACGCCTCGAGCGGGAGGTCCTCGAGGAAGCAGAGCAGGTCGACGATCTCGTCGCGCTGCGGGCCGTCGAGCGGGGCGATCGAGTTGCCGCAGTTGCCGAACACGCACGCCGTGTTGCCGGACGCCGGCAGCGGGTCGAGGTCGGGGTTCCACCACATGGCGCCGTCGAGGTGGGTGTGGGTGTCGATGATCCCGGGGGCCACGACACATCCGGTGGCGTCGACGACCCGTTCGCCGCGTGGCTCCAGCCCCGGCCCGATCTCGGTGATCACGCCGTCGACCACCCGCACATCGGCCGGGTATGCCGGCGCGCCGGTCCCGTCGACGACGTTCCCGCCCGTGATGAGGATGTTCCCCCGTCCCGCTCGCATCGCCCGACGCTAACCGACCACGCGGGACTTTCGGCCCTGTGCCGCGGCCGCGACCGCCTCCGAGAATCGGCGCCATGACTGCGACGATCCCCGACTCACCTCCGGCCGCGCGTTCGACGACCCGTGGGAGGCCCACCGCAGCCGCGTGTCACGGCACGCCGATCTCTACTGCTCGAAGCACGGCGTGCGGCCCCGCAACGTGCTGATGCCGATCCGCCCAGGAGGCATGTCGTGAAGGCAAGCGTGGGCGACGACGGCCGCGAAGGCCTGCTGTTCCCCGGCCTCGACGCGACCATCGAGCACTACCCCCGGACCCCGCGCCACAACCCGTCGCGATGAGCCGGTTCACCACGCCCGTCGTCGTGCTGCTGGCGCTCACGTTCGTGTCACTCGGCGCCCAGCCCGCGATCGCCGCACCCTTGCCCGACGGCGCGTGCGGGTACGTCACCGCGATCAGCGCGAGCAATCCGTCGGCGACGTCGGCCGAGCTGGACGCGGTCGCTGCGCCAGGTTCCGATGCAGCCAAGTACGCGGTGTTCGAGCGTGACTTCCGGGAGGCGTCGCTGGCGGCCGGGCACGACGTGCGCCGCACCGTCCGGTGCATGCCGACGAAGATCGACGTCGAACTGCTCCAATACGGACTGCCGATCAAGCCACCGAAGAAGGTGACTGCCGTGTACGACGCCTTCGCCGTGGACGCGAGCGGGCGGGTCACGACCTTCGCGGTGAACCGCGCGCCGATCACGGGGCAGGTCGTGGTGGGCACGGCACCGCCGGTCACCGCGCTCGACACGACCGTCAGCATGTCGAGCGCGTACCGGGTGCCCCGCCGTGGTGGGGAGGGCGTCCAGGCCAAGAACGCGGTGCTCGTCGCCGTGCGGGCGACGGCGCCGGCCGACGCCCTGCGCGACCTGGCAACCGGCGCGGCCACCTACGAGGTCGGCTCGGAGGAGGCCATCGCCGCCCGGACCGTCGGACAGGGCAGCCCCCTCCCACCGGGTGCCCGCGGCGTGTGGGTGCTGCAGTTCGACAGTCGCACCCTCGGCGGCACCCTGACCGTGCCGGTGGTGACCAAGCCGGCCGCCCAGGCCGGACCCGACACGCCGCTCGCCCCCGCCGTCCTCACCGTGGGCTGAGCCGGGCGGCGCGCCAATGGCTCGGTGAGAGTCCATACGCGCGCTTGAACGCCCGGCTGAACGCCTCCTCCGAGTCGTAGCCGACCCGTCTCGCCACGGCCAGCACTCCCAGGTCGCTCGTGGCGAGGAGGTCCTGGGCGAGGTGCATGCGCCATTCCGTGAGGTAGCGGATCGGCGAGCGCCCGAGGACGACACGGAACCGCTCGTCGAGCAGTGAGCGCGAGACGGCGGCACCGCCCGCGAGGTCTCCGACCGTCCACTTGCGCTCCGGCTGCCCGTGCACGAGGGCGAGGGCCGGAGCCAGCACCGGATCGTGCAACGCCGCCAACCACCCGTGGTCCATCGCCGGCGCGCTCGCCAGATGAAGTCGGAGGACCTCGGTCAGCACCAGCGCGGGCAGACGGGTGGCGATGGGACGTCCGCTGACGTTCGACGGCACCGACTCTTCGAGCGCGTAGTCCACGCTCGCGCGGATCCAGCCCGCCGCGGGCCCCGGCGGCACCCGCACCACGAACACCGAGGGGAACGCCTTCATCGCCGGGTCGAACAGCGGGTCCTCGGAGTACAGGTAGCCGCACACGAGGTCGGTACGGGCGCCCCCACCTCCGTGGCGGATCACAGGAAGGTCGCTCCACGGGGGCGTGTCGAGCAGCGTCAGGATCGACACCGGCGCGGCGACGGCCCTCCCGCCGATCGCGTGCCGGTCACCGTACGGCAGCACGATCACATCACCCGTGCTCGCCCAGTGTCGCTCGCCGTCGACCGTCGAGACCCAGCAGTCGCCCTCCGCGACGATGTGGAAGAGGATCAGCCGGTCGGCACCCGGGCGCACCGCGTCGGCGAGCGCGAGCGGCGTCGACTCGAACGCGAACGCGTCGGTCAGCTCGGAGCGGAAGAAGATCGCGCCGTCGAGGCGGAGCCCGTCCAGCGCGGACTGGGCCAACGCCGGCGTCTCGGCAAGGACTCGCGGTGCCTCGGTCATGGTCAGTCGATCGCTTTCACCGGATACTCGCTCGTGACAAAGAGTCCACCCCCACACAAGGAATGCACAAATGTCAGAGTTCCCCGCCCTGGGTCACGTGGCCCTCACCGTGCGCGACCTGTCGGCCAGCGTGCCGTGGTACGCCGCCCTCTTCGACTCCGATCCGGTGATCGACGAGGACACCGACCCCGACCTGCACCACACCGTGTTCATGATCGGCAACCACACGCTGGTCGGCCTGCACCAGCACGGGACGGCGGCGCCGGCCGGGCAGTTCAGCGAGTTCCGCGTCGGGCTCGACCACGTCGCCTTCGGATGCGCCGACCGCGCCGAGCTCGAGAAGTGGGCACTGCGCCTCGACGAGCTCGGGATCGAGCACGGTGGCATCAAGGACGCGAGCTACGGGTCGGGCGTGAGCTTCCGAGACCCCGACGGCATCGCGTTCGAGTTCTTCGCGCCACACGCTTGAGCCCTCCGCTTCCGACGTCGCGGCCTGCCGCGGCGTCGGAAGCGTGACGCGACGCCCCGAGCGTGCTGCAATGGCGGTCATGGACGTTGCCGCGGTGTACCTGGAGCTGTACGGGCGGATCCCGCCGTTGGTGGCGTCGGCGGTCGAAGGTCTCGACGCCCGGGCGCTGACCCGGCGGCCGACGTCCGACGCCAACTCGATCGGTTGGCTCGTCTGGCACCTCACCCGGGTGCAGGACCACCACGTGGCAGAGCTGCTCGAGTCCGACCAGATCTATCTCGGCAGCAATTGGGCCGCCCGGTTCGGCCTCGAACCCGACGCGAACGACATCGGCTACGGCCACACCTCCGAGAAGGTGGGCGCCGTGGCGCCCGAGTCGGCCCAGGCGCTGCTCGACTACCACCAGGTGGTCGACGCCCGCACCCGCTACCTCCTGCGCAACCTCACCCCCGACGGGCTCGACGAGATCGTCGACCGCCGCTGGGACCCGCCGGTGACGCTGGGCGTGCGGCTGGTGAGCATCGCCGACGACAGCCTCCAGCACCTCGGCCAGGCCGCGTACGTGCGGGGTCTCCTCGGCCGCTGACCCGGACCTCGGGTCGGGGGGCCGTATTGGTTTGACACCCGATCGGGTGTCGATCTCCGAACGGGTGTCAAACGCATACGCACCCCCGGGTGACCCCCGAACCCGGTCCCGCACCGGCTACCCTGGAGACACGGCCCGCCCCTGGCAGGCCCACCCTGGCTCCGGCCGGTCCGCCACTGCAGCGCAGCAGCGACCGGAGGTCCGGCTCCTGCCGGCTGACAACCCCGGGGCCACTTTCCGAGGGCACTCGTGCCTTCCAGACCCGCCCAGGCGGAAGATCGATGCACCGATGACGACATCGTCCGCGCCGACGGTTCCGGCGTGGCAATTCGAGCTCGCGGTCGAGGCCGAAGCCGACGGGGACGCAACCCCCGAGCAGCTCGCCATGGTCGAAGCCGACCGAGCCAGCTGGCAGGCCACGCTCACCGCGCTCGTCCGCGCCGCCGACCAGCACCTCGCCGCGGCCCGGCGCCTCCAGGGGCCCGAGCGCAGCCAGGTGCTGGCCGATGCCGAGGCCGACCACCACCGGCTGCTCACTGCATGGGCCCGCCTCACCGGCGTGGAGCTCGAGCCCGCCACCCCGGCCAAGCAGCCGAGCGGCGGCGAGCGGGAGCCGGCCGAGCCCGACGCCGACGCCGACGCCCTCGCCCCCGCGGTCGTGCAGCTCCAGATCTCCTGGGAGCCCGGCCGGGTGGTCGCGTGGGCCGGCGGACCGCGCTGCGACAGCGCGTCGGCCGACGAGGTCACCGCGATGCTCACGGACGCCGAGGCGCCGACATCGCCCTGGGTTCCCCACGCCGGGGTCCCCCTGCCCGACGGCACCAAGGCGGAGAGCTTCAGCGCCCCCGTGGGCGAGGTGCTCGGCTGGCTCGTGGCCGCCGGCGCGGGCCAGCTCGACGCCGACGTGGGTGCGAGCGTCCGCTGGCTCGGCCGGGTCGCGATCTGGGCCGTGGAGCTCACCGCCCGGGGCGCGATGGTCCCGCTGCTGCGCCAGCGCCGCCGCCGCAACGGCAACACCCGCAGCACCAACGCCTCCTACTCCGTGCGCTGGACGCCCGCGCTGATCGACGCCGAGCGGCTCGCCGAAGTGGTGGTCGCGATGCCGGGCAGCGTGCGCGCCCTCGACACCCGGGTCGACGCCCGCGCCCTCACCCGCTCCGCCCTCACCGGCATGGTCGACGCGATCTGCCGCGACAGCGCCCGCCGCATCGAGGTGCCCGCGGCCCCGCCGGTGGTGCGCACCGCCACCGACGTGACCGAGGCGTTCCTCGCCCGGCTCGACGGCAGCGCGTTCGACGCGCCGATGCGCGTCGCCGACGACATGGTGCAGAAGGCCGAGCACTGGGTGCGCGGGGTGATCCGCGAGCACACCCCGATCGTCGTACGCCTCGAAGCCCCCGCCGCGGGCGACCCCGCGTGGGACCTCGCGGTGTTCACCCAGACGGCCGACGGCACGCTCACCCCGATCGAGCGCGCCATCGTCGACGCCCGCGCCGACCGGGGCGAGCTCGAGGACGAGATCGCGCGCATCGAGCGCATGGTCCCCGCCCTCGCCCGACCGAGCACGCGCCGAGGCCACACGATCGTCGGGCAGGACGAGGCGTGGGAGCTCATGGTCGACATCGGCCCGCGCCTCGCCGCGGCCGGATTCGACGTGCGCGTCCCCGCGCTGAGTCTGCGCAAGGCCACCCCGTCGCTGCGGGTGTTCGCGGAGAACTCGGAGACGGCCGTGGGCGCGAGCCAGCTCGCCGACGTGCGCTGGTCCGCGGTGTTCGACGACGTCGAGCTCTCCGCAGCCGACATCGCCCGCCTCGCCAAGGAAGCGCGGCCGCTCATCCACTCCCGCGGCCGCTGGGTCGCGCTCGACAAGGCCGACCTCGACGCCGCCGCGGCCGCGCTCGCCGAACGCGCCAGGACCACCCAGCTCTCCGGCGCCGACATGCTGCGCCTCGCCCTCGGCCTCGAGGGCTCGCCACTCGCCGGTGGCATCACCGTCGCGGGCGACGGCTGGGCCGCCGACCTGCTGCGGGCCGCGGCCGACGTGTCGGGCGAGCCCGCCGTGGAACCCGACGGCTTCGTCGGCGAGCTGCGCACCTATCAGGCCGACGCGCTCGCCTGGCTCGGCTTCCTCGACACCGCCGGCATCGGCGGCTGCCTCGCCCTCGACATGGGCCTGGGCAAGACACCCACGATGCTCGCCCACCTCGTGTCCAGCGCCGAGCGCGGCCCCACGCTCGTGATCGCGCCGCCGGCGGTGGTGGGCAACTGGGCCTCCGAGGCCCGCCAGTTCACGCCCGGCCTGCGGGTGAAGGTCCACCACGGCGCCAACCGCGCCGAGGCCGACGAGATCGCCGGTGAAGCCGCCGAGGTCGACGTGGTGATCACCACCTACGGCACCGCGGTGCGCGACGTCGCCGCGATCGAGAAGGTGCAGTGGGCCACGGTCGTGCTCGACGAGGCCCAGGCGATCAAGAACCCCGCGAGCGACACCGCGCAGCAGCTGCGCCGCATCCCCGCCCGCACGCGCGTTGCCCTCACCGGCACGCCGATCGAGAACGGCCTCGGCGACCTCTGGGCCATCCTCGACTTCACCAACCCCGGGCTCGTCGGGCCGCGACCGCAGTTCGTCGCCAGCCTGTCCGGCGACGGCGACTCGTCCAAGGCCTCGGCCGAGAACGCACTCCGCGCGCTCAACGGCATCCTCGTCTTCCGCCGCACCAAGGCCGAGCCCGCGATCGCCGCCGAGCTCCCCGACCGCATCGACGAGCTCGACCACTGCTCGATGACCCCGGAGCAGATCGGCCTCTACCAAGCCGTGCTCGACAAGCTCGTGCTCGCGGCCGACCTCCCCGACGGCGAGGAGCCCCGCAAGGGCCAGATCCTCGCCGCGATCACCGCACTCAAGCAGATCTGCAACCACCCCTCCGCCTACCAGGACGACGACAAGCCGCTCGCGGGCCGCTCGGGCAAGCTCGCCCGGCTCGAGGAGATCGTCGACATCGTCTACGCGGCCGGTGAGCGCGTCCTGATCTTCACCCACTTCGCCGAGTGGGGCATGAAGCTCGCCACACACCTCACCGACCGCACCGGCACGACCGTCGAGTGCTACCACGGCGGCCTGTCGCGCACCGTGCGCGACAAGATCATCGAGGACTTCCAGAACGGCGAGGGCCCCGGCGCACTGGTGCTGTCGCTCAAGGCAGGCGGCACCGGCCTCAACCTCACCGCCGCGAACCACGTCGTGCTCTACGACCGCTGGTGGAACCCCGCGGTGGAGGACCAGGCCCGCGACCGTGCGTGGCGCATCGGCCAGACCCACACCGTCATCTGCCACCGGCTCGTGTGCCCCGGCACCGTCGACGAGCGGGTGGAGGAAGTGGTGGAGGGCAAGCGCCGCATCGCCGATCTCGTCCTGCCGAAGTCGAGCTCGCTGGCCGACCTCGACCACACCCAGCTGGGCATGGCCCTCGGCATCCGGCCCGACGCCGTCCTCACCGAGGACATCACCGCGACCGACGCCGACGCCGAGCCCGACGAGGAGGAGGCCGCGTGAGCGAGAACCGCCGCCGCCGGTCGCGCTCGAACCAGCGCCGCAAGGGCTCGGTCCGCCCGTTCTGGGGCAATGCCGAGACTGCGGCGGGCCCCGAGCACGCGATCACCCCGGTCACCCACCCCACCGCGCTCATCGACTCGCTCGGCGTGCCGCCCTTTCCCCGGGCCGACGCCGCCCCCCACTACTTCGCCGCCGTCTACAACCGCGCCACCGGCATGGCCCTCGCGCTCGCGTACGCCTACGGCATCGTCGAGTCCGACGACGACGTAGCCGACCCCCACCGCGATCAGGGCGACGTGATCGACTGATCCTCGGTCACCCTGGCGTCTTCCACCCGGAGGATGCGACTGAACGGCACGGCGTCGAGCAGGCGCCGGTCGTGGGTGACGAGCAGGACCGTGCCGGGGAACGCCTCGATCGCCTGCTCGAGCTGCTCGATCGCGGGGAGGTCGAGGTGGTTGGTGGGCTCGTCGAGCACGAGCGTGTTGACCCCCGCGGTCTGGAGCAGCGCGAGCGCGGCACGGGTGCGCTCCCCCGGCGACAGCATCGCCGCGGGCTTGGCCACGTGCACCGCGCCGAGCCCGAACTTCGCGAGCACGCTGCGTGCCTCGCTCAGCGTCAATCCGGTCGCCGCGATGAACGCGTCGGCCAGCGCGTCGCCCCCCGCGAACTTGCCCCGGGCCTGGTCGATCTCACCGACCACGACGCCCGGTCCGAGCCACTGCGTGCCC
>Ga0302323_100005587_pt1 | contig 10317 bp, 6 predicted proteins | sample Fen_T0_3_FD_201950 | JGI IMG/M metagenome (GOLD analysis project Ga0302323, IMG submission 201950) | Peat permafrost microbial communities from Stordalen Mire near Abisko, Sweden - Fen_T0_3 | ecosystem: Environmental > Terrestrial > Soil > Wetlands > Permafrost | place: Sweden: Abisko... | reverse complement strand
GCGTGCTGGCCAGCTGGCGCGTGCCGAAGCCCTGCAGGGGCCAAGCCGCCGAGGCAAGGTCGAACGCCACCACACCCACCAGGAGGACGGGCGCCAGGCTGGATTGCCTGGACGCCAGGAACATCACGGCAAGGATGCCCAGCAAGGCAAGGCTGCCGAGAAGAGCGCCGTGGATGGCATAGACCAGCCAGGCCCTCGGCAAGACGAAATAGGAAACGACAGCCAGGGCCAGGATGAGAGCCAGCAGTAAGGCGATGCGCCGCCAGGGCTGGCGCTGGCCGGAGAGAATGCGCTTGGCCCCCAGGCTGGCCAGCAACGCCACCATCAGCACGACCAACACCGTGTATTTCTCGGGGTAGCGCATGTACGCGAGGGGAAAAACCGCGCGGCGAAACAGCGCGTGCACCGGGGTGTGCTTGCCGAAAGCCAACATCAGGGCGGCCGCAGCCAATCCTGTCAGGGCCAAGGCCAAGCGGCGGCCGCGGCCCAGGGCCGCCAAGGCCAGGGCCATCACGCTGGCGCCGAAGTACATGCTGTAGGAGAGCGGAAGGCCGTCGAGGCGGCGTTCGCCGATGATGGCCCCGGCGGGAAAGTCGCCGTAGGCATCACCCATGGATTGGGGCGCGACGAATTCCAGCAGGCGGAGCGGATGCAGCGAGCAGGCCTCGGCAAGGGCACGGTCGAGCGGGGCGGCGCGCTCGGTGCTGCCGAGGAGCACGCGGGCGGGAACGATGACGATGGCACCGACTCCGAAGGCCAGAAGCACGGCCAGGCCGGCGCGGGCAAGCCAGGACGGACGAGCGCGCGGCAGGGTCGGATCGGTTCGGCGTTCGGCAGCGTGAAGCACGGCCGCAAAGACCACGGCGAAGCCGGCGCCGATCATGGCCAAGAAGATTTCCCCCAAGAGCACGGCAAACACGCTTGGCAGCGCCGCTTTCACCACGCCCCGGCGCCACGCTCGCCCGCCGCTGCGCAAACTATCGAGCAAGGCCACCTGACCCACGGCGGCCCACGGTACCCACGCATCGGCAAAGAGCAGCAGGCCCGAGGTCCACTGGGCCGTCAGGTAGCCCGACAGTGCCCAGCCGAGACCGGCCAGGATGATGGCGCGCGAAGGAGCGCCCAGGCGTCGCGCCAGCCAGCACACGCCCGCCGCGCCCCACGCCAGGTGCAGAAAGCACTGCCAGTTGAGCATGCTGGCGACCCAGCCGCGTCCCACCAGCAGGAACAGCCAATTGGGCGGATAGAAGACGCCATACAAAGGATCGCCGAAGACGGGAAAGCCCAGGCCCTGGTAGGGATTCCAGCTGGGGAATTCACCACGGGCCAGCACGTCGCGCAGAAAGGCGCGGGCGGGGAAGCTCCAATGGGCGATGTCGCGGAAGAAGAGGATCTTGCCGAGGAACAGCGGTACGTAGGCCGCGCACAGGATGGCCAGCGTCCAGGCGAAGGCGCGCCACAGACTCGCGCGAGACCTCGTCTGCATTTCATCGGGGATGGGACTTGGCAAAGACACGCGCGACGCCCATTAGACCACCCCGGTCGGGATTAGCCAATCACATCGCCACCCTGCTGGGTGGCGGCCAGGGTTCCGCACGCCGCGCCGATGTCCTGTCCGCCAGCATAGCGACGTGAGAGCGGAATGGAAGATGCGAATAGCTCGTCGCGGAACGCTTTCACTTCGTCCTCGCTGGGCGGCCGGAACCGACCGCTGGCATCGTTGACGTCGATGAGATTGATCTTCACGCGCATGCCCTGGAAGAGTTGGGCCAGGTCGTGGGCGTGCTGGCGACTCATGTTGACCCCCGAGACCGCGACGTAGGCCAAGGTGACCCGGTCGCGCGAGGTCGCGGCGTAGTCGCGAATGGCTGGCACCAGCTGGTCGAGCGGCCAGGTTTTTTCGACGGGCATGAGGGGCAAGCGTGCTTCGCGCGTGGGCGCCGCCAGCGAAATGATCAGGCGGAAGCGGGACTTCTCGGCGGTGAAGCGGCGAATGGCGGGCACGATCCCGGCGGTGGAAATGGAAATGGCATCGGCCGAAATGGCCATGCCTGCGGGATGGGAAAGGATGCGGGCGGTGCTCATGACGTTGTCGTAGTTGAGCAGCGGCTCGCCCATGCCGAGAAAGAGAATGCCGCTTATGGGGTGGTCGGCCTCGCTGGCGATGGCATGGACCTGGGCCAGCATTTCCCAGGTGGCCAGGTTGCGCGCAAATCCCAGCTTGCCGGTGGCGCAAAAGGCGCACGCCAGGGCGCAGCCTACCTGCGAGCTGATGCACAAGGTGTACTTGGCGGTGGGCAGGGCGACCAGACCGTCGATCTCGCCGAGCCGGCGTTTGGCCTTCAGGGCGCGCGCATCGGCGGGGTCGGGCAGCGGGATGCGCACGGCCTCGACGCGGGCACCGTCGGGCAGCCGCAACAGGTACTTCACGAACCCGTCCGCGGCGCGCCGACGTTCGACCACCTCGACCTCGGGAAAGGCCGTGTCCCGCGCCAGTGCGCGCCGGGTCTCCGCCGACAACTGCGCCATGTCGTCCAGGCTGGTCGCCCACTGGGCGTGTACGCGGGCGAACACCTTGCGTGCCAACGGCTCGGCCACCGCATAGTCGGCCAGCGCCGCGCGCATGGTCGGCCAGTCGAGGTCGCGCAGAATCAGCGGCGGGCTCAAGACCGATGGTGGGGCGGGCGGCTGTTCTCCACCCGGTGAAGCAGGTCCAAAGGTGGCGCTTCGTTTTCCACCACGTAGGCGAATTCGCGTTTGAACTCTTCAGCCGATTTCTTGGGCGTGCACACCGATCCGAACTTGGACAGGATGGCCGGTTCGTCGAAATCGTCGCGACGAAGCCGAATCATGTAGCGACGGGCGATGGCGTAGCGGGTGGACTTGATGTCGACCATGCGCACGCGGGTGCGCCCGGTTTGCGGATCCAGCAATTCGGCGAAGGGAATGGGGACGAAGTTACCCGCCTGCAGCGAGACCATGGCGGCGTTGCCGCCCGAGAACAGGAACTTGGCGGCGCAGTAGCCGAGGTCGCGCGTGTATTCCATGTCGTAGGGCACGGGATCGGCGCAGCGCAGCTCGTAGCCGATGTCCTTCGACACCACCGTGACCTTGGGCACGCCCAAATCACGAAGGCGTGCGTTCACTGCCTTCTTCAGGCCGTCGCCCAGGTTCAGCTCGGAAATGCGGATGTGGCCGTGTTCGTCGTATTCGATGTTACCCAGACGCTTGATGTCCTCGTCGGGCAACCCTTCCGCCAAGCCCTCGGCCAGCACGGCGACGCCGTAGCGCCGGCCCTCCGCCAGGCGCTTGATGAGGGCGCCGGCCAGGATGTCCACCAGGATGCGCAAGGTAGGTTTGTTGCGCGGAAACTCCTCGGGGATCACGGTCAAGGTGGCCCCCGCCGCCTTGCCAATCCCCAGGGCCAGATGCCCCGCTTTGCGCCCCATGGCCACCACGAAGTACCAGCGCGAGGTGGTCTTGGCATCGACCATCAGATTTTTCACCAGCTCGACGCCCAGGTGGCGGGCGGTGTTGTAGCCGAACGAGTCCACCGACGGATCCAGGTCGAGATCGTTGTCGATGGTCTTGGGCACGTGGACCACGCGCAACTTGCCGGCGGCTTTCTCGGACACCTTCATGGCCGAGTACGCTGTGTCGTCGCCGCCGATGGTGATCAGCTGCGTCACGCCCAGACGGTGCAGGGACTCGACCACCATGGCCAGGTCTTCATCTTTGTTCGTGGGGTTGGCGCGCGAGCTGCCCAGCAAAGAACCGCCGCTGAAGTGGATGCGGCTGACGTCGCCCAGCTGCAACGGGCGGATGTCCTCCAGGCGTCCCTTCATCAGTCGGTCGAAGCCATCGCGGATACCCAACACTTCCACACCCTGCAAGATGGCACGAATGGTGGCTGCGCTGATGACGCTGTTGATGCCAGGGGCAGGCCCGCCACCAACCAGAATGCCTAGTTTTTCCTTGGGCACGATCTACTTCTCCTTGCTTGAAGTTCCCTTGGGCCGCGGTCGACGCGGCCGGAAGCTAGCACCTCGAAAGCGCCCTCACCAGCCGCCTCGCATCGGTTCTCGGGGCTTGGTCGCCTTTTCCGGTTTCGCGCCCTTTTCAGGCTCGGGCGTGGTCGGCCCGGCCAGGATGTGCAGTTGTCGCTCGATCTGATCGTGAACGCGCGGGACGACCTCGACCAGCAATTGCCGGCGAAGAATGTCGGCGGCGTCGGCCGCGCGGGTCAGTCCCAGGCCGATGGCGGCGTCCAGGCGGACGTCGGCGTCATCGTTGGCGAACAGCTGGGCCAGCTTCTCGGGCGCATGCGGGGCTGCCAGCCACCCCAGGGCCACCGCGGCCCGGCGCACGATCAAGCGATCGCTTGCGTCCACGGCCTTGGCCTTGCTCTCGACCAGCTTGCCCAGGTAGTCGCGGATGGCCGGCGAGGGGACAAGTCGCAAGGCAGAGACGGCGCGCGCCCGAATCAATCCTTCGGCGTGGTCGTCCGAGGCGATGGCCATCAGCGGCTTCTCAGGCGTCGGGCTCAAGGCGCGCAGCTGTTTGGCGTCCACCACATCGTGGGTGGTCAGGTACGCGTGGATCCTTCCTTGCGCGTCCTTGGCCGCAGTTGCCCCGGTCGAAGGGGTCGCGGCCATCACGGCGAGAATAGCGAAACAGGTCAGAGGCACCAGGAGACGCTAGCACAGCCCTTAGGGTATAGTCGCGCCATCCGACTTTTTGGGAGGTCTCTATGTCTCGTTGTTCGCACGTCCTTCAAGTGCTGTCGATCTCACTGCTTGGCTTGACGACGGCTGCCTACGCCCAGGAAACGTCGGCACCCATGCCCGCTGGCGAAGCTGCGACTCCCGCGCCCGCGGCAGACAGCACGCCGGTGCCGGCCGAGGAACCCACGGTGGTGGCGGCCCCGGCAGCAGCGACGGCGACCTCGACCACCTTTCCCCAATACGGCGTGGCCATGCGCATGCGCTGGATTTCCGTGCCCAGCTGGTTCCTGGGGCTCTTCACCCAGAAGAACGTTGCCCTGTCGACCTACGGCTATGCATTGGAAGGTTATCGTCGCAAGCACGACAGGGAAGATCACAACCGCACCTGGGAGCTCTCGTTGGCCATCGGCTACCAGAACATGAGCCCGTCCGATGGCTTCTGGCTGGGCAAGAACAAGGACATCAACGTCGACACCGACCTGGTTCAGTTTCGCAATTTTTCCCTGATCACCATGGATGCCGCCTTCGTCTCGCGCCAGTACTTCAGCCGCTATTTCGGCATCCACTACGGTGCCGGTCTCGGTCTGGCCGTCGTTCGAGGTAAGATTCTGCGCACCTCGGCCCAGTGCGATCCCAGCACAGGCAACTGCCAGGTCGTCATCAGCGATCCCGGGAATGTTTGTGGTGGAGCTGGCAGGCCTGCCTGCACGGAAGCCAATCTACAAAAGAGCGAGGGTATCCCCGACGGTGGCCCGTTTGGGCCTCATCGCTTTCAAGAGACCTCGGTACCCGGCGCAATTCCCATCCTCAACCTGCTTTTCGGTCTCGATTTCCCTGTTCCCGATGCCAAGGGCCTCGAGTTCCGCGTCGAAGGTGGGTTCTACGACGCCTTCTTCGTCGGAGGCACCGCCGGCTACCTGTTCTAAGTCCAGCCGTCCGCCTCCGTCGGTCTCGCCGGTCCGAGGTGGCTGGGATTTGCAACCAAGGCTGTTTTTGGAGCATCCCAGACCAATCGGACTGCGCGGAGCCTCTTTTGCCGCGCGTGGAAGGGGTTCATGCGCAAGTTGTGTCTCGTTGTGTTGGCAATCGTCGGCTGCAGCTCGGGGACGACCAGTCATTCGGGCACCGACGCGGCCGCCGTTGCAGATGTCTCCGCTAACCTGTCCGACGGACCGAGCTTGGCGGACGGGCCGCGCGCGCCCGACGAGCCGAGCGCGCCGGACGAACCCAAGGCGGCGGACGGACCGACGAGTCCCTCGGACCGACCGACCTTTTCCGATGCCGCCGACGCTGCCGCTGTGGATGGTCGCGGCGATGCCGCCGCCGACGTCAGTTTGGCCCCAGACGGGGCGACCGGCGGTGCCAAGGTCGATGCGGGCGTGGGTGCGGGCGGTGCGTCCGGTCATGTGTCCGTGCTTCAGCACCACAACAATCCCTCGCGCGACGGGTTGTTCGTCGATCCCGTGCTGAGCAAGGCGGCCGTGGCCAATTTGCATGTGGATCCTTCCTTCGCCGCTGCCACGACCTTGGGGCCGACTTATGCCCAGCCGCTGTACTTGGCCGGCGCGGGCAGCGTGCCCGACTTGGTCATCGTCGCCACCGAGCAGAACCACGTCTATGCCTTCGACGCGACCGCGGGTGGCAAGGCGCTGTGGGATCGCAGCCTGGGCACGCCCTTGCCGCAATCGCGCTTGGCTGTGCTGAAGGCGGGATGTGGCAACATCGATCCCTTGGGGGTGACGGGAACGCCTGTCATCGATCCCGCTACGCGGACGATCTACGTAGACGCGATGACCATCGCCAGTGCCAATGCGACGGCTCAACATCAGGTGTTTGCGCTCGATGCCGACACGGGCACGGTGCGCGTGGGTTGGCCAGTGGATCTCAACAGCAAGGCCGTGTTCGGCACCACGACCTTCAATTCCCTGGTGGAAAACCAGCGTGGGGCCTTGGCTCTGCTCGCTGGTAAAGTCTTCGTGCCCTTCGGCGGTCACATCGGCGACTGCGCTGAGTACCACGGATGGATCGTGGGGATTGCTACAGCCGATCCCACCCAGGTCAGCGCCTGGGCAAGCCGCGCGATTGCCGGTGGCGTGTGGGCGCCAGGTGGCATCGCTTCGGATGGACAATCGCTGTACTTCGCCACCGGCAACACCGAGAACCAGTCCAACACCTTCACCGCGCCGCCCACCTGGCAAGACGGCGAGACCATCTTCCGCCTGCCACCTTCGCTGGTCTTCAGCGGCCAAGCCGTCGACTATTTCGTCCCCAGCAATTGGGCCGCGCTGGACGCCAGCGATGCCGACATCGGCGGCACAGCACCCATCGTCCTGTCGGTGCCGGGCGCCACGCCTTCGGCGCTGGTGATTGGCCTGGGCAAAGATGGCAATGCTTACCTCCTCGATCGCAGCAACCTGGGCGGCATCAGCAGCCCGCTGGTGCTCGGGTCGGTGGCGACGGGGGCCATCATCAACGCCGACGCCGCGTACACCACCGCCCTTGGGACCTACGTGGTCTTTAAAGGCAAGGGGCGCAACTGCCCGACGGGGCAGTCGGGTGGCTTGGCCGCCCTCAAGATCGCTGCAGCCAGCCCACCGACGATTTCGGTCGCGTGGTGCGGTGGCCCGACCACCCAAGATTCACCCGCCGTCAGCACCACCGACGCCCAAGGCTCGGATGCCATGGTCTGGATCGTCGGCAGCGACAACAAGCTGTACGGGTTGGACGGCGATACAGGCAAGACCGTGTTCGCTGGCGGAAGTGCCACGGATGTCATGTCCTCGGTCCAGAAATTCGAAACGCCGATCGTAGCCAACGGTCGCATCTTCGTTGCGGCGAACAACCAAGTCTACGCATTCACGACGAAGTAAGGCGTGACAGTCGGAAGTTGCGGGCCGTCCGCTGGCCGCTACCGGCTTGGGCGCGGGGGCGCCTTGGCCACCGTCGCGCGGACTTGCAGCCGGGTGCGGCCCCTTTGGATTTCCAGGGCCAGGGCCGTGCCGGGTTTGGCCGCGGCGATGAAGGGACGGAGATCGTTGGGATGGGAAAACGGTTTGCTTGGCTGTCCGGTGACGATGTCGCCACGGCGCAGCCCCGCGCCAGCGGCTGGCGAGCCAGGCGCCACGGACATGATCTGGGCCGCGCCCAGATTCAGCCCGAGGCTCTTGCACTGACCCCGGCCGAGCGGCGCAAAGGTGATGCCCAACCAGCCGGGTTGGTTTTGTGTCGCCAGCACCTGGTCCACCTCGAACTTGGGCAGGGTCGTTCTGCTCGTCTGGGGGTGCTTTGCCATGCGGGGCAGGGTTTCCGGTACCGACAAGGCCAGATCCTCGCAGCGGAAAAGCGCATCCACCGCCTTGGTCTGATTGGGCTGGCCTCGCACCCATAGGCGGCCGGCCACGGTGGTGAAGATGAAACGCATGCGCATCAGGGCGGCCACGCGGATTTCGGTGCGATAGGCGAGCTCTTCGTTCGCGTTCAATGCCGCGATCAAGCGGTTGGCCTCGGCCAGGCGCGCGGGATCGCGCGCCGTGAAGGCATCCAGCTCGTGCAGCAGGGTCTCGGTCAGGGCAAGGGTTGCCTTGCTGTCCAGTCGACGCAGGGCCAGCGGGTCCAGGCGGCTGCGCCAGGCTGGGCGATCGGTAAGAAAGGCGTCCAGATTGGCCAGGTTGAAGTCGCCCAAGACGGCTTCCCACACTTTGATGTCGGCATTCACCTCATCCAGGAAGGCGAAGAATTGGTCGGCGCGGCTTTCCAGATCGGCCAGGGTGGCCGGGCGTGGGATGGCATAGGTCGCTGCGAGTCTATCGACCAGCTTGCTCTCGTCGCGAAAGTCGCGGCTGGCCCAGGCCTGGCCTAGCCACTGATCGACGAAGGCCGCCTCTCGCGCCGGTGGGCCGGCGGCATTGGCAAGCTGCTCGGCCAGGTAGACATCGGACGTGCGCAAGGGAATGTCGGGCGTCTCGTCACCCACCATCACCTCGGCCTGGGCAGTCGTGAATTGTCCGTGGCGGGACAGGGCCGACAGGAATTCGAACGAATGGCCGATGCCCTTCTGCCCGCGCACCTCGGGATAACAGCCGTAGGCCGGACGGTCGGACGTGGACGAGAAGTACCCGCACGTCTCGCCCGTCGGCAAAGCCGTGTGTTCGCGCACCTCGTGCAGGTAGGCGAAGCCGCCGGAAAAACATTGCGACATCAGGGACAGCACGCGCACCGTCGGGGGCAAGCGCCCCAGCAGCGCGCCCAGTCTGCGCACGGAAATCGCTTCGCGCGGTCCCCACAGCGTGATCTGATTGTCGAGCGGGTTGCGCTGGCCTTGCACCCCGTGATCCGTCACGTAGACCAGCAGGGTGTCGCCCCGGCGTAGGCGCGTGCCCAGCTCGGCCACGGCGCGGGTCACGTTGGCCAAGGTGGCCGCGCGCAAGGGGATGCCCGGCAGAACCGAATTCTCATAGCTGGTCAGATCGCGTAGCAGCGATTCCAGGCGCGTGCCCTGGAGCAGCCAAGCATTGTCTGGCTCGGGCTCGCGCGTGGCCAGATCGGGGGCGGGATTGCTGCCGTCGCCGGACAACACCACCAGGTGATCGGGGGCAATGCCCGCGGAAGAAATCAGGTCGGCAAATTGTCGGAGGTGGGCCAGGTGCGAAGCGAAGTTGTCCTGCTTGTCGCCCCCGCCATTGATGGCCAGCACATAGATGTCACCGACTTGGTCCGCGTAGGCACGGGGACACACCGCCAGCAGCGCCAGGACGACGATCAATCGGCGCATCTATTCCTCGGCCCTGTCCTCGGCCGTTTCCCCGGCCTTGTCCTTGGCCAACCTGTTGCGCAGGCGCGTGCAGCGCAGGGCCACCTCGGCGTTGCGAACCGCGATGCCCAGGGCCTTGCGCGTGCCCACCAGCACCACCAGTTTCTTGCCGCGCGTGACCGCCGTGTACAGCAGGCTCCGCTGCAGCATCACGAAGTGCTGGGTATGGATGGGGATCACCACCGCAGCGTACTCCGAGCCCTGCGATTTGTGTACGGTCGCCGCGTAGGCCAGCGCCAGCTCGTCCAGCTCGTCGCTGGCGAAGGACACGTCGCGCTCGTCGAAGCGAACCACGACCTCGCGCTCCTCGCGGGCGACGCGCACCACTTGCCCCACGTCGCCGTTGAACACGTCCTTGTCGTAGTCGTTGCGCAGTTGCATGACCCTGTCGCCCACACGGTATAGGCGGCTGCCACTTTGCAACTCTTCCCCGCCTGCGCTCAGCGCCTCCTGCAAGAGGTGGTTGAGGTTCATGGCACCCAGTTCGCCCCGATGCATCGGCGTCAGCACCTGGATGTCGGAAGGCGAGTAGCCGTAGCGGCGGGGAAGGCGGGTGACCACCAAATCACGAATCAGCTGCGCCGCCTGCGCCGGGTTCTCCTCCTCGATGAAGAAGAAATCGCGCTTGTCGGCCAGCGGCCCTTCGGGCGGCGACTCACCCAGCTCGGGTGGCTCGCCATTGTGGATGCGGTGGGCGTTGGTGACGATGAGGCTTAGGGCCGCCTGGCGAAAAATCACGTCCAGGCGAACCACCGGGATGGTTCCCGACGCGATGGCGTCGCG
>Ga0302323_100005585_pt1 | contig 10323 bp, 8 predicted proteins | sample Fen_T0_3_FD_201950 | JGI IMG/M metagenome (GOLD analysis project Ga0302323, IMG submission 201950) | Peat permafrost microbial communities from Stordalen Mire near Abisko, Sweden - Fen_T0_3 | ecosystem: Environmental > Terrestrial > Soil > Wetlands > Permafrost | place: Sweden: Abisko... | reverse complement strand
CTCGACGCGGGTGCGCTGGCCGGTCTGCTGCCCGGTGGACGGCCGCTCAACGATGCAGCCGCGCGCGCGCAGGTCGCCGCCTCCTGGGGAATCGACGAGGCTGACCTGCCGGCGACGAACGGCCTCGCAGGGGAGGCGCTCCTGTCGGCGGCAAGCCGCGGTGAGCTCGCCGCCCTCGTCGTGGGCGGCGTGGAACTCGGGGACTTCTCCGATCCCGGCCTCGCCCGTGCCGCGGTTGCGGGAGCCGGGTTCGTCGTGTCGCTCGAGAACCACCACTCCGAGGTGACCGAGGTCGCCGACGTGGTGCTGCCCGTCGCAGTGGTCACCGAGAAGTCCGGCACCTTCCTCAACTGGGAGGGCCGCCCCCGGCCGTTCACCCAGGTCTTCCGCGATGCGCTGACGATGGCCGATGCCCGCGTCCTGTCGATGATCGCGCACGAGATGGGCGCGAGCCTTCCCGGCGACGTGCCCACGCTCCGTCGCGAGCTGGGCTCCCTTGGTCCCTGGACCGGCGCGCGCTGGGAGGCACCGCAGGAGCCGGCCGCATCAGCCGCTGGCGGCGTGCGGCTCGCCACGTGGCGCCAGCTCCTGGACTCCGGCGTGATGCAGGAGGGCGAGCCGCATCTGGCGGCGACGGCTCGGCCCGTGGTCGTGGTCGTCTCGAGCACCGTGGCTGCTGCGCTCGGCGAGGCCGTCACGATCGCCGGTCCCGCCGGTGCGCTCACGCTGCCGCTGGTCGCAGGCGACGTGGCCGACGACACCGTGTGGGTCCCGCTCAACTCGCCGGGCTGCCACGTGTACTCCGACCTCGGCGTCGCCGCGGGCGGCCAGGTCACCATCACCGCGGGAGGTGCCGCATGACCGGCTCCCAGTTCGGCCTGTTCGGCACGGACCCCTGGTGGCTGGTGCTGCTGAAGGTCCTCGCCATCTTCGTCATGCTCGTGCTGCTCACCCTCTTCACGATCTGGTGGGAGCGTCGCGTCGTCTCGCGCATGCAGAACCGCATCGGCCCGAACCGCGTCGGGCCGCTCGGCCTCCTGCAATCCTTGATGGACGGCATCAAGCTGGCACTGAAGGAGGAGATCATCCCCAAGGCCGCGCACCGCGCGGTCTACTGGATCGCCCCGGTCATCTCGGCCACGGCCGCGTTCCTCGCCTTCGCCGTCATCCCGTTCGGACCGGAGGTCTCGATCTTCGGCGTCGAGACCCCGCTTCAGCTCACCGACTTCCCGGTGTCCGTTCTCTATGTGCTGGCCATCGCCTCGATCGGCATCTACGGGATCGTCCTGGCGGGCTGGTCGTCCGGCTCGACATACCCGCTCCTGGGCGGCCTCCGCTCGAGCGCCCAGATGATCTCCTACGAGATCGCCATGGGCCTGTCCTTCGTGGCGGTCTTCCTCTACGCGGGCTCGATGTCCACGTCGCAGATCGTCGCGGCGCAGGAGCCGGTGTGGTTCGCCATCATCCTGCTGCCGTCCTTCCTCATCTACGTCACGTCGATGGTGGGCGAGACGAATCGCGCCCCGTTCGACCTCCCGGAGGCCGAGGGTGAGCTCGTCGGCGGATTCCACACCGAGTACTCGTCGCTGAAGTTCGCGATGTTCTTCCTCGCCGAGTACATCAATATGGTGACCGTGTCGGCGCTCGCGACGACGCTGTTCCTCGGCGGGTGGCGGGCCCCTTGGCCGCTGTCGCTGTGGGCCGGCGCGAACGAGGGCTGGTGGCCCATCCTCTGGTGGCTGATCAAGGTCCAGCTCTTCGTCTTCATGTTCATCTGGCTGCGCGGCACGCTGCCACGACTGCGCTACGACCAGTTCATGCGCTTCGGGTGGAAGGTGCTCATCCCGATCTCCATCGCGTGGATCATGATCGTCGCCACGGCCAAGGCCCTGCGCAATGACGTCACGCTCAGCAATACCGAGATCCTTGCTGGCGGCGCGATCATCATCGTGATCCTGCTGATCGGCTCGTGGATCCTCCAGACGCGTCAGGACCGCAAGGCCGAGGCGCTCGCGGCCGAGGAGGCCGCCGCGGCCGACGCACCATTCGAAGCCGCCGCGGGCGGGTTCCCCGTGCCGCCCATGCCCGGGCAGACCTTCACCTACACGTCGCGTCGCGAACTCGCCCAGGGCACCACGATCGTCCAGGAGCGCGCCGACGCGCCAGCACATACCGATGAGCCAGCCGCTGGAACGCCAGCGGACGGGGAGGACACCGATGCCTGAGACTCCGCAAGCCATCCGTGGCTTCGGCGTCACCTTCCTGACGATGTTCAAGAAGGTGGTCACCGAGCAGTACCCCGAGCAGAAGGTGCCGACGCAGCCTCGCTACCACGGCCGCCATCAGCTCAACCGCTGGGCGGACGGGCTCGAGAAGTGCGTCGGCTGCGAGCTGTGCGCCTGGGCCTGCCCGGCCGACGCGATCTTCGTCGAGGGCGCCTCGAACTCCGAGGAGGAGCGCTTCTCACCCGGCGAGCGCTACGGCCGCGTCTACCAGATCAACTACCTGCGCTGCATCTTCTGCGGCCTGTGCATCGAGGCCTGCCCGACGCGTGCCCTCACGATGACCAACGTCTACGAGCTCGCCGACGACAACCGCGCCGACCTGATCTTCGAGAAGAAGGACCTCCTCGCGCCGCTGATGCCAGGCATGGTGGCGCCGCCGCACGCGATGGTTCCCGGTACGACGGAGCGCGACTACTACGCCAACACCGTGAAGGGCGCGAGCCCGGAGCAGGTCACGACCAGCACCGAGGAGGTCGCGTCATGACCGAGGTCGCTACCGACACCAACGTCGGCGAGGCGGTCGTCTTCTGGATCTGCTCGATCCTGGCCGTCTCCGGTGCCCTCGGCATGGTGCTGTCGCGCAAGGCGGTGCACAGCGCACTGTGGATCGCCCTGACGATGATCAACCTCGCCATCCTCTACGTCGCCAATTCGGCGCCGTTCCTGGGCATGGTGCAGGTGATCGTCTACACCGGCGCCGTCATGATGCTGTTCCTGTTCGTCCTCATGGTGGTCGGCGTCGACTCCTCCGACTCCCTCATCGAGACCATCAAGGGCCAGCGGATCGCGTCGATCGTGCTCGGTGTCGGCCTCGGCGTCCTGCTCGTGTGGGGCGTCGCCAACGGGCTGACGGAGACCACCTCGGTCGGTCTCGACACCGCCAACGCGGCCGACGGCGGCAACGTGCAGGGCATCGCCCACCTGATCTTCACGCAGTACCTCCTGGCCTTCGAGCTCACCTCGGCGCTGCTCATCACCGCGGCCATGGGCGCCATGGTGCTTGCGCACCGCGAGCGCTGGCTCAACCCGCCGAAGCAGAAGGACCTGTCGACAGAGCGCTTCCGCGGTGACGGGCATCCCGGCAACTTGCCGCCGCCCGGCGTCTACGCGCGCCACAACGCGGTCGACACACCTGCACTCCTGCCCGACGGGTCCCCGCTGGAGGAGAGCATCCCGGCGCCGGTACGCGCTCGCTCCGACGCCCGGCCTGTCGACCACGCGGACGTTCGCGAAGTGCACGAGATCACGGAGGGCGAATGAATCCGTCCAACTACGTGGTGCTGTCGGCGCTGCTGTTCAGCATCGGCACCATCGGGGTGCTCGTCCGCCGCAACGCCATCATCGTCTTCATGTCCGTCGAGCTGATGCTGAACGCGGCGAACCTCGCCTTCGTGGCGTTCGCCCGCATGAACGGCAACCTCGACGGCCAGGTCGTCGCCTTCTTCGTGATGGTGGTCGCGGCATCCGAGGTCGTCGTCGGGCTGGCGATCATCGTCACCATCTTCCGTACCCGAAGGTCGGCGTCCGTCGACGAGCCGAACCTGCTGAAGTACTAGCCGAGCTGACACCATGAAGAGGACCGAATCGTGACAGAGCTCATGCCCGCCGAGGGGGTGTTCTCCCTCATCTGGGTGCTGATCGCATTGCCGCTCGCCGGCGCAGCGATCCTGCTCCTGGGAGGTCGGCGCACCAATTCGTGGGGTCCTTATCTCGCCATCCTGACCGTGGCCGCGTCCGCGGTCATCGGGGTGCTCATGCTCCTCGGGATGATGCAGAACTCCGCCGATCAGCGCACCTATGGGCAGACGCTGTTCTCCTGGGTTTTCGTCGGCAAGTTCCAGGCCGACATGGCGTTCCAGCTCGATCAGCTGTCCATCTGCTTCGTCCTACTCATCACGGTCGTGGGTGCGCTGATCCACATCTACTCGCTCGGCTACATGGCGCACGACGAGAACAAGCGCAAGTTCTTCGGCATGCTCAACCTGTTCGTCGCCGCGATGCTCCTGCTCGTCCTCGCCAACAACTACCTGCTGCTCTACGTGGGCTGGGAGGGCGTCGGCCTCGCCAGCTACCTGCTGATCAGCTTCTGGCAGCACAAGGACTCCGCAGCCCAGGCGGGCAAGAAGGCGTTCATCATCAACCGCGTCGGCGACGTCGGCCTGAGCCTGGCGATCATGCTGCTGTTCGTCACGTTCGGCACGGTGTCCTTCCAGGGCGTCTTCGGCGTGGCCGATCAGGCCAGCCAGGGCACCCTCACCGCGATCGGCCTCCTGCTGCTGCTCGCCGCATGCGGCAAGTCTGCGCAGTTCCCTCTTCAGGCATGGCTGCTCGACGCCATGGAGGGCCCCACCCCGGTCTCGGCGTTGATCCATGCGGCGACGATGGTCACCGCCGGTGTCTACCTCATCGTGCGCAGCAACGTGATCTTCACCGCCGCGGAATGGGCTGCGGTCGCGGTCATCTGCGTGGGACTGATCACCATGTGGATGGGTGCCATCATCGGCTCGGCGAAGGACGACATCAAGAAGTCCCTGGCCGGCTCGACGATGAGCCAGATCGGCTACATGATCACCGCGGCGGGCCTCGGCCCCATCGGCTACGTCTGGGCGATCTTCCACCTGCTCATGCACGGCATCTTCAAGGCCGGCCTGTTCCTCGGTGCCGGTTCGGTCATGCACGGCATGAAGGACAACGTCAACATGCGCGTGTACGGAGCGCTGCGTGCGGCAATGGTGATCACGGCGGGGACCTTCATCGTGTGCACCCTGGCGATCATGGGCATACCGCCGTTCGACGGCTTCTGGTCCAAGGACTCCATCATCCATGCGTCCTTCGAGCGCAGTCCCATCATCGGCATCCTCGCGATGCTCGCGGCCGGGTTGACCGGCTTCTACATGACCCGCATGGTCGCGATGACCTTCTTCGGCAAGGCTCGCTGGGAGGAGGACGTGCATCCGCACGAGTCGCCGAAGGTCATGACCATTCCACTGATCCTGCTCGCGATCGGCGCCACGGTCGGCGGTGTCTCGCTGCTCTTCTGGGGCAATATCGAGTCCTGGCTCGAACCCGTCGTGGGCGTCCAGACCGTCGAGCTGCCGTTGCCGGACTGGGCGTACGAGCTGGTGACCTTGATCCTGGTGGTCGTGGGCGGGTTCATCGCCTGGATCTCGTACGCGCGTCGTGAAGTTCCGGTCGAGGCCCCGCACGGGTCGTGGCTCACACGCGCGGCCCGCCAGGAGCTCTACGGCAACCAGGTCAACGACACCCTCGTGGTGGCCCCGAGCTTCTGGCTGTCCAGGGTCCTTGTCTGGTTCGACAACAGGGCCGTCGATGGCTTCGTGAACGGAAGTGCCGCCTTCGTCGGCGGCCTGTCCGGCCGCATGCGCAGGTACCAGACCGGATTCGCTCGTTCGTATGCGTTGTCGATGGTGGGTGGCGCCGTCCTGGTGGTCCTCGCCCTGGTGTTGGTGAGGGTCTCGTGACGTCCTTTCCGTGGCTGACCACGCTCGGGCTTGTCCCGCTCGTCGGCAGCATCGTGGTGATCCTGCTGCCCAAGGGACGAGCGCTCCTGGCCAAGCAGGTGGCACTGGTGTTCGCCCTGGCGACCCTCGCGCTCACCATCGTGATGGCCCTGCAGTTCCAGGCCGATTCGACGGCACCGTTCCAGTTCGTCGAGAACCACCCGTGGATCCCCACGTTCGGGATCTCGTACTCGGTGGGCGTCGACGGCATCGGCCTGGTGCTGGTTGCGCTGGCCACGACCCTCGTGCCGATCGTCATCATCGCCGGCTGGAACGACGTCGAGGAGGGCCGCGGGACCGTCAAGGGCTACTTCGCGCTGATCCTCGTGCTCGAGACCCTGATGGTGGGCGTGTTCTCGGCCACCGACGTCTTCTTGTTCTACGTCTTCTTCGAGGCCATGCTCATCCCGGTCTACTTCCTGATCGGTCGCTTCGGAGGAGTGCAGCGGTCGTACGCCGCCGTGAAGTTCCTGCTGTACAGCCTCATCGGCGGCCTGTTCATGCTCGCGTCGCTGGTCGGCCTGTACGTGGTCTCCGCTCAACTCAGCGGTACCGGGACGTTCGACTTCCTGACGCTGGCAGGACTGAACATCGACCCGACCACGCAGAAGATGCTGTTCCTCGGCTTCTTCTTCGCCTTCGCGGTCAAGGCGCCGCTGTGGCCCTTCCACACCTGGCTCCCGGATGCGGCCGCCGAGGCAAAGCCGGGAACGGCAGTGCTCCTCATCGGCGTGCTCGACAAGGTCGGCACCTTCGGCATGATCCGCTACTGCCTGCCGATCTTCCCGGCAGCGTCGACGTTCTACGCGCCGGTCGTCATCGGGATGGCCCTCGTGGGCATCTTCTACGGCGCCTTCGTCGCCCTGAGCCAGACCGACATGAAGCGGCTGTTCGCGTACTCGTCGATGTCACACTTCGGCTTCATCGCCCTGGGCATCTTCGTGTTCACCACGCAGGGCCAGAGCGGATCGGTCGTCTACATGGTGGCTCACGGCCTGTCCACGGCAGCCCTGTTCCTGACCGCGGGCTTCCTCATGGCGCGCTACCGCGGCTCGAGCACGATCACGGACTTCGGCGGCGTCAACAAGACCGCCCCCGTCCTGGCTGGGTTCTTCCTCTTCGCGACGCTGTCCTCCCTCGCCCTGCCGGGCCTGGTGTCGTTCATCGGCGAGTTCCTGGTCCTGCTGGGCTCCTTCGAGCGCTACCTCTGGGTGGGCGCGGTGGCCACGCTGGGCATCGTCATCACCGCGGCGTACGCCCTGCGGCTCTACCAGCGCACGATGACCGGTCCCGCCCGACCCGAACTCGCGGGGGTCAACGACCTCAAGGGCAGGGAGATCACCGCGCTCGTCCCCATCGCGGCACTCACCATCCTCCTGGGCCTCTACCCGGCGCCCCTGCTCAACGTCATCAATCCGGCCGTGGACCGCGTCATGGTCAGCGTCGGCATGACCGACCCGACTCCCACAGTGGCCCTCGCCACCGTTGAAGGGACGAACAAGTGAGTGCCCTGGTATCGGCAGCGAGCGTCGTCAGTGACGCGGGAGCGAAGTTCGATCTCCCCAGCGTCAACTACGCGGCGATCGCTCCCATCCTCATCATCTTCGGCGCTGCCATCGTCTCCGTCCTTGTCGAGGCGTTCGCTCCCCGCAAGGCCCGACGCAATCTGCAGCTGATCATCGTGATCGTCTCGGTGCTCGTAGCCCTCGGTTTCGTGATCTCGCTGGCCGGCACCCGACTGGTCACCGGCAACGGGGCCATCGCCATCGACGGACCCACGCTCGTCATCCAGGGCACGCTGCTCGTGGTGTCGCTGCTGGCGGCACTTCTCATGGCCGAACGGAGCATCGACCCGCTGGGTGATGCCTTCGCCCCACGTGCGTCGGCCCTCCCCGGTTCGGAGGACGAGAAGCAGTTCACTCAGCGCGGCTTCCTGCAGACGGAGATCTGGCCGTTCTTCCTGTTCGCGCTCACCGGCATGCTGGTGTTCCCTGCGGCCAACGACCTGCTCCTGATGTTCATCGCCCTCGAGGTCATGTCGCTGCCGCTGTACCTGCTGGCCGGGCTGGCCCGCCGGCGCCGTCTGCTCTCGCAGGAGGCGTCGCTGAAGTACTTCCTGCTGGGCGCCTTCTCGTCCGCGTTCTTCCTGTACGGGGCGGCCATGCTCTATGGCTTCGCCGGAACGGTGTCGCTGACAGGCATCGCGGAGGCCTTCACGGCCAAGCCCGGTCAGGGCTCGCTCATCGCCATCGGCATGTCGCTGCTCCTGGTCGGCCTGCTGTTCAAGGTCGCGGCCGTGCCGTTCCACCAGTGGACGCCCGACGTCTACCAGGGCGCGCCGACCCCGGTCACCGGCTTCATGGCGGCCACCGTGAAGATCGCAGCGTTCGGCGCCCTGCTGCGCGTGCTGTACGTGAGCCTCGGCGGGCTGCGCTGGGACTGGCTGCCGCTCCTGTGGATCATCGCCGCCCTGACGATGCTGGTCGGCTCGATCATCGCCGTGACGCAGTCCGACATCAAGCGGATGCTCGCGTACTCCTCGATCGCGCAGGCAGGCTTCATCCTCATCGGCGTCGTGGCCGTGAGCCCGGACGGCCTGTCCAGCGCGATCTTCTACCTGATCGCCTATGCCTTCACCACGATCGGCGCCTTCGCGATCGTCGCGATGGTGCGCGACTCGTCGGGTGAGGCGACGCACCTGTCGAAGTGGGCAGGCCTGGGTCGGAAGTCGCCGCTGGTGGCGAGCGTGTTCGCCATCTTCATGCTGGCCCTCGCGGGCATCCCGCTGACCAGCGGCTTCATCGCGAAGTTCGGCGTGTTCACGGCTGCGATCGCCAGTGGCGCCACCTGGCTGGTCATCATCGCGGTCATCGCCAGCCTCATCGCGGCCTTCTTCTACGCCCGAGTCATCGTGCTGATGTTCTTCTCCGAGCCCGGACCGGACACGGCTTCGGTGGTCGTGCCGTCGACCTTCACCACGATCGCGCTGGCTGCCGGTGCGACCGTGACGGTGGTCCTGGGCATCGTGCCGCAGCCCGTGCTCGAGTTGGTGCACAACGCCGACGTCTTCATCCGGTAGTAGCGTTCTAGGATGACCGACGCGCTGCTGGGCCTTCCGCTGCCGGACCCAGCCCTCGAGACGGCACTCGCCGAGGGCCTGGCCCGGGTCGAGATCGGCCTGCGTGACGCGGTCGCCAGCGACGACCCGTTCATCGCGGACGCATCCCGCTATCTCGTCGAAGCCGGTGGAAAGCGGTTCCGCCCCCTTCTCGTGATCCTGTCCGCCCAGTTCGGGGATCCGCAGGCCTGGGGAGTGGTGCCGGCCGGAGTCGTCGTCGAGCTCACGCATCTCGCCACGCTGTATCACGACGACGTCATGGACGAGGCCCAACTGCGCCGCGGTGCCCGGTCGGCCAACAGCCGCTGGGACAACACGATCGCCATCCTCACCGGGGACTTCCTCTTCGCCCGCTCGTCGAAGATCCTCGCCGACCTCGGACCCGAGGCGGTCCGGATCCAGGCCATCACCTTCGAGCGACTGTGCACGGGCCAGATCCGCGAGACCATCGGGCCGCGAGAGGGCCAGGATGCGGTGCAGCACCACCTCGACGTCATCGCCGACAAGACCGGCTCGCTGATCGCCGCCAGCGGCTGGTACGGCGGCCTGATGTCGGGGGCCAAGCCTGATCACGTCGAGACTCTCACGCAGTTCGGGGAGCGCATCGGTGTGGCGTTCCAGCTCGCGGACGACCTCGTCGACATCACCTCGGAGTCGATGCAGTCTGGCAAGACTCCTGGCACTGATCTTCGCGAGGGCATTCCGACACTCGCCGGGCTGATCGCCCTGCGGAGCGAGGATCGGGCCGACGCCCGACTGCAGGACCTCCTGTCGCGACCCCTGCCCGACGACACCGAGCACGCGGAGGCGCTGGCGCTGCTGCGCTCGCACCCGGCTCTCGACGAGGCTCGGGCTGAGGCTCGTCGGTGGTCCGAGCTGGCCCGCGAGTGCCTGGAGGAGCTGCCGGCAGGACCGGCCCGCGACGTGATGGCCCTGCTGTGCGACTACGTGGTGTCGCGCACCGGCTGAGCGCCCGCTCGACCGACCGCTTCCCGAGTCCGGTCACAACTCATCTACACAACCTGTAGGGTCGGCCGGTGAGCCAACCCGTGCATGCCCCGGTACGACCGGTGCACGACAGGGCCACGCTCCTGTCCTTCGCGTCGATGTCCGCGTGGTCGTGGTTCGTCTACGGCCTGGGCGCCTCCCTGGCCCTCCTCAGCGACGAGCAGGACAGCGCCTCGTGGGTGGAGGGGCTGCACGGCTCGGCGCTGGCCCTCGGTGGCGTGGTGGGCGCGCTGGTAGCCCCCGCGCTGATCCGCCGGTTCGGGCGCGGTCTGGTCCTTCGGGCCGGCGTCCTCGGTTCCGCGCTGCTCATCACGCTGTTCCTCGTACCTGGAACTCCGCCGGCGTGGACCCTGTCCACAGTCTTCGTGACCTGCTTCTTTGGCAACCTCGT
>Ga0302323_100005580_pt1 | contig 10328 bp, 7 predicted proteins | sample Fen_T0_3_FD_201950 | JGI IMG/M metagenome (GOLD analysis project Ga0302323, IMG submission 201950) | Peat permafrost microbial communities from Stordalen Mire near Abisko, Sweden - Fen_T0_3 | ecosystem: Environmental > Terrestrial > Soil > Wetlands > Permafrost | place: Sweden: Abisko... | reverse complement strand
GCCTGGACGCGCGGCTCTCCACAATTACCGAACGAAGGCAATTGTGGCTCACTCGGGGCATTGTTGGCGCCGTCAGGCTCTGCTGGAAAGCGGCTCCGGCAGCGGCGCATAGGCCGAAGCGGAGCGTTTTTTCTTGTCCTCCTGTCTTTTCTCGTCCGGTTGTGTCAGTTCCTGCGCCTGGCGGATTTGCTTGCGGAGGGAATGAACTTCCCATTGCAGGATTTGAAAAGCCTCTTCGCGGGTGTAGTGATTCTTGGGAGGAACAGGACAATCGGTGCCGGGTAAAGGGTTGGGAGCGATGGAGAGAGCGGCGGCCTGTTCTTCGGCACGTCGAGTGACGCGATCAGCTTCGGCGTCGAGATCGATGTCAGGCGGAATGTCGAAATGGCGCTCGAAGTCGGGATATTCCTGCAAACGAGGGACGTCGGCTGCTGGAGCTTTTTCCTGCGTAGCTTGCAGACTGGCTTCGATCTGGGCCATGCGGAGGGTCATCGTGCTGGCCTGCTGAATGGCGTAGAGCATAAGGCCGGCGGCGCGGTGATTGAGCTGGCCGGTGGCGAGAGCCTGTACAACCTCGCTGAGGGCTACACGCATAGAACCGAGGTTCTCCAAAGGAGGAATGAGGAGCTGGTAAGGTTCGTTGCGACTGAGGGCCAGGGCTCGGCGGAGGCGGCGTCCGCGGTGGGTGAGGTGGGAATAACAATATTGGCGGTGCTTCAGAGCGGGACATCCACATAATGTTCCGTCTTCTTTCACGTGACGACAGGTTTCGTATTGCATGGCCAGATTCCTTCCGGTACGCGGCCCTCCCCCCATCTGCCTGCTGAAAATAAAGACTTTATTGCAGCGTTTGAATGTAAATTCGGGCAAACAAATGTACTTACAGGCAAATTCGCAGAAACAAAGGAGTTATTGCGCACAGTTGATAAAGAACAAAATGGCACACGCCCGTTGTGGGCGGGGGCTAGTTTCAGGGATAGCGCGAAGGAAGGAGGAAGTCAGCAAAAATCAGCAGGTGAAAAAAACTTTAGTAACCAAATTCCAAAAAAATAGGGCATTCACCTAAAAGCAGCAACGGATTGCACGGATGAACGCGGATGGAAATTAGGCACCGACAAGAATCCCGGGGCTAAAGCCCATTCGGTTGCGACGGGTTATCACCGGGCTAAGCCCGGTGCTTCCACCCGGAAAAGCGGATGCCCGGCTAAGCCCGGTGCTTCCACCCGGAAAAGCGGAACCCCGGCTAAGCCCGGTGCTTCCACCCGGAAAAGCGGAACCCCGGCTAAGCCCGGTGCTTCCACCCGGAAAAGCGGATGCCCGGGGTCAATGGAGGAGCAGGAAGGGCTTGACAGGGGAGGCTGCCGAGGATAGGTTTCCGAAGAAATCCATACAAGGTTGTGCGTTCGAAGGAGGAGAGGAAATGGTTGCTCTATCTGCGCTGTGGCTGCCGATTATTTTGTCGGCGGTGATTGTGTTTATCGCCAGTTCGATCTTTCACATGGTGTTGCCGTTTCATCGCAGCGACTACAAGAAGCTGCCCGATGAAGAGAAGGTGACCGCTGCCATACGCGGGGCCGGTGTGACACCGGGGCTGTATATGTTTCCCCATACCGACCATAAGGAAATGAAGCAACCGGGGGCACAGGAAAAGTTTAAGCGGGGACCGGTGGGGACGATGACGATTCGCCCGAGCGGACCGATCAGCATGGGCCCGTTTCTGGGGCAGTGGTTCGGGTTCTGCCTGCTGGTGGGATTCTTCACGGCCTACATAGCGGCGCATACGTTGGCTTCCGGCGTTCATTACCTGGAAGTCTTTCGCGTGGTGGGCGCGGTGTCGTTCATGGCATATGGCCTGGCGAACGTGGCCAACGGCATCTGGAAGGGCGAGCCGTGGGGGATGGTCGCGAAGGAAGTGATTGACGGGCTCATTTACGGGTTGCTGACGGCGGGGGTGTTTGGGTGGTTGTGGCCGAAAGCGTAAAAACAGCTATCAGTTGTCAGCTGTCAGTGATCCCCAGGTTAGCGGCCAAATGCGGGCAGCGAACCTGGGGCACCGCTCGTTACCCGGCTACTGGATCAATTCAGAAAGAAGATTAGCGGTCGAAGCTTTCGCCTAGGCGATCGAGCGCGGCTTTGGCGGATTTGTTGCCGCGGAGAGTGGCTTTGTCGTACCAGTTCACAGCCTGCTGGATGTCTTCGCGGACACCCTTGCCGTGCTCGTAGGCCTCGCCGAGGCTGTACATGGCGTCCGTGTTGCCTTTGGCGGCGGCCCGCTTGTACCAGTAGAAGGCATCGACGTAATCCTGTTCAACACCGATTCCGCCGGCATACATGTGCCCCAGACGATACATGGCGGCGGCGTCGCCGGCGTCGGCAGCCTTGGTGAACCAAGTTGCCGCTTGCGTGAGATCGAGGGGAACACCTTCACCCTTTTCGTAGGCTTCGGCGAGCTTTGCCATGGCTTTGGCATCGCCGGATTGGGCTTGCACGTAGGTTGCCGTGAGTTCGGGGCTCAGGTTCGCCGGCGGCTGGGAGGATTGGGTTGCAGCCGGCGGCGGTGCAGCGGGCTGAGACGAACGTGCGAGATTGGAATGGTCAGGGGTCGTGGAGCGGTTGCAGGCAGAAGTGCAGAGCAGCGCCGCCAGGAGCCACGTTTGCGGAGAAGATTTCGCTAACTGAAACATTGTGGAGACATGTCCGGCCGATGTACCTACATTTTAGGCGAGGCTGAGTGCGGTTTCCAGCGGGACAGACGAATCGGGGCGCCAGTATACAATTTCAAAAATTTAGGAGGAAGAGGAAGCCGTGTCTCGATATAAGAACATCTGCCGTCCCTCCGGGACTCGGGTTCTTTGTGTGAGCCTACCCAGCGCTGAAGCGCTGCGCTAAGATCTGTCGTCCCTCCGGGACGAGGTGTCGATTGTGTGTTCTGCGGTGTCGAAAAATCCAGAAAGAGCGCGACAGAAAGTACGGGTGATCAGGTCGCGGAAAAGGTCGAAAAGCAGATCCCCCGCCGACTAAAGTCGGCGAGGGATGACAAATACAAATGGCTCGGCGGGCACCCTTCGGTCGTGCTCAAGGCGGGCTTTGAAGTCATGCCCTGACGCGAACCGCGGCCATGCGCTGGGCGTGGTTGGACATTTGGTAGAGAGGAAACATTTGCAATGAGGTTTCAGGCCAAGGGATTTCTCCATCTGAAGCGGTTTGTGGCGGTGGCGCTGGCGGTTAGTCTGACGGGATGCGGCGGGACGGCGTCGTCGCCGCCGGGACCTGATGTGGGAAAGACCGCGACGCCGATCAAGCACGTGATCATCGTGGTCGGAGAGAACCACGGCTTCGACAATCTTTTTGCCACATATCAGCCGGGTGACACAACCCAGCAGGTATGGAACCTGTTGTCGAAGCAGATCGTGACGACAACGGGTTCGCCGGGGCCGAACTTTGCCGCCGCGGCGCAGCAGCAAGCGAACGACAGCGGTGTCTACCAGTTGAGCCCGCCGCAAACAGGGCCGTTTTCCGTTCTGCCGCAGCCCAATACCACGTTGAACCCACTGCTGTTTACGGCGGCGGTGCAGTATGGCGTGGCGTCTGACCCGGGATTGGCCGCAGCCGATCAGGGGCTGCTGAATAATGGTGGAATCTTTCCGCAGTTCTACTTCGTGCCCGACAAGCGCTTTCCCACCAACATACCCAATGGACCGTTTCCCATTACGCAGTACATAAAGTACACGGATACGGTTGGCGACCCGATGCATCGCTTCTTCCAGATGTGGCAGGAGATTGACTGCAACGCGGGGAACATTTCGAGCAGCAATCCTAGCGGATGCAGCAAGGACTTGTATCCGTGGGTGGCGACGACTGTTGGTTGGGGACTGTATGATACGCCTCCGCCGGTGCCGTTCACCGACCAGTCGACGTTTCAGGGCGCAGTGGCGATGGGCTTCTACAACATGGCGGCGGGAGACTTGCCGTACTTCGCAAGCCTGGCCAATACGTACGCGATGAGCGACAACTACCACCAGTTCATTCTTGGAGGAACGGGACCGAACTCTGTCTCGATCGGAACGGGCGCGCCGCTGGCGTACAGCGATAGCAATGGCAATCCGACGGCGCCGCCGGCGGGGCAGGTAAACAATCCTGACCCGTATCCGGGGAGCAACAACTGGTATCAGAGGGACGGCTTCTACCTTGGGAATACCGGTAACGAGAGCAACGCAGCCTACACCAACTGTTCGGATCCGACGCAGCCGGGCGTGGCGGCGATCATGAATTACCTGGCGGCATTGCCTTATAAGCCGTTCAACGGAGGCAACTGTGCGCCGGGCGTGTACCACCTGCTGAACAATCAGGACCCGGCCTATGACCGCAACGGCACACTGTTCCCAGACCAGAGCCATACGGTTGGGCCGTCGTCGGTGCGCACGATTGGGGATGCGCTTTCTGCGGCCGGGATTTCATGGAAGTACTACGGAGAGGGATACAGTTCCAGCGGGCTGGGCGGAGTGTATTCGCACTACTGCGATATCTGCAATCCGTTTCAGTATGCGAAGTCGATCATGACGACGAACCTGAAGAGCAACATTCAGGACATCACGCAGTTTTATCAGGACGTGCAGAACGGCACGCTGCCGGCAGTGTCGATCGTGAAGCCGGATGACATTGTCGATTCGCATCCGGGGACGTCGCTGCCGATCTTGTTTGAAGCGTTTTGCCGCAACCTGGTGGATTCGGTGCAGAAGAATAACGGTGTGTGGTCGAGTACGGCGATCTTCCTCACGATGGACGAGTCGGGCGGGTATTACGATTCGGGATACATTCAGCCGATTGACTACTTCGGGGACGGGCCGCGAATTCCGCTGATCGTGGTGTCGCCTTACGCCAAGAAGGGGTACGTTGACCACACATATGGAGATCATGCGTCGCTGCTGAAATTCATCGAAAAGAACTGGGGACTGACGCCGCTAACGTCAAGCAGTCGCGACAATCTTCCGAATCCGGTGAGCAATCCCAGCACGCCGTATTTTCCGACGAACAGCCCGGCGCTCGGAGACCTGATGACGCTGTTCAGCTTCTAAAGAAGCGGTTTCATAAGAGATGTCATGGGGAATTCGGTTCCTCTCACAGGACGACGGAGCGGCACGGCTGTAAAGCCGTGCCCTTTCAAGTCCGGTTTATGAAACTAGTTCTCCGGTGAAGATCTGGGATCTACTCTGGATCGCTCGGATCGTTGAACAACACCGTCAACTTGATGCTGCCGTGACCGAATTGTGGAAAATTGGGTTTTGTCGGGTCAGCAGGATCAAGATTCGATGCCGTGTCGTCGGGTGGAAACAGCACCAGAGAATTCAGAAATGCCTGCACGGCGTCTGACTGCCACTTCGGGAGTGCCGCGTATGCATCACGTGACCTCTGCGATTCTCCTCCATGACGGAGGATGACATCGTCGAGGGTAAGGCTGCGTCCGTCGTGGCCATAGGGCGCGGTGGATCCCACTCCCCATAACGGCCGAGTCATGAACGACTTCTGCAGCGTTCCGTCCCAGTTGCGCTCGTAGAATTTCGCGCCCATTTCGTGGCGTTTGAAGTCGCTGAAGATGTCATTCACGACGAAAGTATTTCCCGCGGGCAACTTCAGGACAGGATAGCCAGTGCCGTCGTCCTTCGTAGTGAAAAGAGCGGTTGCCGTAGCGAACAGGCTGTTGAAGACTCCATTCGTGGGATCGTAGGCGGTTTCCAGGTCAGCGACTCGCCGGTCGTGCTGGACGGTTAGATTTGAGGTGTGGCAGGAAGAACAGCCGATCTTGTGGAATACCGCGCGACCCAAACTCGTGGTGGTGCTCTGCTGCGAGTGTCCGGCCTTGAAGTAGTTCAGCAAGTAGAACTCGAGATGATCCACAATCGCGGGATCGATTTCATTTCCATTCTGGTGGTCGGGCTGAGGCGGCGGACTGATCTTGTCAAGGGAGCCATCCAGGACCATCCCCGAAGGAGTGACTACGCGACGGCCCGCGCTGGCTGCCGCAATTTCGGGATCCGCGGATGCCTCGAGGCCCATCTCGTTATGCAAGGCAATCAGGATGAATTGGCGAATGGAAAATGCACTGCCCTCGGCGAAGAAGGGTTTGATCCGCAAATCCGGGTCAACGCCCGAAACATGGGAAGTATCAACGGAACCGTCAGGCAGGCCGGTAATGGTGCCGTAGTCGATGTCTTGGCTGCGCAGGCGCAACGTCACCGGATAGTGAAGTTGCTGTGCTCTCTTAACAGCCCGGCGCTCGATGTTGCGGAGGTCTGCGGTCATCTCGTCGGCCAGCATCTCGCGCAGACCGAGGCCGAAAAGATGGGGAGCGTCGCGACTGTCAGGGCGGGTCACGACATTGCCGCCAACACCAGCAGAGCCACGTGGACGGCCGTGACACAGCGCGCAGCTATCCGTAAGGCCGGCGCCAATGGCATTGTTGGTGTTCAGGTCGCCGACGCCGTCGCCCTCATTGGGGCCCTGGCCGTTCTCGCGGGTAAACTTGCGCTGGAACAGTTGCCGGCCACGACGAATGGAGCGAAAGGGATCGCGGTCGATGATAAAGGTCGAGGAACCGGGCATCATCACGTCTCCTCGGCCGGCTCCGATCTCGTCGGACAGCGATTTATTGATTCCAGCCTTGGCTTTGCTGGTAGCTAGAGTGTTGTCGATCATCTGCGCCCCTGATGGGGAACACAGGGCTGGTAAAAGGCAGACTCCAAGCACAATTCTTGTGCACCACTTCATACTTGCCTCCATCGAACGATTCGCGAACGGTTGACTGCGTTCTCCAGGTAAGGTCCCGGAGATCCGAAGTGGGCGGGCTGGACCTATCGTGAGAAACGTCAGGAAAATGACGAACCTCACGATCGTGAAAGCGCGGGCCAGGGTAGTTCGACGAGTGCCGCAGTCGTGCGCCGCGAAACCAGAGATGTCGCTGGGCCGCTGGTAGACGAGGTGATTTGTCCCCGACCAGAAGACTTGATATGAGGGGTGACGAGTGTCAGGAGTATTGGCCCAGTGCGTCAGCCTGTCAATAGCCTGATGGTGGCGTTGACAAGAATGATCGAAGTCCAGAGAAGGCGGAGGTCGGCACGTTGCGGCCAAATCGCGTGTTCTGGCGTTAATCTAGGGGGTTACGGGGCGACACGATGCCGACTATAATTTAAGAAGGTTTGTACCATGAGCAGCCGTGTATCCAAGCCGCGAGTGATCGCTTATGCCGGGTCCCACCCGGCGGGCGATGGGCGTACGCGTACAGCGTGGTCGCGGCCGATTTCTTCGCGCGCCGATTCCAAGCTGGCGCCGTGCATGGTGCGTCCCAACCTCTTCTCGGGCGACTAGCTCAGTCCGACATGTTCTTGGGAGTTCGCGAGCGCTTTAGCAGAATGCGCATCCGAAGCTGACACGACTGCTGAGAGGTTGAAAAGCAGATTCCCCGCAGCCTGAAGGCCGCGAGGAATGACAAGAAGAATCGGAACTCCTGTACCGCTGGCCTGAAGGCCAGCACTATCTAGAAATTCGGCACGACCGCCGTGCCTCAGCCATTTCGCAGGAGACGACCATGACGACCACTACTCTTACTCCAGTTGCAGGACCCAAGATCAAGACCGCGCTTCCCGGACCGAATGCCAAGAGCGTTCTCGAGAAGGACCACAAATACATTTCGCCGTCGTATACGCGGTCGTATCCGCTGGTGGCGAAGCGCGGGCGCGGCGTGATCATCGAGGACGTGGACGGGAACGAGTTCCTCGACTTCTCGGCCGGCATCGCGGTTACGTCGACGGGGCATTGTCATCCCGAGGTTGTCGCTGCGATTCAGAAGCAGGCGGGCGAGCTGATCCACATGTCGGGCACTGACTTCTATTACGAGAGCATGGTGACGCTGGCGGAGCGGCTGTCGAAGATTGCTCCGATGAAGGGGCCGCACAAATTTTATTACGGCAACTCGGGCGCGGAGGCGGTGGAGTGCGCGCTGAAGCTGGCGCGGTATCACACCAAGCGTCCGCACGTGATTGCCTTTTTGGGCGCGTTCCACGGGCGCACGATGGGAGCGCTGTCGCTGACGGCGTCGAAGCCTCAGCAGAAGCGGCGGTTTGCGCCAATGCTGCCAGGCGTGACGCATGTGCGCTATCCGGATGTGTACCGCAGCTGCATGGGCGGAACGCAGGAGGCGGAAGGATTTGCGCTGGGCTGCGCGCGCTATATCGAAGAGAAACTGTTTAAGACCATTCTGCCTCCGGAGGAAGTAGCGGCGATTTTTGTGGAGCCGATCCAGGGCGAAGGCGGATACGTGGTGGCTCCGACGGTGTTCATGCAGGAGCTGCGGAAGATTTGCGATCGCCACGGGATTCTGCTGGTGGCTGACGAAGTGCAGTCAGGCGTTGGCCGGACGGGCAAGTGGTGGGCGATTGAGCATACCGGCGTGGAGCCCGATATCGTTTGCAGCGCGAAGGGAATTGCCAGCGGCATGCCACTCGGCGTGGTGATGACAAAGGCGGAGATCATGGACTGGGTTCCGGGATCGCATGCTTCGACGTTTGGCGGCAACCCAGTGGCCATTGCGGCGGCGCTGGCGACTTTGGATGTGTTGGAGCGCGAAGGCGTGAAGAATGCCGAAGTCGTGGGCAAGCACATCATGGAGCGCATCGCCGAGTGGCCGCGGACAATGGACCTGGTGGGCGATGTGCGCGGACGCGGGCTGATGATCGGCATCGAGATTGTGACCGACAAGAAGACCAAGGCGCAGGGCATTGAGCAGCGCGATCGCATCGTGGACTTGGCATTCGAGCGCGGGGTGCTGCTGCTGGGTTGCGGGCCGAACTCGGTGCGGTTGTCGCCGCCACTCATCGTCAGCAAGGAACAGGCCGATATAGCCATTGACGTGCTGGAAGAGTGCATTCAGCTGGTGGCGATTGATCACAAGCACGGAAGGCAGTAGCCAGTAGTCAGTTTGGAAGCATCCCACCCTGTCGCCAAAGAACGGCGACAAGGGTGGGGAACCCTCTTATTTGGTCGCGTCTTCTGCGAATTACGGGGATGGCGTAAGATATCGGAGGCGCCCCCCAGGGAGACAAATTCACAGTGCCTGAGCTTCGTAAAGATCCCATCGTCGGACGATGGGTGATCATCTCAACCGACCGCGCAAAACGCCCAACCGATTTTGTAAGAGAGTCCGTCAAAATGAAGGGCGGATTCTGTCCGTTTTGCCCCGGCAGCGAGGGCAAGACACCGTCTGAAGTGCTGGCTTACCGTCCGAACGGAGCTGGCCGCGACGCGCAAGGGTGGACGGTGCGCGTGGTGCCGAATAAATTCCCGGCACTCACCATTGAAGGCAGCCTGAACCGGTCGGCTGATGGCATGTTCGACAAGATGAATGGCATCGGCGCGCACGAAGTCATCATCGAGACCCCGGACCACAACGAGACCCTGGCTACCTTGCCCGAAAAACGGATTGAAGATGTGTTGTGGGCGTTTCGCGACCGAATTCTCGACCTGAAGAAGGACAAGCGGTTCAAGTACATCATGCTCTTCAAGAACCACGGCACTGCGGCGGGGGCTACGCTAGAGCACGCGCACGGGCAATTGATTGCGCTGCCGATCGTCCCGAAACATGTGCTGGAAGAGCTGGATGGCGCCAAAGAGTATTACAAGTTCAAGGAACGCTGCGTGTTTTGCGACATCATCCGGCAGGAAATGGACGAGAGTGTGCGGGTGGTGGCGGAGAATGAGGGATTTCTGACGGTGGCTCCGTATGCGCCGCGCTTTCCGTTTGAGACCTGGATTTTGCCGAAGAAACATGAGTCGGCGTTTGAGAATTCATCGTCGCAGACTTATGAGCAGTTGGCGCGAGCGCTGAAGAACCTGTTGCAGCGCGCCGACGTGGTGCTCGACAATCCCGCATACAACATGGTGGTTCACAGCGCTCCGGTGCAGGAAGGTCCAATGGAGCATTACCACTGGCACGTGGAGTTTATGCCGCGGCTCACGAAGATTGCAGGCTTTGAGTGGGGAAGCGGGTTCTATCAGAACCCGACTCCGCCGGAAGAGGCAGCGCAGTATTTGCGCGAGGCGAAAGTGAAAGCGGTGGCGCCTGTAACGGTGGGATGAGTAGTTCGAGGTTCGTGAAAAGCCTGACCCATGCGGTCAGGTTTTTTGATTTTGCAGGCCAGGGCTAAAGCCCACGAATCAAAGCCCGCGATTTCACCGGGCTGAAGCCCGGTGCTTCCACCAGAAGGAATCCTATTCTTGCCGGTCTTGGAATTCCTCGTACCAGGCCATCTGGATGGCTTCGAGCTTGGATTCGTTCG
>Ga0302323_100005579_pt1 | contig 10328 bp, 6 predicted proteins | sample Fen_T0_3_FD_201950 | JGI IMG/M metagenome (GOLD analysis project Ga0302323, IMG submission 201950) | Peat permafrost microbial communities from Stordalen Mire near Abisko, Sweden - Fen_T0_3 | ecosystem: Environmental > Terrestrial > Soil > Wetlands > Permafrost | place: Sweden: Abisko... | reverse complement strand
TCTGGGTAATCTGCTTGCGCTCTTTTTCGCTTAGGGCTTCCAGGGCCGGATCGTGGGTGAGCTTGCGGATGTTCTTGAGGAGTGCCAGCTTGCGGGCCTGGACCTCCGGCGTTCCGGGAAGCACGTCATTGATGGTGATGATCTGGCCGATGACGTGCTCGGCTTGGTCATTGCGCCAAATCGAGGCGCGAATCGCCTCGACCTCGCCAATGTTGTCCGCCAACACGATGGTGGGCGAGGGCCAACGGCCGAACAGACTTTCCATGCTGATGCTGAACTGCCGGGAATCCTCGGTTCCTCGCACGTTGGAGTTCAGCTTGCGGAAATCGTACTCGAAGGGCGCGCCGGCGAAATGCAACAGACCCACGCCGCAGAACACGGTCAGGGCGGCGGCGGTGATGACGATGGTGCGTGGTCGGCGGGCAATCCAGCGACCCAGGAAGGCAAGGCTCAGGGGGGCCCGTGGCAGACGTTGTGTTCTTGCCGAGTCCCGTCGATCGAGCAGGAAAGCGATGGAGGGCAGCACGGTGAACGTGAGGGCCCAGCAGAAGAGCACGCCAAACGCCGCCATCACGCCGAATTGGTAGAAGCCACGGAACTTGGTCAGCATCAAGGTCGCATAGGCGGCGGACGCGCAGACCGCCGCGACGCCGGTTCCTCGGGTCACACCCGCGATGGCGCGTTCCATGGCCGCGAAGGTGGTGGCCCCGCCCGCCCGGTTCTCTTCGTAGCGCGACATCAGGATGATGGAGTAGTTGATGCCGTTGCCCAGAATGATCGAACCCAGAAATGCGGTCGAGGAATTGACATAGCCGAAGGCCAGCTCGGCAACCGCGAAGGCCATCACCGTGCCGATCACGGCCGAGGTCGCGATGAGCGGCAACGACCGCAGCGTTCGGAAATAGAGTGCGATGGAGAGGGCCACGATCACCAGGCAGGAGACGGTCACCCACAGGATGTCGCGCTCGACAGCCTGGCGGGTGGCAATGGCGGTGGCCACCGGGCCACCGATGAAGGCGGTCATCTGGGGGTGAAAGGCTTGCGGGTTGTTCTCGCGAACAAGCCGATTGGCAGCCTGGAAAATGCCCTCACCGCCGTGCTCGGCGAAAATGCCGCCGGGGGGAAGGGCGGCGATCCACACGTAGCTGCCGTCTTCGTTGCTGAACACGCCGTCCGGGAAGCGTCCGCCCAAGTGGTCTTGCTTGGTCAGCCGCGCGCGCATGGCATCGACGGGCTCCTCGTCGCCATCGGATAGGTCGATGAGCAGTGGGTTTTTGCGTCTAGAAATCTCGCTACGCAGGCGATCCCGGATGGAAACCAGGTCGTCCTCGCCGATGTAGAGCCACTTGTTCTTTTCGAAGAATCCCCGGATGTCACGGACGTGGTAGGTGGCCATGTCCAGCGTCGATTTCGGCAGCATGCGCAGCTTTTCCGTTAGCACTTCGGCGTAGCGGAGATTCGCGGCCCGATCCGGCGATCGGATGCCTATCAGCAACAACGACATGTCACCCAGGCGTTTTTGCGTCTTTTCCAGTGCCACGACGCCGGGATCATCGCTGGGCAGGAGTTCGGAGATGGCGGTCTTGAGTTCCAGTTTTGAGGCCAGAGCCGCCGCAATGGCGAAAAGCAGGAGCGTCGAGATCAGAATCACGCCAGCGTGGCGGGAAACGAAACGGCAGTAGCGTTCGGATCTTGAATCAGGCGAAGAGGACATCGTAGGGAACGGAACCTAACCCGTTCACACCCTGCGAAACAAGGTCCCGTGAAGCAAGATCCCGTGAAACAGGTCCGATGATGGCTCTGCCTGGGCTATGACTAGCCCATGCCATCGACAAGCCATCGCGTGAGCACCTTCACCGAGTCGGTCATTCGTTCCATGACCCGCTTGGCGAACAAGCACGGCGCCATCAACCTGTCCCAGGGATTTCCCGATTTCGATCCTCCTGAGGCGTTGCGGCAAGCGGCAGAGCGCACCGGCCGACACGGGCCGCATCAGTACGCGGTGACGTGGGGCGCGCCCGGTTTCCGCGCCGCCCTGGCGCGCAAGCAGTCGCGCTTGATGGGCATGGACATCAATCCGGATGAGAACATCGTGGTCACCTGCGGCAGCACCGAGGCCATGATGGCCGCCATGATGACCGCCTGCAATCCCGGCGATCGCGTGATCGTATTCTCGCCCTTTTACGAGAACTACGTCGCCGATACGATCCTGTCAGGCGCCGAACCTATCTTTGTTCCACTGCACCCGCCGGACTTCCGCTTCGACCCGGACGAACTTCGCCGCGCTTTCGCGCAGAAACCCAAGGCCCTTATTTTGTGCAATCCCGCCAATCCCTCGGGCCGGGTGTTCACGCGGCCTGAGTTGGAACTTATCGCCGGGCTGGCTGAGGAAGCCGACGCCTTTGTCATCACCGACGAGGTCTACGAACACATCGTCTATGCCCCGCACCAGCATGTGTACTTCGCTTCGTTGCCAGGCATGGCCAAGCGAACCATCAGTTGCAGCTCGCTGTCCAAGACCTATTCCATCACTGGCTGGCGCTTGGGCTACATCATCGCCGCGCCCGAGATCATCGCGGGTGCGCGTAAGGTGCACGACTTCTTGACCGTCGGTGCCGCTGCCCCCCTGCAAGAGGCCGCCATCGCTGGCTTGGAGCTGCCTGACAGCTACTACGCCGAGCTGCAGGCGGGCTACAGCGCCAAGCGCGAGCTGTTTCTGGGCTACCTACGCCGGGCCGGCTTGACATTCAGCGAGCCCGAAGGCGCCTACTACGTGATGGTGGATATCTCCGAATTCGGCTGTCCATCGGACCTCGCCTTCTGCGAATGGCTGACGTCAGAGGTGGGCGTCGCCGCTGTGCCTGGATCCAGCTTCTTCCGCGAGCCCGAGAATCGCTACATCCGCCTGCATTTTGCCAAGCGGGAGGAAACCCTGACCGCCGCAGGCGAGCGGCTGCTGGGGCTGCGGGCGAGGTACCCGCTCTCCTGTTGCGTATGACACGTGATGCTGGCAAGCTCCTTGCCTCCTGACCATGAACAAAACTTCATTGATGTCCGCTGTTTTGGCCAGTGCATTGACCGCCTTCGGGGCGTGCGCCCATCCACCGCCGCCGCCGCCACCGCCGCCATCGCCCTGTCCAACGCCCGAACCCATCCGGTTGAACTTAAGTGCATCGACTCGGCTCAATCCCGGCGAGAATGGCGAATCGCTGGCGACCACGGTGCGCATCTACCAGCTGAAGGACACGGGCAAGTTGGTCGAGTCCAGCCTTGACCGCATCCTCGACGGTGATCGCGCTGTGCTTGGCGAGGATTTCATTTCGGTGCAAGAGCTGACCCTCTACCCGGGCGAGAAGGCGGCACCAACCATGGTGCGCGGCGAGGGCACCACCCATCTGGCAGTGGTGGCCATGTTCCGCCGCCCCGTGGGGCCGTCGTGGCGGTCCATCCGCAAACTTCCACCTCCCGATCCCCAACACTGCCACGGAACAGTTGGAACCCCTGCCGCGCTGGCGGCATCCCAGTTGAAGTTCACGCTCGAAGACAGTCGAGTAGACATGCGATGAGGAAAGCGCCATGAAGGGTCTTCAGAGAGTCGTTTGGTCAGAGGGCATGCTGGTTTCGCCCCAGCACTTGCAGCAGGCGGACCTGTACCACGAGCGGATGCTCGACTGCCGTCTGGCGGCGACCACTCCGCTTGGCTGGGGCATCACGGCCGTGCAGCTCGACGCTGGCGCGCTGGCGGCTGCCCAACTGGTGGTCACCCGGTTCGCGGGCGTCTTGCCCGACGGACTTCCCCTTGATTTTAAGGCCGGCGATCCCGAGGCGCCGGCGGCTCGGCCCATCGGTGCGAACTTTCCGCCGGCTTTGCCCGCGCTGGAAGTCTTCCTGGCCGTGCCCAAGGAGCGCGAGGGTGTTCCGTCGGTGGCAGCGGAAATGGCTGGCGACACCAAGGCGCCCTCGGGCAAAGCGGCGATCCGCACCCGGTTCCGCAGTGCCAGCCAGAAGATCGTCGATATGACCGGCGAGGCAGCCGATCTTGCCATGGCCTTCGCCCAGCGCAATTTGACGGTGCTGTTCGGCAACGACGCGCGCGACGACTACGAATCGATCAAGATCGCCGAGATCGTGCGCGACGCCGGCGGCGCCATGCTGGTCAGCGACGCCTACATCCCATCGGTGCTAACCATCTCGGCCTCGCCCTTTCTCATGAGCGCGGTTCAGCGCTTGCTAGCTCTCATGGTGGCCAAACAGCGCCAGCTCGCAGCAGAAAGGGCGCAGCGCGATTCGGCGTCCATCGAGTTCGGGGCCAACGACGTGACCCGCTACCTGCAACTGTCGGCGCTCAATGCCACCATTCCGTTCCTGGTGCACGCGGGCCGCAACGGCGATCTCAGTCCGCGTGAACTGTACCTTTTCCTGATTCAAAGCGCGGGACAGCTATCCACGTTCTCTGTCGATACCGATCCTTCGGCGTTCCCACCCTTCATCTTCACCGATCTGCGTTCGACCTTTGAAGAGCTGTTCGCCCTGCTGACCGGTCTTCTGCGCGCCAACCTGCGCGAGATGTGCGTGCGCATCCCCATCGAGATCCACGAAGGCATCCACGTGGGCACCTTGAACGACGAGCGTATCCTTAAGTGCCAGCAGTTCGTGCTCGGTGCGACCTCCAACATGCCCGTCGAGCAACTGGCCCGCGACTTGGCCAGCCGGACCAAGATCGCGTCGTGGACGCAGCTGCCGTTTCTCATGCGGGCAGCGACCCGCGGCGTTCCCCTGCAGGTTACCCACCGGCCGCCCGCGGAAATTCCCGTGCGGCCAGGGGTGGTCTACTTCCTGATGGACACCTCCATCGATCACTGGCGTCACGTGCTGGCCGAGCGCAAGGTCGCGATCTACGCTCCCCCACCGTTCGACCCGTCGCAAGTGAAGGTCGAGCTTTACGGCATCCCGAGCAAAGGCTGAGCTGGCGACACTATGGCAGACATCGTTCAAGAGTTGACCGGAGAGTGTTTCGGCGCCATCGCGCGCCTGCGAGAGCTGGACGGGCCGGTGCCGTCGCCCGAGACGGTGCACGCCCGGCTGCGCGGCTTCATCGATGCCCTGAAGGATCGTGCGCGCACGCACGGTGTTCCCGACAAGGACACCCAGGACATCGTGTATGCCCTGGTCGCGCTCATGGACGAGGTGGCCATCAACACGCCCGAGCCGTTGCGATCCTACTGGCAGAATCAGCCTCTGCAGCTGCACTACTTCGGCGAGAACGTGGCGGGCGAGGGTTTCTTCGCGCGGCTGCAAGCCTTGCTTAGCGATGGGCGCCGCATCGAAGTCCTGCGCGTGTACCACCTGTGTCTGCTCTTCGGCTTCCAGGGCAAGTACGGATTTCCCGGAGGCGACGTCGAACTCATTCGCACTGCCGATGGGGTGCGCAACCTGCTGGAACGGAATCTCGAGATGCCGGACGAGATGGCGCCGGCGGGCGAGCCACCCGACGAGCCCATGGTGCGCAGGGCAAGCAGCAACCTGATGCTGTGGGTGTCGCTGGGCATCTTCGCCCTGGCACTCGCGGTCTTCGTGGGGTTGCGCGTGTCCTTCGATCAACAAGTCTCCGACGTCACCACCCGCGTCGATAAACTAGCGCATTAGAGGTCCACGCCGTGCTCAAGTACATCTTCGGGGCAATCTTCATCGCGCTCGTTTGGGCGGCCGCCATCGTCTTTCATGGCATTTCGGCGCTGTTCATCGCCGCCATCGTCGTCACCGCCGTGGTCGTGCTCGGCCTGGCGGCCTTCGCCATTTTCAAGGCCGTGGCCACGCGCAAAGCCGCCAGCGCCATCGAGCAGGGGCTGGGCGATTTGTCGGGCAGGTCGAACATCCGGCCCGATCAGCAGGCTGAAATCACGGCCATGCAGGTGGAATTCCAGAAGGCCATCTCCGGGCTCAAGTCTTCCCGCCTCGGGCACAAGGGGCGCGACGCTCTCGGCTTGCTTCCCTGGTACATCATCATTGGCCCTCCCGGCGCCGGCAAGACGACCGCCTTGCGTAGCTCGGGCCTGCAATTCCCATACGCCAAGGGCGGCAAGGTCAAGGGCGTTGGCGGCACGCGCAACTGCGACTGGTGGCTGACCAACGAGGCCATCATTTTGGACACGGCCGGGCGGTGGTCCACCCAGGACGACGACCACGAAGAGTGGCTGGCTTTCCTGGATCTCTTGCGCAAGACGCGCCCCAAGAAGCCGGTCAACGGTATTTTGCTCGCGGTCAGCTTGCTCGACCTCGAGGGCGGCGAAGAAGAAATGTCGGCGCTAGCCAAGGCGCTGCGCGATCGTCTGGACGAAGTCACTGGCCGCCTGGATATGGTGGTGCCCGTGTACCTGCTGGTGACCAAGACCGACCTCGTGCCCGGCTTTGTCGAGATGTTCGGCGATCTGCGCGACAAAGAACGCGGCCAGATTTGGGGCGTTTCGCTTCCCCTTATGGCCAGCCCCGACGAACGGTCCGAGACGCTGCAAGAGCAGTTGCAAGAGCTCTTCGATGTGGCCGGGCAGCGATCGTTCCCACGCCTGTGCGAGGAGCGACGGGTGGACGCGCGCTTCAAGATTTTCGAGTTCTCCCAGCAGCTTGAAGCCTTCGGCCAGAACCTGTCGGCGCTGGTCACCGAGCTGTTCGCGGAGAATGTCTACCAGGACGCACCCATCCTGCGTGGCGTGTACTTCACCAGCGGCACGCAAGAGGGCCGGCCCATCGACCGCATCATGCACAACATGGCGGCGGCATTCGGGGTTTCCGGGCGTGCGGCGGCATCCGTCGCCATCACCAAGCCCAAGAGCTATTTCCTACGTGACGTCTTCACCAACGTGGTCTTTCCCGACCAGGCAGCGGCGGTGCGTAGCACGCGGGTCATGCGTAAGGAAAGGGTCCGCCGTCTCGGCATCACCGCGGCGGCTTGCGTGCTCGCGGCCGGTTTTCTCTTCCTGCCCATTCGCTCGTACAGCACCAATTCTGGCTACGCCAAGGACGCCTTGCGCGCCATCGACAAGATGGCTTCTAGCAAGACCAGCAAGGACGGCGCGGGCCTGGTGTCGGCTGAGTCTCTTGAATCCATCGAAGAGCTGGCCAAGTCGCTGGCCGAAGGTGACAGCAGCTCGGCGCTCTTTCCGCGCGCCAGCGTGACCAAGCAACTGCGCACCTCGGTCGAGCGTTTGGTGGTACGTCCCATCGTGCGCGCCGATTTGGCCAAGGCTGCCTCGGTGGGCGGTTTGGGCGCCTCGGATCTCATGGATGCGCTGGTGTTGCACCTGCTGCTTACCCAGGACAAGCAACCCGACGAGCCCACGCCACGCACCGATCGCTGGGAGGCCGCGGTCAAGCTGGCTTCGGAAAAGGCCTCCGCGCGCTGGGTGGCACTGACCAATCAGCCGGCTGCGGGGCGCGCGCCGCGCGTGCTTGAAAACCTGGTCAAGTTCTATGTGTCGGGAATTTCTGATCCGGCGGACATGATCGACCGGGACAAGAAGTTCGTGAGTTACGCACGGACCATCCTGATCGGCTCGGGCGACGATCCCTTGGCCGAGATCATCAATGACCCGAGCATGCCGCGCGACCTGAAGGCGATCGATCTGCTGGGTAGCGCGGTGGTGATGTTCACGCCCCCGCAACAGCAGGGCAAGGGCAGCAAGAAAGAGGTCGCCGTGCGTGGTGCCTTCACGCCAACGGGTTACCAAGCAGTGAAGAAGCGCTTGGCCCAACTCGAAAAGGCCCAGGACGACGACGAGAACTCGTGGATCCTAGGCAAGGAGCGCAAGGCCAAGGACGCCCGCGCCATCGCCAAGATCAAGGCGGACTACTTCGGGCAGTACATCGCGGCTTGGAAACGATTCCTACTCACGCTCTCCATGCGCGAACCGACGTCGCTCGACGAGGCGCGTTCGCTCATCAAGAAGCTCAACAGCGACAAGCCCTTCGAATCGACGTGGAAGAATATCAACGAGAACTTGATTCTCAAGGATGAGTCGCTGGCCGACAAGGCGATGGGCATGCTTGGGGCCGCGGCCAACAAAGCAGCCGCGGAAAAAGGTCTCAAGGATCCGCGCGGCAAGACCAAGAAGGGGGACGACGAGGACGACGGCCGGGATCCCGGCGCCAAGCAGGTCGAGACAGCGTTCGAGGGCTTGCTTCGCTTCGGTTCGGTCAAGCCCACCGGTTTCGAGCAGTACGGACAGATCCTGACCGAGCTCGGGGCGGCCATGGGCGATCAGGGCATGCCCGAAGGCAAGAGCTTCCAGACCACGATCAGAACTCAGCGCACCAACCTATCCAACCTCATTGCTCGCTACGACGACCAGGGTTGGGAGCAGGGCATGCTGGAAAAGATCCTGATGCCGCCCTTGCGCGGCGCCGAGGTCGCGGTCGTGGGTGCCAGCGCGGATTCGGCCAATCGCAAATGGTGCGAAACCGTGTTCGTGGCCTTCGACCAGCTGCTGGCCGGCAAGTATCCCTTCGCCAGCGGCAGAGTCGGCGAGGCCAAGGTCGCCGATATCGAGAAATTCTTTCAGCCAGCGACCGGGACGCTGTGGCAGTACTTCAACGACTCGCTCGCCGCGGACATCGAGAGGGTGGGGACGCTTTTCCGACTCAAAGAGGGCGGGGCCGTGCACTACCGCGAGGACTTCCTCAAGTTCCTCACCCATGCGGCGGAGCTAACCAGCCATATCTTCGCCAAGGAGCCGTCGAAAATCGGCTTGCCGATAGGCATTCATATCCGCCCGTCCGCGCAGTATTCGAAGATTATTTTCGACCTGGGAACGAAGAAGATTACAGGGCTCAACTCGATGGATCGCTGGGACGAGTTCGTGTGGCCCATGCGCCGCGCAACCTTTCGTCTATTCGTCAAGAATGACGAAGTCGAGACCATTGGTCCGCGCGACGAGGGCGAATGGGCGTTCTTCTACCTGCTGGCTGCGGGCCAGAACCCGTCGAAGAATGGCGACTACGTCACGGTGACCTACACGCCCAACAACGGTCAGAACAAGGTCTTGGTCGACTTTAAGCCGGAAAATCTTCGTGAGATCTTCCAGAAATTCGCGCTGCCGAGGAGCATCACCACGGGCGGCGGTTCTTGCAGGAAATAGGCAGGCAGGAATAGAGGATCGTCATGTACATCAACACTCTACCGCGCATCCGAGAGCCTGCGGCCGGCCTGTACGGAAAGATTCCAGCCGAACGCGACTTCGTTCGCATCAACGCCGGGGATTTTCAGCACGCGGCGCTCGATCAGTGGTTTCAAGAGGGCGTCGAGTGCATCCACACTGACCGAACCGTCTTGCCTAATGAACCGACGCACTTTCATTTGATTGCGCCGGGTGGGGACGCGTTTGTCGGCGGTTTCATGCCAGGCGAGGACGCGGTTGGACGGCATTTCCCGCTGGTCATTTCGGTGCGCCTTGAAGCGCGCAGCCTGGTGGATGCCTTGCCGCTGCTGCCGTCGATCTTCGGCCCGTTCTACGAGGCCGCGACCACGGTCGCCGAAGCGGCGCGCGGTCTGACCGCCCAGGATCTGGCCGCGCAGATCGATTGGCTGAAGGAGACGCTGAAACAGAGCGCGCCGGCACTTCCGCTCAATGAACTGTTGGCGGGGTCGAGCTTCTTCGAGTTGCGCGTGGCCATAGGCAGCTTGAACGAAGGGGGCGGCTACGCACTTCAGACGCTAGCCACCGCTTGCGAGCAAGCTTCAGCCAAGCCACCCGAGACGGCGAAGCAGACTGTTGTCCTCGAATGCCCCACTCCGACCGACGGCATGCGCGCGTTCTGGCTAGAGCTTATCCGCCGCCGGTTGCGCCCGGGTGCGGCCACGCCGTCGGTGATGTGGACGCCGTCGCGCTTGCTGGTGGCACTGGGGCCAGCGCCGGCGCAGATGCTGGCTTTTCTTGCCAATCCCGAGCACAAAAGTCAGCGCTTCTGGCCTCTGAAGACCAACAGCGTAGCGGCCAACGAGAAGGCCGTGCAGGCGCTGTCGCCGGCGCAGTCGCAACTGCTTGGTTCGGGGCAGGCGTCGCTGGCGGATGTGCTGGAGACATTCGGTAGGGCGTAGGAGGCCACCGACCACCGCGAGCGATTCGGGAGAGCGGCGCTCGGCTTAGTCGCGGGCTTGCGGCAGGAGCGATCCGCCGGGAGCGTCCATCTTCGGGCGCGCCTTGCGCGCCCATGATGGACTCGGTCGTCGACTGGCATCCTCGCTGCGCTCGGAGCGTCTCCTCACGTCCCGGCGGATCGCACCTGCCCGCCCGCGCGCCGAGCTTGACGACTGCTGGGCCGAAGAGGACGGGGCA
>Ga0302323_100005578_pt1 | contig 10331 bp, 9 predicted proteins | sample Fen_T0_3_FD_201950 | JGI IMG/M metagenome (GOLD analysis project Ga0302323, IMG submission 201950) | Peat permafrost microbial communities from Stordalen Mire near Abisko, Sweden - Fen_T0_3 | ecosystem: Environmental > Terrestrial > Soil > Wetlands > Permafrost | place: Sweden: Abisko... | reverse complement strand
CTGGCGGAGCTGCTCGGCAGGCTCTGAGGTCGCCGGTGGCCGGTCGCCGGCTGACGTGGTCAGCCAGGCGGCTCGAACGGCAGGTCGCGGGCCAGGATGCCGAACGCGCGCGGATCGCCGGAGAACCGGTAGTCCCGCAGTACGTCGGTAAATCCGAGACGTCGGTACAACCGCCACGCGCGGTTGTCACCCTCGGGGGTGGACAGCAGCATGCGTTGCTCGGGTCGATCCTGAGCAATCGCCCGGAGCAGCGCCTCACCCAGCCCGCGGCCCTGCGAGTCCGGCCGCACGTGCAGCTCGGTCAACTCGAAGAAATCCGAGAGTTGCATTCGGGCCGCCGCGCTCAGTCCGCGGCGGACCTCCGAGTACCACCATTGCCCTGGCTCGCCCCGGTATCCGTAGGCGAGACCTCGGATGCGACCGTCGGCGCCCGTCGCCACCCTGCAGGCGAACCCCGGGCGTTGGCTGTGTTCTTCCCACAGCACCCCGCGCGCTCCGACGACATCGACGGGATACCGCATCGCGGCGACATAGACATCGATCAGTTCGCCGACCCGGGCGCGAAATCCGGCAGGGTCGAGTGCAGCGACCGGGGCGTGGGCCGACGGCGGCCCGGTTGCCGGGCCGGCGGTTTCGGCCGACCGGGGTGCGCTCGGCTGGCGGCCTTTTCGTAGGGCCTGGTCGGGCGGGCGATGCATGGGCGTATCAGATCACGACCCGCGCGGTGCCGGCACGGCCCGGGCCGCGTGACGGGCTGGTGCGCGCCTACATGGCGCCTTCGGGTCGGGTCGGGCGGCCGGGAGCGGGTCGGGCGGCGGCCGGGGGCGGGTCGGCAGGTGCCGCGGTTGGGTAGGGCGCGCGCCAGATCTGGTTCGGAACGCCTGCGTCAGCCGGTGCCGTGCGCGTGCCCTGGCCAGCTCGAGCCGATGGCACTGTCGGTCCCACCGGGTAGCGTCCCACCCGCAACGCGATGACGAACAGGTGTAGTATCGAACACCAGTACTATCGAACACCAGTACTATCGAGCCTGTGCTATCGAGCCAGTGCTATCGAGCCAGTGCTATCGAACACCAGTGCCAACGAACACACCAATGCCAATGAACACCGGTGCGACAGATCGGGAAGGGCTGCGATGACCACCAAGGTACTTCCGGACATTCGGGTGAAGGCGAGGTCCGCCGTGAGCGTCGAACGAGAGCAGTCGCTGTTCCGGAGGAATCCCTCGAGCCGCTCCGGGCCGTCCCCATCCGGCCATCGTGGTCGGACCGGCGGGACGCAGGCCCCGGTTCCGCAGTCCGCCCGTGATCTCTTGGCCGACGCTGGTCGCGGCCTGGGCAGAGCGATCCGAGCCAGCGAACCCGGCGATCGGTACGCCGCCGCCCACCTGGCCGCGCTGCGTGCCGCGGCTGCCGTGCTGGCCGCCCGGGCCAAACCGGTCCGCGGTCGGCGTGGCAGTGCCTGGGAATTGATGTCCAAGGTGGCGCCGGAATTCGCCGAGTGGGCGGCGTTCTTCGCGGCGGGCTCGGCCAAGCGGCAGGCCGCGGAGGCGGGGTTGCATCGGCTGGTGTCCGCGCGCGAGGCCGACGACATGGTCCGGCAGGCCTCGATCTTCCTCGATCTCGTCGAGAACGAGCTGGCCGGCTGAGGGTCCGGCCGGCCTGGCCCGATCCGCCGCGGTTTCCCGGGGGAACAGCAGGATCGGCCGTGGTTCGCGGTTCGGACCGCCGACGATCCCGCCGCGATCAGCGTCGGGCCTTCACCCGGCCCGATCGCAACAGCCGGTCGAGCAGTTCGTCGAAGCTCTGGGCGATCTCCCGGGCGCCCGCCGTCGGCCAGTGGTGGATCGGCACCCCCGCGCCCTGCGCCTGCTGCACGGCCGACCTGTCGGGCAGCACGGGTGACAGCACCAACGGCCCGAACAGATCCTTGAGCTCCGCCAGTCGGTACTCGTGTTCGGTCACCCGTGGCCGGAAGCGGTTGATGACCACGCCGAGCGGTTGCAGAGTCGGCCGATGAGCGGCACGTTCGGATTGCACCGCCTCGAGCGCCCGTTGCACGCCGGTCACCGCGAACAGCGACGGTTCGGTGACCAGCACGGCCCGGTTGGCGGCTGTCAACGCGCTTCGGGTCAGCTGACCGAGCGATGGCGGGCAGTCGATCAGCACCAATTGAGGGACCGGCCTGACCTTCTCCAAAGCCCCGGCCAACCGGAACAGTTTTTTCGACCCGGGGTCGGGATGGTTGTGCGCCTCGGTGCGTTCGCTGCCCGGCAGGATGCGCAGTTGATCGCCCCAGGCGGTGGCCCGGACGGCCTTGCCGATGACCTTCGCGGTCGGGTTGTCGAGCACCTCGGCGACCGACGGGTGTTGACCGGCCGTTGATCCCGGCTGATCCGGATCGGCGTCCGGGTCGACCGTTGTGGTCGCGTTCATCTGGGGGTCCAGGTCCACCAAAAGGGTGTCAACACCCCGGTGCACGGCCGCCGACACCAGACCCAGAGTGACCGTGGTCTTCCCGACACCGCCCTTGAGGCTCAACACACTGGCCACGAGCATCGGCCAACCGTACAGGGCAGATAAGGCCAAGTCCGGGATGGTCGCGTGGTGTTCGGGGCCGCGGATACGCTGCGGTGAGTTCGGGTCGCCGAACCGCGACAGCAGGCCGGAAAGAGCCGCCGGCCGGCCACCCGGCAGCCTGCAGCAGTCCCGACGGGCGGGGTGCCGCCGTGAAGGAGGAGTCCGATGAGCGACGTTCGCCGGCCGGTCGCGGGCGATCCCGTCGATGTCGCTCTCGCCGCCGTCGTGCTCGAGTGTCCCGCCGCACAGGTGATCGACGTCGGCGGTGGCAGCGGAACCCGGGCCGTGCCGCTGGCCTCGCTGGGTTGCCGGGTGACCGTGGTCGACTCCTCGGCCGACGCGCTGGCCATCCTGCAGAGCCGGGCCCGGGACGCCGGCGTCGCCGACCGTGTGCATGGCGTGCAGGCCGACGCCGAGCGCCTCGGCACCGTCGTGCGCTCCGGCCACGCCGATCTGGTGCTGTGTCACCACCTCTTGGAGGCGGTCGACGATCCGGCTGCGGTGATGGCGGGCATGGCGGTTGCCCTGCGGCCGGGCGGACGGGCGTCGGTCCTGGTGGCCGGACGGCTGGGCGCCGTCCTTGGTCATCTGCTGGCCGGCCGGTACGCCGAGGCGAGGGCCATCCTGACCGACCCCGACGGCCGGTTCGGCTCCTCGGACCCGCTGTGCCGACGGTTCGAGCCCTGCGGCATCGCCGACCTGCTCACCCGGGTCGGCCTGCAGGTCGAATCCGTCACCGGTCTTGGCCTGCTGGACGGCCTGGTCACCGGCGGTGTCCGGTACTCCTCGTCAGGGACCGTCGGTGAGTTGGCCGACCTGGAGGCCCTCATGTCGGAGCATCGGACCCTCAGGGACATTGCCCCTGACCTGCACGTGCTGGCCCGCCGGCCGACGCTCTCCGGTCCACCCGACGTGGGCGAACGGGTGGTATGAGCCATTCGGCCGGGATCCCGCGCCACGTCACGGCCGATCCGCAGGCCGTGGACGACCGGGAGTGCTCGATCCTGCACGTTGACATGGACGCCTTCTTCGCCATGGTGGAGGTCCGTCGGCGGCCCGAACTGCGAGGCCGCCCGATGATGGTGGCCGGGGCCGGCGACCGCCGCGGTGTCGTGCTGTCGGCCAGCTACGAGGCTCGGGTGTCTGGCGTGCGGTCCGCGATGCCGACCTCGGCGGCGCTGGCGCTGTGCCCCGGGATCGTCGTCGTCCCGCCCGACCACGGCGCGTACGCGCAGGCGTCGCGAGCCGTGATGAGCATGTTCGCCGACGTCACGCCGCTGGTGGAGCCGCTGTCGGTGGACGAGGCGTTCCTGGATGTCGCCGGCGCCGGACGGCGCTCCGGGCGTCCCGGATCGATCGCCGTCGCCCTGCGGGCACGGTTGAGCCGCGAGTTGGGACTCACGGCCACCGTCGGCGCGGCCTCCACGAAGTTCGTCGCCAAGCTGGCCTCGAGTCTGGCCAAGCCGGACGGGCTGCTCATCGTCCCGCCGGCGCAGGTGCTCGACCTGCTTCATCCGCTGCCCGTCCGCGCGTTGTGGGGGGTTGGTCCGCGCACCGCCGGTCGGCTCGCATCGATGGGGTTGAGCACCGTCGGAGAGATCGCGGGGATGGAGCTGCCGCTGCTCGTCGGTGCGCTGGGCAAGGCCGCCGGTGTCCGGCTACATGACCTGGCCTGGGGTCGGGACCCCCGTCCGGTACTGACGGAGTCCACCGAGGTCTCGATCGGCGCGGAGAGCACGTTCGCGGTCGATTCGGCCGATCCGGCGTTCCTGGGTCGGGAACTGCTGACTCTCGCCGAGCGGACGGCGCGGCGAGCTCGGCAGGCCGGGCTCCGCGGACGCACGGTGTCGATCAAGGTGCGATACGAGGACTTCACCACGGTGACCCGCTCGGTCACCCTCTCCGCGCCGACCGACCTGTCGCACACCGTGTACTCGACCGCGCGGGAGTTGCTGCGGCGGCTCCGGGCCTCGGGCGGCCGCGGCGGTCGGGTTCGCCTGCTCGGGGTCCGGTTGGAGGGTCTGGTGCGATCGGACGAGGTGGTCGAGCAACTGGAACTCGGCGCCGGCGACTCCGGGCCAGGGTGGCGGGAGGCCGAGACGGCGGTCGATCGCGCCATCGCGCGCTTCGGAGTGCGGGCGATCCGTCCCGCAGCGCTCGTCGAGCGGCCCGAACGGCCCTGAACGTCATGCCAAGGGTGAGAAACTGGCTCGGATCTCTGCCGTGCGCTAGTGGACCGCGCGGACTGCTCGTATTGTGGTATCAGGCCGCCGTTTGGCGACCGTAAGATGTGACCAACCAGCGTAGGTCAGGTGCCGGAGGAGGGGACCATGCCGCTCTCCGAGCACGAACAGCGGATGCTCGACGAGATCGAACGCGCGCTGTATGAGGACGACCCGAAGTTTGCGACCAGCGTCAACGTCAGTCGGATTCGCAGACGTCGCCCCATCGTCGCGGGCTGCCTGTTCGTTGCCGGTCTTGTTGCCCTCGTCGTCGGCGTGATCGCGACGCAAAGTCTGCTCGCCGTCGGCGTGGTGGTCAGCGTGATCGGATTCCTGACCATGGTCGGTGCTGTCGGGCTGTTCGTCTTCGGTCAACCCGGTGCCCGTGCCGCCAAGGGCGTGGAGAAGGGCGCCAACAAGTCCGGCCCCTCGCTCGGCAATCGGATGGAAGAGCGGTTCCGGCGTCGTTTCGACGAGCCCGGCCAGTAGCCGTCCCTGCTCAGCTCTCCGCGCCCTCAGTCGCACGTTTACGGCTCTGCCCCCAGTTCGCCGCCGCTCGGCACGTTTTGCCGACCGCGGTTGCGATGGCCGGGACGCCGGCATCAGCTAGTCGCGCCACCACGCCGGTCGCACCGAGCGCGGCACCAACCGTTCGATCGGCGACAGCGGCGCGCTCCGTTCCAGCGACTCGGCCATGACGGCGGCCGCCGGCCAGAGCCCGATCACGTCGGCCGGCCGGTCATGGACCCGGACCGCCCCGCCGCGAGCGGCCGGACCGGTCACGGCGGCCGGGTCGGCCGATGTCGGGTCGGTGGGTGTCCCGGACGCGGATCCAGCCTCACCACCCGCGGATGCCGTTGGGTCGGCGGACCGTGCGGCCGCGTACCAACCCTGTTCCGCCCGGATGACCACCGACCGCAGCAGCGCCCGATCCTTCTCTCCCAGATGCGCGGCCTTGGCCAGGCGGTTCGCGGTGGCGCGGGCCGACTCGGCGGAGTTCAGACCGATGCCGTAGTCGACCGCGAGATCCTCGATCTCGCCCCACACCGCAGCGGCGGCACCGGACCCTCCGGCCTGGGCCACCGTTTGCCGGCGCCGGCGGCGGCGGATCCGAACGACGGTCGGCCCCGCGCCTGCCCCGGCGAGCAGGGTGAACACCGCCAGCAGCCACCACAGGGTGCTCGACACGGCCGGGGCGGTCGCCGGAGCCCCACCGGCGGCGGGGTCGAGGCCGGCTGTCGGTCCGCCGGCCTTCCCCGTGTCGGGCCGAAGTCCACCGTTCGTCGCCGGGCCGGCCGAGGTCTGCCGGCTGGTTGTTGGTGGGGCGGACGTCGGCGTCGCCTTGGCGTCGGTGAAGCCCTGTTCTCCGCCCTGGCCGCCGGCCAGCGGGGTGGGATCGAACCGCACCCACCCGGCGCCGGTGAACAACACCTCCACCCAGGCGTGCGCGTCGTTGCTGCTGATGACGTAGGACCCGCTCCCGTCCGGCGTGCCCTGGGTGAATCCGACGGCGACCCGGGCCGGCACTCCGGCCGCCCGCAACATGATGGCCATCGCCGACGCGTATTGCTCGCAGAAACCCTTCCGGTTCCGCAGGAAATCGACCAGCGCATCCCCGCTGTCGCCCTTGGGTACGTCCAGCGAGTAGGTGAATCCGTTGGCGGGGTTCGTGAAGAACGAGCGCAGAGCGTCGGCCTTGTCGAATGCGGTGGTCGCCCCGGCGGTCACCTTTGCGGTCAACGCGGTGACTTCGTCGGCCAGTTGCCCGGTCTCGGTGAGCAGTCCGCCCGTGGAGACGGTGTCGGCGCGCAGGTCGTCGGCGGTGACATCTGAGGCCGAAACCGAGAGTTCGTAGGGCTCCGGTTTCACCGGATCGGCGCGATGGACCGATTCCAGCGCGGCGTCGTACGACCAGCCCGGTTCCAGCCCGGCGATCGAGGTCGTTCTGGGGTAGATCGGCAGGAATTGATCACGGTAGGCGAGCGAGGTGACGGTGACCCGACGGGGTAGAGCAACTCCTGGCGCGGGCCGCGGCTTTGTCGGCAGGGCTCCGTCGGCCAAGCTGTCCACCGACCATCCCTCACCGGGCGTCCACTTCTGCAGACCGATGGTGCGCAGATAGTCCGGATGCGCGAGGCCCGACACCCGCAGCATCGGAACCGGGTCGGAGCGCTGTAGGTTGCCCTGCAACGAGGCGAAGGGGGACAGGCCGATCCCGCTGGCCGCCGACGTCCCGCCCCGCGGCAGGCGACCCGCGGTCCCGATGCCGGTCACGGAGGATGCGACCAGCACGGCCGCGACCACCGCAAGCGCGGCCAGGCCGACGCCGCTGACGACCTGCGCGGTGGCGGCTCCGGTGTCGGTCCGGCGGCCGGTCAGTCCGGCCACGACGAGCAGTAACGCGTACAGCATCGCGGGCGCGGCGAACGCCTCCCAGGGCAGCAGCGCCACGTCGATCGATGCCGGCACCGAGTACATGCACAGCAACGGCAGGGCCACCAGGGCGGGCGCCCGGCAGAGGGCGATGAGGACGTCGACGATGAGCGCGATGATGCCGACGGACACGCTGATCAGGAAGGCCAGTTCGGTGGAGGAGGATGCCGGCGAGACCGACGTCCGGATCTGGTCCCAGGCGCCGTCAAACAGTTCGTTGGCCTCGGACAGCGCCGCGCCGTTGGGAATCACCCCGCCGAACCCGCCGGTGGTGAACAGGGCGGTGAGGGCGACGGCGGCCGCCGCGATCTGCACCAGCAGGATCACTCCGGGAGGCAGTCTCGCCAGCCGGGCGCCCAGCCCGACCAGCCAGATCACCGCGACCACCTCAACGGTCGGCCATACCCAGGAGCCGCCGCTGACCATCGGCGGGATGGCGGCGGTGGACGCGAGCACCGCCAACGCACCGAGCAGCGTGGACCAGAAGTACGCCGGAGCCGCCTCCGCCGATCGGGCCGGGGCGTTCGGGTCGGGGGTCGCCGGACGTCCTGCCCCAGGCGCGCGTGTCGGCCCGGTGAGAGACGGCGCGGCCGTCATTCCCGCGTCCTCATCGCATCACCGGCAGCGGGACCTGCCGGTCGGGGGTGCGCTGGTAGGCCGCCGACCCCGCGCAGGCGCGGCTCCAGGCCACGGCCAGCGGCTCGTCGGCGCGGACCGGTACGACCCGCCACCCGGCGGTCTGCAGGATGCCGACGCCTTTCGAGTGGGCCGTCGGCCCGGGCGACCCCCAGTCCCGCATGTCCAGCACCAGGGCCACGCCGTTGGTGCCCCGCCGTCGGGCGGCCGCGAGTACCAGGGCGGCCGGCGGGTCCAGTTCGGCCAGGATGGCCACGATCAGCCCCGAACCGGCGAGGGCCGCCGGTGACACCACCGTCGTGCGGTCCGGCTCGATGACGGCCAGCGCGGCGAGCACGTCGTCGGTGATGTCCCGGCCGCTGGCCAGCAACGCCCCCGAGTGCGTGGTCAGGCGGATCTGATGATCGGCCTCGAGCAGATGCAGGCTGACCGACGCCGCGAGTGTCACCGCGGTCTCCAGACTCGCGGTGCTGCCCTCGCCGCGGTGCGCCACCGCGCGGTGGTCGAGCATCACGATCGCACCGCCGTGCGACACCGGCTCCTCGACCCGCACCATCAGCTCGTCGTGCCGGGCCGACGCGCGCCAGTGGATGGTCCGGATATCGTCACCGCTGCGGTAGGTACGGATGCCGACGTCCGGATCGCCGCCGATGGTGCCCGCTGCGGCCCGATCCGCGGCGGCAGATCGCGATCCGGTGCTGATCGGCATGCCCGCGAGCGTCACAACGGCCGGGACCACCAGCACCTCGCTGCGCACCGGCAGCGTGCGATGGTCCTCCCAGAGACCGAACGGATCGCTGATCCGCACCGACGGTGGTCCGAGCAGGAACCGTCCACGCCGGGTGGCGTGCAGCCGGTAGTCCGTGTGCGCCTGCCGGGCCGGGCGCAGCGGCGGGACCAGGCACCGCACCCCTGGGGTCAGGTCGGCGGTCGGTGGTTCGGAGATCTCCATGGTCGAGGTGCGCGAGGATCCGGTGTTGGTCACCGAGAGCACCACCTGGCCCACGGTGCCCGGATCCAGTCGTGCCGGTGTGACGAGGTGTGCCGCCGCCAGTCGCGGCCGTCGGACGGACCCGGCGAGCATCGCGATGACCGGGAGCAGGGCGGCGAACACCCCGACCCGGAGCAGATCGCGTTCGTCGAGCACCAGGGAACAGACCGCGGCCGCCAGCCCGCCGGCCAGCAGGCATCGACCGCGGGTGGTCAGGCCGCGGGATCCCGACCGGTCAACCGCGCGGCGCCGGCCGGTCCGGCCTTGGCCCGGCGGCCCGGCCCGTCGCTCAGTCACCCCGCGGCACCCGAATCCGGCTCAGCAGGACGGCCACGATCTCCTCCGCCGAGCGGTGCGCGGCGTGCGCTTCGACGGTCAGCAGCAGCCGGTGGGCCAGCACCGGTACCGCCAACCGTTGGACATCGTCCGGCACGACGAAGGCCCGGCCGTCGAGCGCGGCCGCGGCCTTGGCCGCGCGCGCCAGGTGCAGCACCGCCCTGGGCGAGGCACCCAGCCGGACCTCGGGCACCGCCCGGGTGGTGCCGACGATCTCGACGATGTATTGACGAAGGGCCGGCGCCAGGTGCACGGTCGCCACCGCGTCGATCAGCCCGGAAACGGTCGCCGCGTCGGTCACCGGCCGCAGCCGGGTGAGCGGATCGGTGTGATCCCGGTCGGCCAGCATCCCGATCTCGGCGGCGCGGTCGGGGTAGCCGATCGACAGCCGGGCCAGGAAGCGGTCCCGCTGGGCCTCCGGCAGCGGGTACGTTCCCTCCATCTCGACCGGGTTCTGGGTGGCCAGCACCAGGAACGGGCGGGCCAGCTGGTAGCTCGTGCCGTCGACGGTGACCTGACGTTCCTCCATGCACTCCAGCAGCGCGGACTGGGTCTTCGGGGACGCCCGGTTGATCTCGTCGGCCACCACGATGTTGGCGAAGATCGGGCCCGGCCGGAAATCGAAACGGGAGGTCTGCCGGTCGTAGACGCTGACCCCGGTGACGTCGCTGGGCATCAGGTCGGGGGTGAATTGCACCCGGCTGACCGTCGAGTCGACCGTCCTGGCCAGCGATTTGGCCAACACCGTCTTGCCGGTTCCCGGCACGTCCTCGATCAGCAGATGGCCCTCGGCGAGCACGGCGATGATGGCCAGCCGGATGACTTCGGCCTTGCCCAGCACGACCCGGGAGATGGCCCCGGCGATCCGGCCGCCGACTCCGGCGACCTGATCGAGGTCCATCGGCCGGTGATCGGTGGTGGTCGCACCCGCCCCTGGACCCTCTGGACGTTCCAGGTCGACGTGCGTCACGGTGGTCCTCCCGACTTCTCTTGACCTGCTCTCGCCACTCGCCCGTCTCCGGTGGTGGTGCACCTCACAGTCTGCCAGTGGGCGGAACGGGCGCCGCGCCATCGGCCCGGGTGCGGATCCGCACCGGCGGCGTCGCGGCCGCAATCGGTCGGCGGTCGCGATGGATC
>Ga0302323_100005577_pt1 | contig 10333 bp, 4 predicted proteins | sample Fen_T0_3_FD_201950 | JGI IMG/M metagenome (GOLD analysis project Ga0302323, IMG submission 201950) | Peat permafrost microbial communities from Stordalen Mire near Abisko, Sweden - Fen_T0_3 | ecosystem: Environmental > Terrestrial > Soil > Wetlands > Permafrost | place: Sweden: Abisko... | reverse complement strand
ACTGGCCCTGCACGACGGTTTCGTCCACCCTCACAGACTCTTCCTCGCTGAACGTCGCACCCTGCGGCACGAAGTAGAAGTGCGTCTTCTTGCCCTTCTGTCCGCCCTTGCGCGGCTCCAGACGCGTCGGATCCAGCTTCGGCCCGATCTCGTCAGTAGTCAGGTAGTACTTAACATTCACCGAGCGCTGCGCGCCCAGTTGCTCTGCATTCACCACTTCTTCCTCGTCGGTATACCCGACGATCGCTACCTTGCCGTTCGGCATCTGCTGAACGCGCAGAGCTAGCTTGTCGAGAACATCCTTGCAGTCGTTATCGACGCGCCATGGCTTCTTGGGGTTCTTCTCGAACGTGCATTCTCCCCAGTCTTCGACCTCAGACACCTTCTGCACCGCTGGCACGGTAACGTTCGCCGTGCAGCTCGTGCTCAGTCCGTGGTCGTCGGTGGCGGTTCCGGTAACGGTGATCGTGCTGCCTGCGTCAGCATTGGTCGCGGTCAACGTCGCCGAACTGCCGCTGCCGCTCAACTGTCCACCGGCGGTGGTCCAGGCGTAAGTCAGCGGCCGACTCTCGGGGCTGCTGGCGTCGATGCTGACGGTTGCGCTCTGGTTGATGGCAATTGCATTCGGCCTCACCGAACAGGTCGCTGTCGGCGGATAGTTGGGCCGCGCCTTCACGGTGAAACCCGCGCTACACGACGCGACGTTGTTTTTCTTCTCTCTTGCGTCAGTAGCGCTCGCGGTCACTGTGTAACTGCCGGGCGCCAGCCCGGTTGTGTCAATGCTTCCAGCGGTATTCGTACCTGAGACCTTGCCACCTGTGCTGCCCCACTTGTAGGTCAACGTGTGCTTCGGATTGAAGTTCTGGGTAGAAATCGACGCGTTCACCGGGTCACCCGGGAACACCTCCGTCGGCGAAGCCGAGCACGACGCTGTAGGCGGAACCGGCGGCTTGCCCCCCATGTTGAAGACCAGCCCCGCGATTGGGCCGTTCGTGATCATGTCATACACGAACTGGTGGTTGCCCTGGCGATAGTTCACATCCAGGTACCGCCATCCCAGCCCCAGTCCCCACCTCGGTGTGAACTGGTAGTTGACGATGCCCAGAACCTGGTAATCCAGACTTGCTCCGCCAGCGCCGGCATCGCCTGACACCATCACAGATGCTTTTTCGCCCATAGGCAATATGAACCTGGCGCCGCCCAGCCCGTCCACCCAGCTGGCTGATTTCGAGTGGCTGACGGCTGAAGGCTCAATCGTGAGATTCTGGCCAAGGTACCAATACCGTATTCCGCCCAGTACGTCGACTTTGAGGTGCTCTCCGTCTAGTACTCGATAGCCGATCTTGGGAGTAAAGATCGACTCCGTCAAGTGGATATTCGCTGAAGTCTGCCCAAAATCGTTATACGGAACCTGCTTGTCGTAGCCCAGCTTCATCCACAGATAATCGATCGGCATCACGAAGCGGCCCTTTTGGGCTTCCACCGCGATGGGAATCAGTCCTTTCAGGGTATGAAAGATATCGCTGAATGACGCATTGGCGCTGGCGTCGTGGCCCAGCACGCCCACCGTCCCGTGGGTTCCCGGGAACCAGCCGTATATCGAGATCGCGACGTGCCAGTTATCGACACCGGCATTGGGTCCGCCAAACTGCGGCACCGGACTCGGCGGCAGAGCTGCAGCGGGGGTTGGCGCAGGCGCGGCCGCCGCAGGTTCCGCGACCGCCGGATCTGCGGGCCCCTGTCCAAGTGCAGGTAAACAAAGCATCAGGGTCAGCGTCGCCGCAACCACCACAAAAAAGGTCTTACCGTACGAATTCATTTCTTCTCCTCGTGACAGAACAGTCCGGTTATCGCTCGCTGCCATTACCATGCGGGTTCGGCAACGCGCTGCTTCCTGGGACCTAGCCGGTATTGTTAAGCTTAACTGCAACCGAACCCGCGGGCAACCAGCCCAAAAGTACTATGTCCCAACTAGTATTCGGGCTTGCGGCGACCACAGTTCCCATCAAACCTCAAACAACGCCCCCTTAATCACACTTCGACGTGATCTACGTCCTTTCACGCTCGACTTACCGTGGTGTACCAAGTTGATCGTGAGGCAAAGGGATTTGTGTCCCTTGCCTCCCTACCCGCTCAGGCGGCGACATAATGGGTCTTTGAAAGACGTGTGCATCAGTAGCGCCCTAAGTCCTTTGCTTAGATGATTTTAGATATAACCATAATGAAATCAGTAATTTGCGCAGAAATTGTGCGTAAACTGTTGATTCTAAGGATTTGAGGGGGGAGGGGGGTACCCCCAATTTAGTGTCAGTCGGCGTTCAGTGCTTCTTGTGCTTCCCATCGTCCTCGCCCAGTGCCAGGTCCTCTGCCGCGGTTTCATCGTAGTCCTGCAATTCCGCCAGCAATCCTTCGTCGGTGAGATCCAGTGGATGCGAGTTTTCCCAGTCAGCGCGGGTCACTTTGTGCAGCCGATCCACTACGTCTTCGTCGCGCACTTCGATGGCACATTCGCGGCGGCTGTCGAAGCTCCCCGGAGCAAGGTTAATGGAACCCACCACGCCACGGACATTGTCAGCCAGTATCAGCTTGGCATGAAGCTTGAGCCCTTTGAGCTTGTGGACCTTGACTCCAACATCTTCCAGAATGCGCAAGCCGCCGACGCCCTCCAGCAACTTCGCACGTTTCAGCTTGTGGGGGGGCCGTGCCATTACATGGATCTTGACCCCCCGCTCCCGGGCACGTACCAGCCGTTCAATGATTGCCGGGTCCTGGTAGCGCTCGTTCTGCAGCCACAGCGTGTGCTTCGCTTCATCGATGAATTTGCCGATTCGTTGACGCCCGTTTCCCACGCACCAGATCAAGTACGAATGCTCGCTCGGAGTGAACTCTTTCCTGTCCCAGTCCGCGTCGAAACACTCAGCCACTTCTGCTACCTCGTGGCGAGCCGTCGTGACCACGGCATAATCACGCGTTTCGGTCAGGTCTCTCGGCTCCCAGTTGAACGACATGATGAATGCGGTCTCGTCGTCAACCACCATGGATTTCTCATGGGTCAGATCGAACTTCGGGTTGCTATCAAGAACATCGACGCCAGCCATTGCCAGCAGCTTCCGGCTGTCCTTGTTCTCCGATTCGCCACTCCGGCGTGCCGGGTTCAGCATCACCCGCACCGAAACCCTGCGTTTCTTAGCTGCAGCTACCGCCTGCAAGACCGCCGGGTCAGAAAAAACGAACATCTTGATACGCAGCGATTTCTGGGCGTGATTGATAGCATCGAGTATCGGTCGCGCTGAGTCATCCGGAAGCACAATGAGTGAACGTGACATGGCAGTTCCATTCTACGTGCTGGTTGAACCGGCAGCCGGAGTAGCGGCATGAGTTGAAGCGTCGAACTGGGTGCGATGCAGTTGGGCATAAATGCCGTTCTTCGCCAGCAGTTCATCGTGGGTACCGCTCTCTGCAACCACTCCCCCGCTGATCACGATGATTTGGTCGGCATCGCGAATCGTCGTCAGGCGGTGTGCGATCGTGATCACGGTTCGGCCTTTCATCAGCCGCTCCAAGGCCTCAATCACCAGCTTCTCAGATTCGGTATCCAGCGCAGCGGTGGGCTCGTCCAGCAATAGGATGGGATTATTCCGGACCATCACGCGGGCTATCCCAATACGCTGGCGCTGGCCACCCGACAACGTGGAACCGCGCTCACCGACCATGGTGTCGTAGCCCTGGGCCATCCTTGAAATGAACTCATGCGCGTTCGCCAACTCGGCGGCCTTAATAATTTCCGCGCGCGAGGCTTCTGGCCGACCAAACGCGATGTTATCCGCAATGGTTCCATGGAACAGCACCGTGTCCTGCAGCACGTAACCGATCTGATCGCGCAGAGACTTGATTTTGAAATCGCAGATGTCGAATCCGTCGATTCGTATTGTGCCCTTCGTCGGGTCGTAGAATCGTGGAATCATGCTGACGACCGTGGACTTCCCGCTTCCGGTTGGTCCGACGATTCCGACGAGTTGCCCCGGCTTGATGGTGAAGTTTACATCACCGAGAACGGGGTTCTGCACATCGTACGCAAATGCAATGTGTTCGAAAGTTACTTCTCCACGAAATGGCGGCGCGTGCGTCGCACTCGCCTTCTCCGGGATGACCGTGTCGGTATCCAAGATGGCTCGAATTCGATCAACGCCAACTGCAGCTTGCGCAATTGCATTCGTGGTGGTGGCAAGGTCCTTCACCGGCTTAAAGAATTTACTCAGATACGCCAAATAGACGGTAAGTGCACCGACCGTCATGGCTCCGCCAAGTATCAAATACGCTCCGCGCCAAAGCACAACTGCTGTGCAAATAGCCACCGTGACCGTAACCACAGGTGACAACAACGCTTTGATGCTTCGGGCTTTCAGCGCCGCCTCTACGGTAGCCTGACTGACATCGCGCAGTTCCGCTTGTTCCAGGTCTTGCCGGCCGAACGCTTTGATGGCTTGCATGGACTCCAGCGCCTGCTGCACTACAGAGACGATTTCAGCCTGTTCTTTACGCACCTCATGTGTGGCTTTCTTGACTGCCTTTTTAAAGCGCGACACAAACAGGAGCAGGAAAGGAGTCACCCCGAGCGCGATCAGCGTGAAATCCCAGTTGAGCCAGAACATCAGCGCCAGCATGCAAATGATCGTCAGCAAATCGACCAGAATGTTCAACGTCGAAGAGGAAGCGAACCCCTGAATTGTCTGGATGTCGGTCGTAATCGTGCTTAGCAGCGTGCCTGTCTGATGCGTACTGTAGTAGCCCAGCGAGAGACGTTGCAGGTGGTGGAATGTCCGAAGGCGGAGATCGTTGGCGACGTACTGACCCACGCTCTCCGTGTAGTAATTGTCTATGTAGGTGGCCAGCGCACCGAGCAGGGCGATTGCTACGTATGCCACTGCGACGATAGCAGCGATATGCAACTGGTGCCTGCCATCCATCCATGGCCCGAAGAGGTCCGCCAACCACGGAGTCATCTTGTGATGGCCAACGACGTTATCAATGATGATTTTCAGCGGCCACGGCGTGGCAAGACTTGCGGCTGTTTCGACCAACATCGCCAGCAAGATGACGAGCAACGACCCACGATAAGGGCGAACAAGTTCCCGAATCAGACGAATCATTTCAGTTCAATCCGAACGCAATCAGAAAATCGACGAATACGACCACCCACTAATGGGCAAACTCAGACTTTAGACCAACATCCGCATGGCGAACAAGTTGTTACAACAACGAAAAAAGGCAGCACGAGCGTGCTGCCTTTTGTGAAATCACTGCCACCATTCAGTCTGAGCCAACAGCCCCCGGACCGAACGCTTACTACTTCCTACTTCTTAGTGGCTGCTCCAGTGCCTTTAACGCTGTGAGGCGCGGACTGTGCTGCCTTGGCAGCCGCCTGTTCACCGGCGCTGGGCTGTACCTTAAGGACGAAGCTTGTCTGGGTTACAGTTCCGCCTCCACCCTGAGGCGTGATGATCGAAGCAATATAGTCTTTGTCGCCGTACTTGTTGAAGGTGACTTCCGCCTCTTTCACGGGCTTGCTGGAATTCACAACGTCAACCTGCACGATGGCTTCGTTCTTTCCTTTGCCCCTGATCAGGATGGCATTGGCCTGGTCGCCACCGGTCTGGGTTACTGTGTATTCTCCCGCCGGGAGCAGTTTGTCACCCGCATAGAACGCCATTGGGGCCTTGAATTTGACCTGTACGTCGTATCCCATAAAGCCACTCGTCTGGGCGAACGCCGGAATCATCGCCACCAGTAATACCAATCCTGCCAGGACGATCATCGTCCTTGAATTCCTCATGTCTTCCTCCATTTGGCCACAACGGGCCGATTTAGTAACCCACCGCAACTGAAATCCATTTCAACCGACCGCACTGAAATCTTACGACCCAATGCGGCCTCGACTGCACGATCAACGCGCAAAATCGATTCTATAAGGACGGCAAAAAACAGCGTCTGCCTGCCTCGCAGCAGACCGACGAGCAAATTCACGCCATTCCTACGGCAACCAGCTTACTAGCAAAAGCGGAAAAACTCATCCAGAAAATTAACATCCGGCCAGTTGGGGGACAGACGCCTTATACCGAAATGACTTCCAATTGCTTCGAATCTCGGTCCAATTGCGTAATGCGGAACTGCCGAATCTGGCCTGGTTGCAGTGAATCTGGCTTGTCGGAGATTGCCTGTGCGTTCCCCTTCCAGCGCGCCATCAGCATGGAGCCGATGCTCGAAATATCTCCAGTTGATCCCGCACCGATGCCCTGAGCGGCCCCAACTTTCTGCGGGGACGTGGGCGGACACAACCCGAACACCCGGTCGCCAAACTCGACTCTTGCCACACCAGTACTGCCGTCAATCGCTACTACCCTGGCGGTGACTAGGTCTCCGACGTTGTGCTCGGCTAAATATTCGTCCAAGTCGGTAGGAACCAACTGCTTCATGCTGAGTTTTATCAAGCGCTTCACGGCGTCCAAAACCAGCACTTGGGCCTTCACTGTTTGGCCTACCTTCAGTGCCTCCTGCGGGTGGTTCAGTCGCTTTTCCGAGGTAATTTCGCTGATATGGACGAGACCTTCCACGCCCTCGGCAATCTGCACAAAGGCACCGAACTTGGGCAGGCTAGTCACGGGTCCTTCTACCTCGGCGCCCACGGGAAACTTCAATGCAGCATCGGCCCACGGATCACCCAGCGCCTGTTTCAGCCCCAGAGCAATTCGGCGCTCGTTGGGGCTAATCCCCAGAATCACAGCCTCTACGACTTCACCCGGCTTCACCAAATCCAAGGGAGTCCGCACCTTTTTATTCCACGACATTTCCGAGATATGGATCAACCCTTCGACCCCCGGATCCAACTCGACGAAAGCGCCAAAATCAGCAATTCGTGTGACTGCGCCTCGGATGCGGTCGCCGACGTTGTATTTCTCGGGCACAGAGTCCCACGGGTGAGGCTGCAACTGCTTCAACCCCAGCGAAATACGCTGCTTGTCTGCATCCATTTTGAGGACCTTGGCCTCGATCTCCTGGCCGACGGACAAAACGTCTTCCGGCTTGCTGACCCTGCTCCACGCTAAATCACTGACGTGCAGCAACCCATCGAATCCGCCGAGATCGACGAATGCCCCGTAATCGGCGAGGCTGCGAACAGTACCGCGAACGATGTCGCCTTCTTGGATCGTAGCGTAGCGGCTTTCCTTCAGCGATTTCGCCTCGTCTTCGATGACCACACGGCGGTCCACCACCACATCCTCGTCGGAAATATCGAGCTTGGTGATGCGGCATTGGATTTCCTGGCCAACCAACTTCTCCATCTCGGCGGCTTCCCGCACGCCACTACGAGAGGCGGGCATGAACGCACGGACGCCAACGTCCACACTTAGTCCGCCCTTCACGACGCCGGTTACGGTACCGACGATGATGGACTTGCCATTAAATGCCTGTTCCAGGCTTGACCAATCCTTGGGCTGCGCAGTCCGCTGCCGCGACAGCTGGTAATAGCCGTCGGCATCGCGCCCTTTCACGGATACGACGAACTTGTCGCCAGGCTTTACGTCCGCGTCCTTACCGGCAAAATCGCCAAGCGGCAGTATGCCTTCGGACTTGAAGCCGATATCTAGTAGAACGGAGCCGGCGGTAACGGCGATGACTATCCCTTCGAGTCGCCGAGCGCCGCCTTCGGAAGCCAGGGCGTGACTCCGTTCGTACTCGGAGAGAAGCTGATCAAATGATTCTGTGGGTTCGGACGGGGAGGAATTCTCAGGGTTGTTTGGGTTAGACATAACTCACTACTAGTTGGTAAATGTGCCATCTCCAGCATATCAGCGCTGTGATTTAAGCGTCTCTCGGGACTAGGCCACCACCCGTAGAAGTCTCGATTGAGTCTGGCGTAAGAAAAAAGCGCCGCACGGGGGACCGTGCGGCGCGAGGGAGCTTCCGTTCTATTTCACAGACACGGTCACATCATCGACATACATGTAGGTGAGGTTGGCATCGCCGTTCTGATGAGCGTTGAACACCACACGAACCGTCTGTCCCTTGTACGGTAGCAGGTTGAAGTACACCCGCGTCCACGTCTGGGCGTTGCTGCAGACTTTCATCGCCTGCGCCAGCACCACTCCCGAGGTGTTTTGAATCTGCACCTCCTGCCAGTCGTTGGCCACCGTGTCGGAACAGAACCCCTTGTAGGAGAAGTTCAACGACGCTCCTGTGGACGTGCTCGGAATAGCCGCATCCTGATAGATCCACGAATCGCCATTCTGCGAGGTCGTACTCGACCCCAGTTGCGCGCTGTAGTTGCCCGTGTTGTGTTGCGCGGTGGTGGCGAAGGGCAGATAGGCTCCGCCCGCCGTCCAGAAGTTCAGGTTGCCCGTCTCAAAACCCGTGTTCTGGAACAGCTGCTGAACCGCGTTGCTCACCGTCACCGTCACCGTGGTTGAAGTTCCCACATTCCCGGCAGCGTCGTAGGCCTTCGAGAAGATGGTGTGTGAACCGCTCAGCCCACTCGTGTTCCACGAGTAGTTCAGCGGCGACGACGTGCCCGAAGTCTTAAGCGCGCCGTCGATATAGATTTCCAGCGAGGTAATTCCAACGTTGTCGCTGGCGGTCGCCGTTACCGTGACCGTTCCCGACACCGTCGAGTTGTTCGTCGGAGAGGTAATCTGCGTCGTCGGCGCAGTGGTATCCGTGCCGGTTCCCGTCAGGCTGCTGCTCTGCGTGCCTGCGCTGTCGGTCACCGTGAGCGTCGCCGCTCGTGCTCCCGCCGCCGTCGGCGTGAATGTTACGTTGATCGTGCAGCTCGAGTTTGCCGCAATGGTTGTGCCGCAGTTGTTGCCCTGGGCAAAGTCGCCCGCATTCGTTCCCGTGAGTCCCACCGAGATACCAGTCAGCGCCGCCCCGTTGCCGTTGGTCAACGTCACTGGCTGCGCACCGCTCGTCGTACCCACGCCCTGATTGCCGAAGGTCACCGTGCTCGGCGCCAGCGTCACGTTGGATATGCCCGTGCCCGACAAGCTCGACGTTTGCGTCCCGGCACTGTCGGTCACCGTGACTGTCGCCGCGCGCGACCCCGTCGCCGTCGGCGTGAACGTTACGTTGATCGTGCAACTCGAGTTTGCCGCCACCGTCGTTCCGCAGTTGTCTGCCTCCGCGAAATCGCCGGCATTGGCGCCGCTGATGGAAACGCTGATCCCGGTCAGCGCACTCCCGTTGCCATTGTTCAGTGTTAGGGGCTGCGAGCTGCTCGCCGTACCCAGGACCTGATTGCCGAAGGGCAACGTGCTCGGTGTCAGCGTCACGTTCCCGACGCCTGTGCCCGTCAAGCTCGACGTTTGCGTGCCCGCGCTGTCGGTCACCGTCAGCGTACCCGCACGCGCTCCCGCCGCTGTTGGCGTGAACGTTACGTTGATCGTGCAGCTCGAGTTTGCCGCTACCGTCGTTCCGCAGTTATCAGTCTCCGCGAAGTCGCCGGCATTCGTGCCCGCAATCGATACGCTGATTCCCGTCAGGCCGGTCGACTGACTGTTCGTCAGCGTCAGCGCCTGCGAGGCGCTCGTCGTTCCCACGTTCTGATTGCCGAAGCTCAAGCTGCCAGGCGCCAGCGTTACGCTTCCGCCGCCCTTGATCGACACCGTTACATCATCCACGAACATGTAGCTGAGCAGGTTGTTGCCGTTGCCGTGGTTGTTGAAGTAGATGCGAAGCGTCTGTCCCTTGTACGGCAACAGGTTGAAGTACACTCTCGTCCACGTCTGGGTGTTCGAACACACCTTCATCACCTGCGCCAGCATCACCCCCGTGGCGCTCTGAATCTGTGCCTCCTGCCAGTCGTTAGACACCGCGTCCCCGCACGCCGCCCAGTAGGAGAAGTTCAGCGAGGCCGCCGTCGTCGAACTCGGGATAGTGACGGCCTGGTACAGCCACGAGTCCCCGTTCGGCTCCGGAGCAACGCTCGAACCCAGTTGCGCGCTGTAGTTGCCAGAGTAGTGCTTCGCCGATGTCACCACCGGCAGGTACACTCCGCCCGCGTTCCAGCCGGTCAGGTTGCCAGTCTCAAACCCAGTATTCTGCAGCAACTGCTGCACCGAATTGTTCACCGTCACCGTAACCACCGTCGAGTTGCCGGTGTTGCCGGCCGCATCCGTTGCCACAGAATAAATCGTGTGCGAACCGTTACTCAACGTCGTCGTGTTCCAGGAGTAGTTCAGCGGAGATGCCGTGCCCGACGCCGCCTGCGCATTGTCGATGAAGATCACGATCGACGCTATCCCTATGTTGTCGCTCGCTGTCGCCGTCACCGTCACCGTTC
>Ga0302323_100005576_pt1 | contig 10337 bp, 9 predicted proteins | sample Fen_T0_3_FD_201950 | JGI IMG/M metagenome (GOLD analysis project Ga0302323, IMG submission 201950) | Peat permafrost microbial communities from Stordalen Mire near Abisko, Sweden - Fen_T0_3 | ecosystem: Environmental > Terrestrial > Soil > Wetlands > Permafrost | place: Sweden: Abisko... | reverse complement strand
CCCGGCGGCTTTTGTATCGGATCTGTTCGCGGAGGGGTGCCATTGGCTCTCCAGTCTAGCCTGCTGGAGTAAGATGCAACCATGCGAACCCGCAATCTGTTCCCCCTCACAATTTCTCTGGTCCTGGTCGCCTGCAATCGGGAGCCATCACCGCCGAAGGGCGTGCCGCCCGAGGCCTTCTGGGTGGGTCCCAGCAAGACCGGGGTGTTCCTGCAGGTCGGTACGCCTGTGGGGATCGGCTGGAACATGACCCTCTACGATCCCAAGACCGGCGCCGTGAGGAGCAAGGGCGTGTTCCTGCTGCAGGGCTTCGGCCGGGCTGAGATCACCAAAGAAGAGGTGGCTTCCTGGGATGGTCATGAATTCCTGCTCAAGGATGGTGGCCGTCTGGTGCCGCGTCCCTGATGCCCTATAGTCGCGAAGAGAAGGACTGGATCGAGGCGGAGTGGGCCTTTCATCTCCATGGGCGGAGCGCCTTCTTGAGCCACGAGGACTTCAGCCAGTTGCTGGCCTGGGAGGCCAGCGGGATTCCAGCAGATGCGGTGGTGGGTGCCATGGAGACCTACTTCGCCCGCCGCGCCAAACGGCCCCGGGCGCGGGGTTTCGTGGCCCTATCCCATCTCGAGAAGGACGTGGCCAAGGCCGTGACCCTGCGCGAGGTGCTCAAGCGGGCCGAGCCCGTGACCGTGGACTTGGCCGGCTGGGAGAGCGTGAAGGAACCCCTGCATTCGGAGCCCCGGGCCCGGGTGGCCTGGGAGGCCTGGCGGGGCTGGCAAGCAAATCCCCCCTCGCCGGATTCGCCCGGTTTCCTGGACCACCACGACGGCGAGCGCAAGGCTTTTCGCGCCTTGGTGGAAGTGGCCGAAGGGGCCCTGGGCCCCCAGGCCGAGGGCTTAAGGCAGGAGCTGAAGCAGCGCCTGGAGGCATCCAAGCTGCTGGAGGGAACACCCGTATGGCGCCTGGCCTGGGAACATCACTGGAGCCGCGTGGTCTGCCAGGCCTGGGGCATCGCCCCCGCATAGGAACCAGCACATGGATGTGAAGGCCGCCTGGCTGAAGGAGTTGGAACACCCCACGGAGGCCTTCTTCGAGGCCTTCGCCGCGCGGGTGCAAGAGGATGAAGGGATCCTAGCGGCCGCTTGCGAAACCGTGGTCTGCCTCGTGCCCCGGGTGGATTGGGCGGGCTATCAACCCCAGGTGCCGCATGGGCTGCTGGGGCTATGGGCTGTGTTGCGCCTGCGCCCACTGCTGACGGAAACGAGCTTTCTGCGCATCCTGGCCACCCAGCTGCATGCTTTCGCCCACGAGGGCCGTCCCGCCAAGGGCTACCGACTGCCGACCTTCGCTCAGGGCTCGGGCCATTGGGGCAATCTCACCCTGGCCATCGAGACCCACCGTCCCTCCCTGGCCTGGGGCGAGGCCGTGGGCATGCCCCAGCCCATGGCTGAGGACTTTGCCCGGATCGCAACCCTCGTCTCCGGCGACATGGCCTGCGTGGGGCACAAGGCCGTGATGGCTCGGTGTCTGGGGGATTTGCACGGCTTGTTGGGCGATCAGCTCGCCGGACGCCGCCTGCTGGGCATCGCGGCCTGGCTGGCGGCCTCGGAGCCCGCGGACCTCTTCTGGCATCGGCGCATCCGCCATCGCCTGGGTGAAACGCCGGACGGAATAGCACAGGCCGATCCAAGGTTGGATTTCCAGGCCTTGGAGGAGCTGGCTCGCCTGATCTGCGAGGTGGGTCTGGTGGAGTTGCTGGATCAGCTATCAGCCAGGGTCCGGGCGGGCATCGGCAGCGGCGATCTGTTGGCGGCCTTCGCCCTGGCGGCGGCCTGGAAGCAGCTGGACGCTCGCAGGGACCTGGAGGGCAAGACCGCCTGGATCTTCGTCTACCTGTGCCAGGTGGAGGCTCTGAGCGGCCCCGAGGGCCATCCGGAACCCTGGCTCCAGGCCGCGGCGCTCATCAATCTGTTCCCCTCCGAGGAGGCCGTCACCCGCCTGAAGCCCAAGGCCCCGGCTCGTCCGCTGGCTGAACCGGGCACGGGACTCTTGGAGGCCATCCTGGATGGCGAGGCGCCCGAGGCCATGCACTATGTCTCGGCCATGCTGGAACAGGGCGGGCAGGGGCAGACACTGAAGCTGCTGGCGGAGGCGGCGGCGCTGAATGATCCGGTCTTCAACCATAGTCACCACATCCTGGCGGTGGCTTCGGTGGCGGAACTGCTGCCGCGAGTGCCTGCACAGGTGGGGGGGACCCTGTTGGTCGCCCTCGCCAAGATGCTCGCCAATAGCCAGGGATCCTGCGATCTCGGACGAAGAGCCGAGGCCCAGTTCAGGTAGAATGGGGTGCACTGGACTCAGCACAGCCCGGGCCGCGAGCCCTCAATTTCAACCATGGCGGAGGTTTTGAATGCGAATCGGGATCTTGACGGGCGGTGGCGACGTACCTGGACTGAATCCCTGCATCAAGACCGCGGTCTACCGGGCCATCGAGGAGGGCATGGAGGTCATCGGCATCCGCCGTGGCTGGGCAGGCCTGCTGGAGTACGACTTCAATGACCCAGACAGCCACGCCAAGTGCGTGCTCAAGCTGGACAAGCTGAACACGCGCACCGTGGATCGCACCGGCGGCACCTTCCTGCACACCAGCCGCTGCAACCCCGGCAAGGTGCGCGCCAAGGCCGTGCCCGCCTTCCTGCGCTCGCAGATCACCCCCGGTGACGATGGGCCCTACGATTTCACCAACCATGTCATGAAGGTGATCCAGCACCTCGGCCTTGATGTGCTCATCCCCATCGGTGGCGATGACACCCTGTCCTACGCCGAGCGGATGTACAAGGAAAACGTGCCCGTGGTGGCCATCCCCAAGACCATGGACAACGATGTCCACGGCACCGACTACTGCATCGGCTTCTCCACCGCCGTGACCCGCAGCGTGGAATTCATCCACCAGCTGCGCACGTCCGTCGGCAGCCACGAGCGCATTGCCATCGTCGAGCTGTTCGGCCGCAACTGCGGCGAGACCTCGCTGCTGGCGTCCTACCTGTCCGGCGTGGATCGCACCCTGATCAGCGAAGTGCCCTTCGATCCCGAGCGTCTGGCCGAGCTGATCAAGGGCGACAAGCGATCCAACCCCAGCAACTACGCCATGATCACCATGAGCGAGGGGGCCCATATGGTGGGCGGCAAGGCCCATGAATACGGCGAAGAGGACGACTACGGTCACCGCAAGCTGGGCGGCATCGGCCAGATCACCGGCGAGGCCCTGAAGAAGCTCACGGGCGAGGACGTACTCTACCAGCAGGTGTCCTACCTCATGCGCAGCGGCGCGCCGGATAGCCTGGATCTCATGGTGGCGGTGAACTTCGCCAACGTGGCGATCAACTTGATCAAGCGCGGCGCCAGCAACCGCCTGGTATCCCTGCGCAACGGCACCTACACCAGCGTGCCCATCCCCACCATCAGCCAGGGGCTCAAGCGTGTGGACGTGGAGGAGCTTTACGACTCCCAGAACTACCGGCCGAAGGTGCGCCACGTCGAGGGCAAGCCGATGTTCCTGTACTGATCCTGCAGGTGGTTCCAACAGACTTGGCCCCACGCGGTATGCCGCATCAAAGCAATCGCAAAGACCAGGCATAAGGGCTTCTTAAAGTCCCGGCGACGGGGTGCTGACCGGCTCCTCTTTAAGCCGCCATTTGGCTGCGTTCGCGCCATCCCCGATGATGTGCCGAAGCAAGCCGCACGGAGGTGGTTGGAACCACTATCCCTGGTTCTTCTTGAACTGGGCGATGATGTCCTCGACGGATTCCTTCTTGGTATCCGGGCTTAGCTTGGTATCGAAGATCTTCTCCTGGGTGCCGACCTGGCGGTGCTCGAAGATATTGCCCTCGCTGGAGGCCGATTCATCCCCCTGGATGTGGAAGATCGCCAGGAGCCGGGCCAGGCCCGCCTGGAACTGCTTGAGCAGCTGAACGACCTTTTCCACCTTCTGCCGGGTGATGTCCTGGAACTGTAGGGTATTGAGGATCTCGAAGGATTCGTCGGTGACGGTCTTCACCTGGGCCTGCACCTTGACCATATCCAGGGCCGGGACCTTGGAGGTCATCTGCTGCTCGAACAGGAAATCCAGCAGCTCCCCCGCCACCTTGGTGGAATCCTCGCCGCCGGAAGCCCGCACCAAATATTCATCGATCTGGCTCTGAAAGCGGATCTGGCTCTCCTGGAATTCCTGGACCTGCTGGGCGCTGAGCTGAACGCCCCGGCCGGCCTCATCGGCGGCCTGCATCAGGGTATCCAGGCGGTTCATGACGCTCTGGGTGGCCTCTTCGGTGTCCGCCGTGATGGCGTCCAGCTGGGCCGCCAGCTCGGGCACCTGGGTGCTCTGGTGCTTGACCGAGGCGTCCAGCTGCTGGAGGTTCTGCAGGGTCTGGTTGAGGCTGGCCACCAGGGCTCCGAGCTCGCCCTTGGCCTGGATATCGATCTGCTGGTAGACCCGGCCGTTGGCCATATCCGAAGCGGCTTCGGCGAGCCGGGTGAGGCTGAGCTCGGATTCGTGATGAATCTCGCCACGGATCTGCTGGATCAGCTCCTGCAAGGTATCCAGCCGAGTATCGAGGGCTTCGCTGCGTTCCCGGAATTCCCTTAGGAGATCCCCTGGATCCTCTGCCTGGGGGACTTTGGGATCCTGGGATGCTAAAGGTTCCTGGTTCTCCATGGGGCCTTCCTGGATATTACGGCGCGGGCCGTAGGCTTACGAATATTCCTTCGGGAAGTCCCCAGGCCTGCATGAATTCTTTCGGGATCATGACGGTCTGATCCTCGATGGCGCTATTGAACTGGACCTGTTCCACGGCGGGTCCCTCGGGCCACATGATCCGCACATTCTTGATCGGCTCGGTGCGGTAGGGACCCATGAGTTTCCAAACGGATTCCACGGTCTTGGAGACTTCCACGTGATCGGCCTTCTTGAAGAAACCGCTCTTCATGGGTAGTACGGACAGAGTGATGGAGGGTTCCAGCACCTGCAGGCGACCGGCTTCCTTGAGCTGCAGACAGGTCTGGAGCACGCTCACTTCGCTGAGTTCGGAGACATTGATGATCTCCAGGAAGTCCCGGAAGCCATCCAGGAAGTGGAGCACCTTGCGGTCCTCCTGGAAGATTTTCACACCCAAAGAAAGCTGAGGCTCCTTCAGGGTGGGCCAGGGCACCGCGTGGAGATTGGGGAAGACCGCCCGCAGGCGCTTGCGGGAGTCCGAGGTCCGGGCGGACTCCATGAGCAGGTCCTGGACCGTGCGATGGATGCTGTTGGGCACCTTGAATTTGGCCACCACGAATTCGAATTCGCCCTTGTCCCACTCCAGCACTTCGAAGGCCGCGCTCTCGCCCGCAGTGAGGGGCGTTTCGGCGTGGATGACCTCGCCGTTGACGACGTACAAGGTGCCGGTATTGCGACCCTGGATGATGTGGAGCTTGCCCGTCTTGCGGTTCACATGCAGCAGCTGGACGACGTCCGTGAGGGAGATGCTCTGCAGGTTGCCGCGAAGGGTGGACATCAGCTGGCCTCGGCGATGGCGGCGAGCATTTCCCGCACGGCCTGCTCCATCCCGACGAGGATGGCGCGGCCCATGATGGAGTGGCCGATGTTGAGTTCTTCGATTTCAGGAATGGCGGCCACGGGACCGACATTCCTCAGGTTCAGGCCATGGCCTGCCAGGACCTTCAGGCCCAGGCGGGAACGGGACGCCAGGCCGGCGGCTTCGCGCAGGCGATTCAGCTCGGGACCGGGATCGGCGCCCAGGGGAAGGTCAGAGTAAATTCCGGTGTTGAATTCCACGGCGTCTGCTTCCAGTCGGGAAGCCATCTTCACCTGCTCGATCTGGGGATCGATGAAAAGGCTTACCTGGATATCGGACGTATGCAGCTCGCGGATGACTTGGCGCAAATGGGCCTGCAGGAACACTGCATCCAGGCCGCCTTGGGTGGTGAGTTCCTCCCTCGTCTCGGGCACCAGGGTGACCCAGGCGGGCTTGATGGGGATCACGGTGTCCAGCGCCTCCCGGGAGGCTGCGCACTCCACGTTCAGGGGCTGCACCAGCACCTCTTTGAGGATGCGCACGTCACGGTCTTGGATATGCCGGCGATCTGCCCGCAGGTGCACCGTGATGCCGTAGGCTCCCGCACCGCAGGCCAGGATGGCTGCCGCGATGGGATCGGGTTCGCGCCCTTGACGGGCTTGGCGCAAGGTGGCCACGTGATCGATGTTCACGCCGAGACGAGTAGGCAACGCAAAGCTCCGGAAGAGGGAAGGTTCTGTAACTGTCAAAGACTAACAGGGTTCGTCGGAAATCAGAGCCCCAGGTCGGATCGGGCCGCTGACTCCAGGAGGTGCAGTGGGGCCTCGATGGCGTCGGCCTCCCGGGCCTCGACCATCAAGCGCAGCTTCGGCTCGGTGCCAGACCAGCGCACCACGACGCGAAGCGCGTGGCCATGCTGCTGTTCCAGGTCAGCGAGAACGCCCTGAAGCCGGGGGCAATCCTCCAGTTCCTTGCGCTCGGGCGCCACCAGGTTCAGCAGCTTCAGGGGCCAGGGACGGAACCGCCAGGCCCAGCGGGCCTGGGGAGTCCGATGCAGCAGGGCCTTGAGGCAGGCGATGGCGGTGGAGAGGCCGTCGCCGGAGGGGCCCAGGTGCTTCTGGATCACGTGCCCAGAGGATTCCGCGGCCAGGTCCCAGCCGCGCAGCGCCAGTTCCCGGAGCATGAATTTGTCCCCCACCTGGGTCTGCACGAAGGGGATGCCCAGGGTCCCCAGGGCCTCATCCAGGCCGCCATTGCTCATCAGAGTGCCCACCACGCCGGGGATAGCCTGGCCCTGCTGCTGGAGGTCCTGGGCCATGAGCCACATGATCTGATCGCCATCCACGATCTTGCCCTTGGGGTCCACCAGCAGGCAGCGATCTCCGTCGCCATCGAAGGCGATGCCCACATCCGCGCCGCTCTCCTTGACCCGGTTCTGGAGCGACTTCATGTGCGTGGAGCCGACGCCCACATTGATCCGCGCGCCGTCGGCGGGCACTCCCAGCCACTCGACCCCCTGGCCCCGGATCAAGCGCGGTGCCCAAGGAGCCGTGGCGCCGTGGGCGCAATCGACGATCACCTTGAATTCCGGCGGCAGCTCCAAGCCCTCCACCTGTTCCAGGTAGTGCGCCATGGGGCCGGGCTCGATGGCGGGAATGGGCCGGTGGCTCGACGGCGCCTCGGCGGCCTCGTAGGCGGCTTCAAGGGCCTCCTCGTCGGCTTCCACGAGCTTCTCGCCCTGGCCATCGAAGCCTTTGATGCCATTGTCTTCCGGAGGATTGTGGCTGGCGCTGAACATGAGACCCCAGGCGTCCGGCCGGTGCAGGGTCGTCCAGGCCACCGCCGGGGTTGGCACCATGCCCAGTACGCACAGTTCCAGAGCGCCATCCAGGCCCTGGATGAAGGCCTGGGCCAGGGGCTCCGAGCTGTTCCTGGGATCCCAGCCCAGCACCAGCTGATGAATGCCCCGCAGATGCGCCACCTGGCCCCAGGCTTTGCCCCAGCGCCGCGCGTCATCGAGACCCAGGGGGGAAACCAGGGCCGGCCCCCGCACACCATCCGTTCCGAAGTATTTCAAAGCCATATCGCCATCCTGTTGCACGATCCGGTTTCCAGGGGCGATGGCGCCGTCTTGAAAACCATGAAAGTGGCTTTTAGTATTGCAGATCGCCTGGCAATTCCGCATGCCCAGGGAAGGAAGTGTGGGTGCGCAGCACCCTGTAGCCCAACTCCAGGGCTTCGTGGTGGGCCTTCCAGGTCAAGGCGTCTCGGTCCCGGGGGGGCAGGTCGGGTTGATTGGCCCTCCAGGCCAGAAAGCGCTTCCTGGATACGCCGATGCAGAAGCGCTGCACCGGCCAGTCCAACAGGGAGGGCAGGGCTGGCAAGGCCGCCCAGAGGGCGAGGTCTTCTTGAAACGTGGTGCCAAAGCCAAAGCCAGGATCCAGCAGGATGCGCTCCGGTGCGATGCCCGCATCCAGCAGGCGGTCCCGCACCAGCGCCAGCTCCCGGATCGCGGCGTCGGCGCTCCGAAGGCCGGCCCCGCCATACTCCGGCATGACGAGTTCACCCTCCTGGAGACGGCTGCGCATGGCGATGAGGCCGCAGGAGGAGCAGCTGGCCAGTTCCAGCAGGGCCGGGTTCGAGAAACCCGTCACGTCGTTGAGTGCAGCGACGCCCAGGGCCAGCCCGCGCTCGGCCGGAAGGGGATGACGGGTGTCCAGGCTCAGGGGGATGCTGGACAGTCGCTGTCCAAACAGTGACAGCACGGGCTCCAGACGCGCCCACTCCTGGGTTCCCTCCAGCCGCTTGGCGCCGGGCCGAGTGCTCTCGGCGCCCACATCCAGCATGGGCACGCCTTTGGAGACCAAGTTGGTGGCGTGAGCCAGGGCCCTGGGGGGTTCCTGGAACACGCCACCATCACTGAAGGAATCCGGTGTTATGTTGACGATTCCAAGATAGAGGGGAGCCGATAGATCCTGTGGCCCGCTTGCGGTGAGCCAGACCACTCAGGCGGGGTAGAGCGCGGGATCAAGGCCGGTGCTATCCGGGGCGTCGGTGGAGGGCGCGGAGGCCGTGGGATCCACCGGGGGTGCCTTGGGGGGCAGGGTGCCGCCATCCATGAGCATCAACACATCCCGGGCGTCCAGGGTCTCCCGGGTCAGCAGGGCCTCGGCGATGGCGATGAGCTTCTCCCGCTTCTCGTGGATGATCTGCCTGGTGCGCTGGTAGTTGCGCATGATGATGTCATGCACCTCGGCGTCGATGACCCGGGCGGTCTCCTCGGAGAAGTCGCGCTTCTGGCTGATGTCCTTGCCCAGGAAGATCTCATGCTCACCCTGGCCGAAGCTGAGGGGGCCCAGCTTTTCGCTCATGCCGTAGTCGCAGACCATGCGGCGAGCGATGGCGCTGGCTCGTTCGATGTCATTGGCGGCCCCCGTGGAGAGGCGATCGAAGAAGATTTCCTCGGCGACGCGCCCGCCCATCAGGATGGCAATCTCGCCCTCCATGCGGTTCTTGGTGGAGCTGTAGCGATCCTGTTCGGGGAGCTGCCAGGTGACGCCCAGGGCGCGGCCCCGGGGAATGATTGTGACCTTGTGCACAGGGTCGGCGCCGGGAATGGTGGCGGCCACCACCGCGTGACCGGCCTCGTGGTAGGCGGTATCGCGCTTATCCTCGTCGGTCATCACCATGGAGCGGCGCTCGCTGCCCATGTAGACCTTGTCCTTGGCGTTCTCGAAGTCGATCATCTCGACCCATTTCTTGTTGGTCCGGGCGGCGATCAGGGCGGCTTCGTTGCAGAGATTGGCCAGATCGGCGCCGGCGAAGCCGGGAGTGCCGCGGGCGATGATCTCCAGATCCACGTCCGGAGAGAGGGGAATCTTATCCGTGGTATGCACCCTCAGAATCTCGAAGCGGCCCTTGCGGTCCGGGCGATCCACCACCACCCGGCGGTCGAAGCGGCCGGGGCGGAGCAGCGCGGGGTCCAGGACATCGGGCCGGTTGGTGGCGGCGATCAGGATGACGCCCTCATTGCCCTCGAAACCGTCCATCTCCACCAGGAGCTGGTTCAGGGTCTGTTCGCGCTCGTCGTGGCCGCCGCCCAGGCCCGCGCCGCGGTGCCGGCCCACGGCGTCGATCTCGTCAATGAAGATGATGCAGGGGGCGTTCTTCTTGCCCTGCTCGAACAGGTCGCGTACGCGGCTGGCGCCCACACCCACGAACATCTCCACAAAGTCGCTGCCGGAGATGGAGAAGAACTGTACCTTGGCTTCGCCAGCGATGGCGCGCGCCAGCAGGGTCTTGCCGGTGCCCGGAGGGCCCATCAGCAGCAGGCCCTTGGGAATCTTGCCGCCCAGCTTCACGAAGCGCGCGGGATCCTTCAGGAAGTCCACGACTTCCTTCAGCTCTTCCTTGGCCTCGTCGCAGCCGGCCACATCGGCGAAGGTGACTTTCTTGGCGCTGGTGGAGAGACCCCGGGCCCGGGCTTTCCCGAAGGAGAGGGCCTTGTTGCCGCCAGCCTGCGCCTGGCGCATGAACACGAACCAGAGCACCACGAACACCAGCAGCGGTCCCCAGAACACCAGGATCATGTAGAAGTTGTTCTCGCTGGGCTTGGCGGCCTTGAACTCATCCAGCTTGGAGGGCTCCTCCAGCTTCCAGCGCATGATCTGGGCACCCAGATCCTGCATTGGGGGGGCGATGGTCTTGAACTTGTCGATCATTTCACCCTTGGCGTTCTTGAAGGGAGTCCTGTAGGTCCCTTCGACG
>Ga0302323_100005575_pt1 | contig 10337 bp, 8 predicted proteins | sample Fen_T0_3_FD_201950 | JGI IMG/M metagenome (GOLD analysis project Ga0302323, IMG submission 201950) | Peat permafrost microbial communities from Stordalen Mire near Abisko, Sweden - Fen_T0_3 | ecosystem: Environmental > Terrestrial > Soil > Wetlands > Permafrost | place: Sweden: Abisko... | reverse complement strand
CTGAAAGGCAAATAGATAATTATCACATTATTTCTTCTTCCCTGTTTTATGAATTAAGATCGTGGTCTCATCAAGTGTGATCAAGTGCCCTTTGCCGGCTTTATCAAAAAACGGTTTGATATGTTCTATAAATGGGTCAATTTTATGTGATTCATCTACTATCTCAATTACCAGAGGTACTTTATCCGATAATTCCCATAATTTATTACTGTATATCTCGCTGCTGGCTCCAAACCCCATAATTCCTTTCAGTACCGTTGCACCTGTCAGTCCAAATGACCTGGCAGCATACACAATTGCCTCATAAAGAGGGGAGTGTTCATATTTATCAGTTGAACTTACATAAATTCTTAACCTCTTAGCTTTATCGTCAGATTTCATAGCTGGACTATATTTTTGTTATTAAAACACCCAGAAAGGTCGCCGTTATTCCAAGAAATACACTTAGGCCTGTATAAATAAAAAAATGAAAGAAATCACCATCTCTCAGCAATGCAAGGTTTTCATTTGCAAAGGTTGAAAAAGTAGTGAATCCTCCGCAAAATCCAACTGCAAGAAACATTTTCCAACCCGGTGTTAATAAAGAGCTTCTATCAGAGAATCCATATATTAGCCCTATAAACAGACAACCGGAAATATTTACAAAGAAAGTGCCGAAAGGAAAGGCTGAAGGAAAGTTGTTCTGTAATAAACGGGATGCAAGAAACCTGGAAATACTCCCTAAAAAACCACCGGAGCCGATAAGTAATAATGTTTTGATCATATCAAGCTAAAGTACTTTAACATTAATCAAATGTTCACTGCAAAGTAATATAAAGAAATCAATCACCCTGTTAAGTTTTAATAATAATTGAGGATGAAATATGAAATAGAACTAAATTTGTGGCTGAAAAACAATTTTGAAAACAATAATTTCCATATTAGGCATTCTCTATTGTTTATCGTGTCAGTCTCAGAGTGACACAGTAAATAAACCATATAATTGTCATTATAACCTGAAACTGGCCTATAACAGTTCAATAATTTATCCTGGCCTAACCACAGGAATTGAAATTCCGGTGCTCTGCATGAAATACATGGATTTGATTGTGAAACCGTCTTTAAAATCTTTTTATAAGAAAAGATACATATCAGGAACTATAAGTTGGTATCATCATCCGCAGTTTCATGATAATATCTACCTGACTATAGAATGGTTATTGAGAAGAATAAGATCGGATGGCTTTTCCTCAGAGTTTTCTATAGGACCGGGAGTAAGCCGGACATTTTTAGCAGGTACAACTTATGAAGTAAATGACAATGGCACTGTTTCGATTGATCATAAAGCAGGTTATTATTATGCAATGATAACTGCCGGAGGTGGTTTCGGGTACGATTTTTCAATGAAGAAAAAAATTCCTGTTTTGATGTATACCAGATTTAATATGATCACAATGTTTCCATATAACAGTACAATATATTTCAGACCCGTTCTTGAACTTGGTATAAAGTATTCACCACGAAAAGCAAAAGCATTAGTTAAAAAGACATAAATTCAGGTAAGGAATGAGGATTGCCAGTCTGATCATATTATTACTTTTTTTATCCTCCTGCCAGAAAGAGACTATCACTATTTCTGAAAAAGCGTCTGATGTTTTTTATGTTGAGAATGCAGGCGCTTCCATGCGTGTACTCGTGGAAGGAAACACTGCAAGCAACACGTTCATTTTACTAATTCATGGCGGGCCCGGTGCAAGTTCTTATGTATACAACACGAGCTATATTAGCAGGAATCTTGAGAATAACTGTGCCATGGTTTACTGGGATCAAAGGAATGCCGGGGCTTCTCAGGGTGGTTCGAATGGAACCTATCTGCATCTCGACCAGATGATCGACGATCTAAAAAAGGTAATTGAGGTTCTGAAATACCGTTATGGTCAGAATATGAGCCTGTTTCTGCTCGGTCACAGCTTCGGAGGGCTCGTGGCTGCTGATTTTATCACCCGTCCTGAAGGTCAGAGTATGATAAAAGGTCTTATTAATGCCGATGGAAGCCACAACTATCCGCTTAATGATACCCTGACAAGGCAAATGTTGTTAAACACCGGACTGTCAGAGGTGCCTAAAAGCAAAAAAACGGCTAAATGGGAAAAAATTATTCAGTACTGCCTCCAACATACAGGAAATTTTTCAATTGAAGAATCTCAACAACTTGAAACATATGGCATGAAGGCAGAAACATACATCAAAAGCGTAAAAAAGATCAATTTAGTGGGTACGGTTTTAGACCACACAATTACAGATAAGTCACCATTGACTTCAATTCTCGTAAACCTATTGTACTCGGAAGATTCAAATTTCAATAAAGAGCTTGCCGTATCGAACTTTTCGGGATCTCTTTATAAAGTCACAATACCCGTCTTATGCTTATGGGGTAAATATGATTTTATTTGTCCGGTTGAGCTGGGTGAGGATTTTTATAACAAGATTTCTTCAGCTGATAAGAAAATGGTTATCTCGCCAATTAGCGGCCATAACCTTATACTTCAGGATGAGAAACTTTTCTGTGATGAAGTGAATGCATTTGTGTTAAAATATAGATAGGCGTATGGGAACAATATTATTACTGTTGGCAATCTTCGGAATAGCTATGGCGCATCTTGAAGGTGTTGTAGTTGTGTATCTGAGGAAAACTCTTGGGATGCTTGACTCGGAATCGAATAAAGAATCGGTAGGTAAAATTCCGGAAAGGCTATTACACATTGAAATGACCCGTGAAGCTGCTACTATCATTATGCTTGTAATTATTGCATATATTTCAGGGGAATCATGGATTGAAAAAGGAGTATACTTTTTATGGACTTTTGCGTTCTGGGATTTGTTTTACTATTTATCGCTCTATATTTTAATAAAATGGCCTCCAACTTTTACTACAATCGATGTCCTTTTCCTTATTCCTAAACCATGGATTGCCCCGGTATGGTTCCCGATAGGTGTTTCGCTTCTTACTATCCTGGTTATCTTTGTGTTATTCTTATTCCGACTATTCTGAACCTGATAAAATTGCTGTTTTTAGTAATTGGATTTCTAGTAAACTTTATAAATAAGTATTTATTTCGTGATTACCTGACAGTTCAACGGAATATTTCACACTGTATCGCTGTCAATGATATATTAGACAAATTTTAAAACTAAATTTATTAAAAATGAAAAGAACATCAGGTTTAACAAGTTGCTTCCTTCTCCTTCTTTCCGGAGCAACTCTCTTTGGTCAGAATACCAGATCTGAGTATAGCATTGTAAATAAGATTCACCTTCCCGGTGAGGGCGGATGGGATTATCTTACCGTAGATGAAGCAGGTAACCGCTTATTTGTATCCCATGGAACTGTTGTACAGGTAGTGGATTTTAAGACAGGACAGTTGTCGGGCACCATTAATGATACGCCTGGTGTTCACGGAATAGCAGTTGCCCCTGATTTGAGTAAAGCTTTTATCAGTGTTGGAAGAAATTCATCTGTTAAAATTATAGATCTTAAAACACTTGCAGTAATTACTGACGTAAAAGTCACTGGTGAGAATCCTGACGCAATTATGTATGACCAGTTTTCAAAACAGGTATTTGTATTTAATGGCAGATCATCAAATGCTACAGTTATAAATGCTGTTACAAATGCTGTAACGGGAACTATTGCACTCGAAGGCAAACCCGAGTTCCCTGTATCCGACGGAAACGGAAAAGTTTATGTCAACATTGAAGACAAGAGTTTGATTTCAGTTATTGATACAAAAACACTTAAAGTCGATAAATCATGGCCGATAGCTCCGGGAGAGGAAGCCAGCGGACTTGCAATTGATAATGAAACACATCGCCTGTTTGCTGTATGCGGCAATAAACTAATGGTCGTAGTTGATGCAATAACCGGTAAAGTTGTAGCGAATTTACCTATTGGTGATGGTTGCGATGGCGTAAAGTTTGACCCCGGAATGAAAAGAGCTTACAGTTCGAATGGCGAAGGTACAATGACAGTTGTCCAGGAGGTTGACAAGGATAATTTCAAAGTTGTGGAGACTATTACAACCGTTGGAGGTGCCAGAACGCTGGCCCTTGATACAAGAACTCATCACATCTATGCACCAACTGCTGAGTTTAATCCCGCACCTGCTGCAACTACCGAAAACCCCAGACCAAGACGCACTCCAAAACCTGATTCATTTTATGTAATGGATATAGCTCCTGTTAAAAAATAAGAAATTCTATTTAAATAGTTTCATAATTTGTAGGGACATGCCATCGCATGTCCCTACATTTGTATAAAAAACTTATGAGCCGGGATATTCACAAGAACAATACTAACAGATTCAATACGATATTCCGGTCGCTGAAATACAGGAACTACAGACTATTCTTCAGCGGACAAAGTCTATCTCTGATCGGCACATGGATGCAGAGGATTGCCATGCCATGGCTAGTCTATCATATGACCGGCTCAGCTCTGCTTCTCGGCGTAGTTGGTTTTGCAGGTCAGATCCCAACATTCATACTTTCTCCTTTTGCAGGAGTCCTTACTGACCGGTGGAACAGATATCACGTACTTCTGGCTACACAAATTATTTCTCTTGTTCAGGCAGCTGTTCTGGCGATACTCTGTCTTACCGGAGTGATCCAGATCTGGGAAATTATCCTTTTGAGTATTCTTCTGGGATGTGTGAATGCATTTGATGTACCTGCCCGTCACTCATTTGTTATAGACATGGTTGATAAGAAAGAAGATCTTGGAAACGGGATTGCCCTAAATTCACTGATGTTTAACGGAGCTAGGCTGATAGGACCATCAATAGCAGGTGTAATGCTTGCTACCACAAGCGAAGGAATCTGTTTCATGCTTAATTCGGTCAGCTATATTTTTGTGATAGCTTCCCTGCTGATGATGAGGTTGAGTCCGAAAGTAAGAGACAGAACGGAGGAGCCCATTCTGCAACAGCTGACTGAAGGATTTAAATATACTTTCGGATTCGCTCCAATAAAGCATCTTCTTATACTTCTGAGCATATCGAGCCTGATGGGCATGTCGTATACTGTTCTTATGCCAGTTTTTGCCAAAGAAATTTTGCACGGTGGATCACATACTTATGGATTCCTGATGGGTGCCGCGGGCTTTGGAGCACTGACGGGAGCACTTTTTCTGGCTTCAAGGAAGTCAGTCATAAAACTCGGGAGGATAGTTCCTGCTTCTGCAATTGTTTTTGGGACGGGACTCCTGGGGTTATCGTTCTCAAGGATTTTTCCTCTTTCCCTGGTTCTGATGATATTTATTGGATTAGGAATGATGATGCAGGCAGCAGCAAGTAATACTATTCTGCAAACAATTACCGAAGATGATAAGCGCGGACGTGTGATGAGTTTTTATAGCATGGCGATCATGGGAACAGCTCCATTCGGCAGCCTTTTTGCAGGTTCCATGGCGAAAGTTATTGGAACTCCCTGGACTATATTTGCCGGGGGTATTTCCTGTATTATCGGCGCTCTGTTCTTTTTAAGAAAATTGCCCGAATTAAAAGCAATAGTAAGACCAGTCTATGTCAGAATGGGTATTATACCCGAAGTAGCTGAAGGAATCCAAACTGCCTCCGATCATTCTCCTGAAACTGGTATGTAAAGAGGGGTAGCGACCTTTCTTGCCAATGGATATAAATAATAACTATTCTGTAATTTCATACACCACACTGGAAAGTGCAACCCCGGTTCCTACTGTAAGTCCGATCTTCATCAGGTAATCACCTGAATAGATCCTCCCGTTCTCCGATGGACCAAATCTTCTTCCTTCCTGAGATATATTGATTTCAGTTATTTTGTAAGTTTTTGAAGGATCAAGTCCCTGAAGAGGTACTCGGTTGAATGACTCTCCAAATCTTGAATTCAGAGTATACCCAAACAGAACTGCTTTTGTTTTTGTATTATTAACATAAATAAGAACGGCACGGTTGGCTTCATAAGGAGATATTAACCTGTATAGATCACCATGCCAGATTACATCACTCAGCCTTTTATAATTTGCAATGGCTTCCTGACTGAATTTTAATTCTTTTTCAGAAAGCTCATTAACCGGAATGTCATAACCCATTTTACCCATCATTGCCACATCAGTCTTGAATTTAAGTGACTGTTTGCCCCATGAAGTTATATGATTGCAAACAGCAAATGAGGGGAAAAAATATGAGTACCCCCACTGAATATAAACTCTTTCAAGGGGATCAGTATCATCACTGGCCCAGAATTCGGTAAAATACTTAAGAGCTCCGTAGTCAACCCTGCCACCACCTCCTGAACAGAGCATAATGGGCAAATCATGATATTTCTGACGTAACCTGTCAAGAACGCTGTAAAGACCATTGACGTAATCAATGTACAGATGTGATTGTTTATCCTTCAGATATGCGGAATAGGGATTGGTTATCATACTATTGCAATCCCACTTGATAAAAGCAATACCCGGATTCTTTGTCAGCATTCCATCTATGGTGTTATAAACGAATTCCTGAACTTTGGGATTTGTCAAATCGAGGGTCAATTGATTTCTGTAATATACCTCGGGTCTGTTGGGATACCTGAGAACCCAATCCTGATGATTTTCGTACAGCTCGCTTTTTGGGTTTACCATTTCAGGTTCTATCCAGATTCCAAATTTCACACCTCTCTTGTCTGCTTCTTTGACCAGAAACCCCAGGCCGTCAGGGAGTTTTAATTTATTCTCCTGCCAGTCACCAAGTCCAGCCATGTCATTGTTCCTCGGATATTTATTTGCAAACCAACCGTCATCAAGGAGGAAGAGATCGAGCCCCATTTTTTTGGTATCATCGAGTAATCCGGTAAGCTTAGGTTCATCAAATTTGAAATAGGTTGTCTCCCAGTTATTGAGGAGAGTAAGACGAGGCTTATTTCCATCCATAATCCCGTAATTCATTGCCCAATGGTGCAGGTTCCTGCTGGCAAGACCTTTTCCTTTATTTGAATAAGTAAAAATAAAGGAAGGTGTTTTAAACGGTTTTCCCGGCTGCAGGGTGTACTCTGAAGAGAATGGATTTATTCCTGAGATAATGCGAAGTGAATTCTGCTCATCCAGTTCAAAGAGGAACCGGAAATTTCCTGACCAGCCAAGTGTTCCTGCGATGAGTTCACCCGTATTTTCATCTGACTTATTATTCAGGGAGAGAAAGAATACAGGTGTCTGGTACATATGTGCACGTGTTCCCAGCTTGGTATCTATGATTTTTATCCCACTCGTAAGCTCACTTTCCTGCATCTTCATCTCTTCTGCCCAGTCTCCATGGAATTGGGTTAACCAGTATTTACCGGCATCAAAGTGAAGCATCGAAGAAGAATAATTGAATATTGTCAGTGGTTTTGTTTCTTTCTGTACGACCTCAACCCATTGTTCAATAACATCTTCCGACTGGTAGGCTTTGATATGCAGAGTAACCTCAACAGGGTATTCAGGATCCTTGAGCAGAATATGTGTTATAATTATATCAGGATCTGATTTCTCAACATTATAGCTGACATACTTGAGCTCCAGAGAAGGGTTCCCATCATTATGTGTCATCCGGATAGCGGGTTCAAAAAGATTTCCTGTACCGAATGTTGCGTAAGCCAGATGACCAGGATCTCTTAATTGCTTTATATCAGATCCTGTGGCAAGCTTCGACCCGAGATACATCTGGTAAAGTCTTCCATCTTTTCCGTTAACCTTATAAATAAAGTCAGTATTCAGCGTTCCTGCTGAAATAATGATGTCAGATTTCTGGTTAATCTGCGAGTCACCTATTGGGGGCTGTCCAACTGATAAATAACTGATTGTACAAATGAAAATGATCAGTAAGAATTGTTTTTTCATGGCAGGGAATTGATTATTTATTTTAGTAAATCAGGGTCTTGCATTTAACTTTAAATATAATAAGATTGATTTGAAAATCAGGAGTTGATTTTAACATTTTCAAATCAGAAGTTGATTTTAACATTTTCAAATCAGAAGTCTGAAACCTATCTGACTAAAGATGTATTATATGAGTGTATTATCAATATTTCGGGAATAATCTTTAAAACATGTCTGATAACAGGATATTCTTATAAATTTGGAAAAAATTACTAAACTAACCTACTTTTAACCCGTTCAGATGCTACGATCTATAACCAGTTTAAAAAATTTGTTGATATTCTCAGTCTTCATTTTAAACCCTGTATTTTATACCATTGCAGGTCAGTCAGCTATTAATCAGCAGGATACAACATATAAAAAGGTGATTCAGCCTACTTACACCACATCACGTATGGTTACTGCCAAACCGGTTATCGATGGTAAGCTTGATGACGAGTGCTGGAAGCATGGAACATGGGCCGGGAATTTCAGACAATGGATCCCTAATGTAGGGGCAAAACCTTCATATCCCACGGAGTTTAATATTCAGTATGACGACAGGAACCTCTATGTTGCTATCCGTGCGCACGATGGAGAGCCGAAGAAGATGTTGAGGCAGGCAGGAGTGCGCGATGAGTTCGCCGGAGATATGGCCGGAGTAAACTTTGACAGTTACCATGACTATCGTACCGGCTTTGAATTCACTGTAACTTCGTGGGGCCAGAAAATTGATCTGGTATTATTCAACCCGAACAATTGGGATCTCAATTGGAGCGCTGTCTTTAAGGTTAAAACCGGAGTCGAGGATTCTGCATGGGTTGCAGAATATGAAATTCCCCTGAGTCAGTTACGCTATAGCAATAAGGATGAACAGGTCTGGGGTTTGCATGTATGGCGATGGTTATCGCGCCTTCAGGAAGAGAGTGATTGGGAAATCCAGAGCAAGACTGGTCCTGGTGTGCTTTTTAATTTCGGTGAACTGCACGGCATCAAGGGTCTTAAGAAATCACGCCGGCTCGAAATAATGCCATATACTCTGGGAGATCTTAAAACAATGAAGAAAGAACCCGGGAATCCATTTACTGATAAGGGAAGAGCATGGGGCGGTAATGTTGGACTTGATGCTAAAATAGGTATTTCCAGTAATTTTACTGTTGACCTGACAGTTAACCCTGATTTCGGACAGGTTGAATCAGACCCGTCAGTTATAAACCTTACGGCTTTTGAAACCTTCTATGAGGAGAAGAGGCCATTTTTTCTTGAGGGCTTAACTATTTTTGACTATAAGTTTGACAACCAGAGCCTCTTCTACTCAAGAAGGATCGGACATGCTCCTTCAAGACCAATCTCTCCTAATGAAAACTTATTTGTTCAGACACCTGACAAAACATCAATATTGAGTGCGATCAAATTGAGCGGAACGACATCCAAAGGTCTTTCAGTTGGTCTGATTCAAAGCGTAACAGCCAATGAATTTGCTAACCTGAGTGATAAAGACGGCAACAGGAGCAAGGCAAAGGTTGAACCACTTACCAGTTATACTGTTGCACGCGTCCAGAAAGGCTACAATTCAGGAAATACGGTCGTTGGTGGCATTATTACATCAACAAACCGTCTCATTGAAGGCAAAGAGTTCGAGACACTCAGCAGTGATGCATATACTGGTGGTCTGGATTTAAGACATCATTGGAAGGATAAGGAGTTTTATGTCGACGCAAGATTAATCGGAAGTTATATAAATGGAAGCAAGGAAGCTATTGCACTACTGGAGCAGTCATCGGCGAGATATTACCAGCGACCAGGCGCCAGCTATCTGAAGTATGATACCACAGCTAACCATTTGGGTGGATGGGGCGGCCGGTTCATGATAGGGAAGGGCGCCAAAGGGCATTGGAAGTACTCGACGGGAGCTACCTTCTTGTCTCCCGGCCTCGAGTTGAATGATCTGGGTTACATGAATACTGCAGATGAGTTCAATCAGCAGAATGTGGTGTCATATCTGATCAATCAGCCAGTTTCTGTCTTTAACACATTTGAACTAAGCCTTGAACAATTTAATACCTGGAACTTTAACGGACAATATCTTGGATCAGGGGCGCACCTGGCATTTTTGTTTGGATTCAAAAACCAATGGAGCCTCTCTGCTAATCTGATCTATCATTCAAAATCGCTTGACACTAAAATACTGCGGGGCGGCTATGATATGATAATGCCTCACACGGTTACTGCTTTTGGAAGCCTGGGCACCGATCCTTCGAAAAAAATTATTGTCAATTTACAATACAGTTATGAGTATACAGGCAATAAATCAGCGTTTAACTATCAGGTTGCACCCGGGATAACCTACCGTCCGGTAAACAACCTGAAACTTGGTGTCACGGCGAACTATATGAACAATCATGACAGGTTACAATATATTGCAACAGATTATACTATACCCGGG
>Ga0302323_100005573_pt1 | contig 10339 bp, 4 predicted proteins | sample Fen_T0_3_FD_201950 | JGI IMG/M metagenome (GOLD analysis project Ga0302323, IMG submission 201950) | Peat permafrost microbial communities from Stordalen Mire near Abisko, Sweden - Fen_T0_3 | ecosystem: Environmental > Terrestrial > Soil > Wetlands > Permafrost | place: Sweden: Abisko... | reverse complement strand
CGTCGCGGCCGACCAGGCCTTTGCCGTCGCTGCCCACGATGGTGCCGTCGGGGAACTGTCCGGTGGCAAGCAGGACCGTGCTGGCGGGCAGCTCGAACTCGCTGCCGGGGATGGGTTCGGGTCGGCGGCGGCCCGAGGCGTCGGTGTCACCCATCTGCGTGCGCACGAAGCGCATGCCGCGCACTTCACCGTTGTCGCCGGCCAGGTAGGCGACAGGCGCCACCATGATCTCCAGGTCCATACCTTCGTGTTGCAGATCCTCGATCTCACCCGGCGTGATCAGCATTTCTTCTTTGGAACGGCGGTAAAGCACGCGCACGCTTTCGGCGGCGACCTTCAGCGCGGGGATCTGGTCGCGGCCACCCGGCGCGGGCGTGAACTGGACGGTGTTGGCACCCAGTCGCGCAGCCGTACGGGCGCAGTCCATGGCGGTAAAGCCGCCGCCGATGACGAGGACGTTCGAACCAAGCGCTACATCGCCTTGCCCTTCGCTTTGTCCTTCGTTCACCTTCAGCAGAAAATCCAGCCCGTGCTCGATGCCACGCAGCTCTTTGCCGGGAAGGTCGAGCGTGTTGGGGCGCAAGGTTCCTGCCGCCAGGATGACGGCGTCGTGTTCGGACTCGAGCTGGGCCAACGTGACGTCCCGCCCGAGGGCGACGCCGCACTTGATTTCCACACCGGTCAGCCGGATCTGCTCGATTTCCAGCTCGACCACCTCGCGGGGCAAGCGGAATTCGGGGATGTCCTGCACCATCATGCCGCCGGGTCGGGAGTGTTGTTCCAGCACCGTCACGCTATGGCCAAGCAAGGCCAAGGTACGGGCCGCTGCCAGTCCGGCTGCGCCGGCACCCACGACCACCACCTTCTTTCCCGTCGGCGCGGCCAGCGGAGGCAACACCATGGCCTTGCCGTTGCGGTGGTCGGCCGAGGCGCGCTTGCTCCAGCAAATGGCCACGGGTTCGCCCAGCTCGTCCCAGCCGTGGCGGCAAGCAGCCTCGCACGGGCGTGAGCAGACGCGCCCCAAGACCGCCGGAAAAACGTTGTCGCGCAGATTGATCTCGTAGGCCTCGTCGTACTTGCCGTCGACGATGGCTTTCAGATAGGCAGGAATGTCGGTGTGGGCAGGGCACGCTGCCTGACAGGGAATGTTCTCCTTCAGCCAATGGAAGTCCTTGGCGGCAGTGCCGACGCCGCGCTCGACGCTGAGCGCGCTTGCCGGGTCGGACGACGGCTCACTGACTGGCAACGACGGCGCCTTGGCCACCACGGGCGGTGCCTTGGCCGCCACCGGTGGCTTTGCTGCGGCAGCATCGAACACGCTGGCCGGAACCACGGCAAGCTTGGCCGAACGGACGCCAGCAGGGGCAGGCTTTGCTTCGTCGTCGCCTGCCGCCGGCGTCGCAGTGGTCGCCGGCCTCGACTTGTCGGAAGCCTTATCGGAAATCCTGTCGGAGGTAGCCGCGGCCGCGGCTGTTGCAGCAGAGTGCAACGCCGACCTCAGCATGCCTTTGATGCGACCAACGCTCGGCCACTGCTGTGCGCGCAGCTTCTTGGCGTCCGCCAGCGCCTGGCTGGCAAGACCGCGCGCCGAATGAAGCGCCTTCTTGGCACCCTTGCTTGCTTCGATGGCGCGAATCTGCAGGGGCGATTTGTCCAGCAAAGGGGCGACCTCCATCAAGCGATCGACGGCCGTGCCCGCGCCGCCGTGGGGCGACCGGTGCAGCGGACTGGCGTAGCGCGGATTGGCCGCAAAGAATTCTTGCAAGCGCTCGCGCGTCGCTCCCACGCGTTCCAGGGCTTCCTGGTATTCGGCGCTGGCCTTTTGCCGTGCCTTGAATACGGACATCTGCACGCGGCTTTGCACGTTGACCTTGCCGTCGCCGGAGGTCTCGATGGCGCAAAACAGGCTTTGCGGAAACTTGGCGGTCAGCAAGCTCTGCACGCCGTCGGAGACGCCCGACGAGGGCATGCAGCCGAACGGTTTCACCGACAAGGTCATGTGCGACTTGTTGTGAAGCACATTGAGGATGAACTTTCCCACCTCCATGTGTCCCTCGCCGCCGCGCAAGCGGTTGTCGTAGTGCTGGTGGGCGACCTCGGCGATTTCCTCCATGTTGGGCAGCTTGTAGCCGCGGAAGCCGCCCAGTGTCGCGAAGCCCTGAAAGGCCATGCGCAACACGCGGTCGGCCAGGAACAACGTGGCCTGGTGCAAGCGCACCCGGGACTCCGGGCCCTTGAGGCTCAAGGTGCCCGTGTCCTTGCCGCGCAGGCTGGCGCGGGCGCGGGTATCGTAGCGCGCTTCCCACACGCTGTAGAGGATCCAGTTGGTCACCAGCTGGACGTCGCACTCGGCGCCCTCCTGCTCCAGGAAGCGCTGCAGGCGGTAGTTACCGTCCCCCTCGGTGGTCATGGCCCAGAACTCGCCGATGATGGAAACGCGCGGTGACGGTCGGGTGAAGTCGCACTTCACCGCGGCCATCTCTCGGCGCGCACGGAAGAGGGCCAGCAGCAGCGATCCGCGCGTGGCCAGGGCCGTCTGCACGTATTCCTTCGCGCGCGCCAGCGCCTGATCCGTGCTACCCGGCTCCACTTCGAAGGGGCGCATGCGGTAACCCAGGCCGTTGAGCACGTCGCCGACCATCAGCGCCTTGAGCAGTCCGATGAAGAATTTCGGCGTGAACTCCAGTCCCGACTCCTCCCCTGTCGCTTGCGCCAGACCGCCCTGTTGTTGAAACAGCATGACCCGGAAGCCGTCGAAGCCCGAGTCGCGCAAGGCTTTGCGGTACTCGGTGGCGTACATGCCGAAGCGACAAGGGCCGCACGCGCCGGCAGTGAGGAAGACGTAGCGTTGCACCGCTTGGGCCGGCGTGATGGCCTCGTCGCGGCAGCGCTCGGTCAAATACTTCACAAGATTGCCGACGGTGAAGTAGGTCGGGTTGCACTGGCCGCGGTTGCCGAATTCTTTGCCGTAGCGAAGCGCCTCGTTGTCGGGGACATCGATGACTTCGACGTTGTAACCGAGTCCGCGCAGGGCGGCCTTGACCAAGTGATCGTGGGCGGCGGTCAGACCGGACACCAGCAACGTCGTGTTGGCCCTTTCGCTCTTCTTGAACTGCGGGTTGATCATGGCGTCGCGCCAATGGCGATCGGCCGCCGGCAGTCCCAGTCGTTGATGCTCTTCGCGTTCGAACTGGGCCAGCTCGTCTTCCAGCCCTGCCAGCTCGCCCGAGGCATCGAAGACCGGTTCACTCAATATCGGCAAGCTTCGCTTGGTTTGTTGCTGCGCGGATCCCGTTTCATTCCCGATCATGACGCTGCTCCTTCCCAACTAAATGCGCGAGATGGTTTCGGCGTTGTCGCGGCGGACGCCGAGACGAACCAACCCCATTTCAGCCCGTGCTGCATTCGCGGCCAGCGCCTTGGCACTCTCTGCTGCAGCACTGTTGTCGCGTTCGTAGTGATTCACTCTCTCGACCAATTCACCAATCTGGCGGGCGATGCCCGTGTCACCCAGCGCGCGTTCGCCCAGCTCGTGCTGCTTGCGTCGCAGAAGCTCCAGTCGTTTCAAGTCCACCCGATGGGCAAGCTCGGCCTTGGCTTTGCCGAGATCCTGCAAGCGCTCTTGGTGCAGACCCAGGCTGTGGGTGTACGTCTTCACGCGAATTTTGATGGATCCGCCCGGCTTGTTCGCGTCGATGTCGTGCAGCGCCGAGTAGGGCGTGCCGGCGGCCGACACGATGCTATCGATGATGCCGTAGGTGGGCGCATCGTGGCCGCACTTGAAGGACGACAGATCCAGGATCACCACGTTGGGGTGGCGGCTGGCAAATTTGGCCGCCCACACCTTCATGGCCGAATTCGACGAATAGTTCTCCGGCCAGACGTCGCTGATCTCCAGCGGCGTCTTGATGAGACCCTTGGCCAGATCTTCGGCGAAGTAGCGGCCCAGGTAGGTCTCGTCCTTGGGAATCGAGCGAATGCTCAGCACCGGGAAGCCCAGCAGTTGGAATTCTTCGAGGACGGCGTGGTTGAGGCCCGGGTCGAGATGGTACGGCCGTCCCAGCAACAGCAAGGTCACCCGACCATCGCGCTCGACCTCGTCGAGAATCACCCGGCCCTTGGCTTCCATTTCTTCGTCCAGCCGGCGCATGGCCACCCACGCCTCTTCGCTGGCGAAGTCCGATTCGTCCTCGGTAATTTGCAGGATCTCACCGAACGCCTCGAACAATTGGCGCCGCAGAAGGTGGGTCTCGGTCATGGTGAAGGCCGAGTCGACGTAGCGGATTCCGCGCTGGGCGAAGAAGTCCATTTCCTTGGTGAAGGCCGCCTTGAGCACGTTGGGCGAACCGGCCACGATGGGGCACGAGGCGTAGTCCTGCGCGTTCTTCACGAAGGACGGAACGTGCGTGATGCTGGGATTGAAGATGTAGCTCAAGGGACGCTCGGGCGTGTGGTGATGGAAAAGCAAGTTGTGGATGTGGGCCTGCCCCACCTTGGCGGGGAAGCAAGGATCCACCGAGCCGTACTTGCCGCCCTCGATCCACATCTCTTCCGAGGTGGTGTCGGAAAAGACCACGTTGCTGCGGGGCATGCCCAGCGCTTCCAGGTACGTGCGCCAGAAGGGCGCCGTCGACCACACGTTCAGCACGCGGGGAATCCCGATGCGTAGCTTGCGTCGCCGCTCCAGCGCCTCAAGGCTGGAACGCTTGAAACCACGGTCGACGGAGACCCGACGCACGCCCAGCAACGTCTTCTGTACGTCGACGTCGGCGATAGCGTCGCCGTCCTCGGGCAAGGGCCGCGGATCGTAGAAGTGCTTGAACAGCAAGCGCGCTTCGTAGTCGACCAGGTTGGGGTAGCGCTTCATCACCGACTTGCGCTCGGTGGCGATGGCGACCATGGCGTCTTTCGACTCGACCGTACCCTTTTCGCAAGAGAAGCCGCTGATGTAGCGGGCCTTGCCGCCGTCGGGCGTGCTGGTGTCGATGAAGGTGCGCGCGCAGTTGTTGGCGCAGAAGTGGCAGCGCGTGCTTTCGTCGTTGCGCGCCTCCCATTCCATGGCGATGGCGGCATCCAGCCCGACGAAGGTCGAGTGCCCGCGCCGCTTGACCACGCGCAGGGCCTCGAAGGCAGCCCCGATGGCACCGGCCTCGCCACAATGGGGATGCACCAGAACTTCTGCGCCGGGCACGCGTTCCTTGATGTAGTCCACCTGGGCCTTGACCGCCGCCAGGTTGTACTGGGTCCCGCCTTGCAGAACGAAGCGACGACCCAGGGCAGCCATGCGCGGGATCTGAACCACGTACTGCCACACGTTCTTGGGCAACACCTGCGCCAGGCCGGCCAACAGTTCCTCTTTGGCGTACCCTTCCTTCTGGAAGTTGACCCGATCCGAATCCAGGAAGACGGCGCAGCCATAGCTGAAGCGCGGTGACAGCGTCGCCGCAAACGCGGTGTCGGCGTATTCGGTGATGGGGACGCCGAACTGATCGGCCATGGCTTGCAAGAGCATGCCGTTGCCCGCCGAGCACTGGTTCGACAGGCGGAAATTCTTGATGTCGCCGTTTTGCAGGAACAGCACCTTGATGTCCTGGCCGCCGATGTCGCAGACCACGTCGACGTCACCGAAGTAAGTCGTCGCCGAGGTCATGTGGGCCACGGTCTCGACCAGGTTGGCGTCGGCACGCACTGTCTTTTCCAGCACGTCGGCGGCGTAGCCGGTGGCGCCGAAACCAATCACCTCCAGTGTGGCTTGCTCGCTATCGGCCCAGGCGCGCAACCTGGTCAGAATCTCTTTCACGTCCTGGATCGGGTTGCCTTTGGAGAGCTGGTACTCCTTCTTCAGGATGTTACGTTGCTCGTCGATGACGACGGCCTTGGACGAGGTCGACCCCCCGTCCATGCCCACCACCACGCGCACCTTGCTCCCCGGCGTCAGCTTGGTGGCCTCGAAGCGCGGGATGCGGTACTGGGTGCGGAAGTCTTCCAGCTCGTTGGCTGAACGTGACAGCGGCGGACCCGCGGCATCGCCCAGCTTGGCCTTGCGGCCGGAGGAAATGAACGACCGCAGGGCATCGAGTCCCTTGAACGCGCTTTGCGCGGGCTCTTGCACGCCGTACATCACGGCACCGAAGGCAGCGTAGTACTCGGCCTTCGGCGGTACGAAGATCAGGCTCTCGATGGGCACGTCCTGCGGATAGGCGTAGCCACGCGAGGCCCAGGTTTCGGGGATACGCTTGCGCCAGCAATCTTGCAGGAAGGGCAGGTAGGCGTTGGGACCACCCAGCAGCAGGACCTTGTGGCGAAGGGTATTGCCCCGGGTCAGCACCGACAGGTTCTGCATGACGATGGCGTCGGCCAAGGAGCACATGATCTCCTCGGCCGGAATCGACGCCTTGACCAGGTTGACGATGTCGGTCTCGGCGAACACGCCACACTTGGCCGCCACGTGGTGCAACTTCTCGTCACGGAAACGTAACTGCGCCGCCTCGGCCGACGGCATGCCCACCTTGATGAAACACTTGTCGATGGTGGCGCCGGTGCCCGACGCGCACTTGTCGTTCATCGAGGCGATAGCGGTCTTGCCGGTGCTGCGGCCGCTTTCGTCTTTGCCTTCCTTGAAGATGATGATCTTGGCGTCTTGGCCGCCCAGCTCGACCACCGAACCCACGTCGGGGTACAGGCGCTCGACGGCCAGGGTGACGGCATTGACCTCTTGAACGAAGCGCGCCCCGATGGGATCCACCAGCGGCGACGCGCCCGAGCCCGTGACGAACAGGCGGGCACTTTCCGGTGACGTCTCCAGGGCGGGAAAGCGGCGCAAGCTCTCTTCCAACAACTCCAGCACCTTCTCCGCTTGGCGGGTTTGGTGACGCTGATAGTCGGCCCACAAGATTTCGTGAGATACGGGATCGACGACAACGACCTTGACCGTTGTGGATCCAACATCGACTCCGACGAGAAAAGAAGTTCTGCCTGGCGAGGAATCGTCGTGCATGGGCACCTTCCCTGACTCCCCCGCATCCCGGCGTGAGAGCACCCGCGTGAAGATACGTGCGGTCCAGGGCGGCTGCAATCAAAAAGAGGAGAGTTTTAGTCCTTTTTCACGACGAGGAGCGCCGCGGAGGGAGGGTCGGTCTCGCGCTGACCCCGCGTGCGGGGAAATTTTCCCGGGCTCGACGGAAAATCGCGGATGGATGAGAATGCACGCCGAACCCGCCATGATGACCAACGCCGCCCGCCTTCTCCAACGTAAGGGCATTGCCTTCGAGCTGCGCGACTACGTCGTGGACGAAGCCGATCTGTCTGCCGAAAACGTAGCAAACAAGGTGGGACTGCCTCTCGACCAGGTGTGGAAGACCTTGGTGGTGCGGGGCGATCGCACGGGCGTCTTGTTTGCCGTGCTCGCCGGGAGCGCGACGCTGGATCTCAAGGCCCTGGCCAAGCTCTCCGGCAATCGCAAAGCCGAAACCGTTGCGCTGAAGGAAGTGCAGCCGCTGACTGGCTATCTGCGCGGCGGAGTGACCGCCATCGGCGGCAAGAAGGACTACCCGGTCTTCGTCGACGAGACCATTGCCTTGTTCGATGTCGTCGCGGTTTCTGCGGGCGTGCGTGGCACGCAAATCTTGCTGGCACCGGCCGACTACCTGCGCGCCGTCGGCGCCACCGTGGGCGCCATTGCCGTTTTCTAGGGTTCTAGAACCCGCACGCTGCAAGCTCGACTGTGTAGCCCGGCGGCGCTTCCAGAATGAAAGCCAGGGCGGCGAATGTCGGGTTCAGCAAGCGCTCGCGCACCTGGATTTCCACGCCGTCATCGAAGCTCTTGCCAGGCTCGGCGAAACGGATCAGTCGGGGCAGGGCCGCGTCGCCTTTGCGCTCGAAATTCTCGTACGATACGCGCCAGCGTTGTGTCGCATGGCTTGCCAGACCTTCCACGAACAAGACGTCCCAAAGCGCCTTGGCCGGGTCGGGACGGTGCAGGCCCAGTCGCAAACTGGTGCCCGAGGTCTCGGTGACGATCAGGACGTCGCTGCCACTGGTATCGTCCCAGGCGACGTCTGCCGCTTTGCTACCTTCGAGCAAGGGCGCATCGCCCAGCAAGATCGCCGCAACCGCAGCCGGCCCGAGGGGAATACGAATCAGCGAGGCCACGTTGGCTGCGCAGGCGGGACCTTTGCGAAAGAGATGCTTTTGGTGATCGATGAAGGTGAACTGGTCGTGGTCCACCGCCAGCGCCGCTACAGTGCCCTGCAACGACACCTCGGCCTCGAAACGAAGCTGGCCGCCGCGTTCGACCAGCATTTGTACCGTGCCACGGACGCGTTGCCCGCCCAGCCAGCTGGTAGCGCGCACCTCCATGTTGACAGCACGGACAGCGGCTTGCCGGGCCCGTAGCGCTTGCACCAGCTCGACCGTCGTCGGGGCGGGATAGGTGCGGGTGACGTGCGACGTCCCTGCACAGCCCGCGCAAAGAAGCAGCAGCCACGGCAGAAGACGTGTTGGCAAGCGATTCACTTGCGCTTGCCTCCCGGCAGCCGGGCCAGGCTTGCCTCGACCTTGCTGCGCAGTCGTTCGTCGGGATGAAAACCCAGGGAACGTCCGAACGCCGCTGCCGCTCGCTCGAATTCTTTGCGTTCGGCATAGAGCTGGCCCAGGTGCCATTGGATTTCCGGGTCGACGGGTTCGAGGTGCGCAGCTTGCTCGAGAAAAAGGTCGGCCTTGCCGAGGTCGTGGGTATGGAAGTGCACCCAGCCGAGACTGTCGAGAAGGCCGCCCGCACCGGGGGCGAGCGCGTTTGCCACCTGCAAGCGCTTGCTGGCCAGGTCGAGGTCGTGGTCGTGGTCGGCTGCCACGAAGCCCCAGAAGTTCAGCGCCTCGACGGATCCGGGTGACTTGGCCATCACCGTCTCGGCCAAGGCAAGCGCGCGCTGCCAGTTACCTCTGCGATCTTCGGCCGCCGCCAAGGCCAGGATGGTGCGCCCTTCGCCAGGATAGCGAGCCTGCAAGCCTTCCAGCCGCGCGACAGCGGCTGCCGCCTTGCCAAGCCTTTCTTCGGCCAGCGCCAGGGCGATACCGGCGTCCAGCTCGACGGCTTTGCCGTCGGCTTTGGCGCTGCCGGCTGCTTGCTTGGCCGCGTCCTCGATCACGCGCATCGCCTCGGCAGCCTTGCCGCTATCGCGCAGGAGCTCGGCGACGCGCAAACGCGCCTCGAGGAAGAGCGGCCAATCCTTGCCGACCTTCATCAGCACGGCGACGGCCGCGTCGCCCTTGTCCTGCTCCTTCAGAAGGCTGGCTTGGGCAAATGACAGCCTGGTTTTCTTGGTATCGGGAAGGTCCATCTCGCGTCCGCGCGCCACCAGCGTCAAGGCGCGATCCAGACGGCGCGCGGAGCGCTCGAGCTCGATGCGGCCATCTAGCGACTCGGCATCCAGGCTGCTGTCGGGCACCGCCAAGTCATCGGCAACTTGCTCGGCCTCTTTGCCGCTGTCGATGCCCACCAGAAAACGCGCGAAAGCGGCGGCAATATCCAGCGAACCTTCGGACCTATCCAGTGCTTCGCGAAAGGCCTGGCGGGCCTTGTCGTTCTTGCCCCCGGCTGCATTCATCCAGGCCAACGCGGCCAACGCCTCGACTTGGTTCGGTTCGACGGACAGGGCCGACTGCAGCTGGGCCTCTGCCTTTTTCATCTCGCCTTTCGCCCAATCGATCGCCATCAGGCGCATGTGTCCGTTGTCCGAGGTGGGCAAGGCCTGGCACAGGGTTTCTAGCGTCGCCTGCGCTGCCCCAATATCCAGAATTTCCAGCTGCGCTTCGGCCAGCTCGAGGTACACGTTTTCGGCGTCGTCATCCTCGGCCATGAAGTCGACCTCGTTCGTGGCCCGTTGCAAGGCCGCCACCACGCAGGCCTTGTCGGCTTTCGCACGGCAGACATGGGACTCGGCCAAAAGTCCGCTGGTGCTGATGCCGATCTTCAACGACCTGCGAACCTCGGCAGCGGCATCGTCGACGCGATCCAGGTGCAGGAGGACCTCGGCCAAGCGGGCGCGCAGCTCTGGCGAATCGCCGTCGAACGCCAGCGCGCGCTGGAGCTCGTCTGCGGCCTCCTGCCAGCGCTCCTGCTCCTCGAGCAGGAAGGCGCGGCTGGCATGTTCATAGGCGTCGGGATCGATGGAACGTGTGGTGATCTGGCGTCCGCCGACCAATTTCGTAATGGGCTGCGTGGCACAAGCGCCCAGGCCGCCGACAATCACGCCGACAAGGCAGCATCTGCGAAGGAGTAACACGGGACGAAGCTAGCATAGACTGGCGAGGCCTACCGACGGTTTGGCCGGCAACGCTA
>Ga0302323_100005572_pt1 | contig 10339 bp, 12 predicted proteins | sample Fen_T0_3_FD_201950 | JGI IMG/M metagenome (GOLD analysis project Ga0302323, IMG submission 201950) | Peat permafrost microbial communities from Stordalen Mire near Abisko, Sweden - Fen_T0_3 | ecosystem: Environmental > Terrestrial > Soil > Wetlands > Permafrost | place: Sweden: Abisko... | reverse complement strand
TGCCGCCGGGCCCGAACGGGCCCGCGCCGCCGACTTAGCTCAGCTGGTAGAGCATCCGCCTTGTAAGCGGGAGGTCATCCGTTCGATTCGGATAGTCGGCACCACAAAAACTTCACACTCGGCCGGTACTCGTACTGCCAAAGTTGTGGGGAAAAACCAAGCGCATCAATGACTTAGCGCGCTTGCACGACATTGTCCCGATTCCGGGTCGTGACCGAAAGACCCTAAAGTCTACTGTGTCAGCGGAGGTCAGGCGAGGCCATTCGATGCCCGTCTTTGACCTAACCGGCACCAAACGGCGTCGAGAGCCATCCGGATATAAGTCGCATTCGCTATCAGCTTCTAGCACTTCTAGGAGCTGATAGTGATGGATTTGATGACGATGGCGGACGTCTGCACGGAGCTGCAGGTGAGTCGCAAGACGGTGTACCGCATGGTCTTGGCGGGGCTGCTGCCCGAGCCGAAGAAGTTCGGCAACTTCCGGCAGTACTACTTCCGTCGAAAGGAATTCAACGAGCGGTGCAAGAAGGCGCTTCGCTGAAGCGCTTCAGGACTTGTCCACGGCGCGGCCGTCGCATCCGACGAACGGCCGCGCGGTGGGCAAGTCCGAGCCGCTGGCGCTCATCCGTGCGCTAGAGAGCCAGGGCAGCCTGCCGAGGCTCGGGCTTGGCGAGGTCGAGGGCATTCGCCCTGGGTTCGCTGCGAGACATCGCCTCGGGCAGCAAACTCGCGTCGTCGGTATAAATCGCCGCCAGCGACCGCGCGCGGCTGATGGCGACATAAAAGAGCGACTCGCTCGCCGTGACGCTCGATACTGTTGGCGCCGATTCAAAATTGAGCCACCGTGCCGATCCAAATTTGAGCCAGGGCTGGACGCCGTCCGCAGGACGGTCGTCTGTGGATAAGTATAGGTTTTCGGCTGTTTGGTGACCTCCTTTCTGGTCTCCATGAAGGCGCGGGGGAAGTCGCGCAGGGCGGAGCCCGTAGCGAGTTCCCCCGCGCCGAGTCAGCTCAGTCAGCGGCGTGCGGTTGGTCTGGCTGTTCGGCCTTTTCGACCTTGCGCGACTGCTCTCTCGCCTTGATCCGCTTCTTCGCCACCGCGCTGCTGTGCAGGAAGCGATGGCTCTCGTTGCCGGTCTCGACGATGTGGCAGTGATGCGTGAGCCGATCGAGCAAGGCCGTCGTCATCTTCGCGTCGCCGAACACGCTGGACCACTCGGCGAAGTCCAGGTTCGTCGTGATCATCACGCTGGTGTGCTCGTAGAGCCGGCTCAGCAGATGGAACAGCAAGGCGCCGCCGGCCTGGCTGAAGGGCAGGTAGCCGAGCTCGTCAAGGACGACCAAATCCATCCTCAGCAAGCTGTCGGCGACGCGGCCCGCGCGCCCTTGCGCCTTCTCTCGCTCGAGCGCGTTGACGAGGTCGACGGTCGAGTAGAAGCGCACGCGGCGGCCGTGCTTGGTCACGCCAGCCACGCCGAGCGCGGTCGCCAGATGCGTCTTGCCGGTACCTGGTCCGCCGACCAGCACGACGTTTTGCGACTGGTCGACGAACTCCATCTCGGCGAGCTTCATCACGAGCTTACGATCGACCGGCGAGACGTCGAAGTCGAAGCCGGCCAGATCGCGGTGCACCGGGAACTTGGCCACGTGCATCTGGTGCTTGACCGAGCGCATGCCGCGGTCGACGGCCTCGGCTTGCAGCAGATGCTCGACGAGCCAGCGCGCGTTGTCCAGGCCGGCTTCACCGCCTTGCTCTGCGAGGTCGGCCCACGCGCCGGCCATGCCGTGCAGACGAAGCTGCTTGAGTTCCACCATCACGTCACGCATGGTCGATCTCCTCAGCGGCGTCGGTGGCACGCAAGCTGTCGTAGCGGGCCGTATTGGCCAGCGGCGGTGTCATGACCTGCAGCGTCGTCGCCGCGTTCTCCGGGGACGGCACGGCGTTCAATCGCCCGAGCACGTTGAGCACGTGCTCCGTGCTGACCCGGCCCGAGGGCGGCGCCCCTTCGAGCGCAAGTTCCACCGCGATCAACACGGCGTCCAGGCCCGCCGTCGGCACCAAGGCAAGCACGTGGGCCATCGCGCGATCGCCGCCCGGGTTGCGCAGCAAGGAGCGTCGCAGCGTCTGCAGCGGTGCCGGCAGATCCTCGAACGGCGCGCCGTTGCGCAGCGCGCCCGGCTTGCGCTGGATCAGCGGCACGTAGTGCTGCCAGTCGTAGCGGGTCTGCGCCTTCGAGTTGAGTCGTGCATGACGTGCCACGATGGCGTCGCCCGCGACCACGACGACCTCGGTCGGGTACAGCCGCGTGCTGACCATCTGGCCAACCAGCTCGCACGGCACCGAGTACCGGTTGCGCGCCACCGCCACAAGGCACGTGCTCGAGACGCTGGCCGGCCGCTCGACATAGCCGTCGAACGGTACCGTCATCGGCATCAATTCGGCGCGCTCGTGTTCGAGCATCTCGGCCACGCTGAACTGCTCATGCTCAGGGTGACGAATCTCATCCCACAGTGCACGGCACCGCGCTGCCAGCCACGCGTTGAGTTCCTCGAACGAGCCGAAGCGCTGCTTGGCCGCGTCGATCCAGATCCGGCGTCGACTGTCCTGCACGTTCTTCTCGACGACTCCCTTCTCCCAGCCCGAGGCCACATTGCAGAAGTCGGGGTCGAACAGGTAGTGCGCGCACATGACCGCGAAGCGTTCGTTGACGACGCGGCCCTTGCCCTTCTTAACCTTGTCGACCGCCGTCTTCATGTTGTCGTAGATGCCGCGCCGGGCGATGCCGCCGAGTGCAGCGAAGCTGCGCGTGTGCGCGTCGAACAGCATCTCGTGGCCCTGGCTCGGGTATGCCACCAGGAAGAACGCCCGCGACGCGCACAGCTTCATGTGCGAGACCTGCATCCGGTAGTAGATGCCGCCGACGACCAATCCCTCCTCGCTCCAGTCGAACTGGAACGCCTCGCCGAGCTCGAACTTCAGCGGCACGAACGCGTTCTTCGACACCGACATGCCTTCGCCGGCACGCCACTCGCGGATGAAGTCGGTGACGCGCGAGTAGCAGCCCTCGTAGCCCGCGGTCTTGATCTCGGCGAACAATGCCTTCGCAGTTCGCCGCGCGTGCGCCGGCCGACGCATGTCGACCTTCAGCGACAGCTTCAGCGTCTCGTGGAACGGCGCCAGCGTGGTCGTGCCTTCGCTCCGGCGGTACTTCGGCGCAGCCTCTACCGGCTCGCGCAGCCACTTCGAAATCGTATTCCTCGACAGCCCCGTCAGCCGCGCGATCTCGCGCTCCGACTTCTTGCCCCGGCTGTGCAGACGCCGGATTCTTCCAATCATGTCCATGGTAATCACTCGTCAAACCCCGCTGCACAAAAATACAGCAGGGTAGGTGAAACACCTGGCTCAGTTTTCGGTCGGCACGCCCCTCAAAAGTGGCTCAATTTTCGGTCGGCGCCAACACCGGCCAGCGCCGCTCGCAAGCGCGCGTTTTCGCCTCGCAGTCGAGCAAGTTCCGCCTGGAGTGCCTGGACGTCGATAGATTGACCGCGCACCGTGGTCAGGTTGGAACCATCATCGGCATCCAAGTCGGGCATGTTCGTAGCGTCAGCGAAGGATGCTCTTCTGTGTTGTCGGGCGGCCGGACACACGATCTCGGCATGAGGAAGATCTTGGCGACCCCGGGCTCCGCCCACTTGGCACCAGGAATGGTTGCCCCCTTCGCCACCTACACGATGATAGCGCCTGTGCTATCATTTTCGCAATGCCAACCATTGTGCTGGACACCAACATCCTGGTCGCCGCGTTGCTGCGCGGCGGCGGCAGTGCGCGCACGGTGCTCCGTGCCTGCCTGGACGACCGCTATCAAGCGGTGCTGGGTCCCGCCCTGCTCGCAGAATATGAAGATGTCCTGAGCCGCGATGACCTGTTTGCAGGCTCGATCCTGTCGACGAAGGAGCGCAACGAAGTTTTCGATGGTTTTCTGAATCGATGCCGCTGGATCGAGGTCTTCTACGCCTGGCGACCCAACCTGCCCGACGAGGCCGACAATCATCTGATCGAGCTCGCAGTGGCAGCGCAAGCCGAGGCGATCGTGACGCGGAACTTGCGCGACGTCTCTCGCGGCGAACTGAAGTTTCCCTCGCTCAGGATCATGACGCCTGAGCAATGCCTGGAGGTCTTCCCATGTCTACCTTGACAATCCGTTTGCCCGACGACAAGCACGAGCGCCTGAAGGCGCTAGCGCGATCCAACTCGATCAGCATCAACAAGCTGATGGACGAGCTCGCCACGGTCGCCCTGGCCAACTATGACGCTCGGGTTCGATTCGAGACGCGTGCGGCGCGCGGCAACCCGAAGCGCGCACTGAGCTTGCTGGACAAGCTCGATCGTGCGGACTGACTGAGGGCGGTTCGTCCGGGACGCCCTTGGTGCGGATTCGGTGAAATGCAGGAACTCGAGCAGGAACCTAATTTCTCGGAATCGGGTTTTATAGGCAGGCCAACCCCCGCAGCCTCGAATTCGATCCTCCTCGTCCCACCAATCTCTACCTATGAAAACCGGCCTCCTGGCCGGTTTTTCATTTACCGCTGGGCGCTCTCGACAACTGCGACCGCAGCGGTCGCGCCGTTGACCAGTGACCAGCGGGTTGCGGCAGCGATTGAGGCGCGCGACATCGGTGCACTTCGGGATGCGCTTCGCGCTGGTGGTCAACCCAACGGAAACATGCGCCTGGTTGGATCCCTTGGCCATCTTCATGCGACCAGCGGGGACCAGAGCTCTTGACGAGCAGGTCCAGCCCCTTGTCATCGGCCAGCTTGATGGGCTTCCCGCCCCCGCTTTTCGCTCGGCGGCAGGCCAGATCGGTGAGTGACATGACGGCATCTCCCCGACGGCACCTTCAAAGCAGCGTCAAACAACGTTCTGGGCTTTTCCGGGACGGGTGAGCGCCGCAGAGCCCTTATTAATCAATGACTTGGACATCCTTCGAGACAACCTGGAACACCCAATGGTGCCGACGGTCAGACCCGCCCCGGGGTCCTCTCCATCGATGCGTTCTCGCTTGCTAAACTTGATATTTAAATCAATAATTAGCCATCTACCCATTTTTCTTGAGATATACATCAATTGCAAACCCTCCAGGAACTGGGCGAATCGGTGGCAGCTCGGCGGCGCGACCTGGCCCTGAAACAGCTCGTCGTCGCACGGCAAGCCGGCATCACGGCGGAATCGCTGTCCCGCTTCGAGCGCGGTCGCTCGCCCGAATTCGGCACGCGCAAGCTGCTGGCGGTGCTCGCCGTGCTGGGCATGGAACTCGACGTGATCCAGGCCGGCCAATCCGGCAACCTGGACCAGTTGCGCAAGGAGCGCAACCTGGCGCCCGACACTGAGCCGCGCGGACGCTCCAAGCCATGAAGCTGGCCGTCCACGTCCTGGGCCGCGAGGTCGCCGTTCTGGAACAGGCCGGCGACTTCAAGAGCGTGCTGACCTATCGGCCCGACACCGCGGTCGACGACTTCGTCTCGCTCACGATGCCGGTGCGCACTGAGTCCTATGTATGGGACGACCAACTGCCGCCGGTGTTGCAGATGAACCTGCCCGAGGGCTACCTGCTGCAGGTGCTGCAGGAGCAGTTCGGCCCGCACATCGGCGCCAGCCCCATCGCCCTGCTCTCGGTCATCGGTCGCAACATGGTGGGTCGCCTGCAGGTGGCCGCACCGGGCGCGCCGCTGGACGAACCGGCGCGGCCGATCGAGGTCGCGGCCTTGCTCAAGGGCGACAACTCGGAAGAAGCGTTCGCGGAACTCGTTCGCCAACACGCGACCAGCGGCGTGTCCGGCGTGGTGCCCAAGTTCCTCGACACGCAGGACGAGACGCGGTCGCCGCTGGCCACGCACGGCAAGGCCAGCGTGATCACGCGGCGGCACATCGTGAAGGGGTCCAGCCGCCAGCTCCCCTTCGTCGCGCTCAACGAACACCTGTGCATGCAGGTCGCGGCCCGCGTGATGCCCTCGGCGCGAACCGAAGTCTCCGACGACGGCCAGGCCCTGGTCGTGCATCGTTTCGACGTCGGGCCCGATGGGCAGCCGCACTGGGGCATGGAAGACTTCTGTGCGCTGCTCGGACTGCGGCCGGCCGCCAAGTACGACACGACCTGGGAACGCATCGCCAAGGCTGTGCGCGACCACGTGCCGGGAGATCGGCGTCTCGAGACGTTCCGTCAACTATCCACGCTGCTGCTCCTGACCTACGCGCTGCGCAATGCGGATTGCCACGCCAAGAACGTCGCCCTCCTCTACACCTCGCGCGCGGACGTGCACCTGGCGCCCGCCTACGACATGCTCACGACGCAGGTCTACGCAGGCTTCCAGAACAACCCGCCAGGCATCGGGTTCATGGGCAAGAAGACCTGGGCGCCCGGCAAGAACCTGCAGAAGTTCATCGCGGCCAACTTCGGCATCCAGCCCAGGGAACAGTTGGCGATCGTCGAGTCCATCAGCGACGCCGTCGCGGACGTGGCGCTCGCCGTGCGCGAAGCGATGACCTTGCACGACGGCTTCGACGACATCGGCAAGCGCATGCTGATGGCCTGGGCCGAGGGCGTTCGAGGGCTGCGCGATGAACGGACCTATTCCGCCGCAGGCTGGGCGCCCGGCGCCGCCTTCGAGGCCCTGTCCAAGCCAGCAAGGCTCAAGGCGGAGACCAGCAAGATCGGCCGCTCGCCCTTGCTGGGGAAGCGATGACCGACGCTCGAGCAAACCCTGGAGATCTTTCCATGTCTACCTTGACGCCGTGGCCAGTCGCTTGTGGTCATCAACCCACTCGCCGAATATAACCAAGTAGGTTAATATTCATCCCTGGAAAAGCGAACGCCGCACTGCAAGCTGGTGCTCGTCAAGGCGTTGGTCAATGCCGGCAAGTACCGAACGACTCAGACGGCCCGGGCGGGTGCGATCGAGTTGGGCTTCGACCTTGGAGACATGCTGGCCGTGGTGATGTCGCTCACGTCAGCGGATTTCTACAAAAGCATGACGACGCACGCCGACCACGCGATCTGGCAAGACGTCTACCGGCCGAACACCCGCGCGGGGGACGTCTATTTGAAACTGACGGTCATCGACGACGTGCTGATCGTATCCTTCAAGGAGCTATGCCCATGAAATGTCCTGTTTGCGGCGCGGCGGAATTGGTCCACGACACGCGCGACATGCCCTACACGTACAAGGGCGAGGCTACCGTCATCGCGGCGGTGACAGGCGACTTCTGCCCGGCCTGTGCCGAGTCGATCCTGGATGCGACGGAATCGGATCGCGTCATGCGCGAAACGCGCGCCTTCTCGAAACAGGTCAATGCGGCCATTGTCGATCCCGGCTTCATTGCCGACGTGCGCAAGAAACTCGCCCTCGACCAGCGCGAAGCCGCCGAGATTTTCGGCGGCGGCATCAACGCGTTTTCTCGATATGAGAACGGCAAGACCAAGCCGCCACTGGCATTGGTGAAGTTGTTGAGAGTGCTCGATCGCCACCCTGACCTGCTCGACGAGGTCAGGGCGACTTGAGCTTGCCGCATCGCGCCAACGGGCGATTCGACGATTTGAACGTGCCAGCGACCGGGGCGACGAGTTCGATCCTGTTCGCCGCGCGACGTCGCGCTACGAGTTGGCGATCGTCACCGCGCCCCCGACGTGTTCGTCGCTGGTCAACTGATCGACGCAAAATTGCGCCACGTCCGCCCGGGTGATCTTGTGGGCGGTGTCGTGTCCCTGAAAGACCTTGACGTCCTCGGTGGGAGCGTCGTCGGTGAGCAGCGCGGGGCGGACGATGACGAACGCAATGCCGCTCGCACGGACGATCGCTTCGGTCGCTGCCTTGTCCTCCGTCGAGCCGCGCAACCAGGTCGGCACGATGACGTGCTCCACGAACCAGCTCGCCTGGTCGGCCGAGTCACCGACGCCGAAGGAACTGATGACGATGATGCGCTTCGAACCGTTCGCCTTCATCGACGCGACTACGGCGCCGGCGACGCTGCGCTCCAACGACGTCTTGCGGTAGGGCGTTTTCCCACCGATCGTGTCGATAACCGCATCCTGTCCGGCCATCGCGATGTCCAAGCTCGCCTGATCGGTCGCATCCCCTGCGACGCAGCGAACGTGCGTGCCCTTGTACTCCTCGGCTTGACGCACGAACGCCGTAACGACGTGCCCAGCAGCGACAGCCCTTTCTACGACGGCCCGCCCGGTTCGACCTGCGGCTCCGATGACTAAGACCTTCATGATCTCGGAATCCTTTGAAGTTGCTCATTACACGCAGACGCGCCGGGGGGGCGGGATTGGGACAACAACGCCCAGCCACCGACCAACGAGAGGTCGGCATGCACTCTGAACCGATATCCCGCCCCGTGTCGGTGGGATACCGTACACAGCCGATTCAAGGGCGCCGTCGCCCGCCTCTGCGCGTACTTACAGAAGATATCCGCGCTCCTTCGGTGGCCAGGACACGGTTTTCGGGAAATCAGTGCGGCGCTCGGGTTCCCGCCCGGCCACTCGAACGACCGCTTCCAGGGGGGCAGCCGGCTGGTACCAGAGATCGCGATCGGGCACGTAGGCAATGCCCAGTCCGTCGGCGGCTGCCTCGACCATCAAGCCCAGGTGATCGAGCGTCAGCGAACCCGGCACGTCGACGACGATCGACCGACCGCGGTACTCGAACTCCCAGCGGTGCAGCTTGCCGCTGGGCATGCGCACGCGGATGCAGTCGTGATTGCGCAGATCGTCGGGCACCTTGGGCGGGGGGTGGCTCATCAGGTACGCCGGCGACGCGACCGCCACGAAGCGTGTCGGGCCCCCGATGGGAACAGCGACCATGTCTTGCGGCAGGGCCTCACCCAGCCGTACGCCCGCATCGAAGCCCTGGGCGACGATGTCGACCAGTTCGCCATCGGTGACCAGGTCGAGCGCCATCTCCGGATGCCGCTCCAGGAACGTCGGCACGACCTGGCGAAGCAGGACACGCGCTCCTGTCTCGCCCGCATTCAGGCGCAGGGTTCCTCTGGGACGGCCGCGCAGGTCATCCACTTCCAGTTCTCCGGCCCAGCCGGATCTCGCGGCGGACAGGGTCGTCGTCCCTGAGCCTGATGCGCCGGATCAGCGGCTTCATCGTCAGCCCCTGGATCAGCAGCGTTCCCAGCACCACCGCGAAGGCGCACAGGAGGATGGGGTCACGGTGGGGGGACGGCCGTTCCGTCGGGCGGCGTCCGCGGGATCGCGAAGGCGACCAGCGCGTGGGGTACGGCGCCCCGATCCGACGCGCAAGGGCCGACAGCAAGGCGGCGCCGAGCAGCAGGACGATGATCCATTCGAAAGTCTGCATGCTGGCCTGGAACCTTTCCGCGTCGAATCCTGGACGCGCGCATTGTCCGACCCGCAAAGCGTCAGGTGGCCGGCACTCGGCCATGCGCGCCAGCGCGGCCAGGCTTCTGACCCGGTAGATCCCGTACCCGTTGCACGGCGGGTTTCTTGCGCGGCCCTTGCCTATCCTTGCACGCCCCTGCTTGCCAGGCGCTGCCGGTAGCGACGGGATCAGCGCCCCAGGTCATCGCGCGACGGCACCCGCGCTGGCGCGAGACGCCGTGACCGAGCACCTGGCGCGCGAGTTGCACTGGAGGCACATCCCGCACCCGGTGCCGGGCATGATGTGAAACCGCAGCGCGGGTCAGGTCCGCGCCGACACCACGCGCGGACAACCGGAGCGTCAGCCCAGCACCGCCGCGACCGGCCTGCGCATGGCCCAGGGCATGGCCGGTCCGCGGCCGAAGCGCACGACCAGGTCGGGGCGGTATCGGCCGAGCCCGAGCAGCGCGGCGAACCCGGGCCGCAGCGCGCCGACCTCGACCGGCTGGTTGAGCATCGCGTTGCGGATGCCCAGCGCGGTGGCCTGCAGCGCGAAGCGCTCGTAGCAACGCCCCGCCTCGACCCAGTGCGTGCGGTCGCCGAGCTCCGAGAAGAACACGGCGATGCCCGACGATGCGCGCAGCTGCCGTGCGTAGCGATCGTTCTCGGACCTGGCCGTGAAGAACAGGTCCATCATCCGGCTGCCCAGCCAGCGTGGCAGCGCCGGGTTGCCCGAGGCGCCGGCGAACAAGCCGTCGCCGCTGCGCAGCGCCTCGTCGGCGCCGAAGCGGATCCAGGCCTTCAACTCCGCGATGAACGCCGGGTCGTCCATCTGCGCCGTGTTCGCGGCCACGACGACGTCCAGCACCTTCTCCATGGCCGGACGCCCGGTCAGCAGCAGCACATGCACGCCCTGGCCGCTGCCCGCCAGTTCGAGCAGGCGGAGTTCGCCG